>Ga0209698_10000010_pt1 | contig 171527 bp, 112 predicted proteins | sample LitLauG_LLR_2012_FD_187203 | JGI IMG/M metagenome (GOLD analysis project Ga0209698, IMG submission 187203) | Freshwater sediment microbial communities from Pennsylvania, USA - Little Laurel Run_MetaG_LLR_2012 (SPAdes) (version 2) | ecosystem: Environmental > Aquatic > Freshwater > Creek >... | reverse complement strand
CGCTTCTGCCGCTTCTTCATGGCAGAAGCTCATCAGCTAACCCGCCTCATCCGTAAGTATCTGGCATGAGGCCGAACCTATTTATGAAACACGCTCTAGAGACTCATCCAGTTTCCGCCGTCCTCGAATCGTGCACTATCGTCATCTTCGCGGCTGACGCTTCGGATAATGATTACCGTAAGGAGCATGGCTCCCATGAAAACTCGCCTCACCACAGCCCAGGCTATCATCGGGTTTCTCAAGAATCAGTTCACCGAGCGCGATGGCGAGCAGAACCGACTCTTTGAAGGATGTCTTGGAATCTTCGGCCATGGCAATATTGCCGGCATCGGACAAGCGCTTGAGCAGGACCCGGGACTGCCCTACTACATGTTCCGCAACGAGCAGGCCATGGTGCACACGGCCACCGCCTTCGCCAAAATGGCCAATCGCCTGCGCACTCTTGCCTGCACCACCTCGATTGGTCCGGGCGCAACCAACATGATCACGGGCGCCGCAGTTGCTACCATAAACCGGTTGCCGGTGCTTCTCTTGCCCGGTGACATCTTTGCTCGCCGCAACGTTGCGCCGGTTCTTCAACAACTGGAATCCTCCGCAACTCAGGACGTTTCCGTCAACGATTGCTTCAGGCCCGTTGCACGTTATTGGGATCGCATCGAGCGCCCGGAGCAGATCCTGACCGCACTTCCCGCTGCCATGCGTGTCTTAACTTCTCCCGCCGAAACTGGCGCCGTGGTTCTTTCTCTGCCCCAAGATGTGCAGGCAGAAGCCTTCGACTATCCCACAACCTTCTTCGAAAAAAGAGTGTGGCGAGTCCCACGGCCGCGATGCGACTCCCAACTCCTGCAGAGAGCCGTGCAGTGGATACGCTCGGCGAAGCAACCCTTGATCATTGCCGGCGGCGGCGCGATCTATTCCGGAGCGACCGAAGCACTCTCCGCATTCGCTGGACAAACTGGCATCCCGGTCGGGGAAACGCAAGCTGGGAAAGGTTCGCTGCCTTTCAACCATGCCCAGGCGCTCGGGGCCATGGGCGTCACTGGAACACCCGGCGCAAACATTCTTGCTCGCGAATCCGACCTGATCATTGGGGTCGGAACGCGCTACTCCGACTTCACCACCGCATCCCAAACCGCATTCCAAAACCCGGCAGTGCGATTTATCAACATAAATGTTGGAGAGTTCGACGCGGGCAAGCAGTCCGCCTTGCCGCTCGTCGGCGATGCCCAGGTCACGCTCGGAGAACTAGCTTACGCCCTGCAGGGCACAGCTGTCAGCGCCTCCTATGCAACGCGTGTCGCAGACTTTCGTGATGCCTGGGAAAAGGAGGTCGACAGACTCCACAACCTCAGCCGGGCCCATCCGATCAGCCAGGGAGAAGTCATCGGGGTGGTGAACGAAATCTCCGGACCGCGTGATGTGCTGGTTTGCGCTGCGGGTAGCCTTCCTGGCGACCTGCATAAAATGTGGCGTACTCGCGATCCCAAGGGCTATCACCTCGAGTACGGCTACTCCTGCATGGGATACGAGATCAGTGGAGGTCTCGGAGTAAAAATGGCTGCCCCCGACCGCGAGGTCTACGTGATGGTCGGTGACGGCTCCTATTTGATGATGGCCCAGGAAATCGTCACTTCCTTGCAAGAGAAGTACAAACTTACAATCGTCGTGTTAGACAACCACGGATTTTCGAGCATCGGGGGCCTCAGTCGTGCGTGCGGAAATCGAGGGATGGGAACCGAATATCGTTATCGCAGTACCGGCAAACTCGACGGGGACCTAATCCCCGTCGATTACGTCACGAACGCGAGAAGTCTTGGAGCAGAAGCGATACGAACCAACACCCGCGACGAATTCAAACAGGCTCTCCTCGCCGCCAGTAAGTCTCAAAAGACATCTGTCGTCGTCATTGAGACCGCGTACGATCAGCGTGTCCCGGGATACGAATCCTGGTGGGATGTACCCATCGCCGAGGTCTCGGAAGTCGAGTGCGTGCGGGCGGCTCGCTCTAAGTACGATGAGGCGGTGAGAAAAGAGCGGCTCTTCTAAGCAAATGCCCGGAGATACATTCGCCATCGAACTCACTTCGCGACGGTAGAGCCACCTCTCGCCGCATGCAGCGCAAACCCGCACGATTCGCGAATGCGCAACTCCGGCTGCAGCTTTCGCACGACGGCTTTCTCAGCATTTCCCCCGATCCTTCGAATTAATAACTCCACGGCTTCGCTGCCTAACTGGTGTTTCGGAAGCTCTACGGTAGTCAACTTCGGATGAAGTACTCCCAGCCAAGGATAATCGTCGAAACTTACTAACCCAAAATCGTCGGGACACTTCAATCCCATCGCTTCCGCTGCCTGTAGCAGGCCAATGGTCATCAGGTGATTCGCAACATAGATTCCGTCCGGCCGCTGCGAAAGTAACGCCTGTCCGGCACGAAACCCCGACTCGATCCGGTAATCGCCTTCTATCATCAGATTCTTCTCAAGTGGCAACCCTTGCGACCGCAATGCGTCTCGAAATCCCTGCAACCGCGCAATGGCATTACTGATTTTCAGCGGGCCGCTAATCAGTCCGATGCGCCGACAGCCAGCGCGAGCCAGATGGGACACCGCATCATGAGCGCCTTGATAATCATCCGAAACGACCGCATCTTTGGTGAGTTTCGGATAAGTCCGCATCACCAGGACAAAAGGAATGCTCACCTGCTTGATCATCTGTCGAAGCGCGGGACGGAAGTCGCCGACAGCCTTCGTCAGCAGAATACCATCCACTCGCTTGGACAGCAATAACTCGATCTGAGTTTCTTCTTTCTCCAGCGTATCGTCGCTGTTGCAAAGCAACAGGTTGTACCCATGCCGCTGGGCTGCATCTTCCGCACCTCTTACTACCATTGGGAAAAACGGGTTCGCGATGTCGGAGACGATCATTCCGATCGTGTTCGTACGCTGCTTGGCCAGGCTGCGCGCGACGAGGTTGGGCCGATAGTTCAACCTTTGGATGGCTTCGTCGACCCGCTCGCGCAGTTTCTTCCCTACGTGGCTCTTGTTGTTGATGACGGCCGAAACCGTAAAGACCGACACCTTCGATTCGCGCGCGACATCATAGATGCTAGCTGCCTTGGTCCCCTTCGATCGATCCTTTGATTTACCCGAGGGCATAGATTAAGACTTGCACAAGTTTGAAAGTCTGCAGTTAACTTTCCCGGTTCGCTGGGCTCGGCGGATGACCGAATCGCCCTGTGGACGATCGATTCGGAATCCAACCCAATGCCGATTCAGACGATATCTGGATTCGGCACGACAACGTCTCGCACCAGCGTCTCCAACTCATGACAGGCGGCGATAAATTGCCGAAGCGTGCGGCGCGTCGGCCCGAACGCATCGAACTCGTCGATCGCTAGAACTTCCTCACCCATGGCTCGACGAAAATCTGCGAATTTGCTGGAAAGTCCCTCGACGATCTTCGCATCGACCGGCACTCCGATTCGATTCCGCACGCGTACGTCACTGGCATTAAACCGAACCTGCCAGGAATAGGGAGGAGAGATGACAACGTCACCTCCGATAAACTCACTCCAGTGCATGTGATTGCGGAAAGCTGCCGACAGCAACCGAATGCGATAACCGCGGTCTCGGAATAGTTGGTAAGTCTTTTTGAAAACCGCCACTCCTGCCCATTCCGTATAGCCAGGATCGACTGCGATATTTTCTTTCTCGATTAGGACCTTCAACCAATCGTCGAGCCGGCCTACCATAATTGTACAAACGGGCCCCATGCTGGCGGTATCTGCGCCCTCTCGTTCGCGGCGCGCGAATCCGCGCTCCACGGCCTCCGCCACTGCCACGCACTGCGGCAGAGTGAAGCACACGGTTGCATTGATGCTGATTCCGCGATACGTCGCTTCCTCCATTGCCGGAATCCCCGCCCGAGTGGCCGGAATCTTCACAATCATATTAGGAGCCAGTTCGCTAAAACGTACCGCCTGCTCCACAATTGCCTTGGGAGCGCGGAAAAATCGGGGATCGGTCTGGATCGAAAGCCTTCCGTTTTTTCCGCCTTCTCTGTCGAAGATCGGTTTTAACAAGGCCGCGCCCTGGACCGAGATGTCCTGTACTAACTGCCACGCGATTTCCCCCTCCGTCGCCGCTGGTCGTTCCTGCATCACCGCCCGAATTCTTTCTTTCAACCTTGGATCCTTCTTCAGCACTCCCAACGCAATGACGGGATTGCAAGTCGCTCCCACTGCCCCGTGCTCGATAGAATAGGTGAGTTCCCCGATCGCGGCCGAATCGTTCCAAAGACGGGTCGGCGTCGACTGAGTCATCTCATGCAGCGGACTCTTGAAGGCCACAGCGCTGGTAAGATTCATGAGTTCCTCCCAACTGATATCGGCCACCAATTCGAGCGCCTGCGCGAGCGATACGAGTGCAAGGTCGATCAAGCACCCGGACGGCTCTCGGTCGCGCCAAACAATTCAGGATCCTCATGCGACAGCACGCGGCCCACCCTGTACGTGAGACTCCTCCGCCGCAATCGCGATTTCCAGTGCCCGCATACCGTCCTCTCCCGTGACAGGTGGGGGACGGTCGTGTAGCATGTTATGAACGAAATCCCGCACTTCAGCCAGATAAGCCTCGGCAAAACGGCTCAAGAAATGATCCGCGAGGACACTGGTCCCACCTGCTGCGCTCAGGAACGTTACTGGTGTCTTATCGATGCTGCCTACAAAAATTGAGCCTTTCGACCCCATAATTTCGGTGCGCACGTCATAGGCGTAGATGGCTTGCGCATAAGAGTCGACGTTACCGATCGCCCCGTGAGCGAATTTCATATTCACGACGCTCGCGACCACATCTCCGTATTGCGCCAGTTCCGGTCGAATCGCGACTGTTGTGTAAGCTTGTACTTCAATGACTTCATCCCGCATGAGCCAGCGGGCCAGGTCGAAGTCGTGAATCGTATTGGTGTAGAACAACATTCCATTAATGCCAGATTGGAAGGCGGAGAGCGGAGGGACATCTCGGTCGCGCCCTAGTGACTTAAAAAGTACTGGCTCGCCGATCTCACCCGCCTCGACTCGTTTCATCGCGGCCGCGTATGCAGGATCGTAGCGGCGCATGAAACCGACCTGTAGGCGGACCCCCGCCTTGGCCACGGCCTTCAGGGCGTTTTGTGCATCGGCACGATTCGTCGCAAGAGGCTTCTCGCACAGCATGTCCTTGCCGGCCGCGGCGGCGGCTTCAATCACTCTCGCGTGAAATTTGTCGGGAACCGCGATCAGGATCGCATCGATCTCCTTACACGCAAGCATCTCCTCAATGTTGGAAAAGTACTTCTCGACTTCCAATTCCTCGGCTGTCTGACGCGCTCGCTCATGCGCAACATCCGCTATGGCAACGAGGTGCGCTTCTGGAACCAGACGGCGAAGGTTCTCCGCGTGGCGCCGCCCCATTTCCCCCACGCCCACAACGCCCACTCCAAGTTTTGCCAATGTCATGGTCCTTTTCGGTTTAACCCCTTTGAATCGACTTTTTTCTGCCACCGGCAGAGTAACTCCAGTTCGCTTGCCGTTAGCGTGTCGGCAGGCTCGCCATGTCTGCTACCACTCCACGGAGGTAGCGCAGACTGGCGGCCACGCTTTCGGCCGGCGGAATTACGGTCGCGCCAAACTTCACATCCTGCTCAACCACCGACCAACCGGAGTAGTTATTCTTCTCCATTAGCCTGAAAAGCGCTGGAAAATCCACCGAACCCTGCCCGATGATCGTGAACACTTTCTCTTCTATTGCTTCCTCGAAGGTTAATTTCTTGCGGCGCGCTTCTTCAAGGATCTTTCGGTCGACATCCTTAATGTGAAGAAACCTCAGCACATTGGCGAACTTCGCTGCCTCGGTGACGCTGTCGCCTCCGCCGTACTCACAGTGTCCCGTATCCAGACACAGTCCGATCCCAGTATGCGACGTCGCATCGAAGAAGCGTTCGCACTCCTCCGGCGTCTCCACGTACGTGGCAATGTGAGGATGAAACACGAGATCCAGCCCGAACTCCGCAGAGACCTTGGCCGCCTCCTCCACAACCCGCACGACGTTCTTCCATTGGACTGCATTGAGCCCGGCGCTTCCATCCCGCGGCACTCGCCCCGACAATCGGTTGCGCTCATCCGACTGGGCGTCAGCCAAAACCAGGAACGGCGCTTTTAGCGTAGCCAGCAAGTCGCCGACTTTGCGAATTTGCGCTACCGCGATTCCCGCTGACGCGGGATCGCTGAGTACCACGGGAACGAACGACCCCAGCAGCGTCAATTTTCGGCGTTCCAACTGCGGCTTCAGCATTTGGGGGTCGGTGGGAAAAAATCCGTACGGCCCCAGTTCTGTCCCTGTGTATCCAGCCTCTACCATTTCGTCCAGCATCTTTTCGTACGATTGATTCCAGGACGGCCCGCGATAGTCCAGTACGCCCCAGCTATCGGGCGCACATGCAAAATGAAAACGCGACACGACGTCATTCATAGACGAACCTCAAAGGAAGTTAGGTGGCCCGTGTACATCCAGGAGGAACCCTGCCGCAGACAGCGGCCAAACTTCAAAAGGCACTAGCCTGTCTAACCGCTTAGCAGATTTCCTCGCTGCGATCCGTCAAAAATAATACGCCCCTTCCCGCCATTTCGCCAACTGTCGAACATGCTGCTGGCCCGCCCCGATGGTCCAGTGATCGGCTGGCTGAGTCGGTGCGGGTTGGAGCCGCAAGTTCCCCCGCACGGCAGTTGGTAAGGTCTGAGCAGTTTCTGGCCGCGAAAGACTAAGGAACGTCTGAGCAACCAGTCTCTTATGGGTGCCGTCCGGGTGCAAGACCGCACAGGCAGCAGAGTTTCTCAGAAATTCCTGCGATCTTGCTGAAACCCGCCATGCACGCTGATTTCAGACACACTACGCCCCCGCCACCGCCAGCCGCTTGCGGTGCAAATACAGGTTCACCAGCGCGAAGCAGGCGCACAGCCGCTGGTGGTTCTTCTTGATTCCCCGGTATCTCCTTCTCGAAGCCGAAGATGCTTCCGGATCCGAAACGGATGTTCTACTTTCGCTCGCACTCTGGCCTTCACCCGGTTCTTCGCCTGCTCTAACTCGTCCACAAAGTTCTTGTACTTCACCCTTCGGCTGGTCATATCTTGCGCTTGCGGCGCCGCCTGCCGAATCGCTTCTCCCTGCGCCTGATACCGCCGTCGCCCCACACCTTGCGCTCGTCCCCGTGCAGCAGGTCCGGCAGCATGTGCTTGTCCGCCACCGAAGCCGCCGACGTACACAGCGAATGCACATGGCCTTGCTTGGAGTCCACGCCGATGTGCGCCTTCAATCCGAAGTACCACTGCTTCCCCTTGCGCGTCTGATGCATCTCCGGATCGCCCTGCCCGCTGCGGTTCTTGGTCGACGACGGCGCATGCAGAATGGTCGCGTCCACGATCGTGCCCCGGCTGATCCGAATGCCTCGGCGCTCCAGATATTCGTTCACCGCTTGCAGCATGGCTCCGCCCAGAGCATGTTTCTCCAGCAGATGGCGGAACTGTAAGATCGTACTCTCGTCCGGCGCTGGCACTGGCCCCAAGTCCACGCCCGCGAACCGCCGCAGCACCGGCGATTCATACAGCGCCTCTTCCGCGCCCGGGTCTGACAGGTTGAACCACTGCTGCAAAAAGTACACCCGCGACATGATCCCCAGCCCGATCGGGCGGCCGCCCGTTCTCTCCCTTGGGATAATGCCGCTCGATCAGTGCGTGTAACTCCCCCCAGGGCACAATCTGTTCCATCTCGTCGAGAAACTGCTCCCGCTTCGACTTCCGCCCGTACCTCTCGAAACCCGTCTGCGCCGCCAGAGTTGTTGTCGCACTCGTGTTTTCCCTCCGACTTACACACTACCCGCACCGCCTGTGGATCGACGAGTATTTCAGAGGTTCCTAATCCTCGGTTGACGGCCCAGCTTCCCGGTGCGAAGACTCGACTCGCTCAAAGCTCGCGGGTACTGCCGTCGCGAGCGGAACCCAAACCCGGCGGAATCTATGAACTGCAGGTTGACGGCGAGGACGCCAGCGACATTCTTCTAGTGTTCATGCTTTCGTGGCCTTCAGTCGCGCAAAACGAGGTCATCAAGTTTGCGGTGAGCTGGGACAAAGTTCTCCGGGTTTCGCAGACGACACCGACCTTGCAGGTTGTAGTCAATCCCCTGTTGCGGCGCGGGACGCCGGTACATGACAAAGCGTTCCAAGCGCTGCAGGACCTTGGTGCCGCCTACCTCCGCTACGTGCCGTGGCTGCCCTATCCGAAGCTCGGCGTCGCGGAACTGGACCACACGCGGCTCTATGACGAGGTCGTCACTGCGATGAGGAGGGTGCAGCCCGATATGAGGTTCGTAGGGCTGGCGCTCGCCTTGGAAACGGAACCGCACTATTTCGAGTATTTCCTCAATCACAAGAACCACAAGCCGGGAGTGCCGCTGGATTTCATCTCGTATCACTTCTACGCCGATGCCGCCGCAGATGAGACACCAGCACTGGAGCAATTCACATACTTCGATCAGGCGGAGGGATTCCTGAAGACGGTGCGATAGATTGAGGCAATCCGCAAGCGCTGATCACCAGAAACGAAAACGACTATCGACGAACTCGGCGTCCTTTCCGCCGATGACGGCGGGCAGAACGATCCCGAACACATTACAAAGCCCAGTGAAAACTCATACTGGAACCTCGCCGGGGCACTGTATGCCTATCTTTTCGGGGAGATGACGAAGATGGGTATCGACGTTGCGGGCGAGTCACAGCTGGTCGGCTTTCCCACGCAATACCCGAGTGTTTCGATGGTTAACTGGAGCGATGGTAGACCGAACGCACGATTCTGGGTTCTGAAGCTTTTGCATGACAACTTTGGACCCGGCGACAAGATCGTCGAGATCGCGGACGACAATCCTTACGTCTATGCTCTCGCGTCTTCGACACGCGACGGCAAGCGGTGTGTTCTGCTGGTCAACAAGAGGGATCGAAAGTTTAACGTCTCGGTCGCGGGCGCGGCCAACGGACAGATCAGTTCTTTAGATCAAACCACAAGTTTTCAACCACCGGCGACCGCGAAACTAAGCAGCGACAGCGTGATGTTAGGGGGATATTCGGTGGCCGTCGTGACGCTGCCCTAGTAGGTACAGAGGATGGGTGTGCTCCGCGCCGGCTCTAGGGTGGATAGTTTCGTGCCGCATTATGGTTTGGTTCCAGGCAGTTCCCGTGATTGGCGGGATTGAACTGTTACGGGTGCGGCCAAAGCTTCCAGCCCATCGATGTCGAATTCCTTGTAAAGATCCAGGCAAAAAAGCTCCGGAGCCTGAGCGTAAGTGACCGGCTTCTCGAGTACGTAACTGAAACTGCGAATCCCGTCGCGCACGGCAATTTCTGAAAATAGATCGGGCTCGAGCGCGGCTGCCACCAGCGCCGCTGCCTGATTCCTGATGCCACTCACTTCCAGTCGAACTTTGGCGGTCCCGGATTTCTGTTCGGCCCAGCGTGCAATGCGAACGAGTTGCGCCGCTTGCAGGCCCATCGGACGTTCGCCTATGCCACCCAGCATTTGCGCCAACTCAAATGTATCCTTGCCCTTCCACGCGGAACCGGTAAACATCAGGTCGAGAGCCAGAACCTGCTCGCCCCGGGTAAAACGTTGCAGCACCGCTTCGGCACCGGCGCTTCTGCCGTCGTCATGCAACACAATCGTCACCGGCGCAGTGTCTGAGCTTTGCAGGATCGATCGCAACCAAATCCCATTCGCGCTCAAACCGTTATTAAGTTGAAATAAATAAGAGACGGATTGCAGGTCCCGGCTCTTGGTCATCGCCGTGGCCCAAGTGGCTTGCAGTTCTGCCGGTTGATACCGGACGATCTCTCTGAGTCTGCCGCGCTCCGAGGTTGCCCAGGCCGCTCTCTCCGAAGCTGCTGTTGGAATCGGACTCCGCGTAATCTGGCGGCCCATTTGGCGGGCCAGTCCAAGTATCGTCAGATTGTCTTCAGGCAACGCGGTGACCAACTCTTCATAGCTGCGCAGTTCCGCCGGAACGCCTGCTTCATCGGAAATAGGGGGCAGCCCGAACTGTTTCGTGAAGAAACTGTAAGCGGCCAGCCGGTTGTCCAGTTGATAATTGTGATCGCCCGGATCCCGATTCTCATGCCAGTTGAGGTTGTCGGCCTTGCCGTAAAGAGCGAAAAACGGTTGGATCGCATCAAAGACCTGGGGCTTAGCCAAAGTTGCCCGGAAACAGCAGTCGTCTTCCCCGTTGTAGGTGAGCAATAGTGGCCTTGGAGCCATTAATGCTACAAGGTGGGGATAGTCGGAACCTCGCAGGAAGTCCGTGGCCGACTGCTCGATGTCGCCCATATCCCCGAAATCCTTCGCCTCGACGCGAGAACTCGTTGCCGCGAAACCCGCAACCGGATTCGACGCCTTGACGCGCTCATCCAATGAACTCAAAACAATCGTCTGCCATCCCCCTCCAGAAAGTCCCGTCACTCCGATTCGTTTTCGATCCACATGGGGATGCAGGTAAAGATAATCGAGCCCCCTGCGCATTTCCAGGTAAAACAGACCCACACCGTTGGCCCCGGCCAGATCAAGATGAGCACCGAACGAATGATCGTTGCCCTCCTTGGCGAGTTCGCCAAATCCAAACCACTCCAGGTTGAGAGCGAGGATTCCGTGCATGGCAAAACTGATGCACCGCTTCTGCTTGAATTCGTAGGAGTAACCCAGCGGCCCGTCGTGCCCGGACATGTTGAGAATTGCCGGTACGGTTCCGTCCATGTGCTGCGGTTCATACAGAAGAGCGGAAGAATAAAACCCTGGGACAATCTCAAATCGCAATTTTCGGATGCGATAACCATGTCCGCTTTCAATCACGCCCCGTTCTTCAAACTTAAGCGGCGAGTCGACCCACTGCTTCGGCCAACCATGGAGCACGACGTCATCCACCAAGTGGCGCCGCAACTGGTCCGCCGAAGCACTCCATTCTGCAGCTATTGCAGGCGGTTTCGGTAGGGGCGCCGTTCCTTGAACGATGTGCTGGCGCATCTGGAAGTCCGCCACCGCCGGAGACACAATCTCGTCCTTGAGTACCTCGCCAATGTGCACTCGCTCGCCTTGCGACCACGCCAGGGAGGACAACAGGCAAGTCAAGACGCTAACCGCGTAGATTCTTTTGGGGCACTTTCGTTTTGAATGGGGCACCGATTCTCCTTCGCACCAAGATGGTCGTCGCCTCAACCACCTCGATGCGTCAATTTCAACTCGAATCGTTTCACGGACGATTCAATAACAGACTGTTCCAAGAGTGTCAAACGAATTTCGGAGTCAGCAACTCTGAAACCTCAGAAAGACGGTATTTCCGCGTTCACGCTAACCGATTATTTAGACTTTAGGGTCGGCCCTCACTCCAACGTCTTCCCGCGTGCGATAGACCTCGTCTTCCACGAGCGACATGACAAACAAGATATACTGCAGGCCGGTTAAGTAGATTAAATCGTCAGTGGGGCTATTTCTGAATGATGTTCATCCGAAACAACGAGAAAAGATGCAATCACGAAAATTGATTGGTTTTCTGTGTCCCGAGGCTGGTGTTGGACATTTCGTAGTGAAATTCCATGCAGCGTTAATCATCTTGGGTATTGCGATGGCGCTGAGCATGGCCGCGAGAGCACAAACGGCCGCTGCAACCATAGTCGAATCCGAACAGCCTCCACTGCCAAGTTGGTTGAGATCTGGAACAGTTCGCTTTGCGCGGTTCGATGGAGGTGCCATCGAAACCCAGAAGACCTTGCGTTCGGACTGGGCGAAGAAATTCACTCCCCAGGATCGCGAGATTCTGGCGAATTTGTACGGAAAGCACTCGGATCGCATGATTGATTTATTGGTTCAGGCAAAGATCAATTTCGTGTGGGTCACCTACAGCGTTGGATTTTCCTGGCGGGATGAGGAAGCCCAACGCGTTGCAGCAAGGGAAATCGTCAAGAAACTGCATGCACATGGAATTAAGGCGGCTGCCTACGTGTGCGCCATCTCGATCTTCTGGGAAAGCTTGTTCAAAGACGATCCCCAATCCGTGAGATGGGTCATGGTAGGAAACGATGGCATCCCCTACAGGTATTCAGATGGACTCGATGTGATGCGTTTTGTGGCTGATATTAACAGCCCCGGCTGGGTCGAATATCAAAAGCACCGAGTGGGGGCGATCATCGACGATGGTCTAGATGCGATATTCTTCGACAATCCTTTTCTTGATTCCCATCCCAGCGAGCCAGATAGCGTCGCACATTTCTTTGATCAACTCTTGAACTATGCCCGCCGAAACAAAAAGTCAGACATTCCATTTTTCACCAACCTTGGACTTTATCCGCCGTTCAATGTCCTGAATCGGCAAATGGATTTCATATTCGCCGAGGGATGGGCAGAGCCGGGCGCATGGGACAATCGTTGGGAAGTTTCTAATATCCGCCGTGATCGTCTTGTAAAAGGCCTCAACCCGGGCGTGAAGCCAATTGTTTCGGAATACTCCCACTTTCAGAAAGGTGACCGCAGCGATTCCTACCTGGGAGTAAGATCAGAAAAACTGGCAATTGCGGAATCGGCGGCATTCGGCACGTCCTATACATGGGACATGGAAGGTCCCTTCGACACGGCCCTGGTTACGCAGAATCCCAAGGCTCTGGAATCTTGGTCTGCGATCAGCCAATACAACGGATTCATGGAAGACCACGTCGAGTTCTACGCCGACGCGGTGAATGTTGTGCCCTGGGCAGTCCTTCTTCCTGACCTTAACCCCGACTTCGATTGGCCGGGTGGAGCAACGCGCCTGGACTTTCTGGCTAAGAATAGCGTGCTGGGCGATTTCAGGCTCGCGAGCCGCATTACGAAGAAAGACCTAGCCGCTTATCGGGGCGTTATTGTTCCTGCGTGTGCGTCTCTATCAGCGGAGCAGAGAGAGATGATTCACGACTATCAGAATAGCGGAGGTAAAGTCTCAATCTTCGCCGAGACATCAGCTGCAACTGGCTTGAATGCAGAGATCTTGCCTCCCTCCGAAAAAGGTCCGCTGAAGAACAAATCGGCGGAAGAGCAGGTATTGGCGGAAATCAATTCTCTTGCACCGGATGCAACCCATGTCGAACTGGAAAATGCAAACTCTCCCGTCCTTGCCAACGTCACTTCGGTGCACAATGGCCGAGCACTCGTCATCCATGTGCTCAACTACGGTCAAACTCCAGTCGGAGAATTGAAACTGAGGTTAATCGTGGGAAAGCAATTCCAGACACTGGTGGGACGGAGGCCATCTCTCTTTTCCCCTGACACGAAAAGTGCCGCACTCCAGAAAGTGCAGTGGAAGGGCTCGACACTGGAGACAACGTTACCGTCCGTCGATAGTTACTCCGTGGTGGTTGTGCAGTGAACTCGTACCGGCGTTGACTTTACAGCCGCAGCTCCCGTAACCTGCGGCAGGCCCAAAACCGCTGGTTTCGACTACACGGGGGCAATTCCGATCACTTGCGTACCCGGACCTCCATCCGACAAACGAATCGGGCAGGTGATTGAGACAGTAGGGACTTGGTTTTACACCAAGAACCCGAAATGAGGGGGGAAGTAAATTGGCGAAGGGTGTGATTGGCACAACGGAATTAAGGCAGTACCAAGAACAAGGTTTTGTCCTGGTGAAAGGGATGTTCGATACGCAAGAAATCGGGCTGCTCCATCGCGCTGCAAAGGAAGACAAAGCGCTGGACGATCATGGGTATGGCAAAGCGGACGGCGAGGGTGGGGTGGTACGCCTGGCATTGTGGAATCATCCCGGCGATACAATTTACGGCATGTTCGCGCGCTGTGATTCCGTAGTTCGGTCCTGCGAATTGCTGCTTGGCGGCGAGGTGTATCACTACCATTCGAAGATGATCATGAAAGAACCGCGTATCGGCGGGGCTTGGACCTGGCATCAGGATTATGGCTACTGGTATCAAAATGGAGTCTTGTTTCCGTTACTTACCAGCGTCTTCATTGCAGTGGATCAGGCCACGAAGGAGAACGGGTGCCTGCAGGTGATCGCCAGGTCTCACGAATTGGGGCGCATTGATCACACCTTGACCGGCCAGCAGGCGGGCGCTGACATGGATCGCGTCAGCGAAATTCTCAAGGTTCTGCCGCTCGTCTACGTAGAGATGCAGCCGGGCGATGCACTGTTTTTCCATCCCAATCTGCTGCATCGCAGTGATCAAAACCAGTCTGAGAATGCGCGCTGGTCAATGATCTGTTGCTACAACGCGGCGCGCAACAACCCATATAAGGAATCCCATCATCCTTGCTACACGCCACTTCATAAGGTTCCCGATTCGGCTATTCTGAATGCCGCCAAGAAGCGCTTCACCGATGCTCCCGATGCCGCTTGGCATGATCCCAAGAAAGATACCAGCGCAGAAAGCCTGGGCAACATTGTTACTCGATGACGGGCGCCCCTCCGCCGTGCGGCGCAATCCGCCCTAGCCTTACTCGGCCCTAAAGGGCCGCTTTTCCACGGGACCGTGAGCATCCGTAAGTTTTCCCTTAGTCTGCTAGCTAGATGCACTCACGGCAGGCACGGGACTGGCAATCCCCCTCATATGTTCAAAAACAATTACCGCTGGATAATTTGCGGTTTGCTGTTGCTTGGAACCACCAAGAATTACGTGGATCGCCAAATATTGGGCGTGTTGAAGGTAACGCTGCAATCGACTTTCGGATGGTCGGAAATTGATTACAGCAATTTGATTCTGGTGTTTCAAGGGTCGTATGCCATCGGAATGCTTGCGGTAGGAAGATTGATCGATCGTTTGGGGACCCGAGCCGGTTACGCGCTTGCGATGTTTTTCTGGAGCGTCGCCTCGATGGCCCACGCGGCCTGCGGCTCGCTTGCAGGCTTCGCGTTTGCCCGCGGAGCCTTGGGTTTTTGGGAAGCCGGGGTGTTTCCGGCAAGCGCGAAATGTGTTTCAGAATGGTTCCCCGCAAAAGAAAGAGCGCTCGCGAATGGAATATTCAACGCGGGAACAAATTTTGGAGCAATGCTGACGCCACTTTTCGTACCGTGGGTGGTCCTTCATCTAGGATGGAGATGGGCGTTTCTGATCGTTGGATCGCTGGGATTTGCATGGCTCTTTTTGTGGCTTCAAAATTATAGAAGACCACCAGTGCACCCGAACTGTACTCCGGAGGAGTTGGCGCATATCGAGGGCGGTTTGCCCGAAGCATCCGAGAGAATCCCATGGGGCGTGTTGCTGGGGGTTCGCCAGACCTGGGTAATTATCGCCGCGAAGTTTCTTGTAGACCCGATCTGGTGGTTTTATCTCTTCTGGATTCCTGACTTTTTGCACCGCCGCTTCGGATTAAATCTCTCACAGATTGGGCCTCCGATAGTATTTATCTACGTTATCTCCGATGTAGGAAGCGTTGCCGGTGGCTGGTGCTCATCGCGAATGATGAAGGCCGGTTGGTCCGCAAATACAAGCCGCAAGATGACGATGCTGCTCTGCGCACTTCTCGCACTACCGGTCATGGGCGCCTACCGTGTTGGTGGATTCTGGGTCGCAATATCCATCATCGCGCTGGCGGCTGCCGCTCATTGCGGCTTCTCCGCGAATCTGTACACCTTGGCTTCGGATCTTTTTCCTTCCCGAACGGTAGGATCCGTCATAGGGATCGGTGGGTTTGCGGCTGGTCTCGGTGGCATGCTCATTGCAAAGATTGTGGGCTACGTTCTGCAAAGCACTGGAAGTTATATGGCTCCCTTTTTCATCGCGGGAATGGCCTATCTCTCCGCACTGCTGGTCATACATGTCCTGAGTCCGAAGCTTAAACCGGTAAGCACTTTTTCATCGACAAACTAATTGGACTGTGCAATCGGACCAATAGGTTGTCCTGCAACCTCATCTGGTGCGGGTAGTTTTTTCATAGTCAATCTGATAACTGTGGATTCCTCTCGCGCTATCCTCGACGCCGAAGGACACGAAGCCGTCCAACTGCTTGAATACGATCTCTTTCTTCTCTCCATTAAAATCGAGCGCCGAAACTCTCTGGGTGACAAACCCGTCTGGCATAGGAACCGACACGTCGCCGTCAGCGATGCTTGTCAAGTTGGCAAGCTGCGGACCATAGGTAACGAGCACGTGACCGAAATTTAGAGTTTGAGCAGCGAAAAATCCTTTTAGCGGCCCCTGTGTGTACCTGCGGCCCGCTTTTTGTAAGACAGGATCGACGGTGGGTTCTTGAGTGCTGTCGGCAGGTGCGTGCCTGTATACATCCAGAATTGCCTTCACTTGCCGATAAGACTTTTGAGAGATCTCCACCGGATATCCACCGGAGGCACTTCCATTCGAGGCATCGGTTCCCAGACTCCCACGATATTCTAAAGCGTAGAGGCTGGGAATTCCCCAGGCTGATTTGGCGAGTGTGAGAGGAACGAGATACCTCTCCATCGCCCACCAGTCGTCCCCGTCGATGAGACGGACGCCATTGACCGAAGCCGTCCATGCCCGCCACCAATACGTTTCGACCGCGTTGCTGACGTCGTCATTCAAGCGGATGACATCCTGCCAAGCATGAAAGAGCGGGTTCATGAATGAACTGTCAATAAAGGCGTCTGCCTTGACTTCTCTGGCAGAGGTGTAGATCAGCTCCATCACCTTGGCATTCATCGCCTCACCGATTCCCCAGGAAGGATTGTGAAATGTGCTCACCGCTGGGCTGGGCAAGCGGTCTATAAAATCGACCTTCAGCCCATCTGCATTCAACCCCCGCGGACCGGATGAGAGCATGTAATGAATACGAGAACGCAGATAATCCCTCGTATCCGGATTGGTGTAGTCGAAGATGTCGGTTAGTTTTCCTTCACGCGTGTGCACCAGCCATTCAGGGTGATTGGCAGCTACATCCGATCTGGTTTTGTCTAAGTTGAACAATGTGCCCGTGGCCTCATACATCGGAATCCACAAGAGCACGTGAAGCCCTCTAGCGTGTAATTTGTTGATGTAAGATCTCAGATCAGAAAAGTGTTTTGGGTTAGGTTCAAAATCTCCGTACCCCCTCATCCAACCCAGATCCAGAATTATGGTTCCGATGGGCAACTTCTCACGTGCTGCAATTGCCAGCCAACGGTCAATATCCTTCTCAGTCGCATAGCGGGACGCGTTGCTTTCGTCAAGCCGCCCCTCTCTCATACGCGCCGCGTACGCTTGGTCGCCCCAGGTGCAATAGATGGGCTGGGACCACCAGCTTGGGGGCGTGCCGCCTGAATCTGCCGGCACCTTTAGCGGAGGAAGCGACGCTCTGTAGTTGGTGAGAATCTCATCGGGATTGCCACCGAAATAGAACCCGAGGACAGGGCCGTTAATACCCTTTTCCTGGGCGGACACTTGGGACGCAGTTTGATATCTCGCCGCAAATGACGATCGCCCGATAACAATGCCAAGCCCATTGTAGGTATTCGGAATTCCGATGGTCCCGACTCCCCACCACGCACTGCCACTCCTTATAGCTACCACATAAGGAGGGACTAACGGCGATCCAGCCTGCTGTCCGCGTATGTATCCTGGATTGTCACTGTCGCCCCGAGGAGGCAACGAAGGACGCGAAAGGCCCACGTCAGGTATTAGCACGTCGTAAAGATCGGGCGTCCAGGTACGGACCTGCTCAAACCTCCCTTGGCCATACTTGATTTGGCCTTCTTTTCCGTTGCCTGCCAAATAAAGAAGCTCCGCGATTTCCCGTGGGTGCCCTTTAACCACGGATAAGCGGTAGGAGAAATACAAAGAATCGAATCTCAACACGACTTGATGTTGGTCGCGACCGGGCGCGCCGTACAAAACGGTAAGTAGTAAACCGTCATTTTTTGTTTCTGTGGTCGCCGTAATAAATTGAGGCGTACTCGCGTCGCCTGACGTTGAGCTTTCGCCGGACGCTGCAAATCCCTCTAACGGAAATGACCCGACCTCTTCGGCCTTTCCATCCTTCAGCAGCGACCAGACAGTGATCGCCGGATCCGGAGTGAAACGCAGCTTTACGCGGTACCGGTCCGCAGAAATTTCAGCGTTGGATCCTGAACTTGCAACCAGGCGAACCTCGGCTGCTGCAATGGACGCGCAGGCGGCGACCGGTAAGCAAAAGATGATCGCTGTGAAAAGATTTTTGAACATGGTCGACGTTCCCGCAAAGCTGACTGGAATAACAAACCCCCGTTCGTCCATTGGCCTGGTGGACCCGCATTGTCAATTCCGCCGCGCCGGGTGTTGTCTCCGGTGCGCTCATTGGCCTGTCAAAATCTACAGCAATTCTGGTGGGAAAGCGATGTGCTCGCTCCCGGCTACCCAATCCGTCCCAATTGCGCTCAAGAAAACGCGCTCCCCGAGTTTAATTGGCAAAATAAGCGCATAGCATTGGATATTTCATTAAGTTATTCAGAAAAGTTGTCCTCGACAACTCTGTACCCCCGGCTTTGACTCCGGATGCGATCTTGTTGCTTCGGACCGGCCTTCACTGCTATTGTCCTCAGCATCGCAGGTTTGATCTACGCAGGACACGCACAAAGGAACCGGAATGCTTCTCCGCTTTTGCTTGTTGCTTCTTCTCGCCTCCTTACTCTTTGCCTCCATGCCAGCGACTGCGGATGACCTACCCTCTCAAGACTTGCTGTACACAGAATTCCTGAATCCTCGGAGAGAATACTCGCCGATGCCGTTCTGGTTCTGGAATGGCGAACTGGACGGCAAGCGAATCCAGGAGCAGATCCAGCGAATGGTAGATCAACACGTTTATGGTGCATTCGTGCACGCCCGCGACGGCCTGCAGACGCCGTATCTCTCCGAGCAATGGTGGACGGCAATCGATGCGGGCCTGCAGGAAGCTAGGCGCAGCGGATTCCTCTTCAATTTCGTGGACGACTACGACTGGCCGTCCGGCGAGGTGCGGAACATCTGGATGACGGGTAATCATCAGAGCGAGGTCCTGAAGCGCAATCCCAGCTTCCGCATGAAGAGCCTCGCTTACAAGGAGCAGATCGTTCATGGCCCCCAGTCCGTAACGCTCCCCGAAGTTCCAGAACTGCAAGCGGTGCTCGTGGCTCACTGGATGGGTGGAGGAAGACTGGAGCGCGAAACCTTACGCAGGATTGATCTCCAGAAACCTTCAGCACCGTCGCAATGGGATGCTCCCGAAGGCGACTGGCTTATCATGCAGTTTTATCTGGAGCCATCCACCGGATTTGACGGTGGCGTTGTGGACCTGATGAATCCCGACGCCATGAAATTGTTTTTCGATCTTTCTTACGGCGAATATTACCGACGTTTCGGGTCGTACTTCGGCAACACGATTCGCTACTCGTTCTCCGACCACGAAGGTGTATTCGGCTATCGCATCGCCTGGACCCCGGCACTCTATGACACTTTCCAGCGGCGCACCGGCTACGATTTGCGCAGCGTCCTTCCTCTCTTGGTCTATGACGGCGGTAATGCGTCGCACAAAGCCCGAGAAGACTACCTTGCGACGGTAACGCAGCTCTACCAAAGCTCCTATTGGACCGGCATTACCGAACAGGCGAAGGTGCTGGGGATCGGCCGGAGCGGGCACGCCTGGGAAGAGGCACTGCAGTCAGCGGCCGCGTTTGAGGGGAGTTTGTTCGCTCTGGAGCGCGGGTTGGATCCGGTTGGCGTGGACTCTTTGTATGACTTTGGCAGACAACCGCTGAATTTCAAGGTCGCACAATCCGTTGCCGATTTCGAAGGGCGTCGGTTCGCCTGTGAGAACCAGGGGGTTCAGGGCACCGATTCATATCTGGATATGCAGGGCCTACGCAAAGGCACGAACGCGATCGGCGCATGGGGCGTCAATCTATTCATCCCGCACGCTTTGGATTACGACGTGACCCGCGCGAATTATCCTCCGGATTGGCTGCATCAACCTTATTGGCGATACTTCTCTCACTATGCCGATTACACGAGGCGTATCAGCTTCATGAATTCGGAGAAGAGCCGCCACGCTGTCAATGTGCTGCTCTACTATCCGATCACATCGGTATGGTCAGAATCGGATCCCGTTTTCTCCAGCAAAACGGAGTATCAACGCCTTCTCGATCCGCCATCCTGGAAAAATGGGACGGTGTTGATCAACGACTACTATGATCGGATCATCCTTCGCCTCGCCGAGCGTCAATGGGACTACAACATCGCGGATGATTACTATTTCGAACGATCGCGTGTAGAAGGCAACGAATTGGTTATTGGCCCGCAGCGCTTCCGGGCAGTTGTTCTTCCTCCGATCTCCACAATCAGCGGCAAAACCCTGCAAAAGCTCGTGGAATTCTACGGGGCGGGGGGCACGATCCTCGGCATCCGCGAACTGCCCGATGTGGAAGGTGAGCCTGGTGATGACTCCGAGGGCATCCAGTTGGGGATCGAAAAGCTTTTCGGCTCCGGCGCCGCGAGCACTCCGCAGCCCTTCACCGAGAACCACAATGCAGCTGGCGGTCGTTCCTTCTACGTGGCTGAGAGTGTGGAAACACTGATTGATCTGCTCGATTCGCACGTGCCTAAGGATCTGAAGGTCGTTTCCAGTGCTCCGGAGAACCTATTCTTCCAGCATCGAGCCAGTTACGGCCAGGACTACTACTGGCTGGTGAATGACAGCAATCGAACGCGCACGAGTCGCTTACTATTTTCCAGTTCCGGGATTCCGGAAAAGTGGGATGCGCTCACAGGACAGCGCTCATCAGTGTTTTACGTCAACCGTCCAGGCGGCACTGAAGTCTTGTTGAATTTTGACCCGTGGGACGCCTATTACATCGTGTTCCAGCCACTGCGTGGGTCCCCACAGCAGGCAGACTTGATCAGCACGAACGCGGAGAAGCTGCAACCTGTTTCGCAAGTCCACGACTCGCTCGTAGTGCGGGCAACTGCCCCAGCCGAGCAACAGAGCATTGAAGTCTCGCTGCGCGCCAAAGGGAAGACTTTTCGCGCGCGCACTACATTCCCTTCGGTCAAACCTGTGACGCTGGACGGCCCGTGGGACTTTCGGCCGGAACCGGACCAGCTAGCCGCGCCGTACGCTCACGTGAAGGATGCACTGGAAGGTGAAGGAGACAAGATTGGATTCGGGCGGAGAGAATTCGACGACAGTTCCTGGCCTTCGCTCTGGTTGAGTGAAGCACAGAATACCATTCGCAATTGGAATGTGATTGGCCCTTTCCCCAATCAGGATGATGCCGGCTTTGAGAAAGTCTATCCGCCGGAAGCCAACTACCAACCGCAAGGCCGCTACGTCGGCAATGACGAGGCCGTCGTCAGGTGGCAACGCTACTTCGGCAATGAGCCCTATCTCTCCGGGGCACTGATCTGGATGGAAACTTCCGGTGGCCCCTTTGGCGACGATGCTCCGTTCGTGGATCTCAAACGCGGATTGCGCTTGACGGACGGTTCGTGGATAGTGGGTTACGCGCTTTCGTACTTGTATTCACCCGAAGAGCAGACGGCTTCATTTGTGATCGCATCCGACAATTGGGCGAAAGTCTGGCTGAATCACAAGCTGGCATTTGGACAGCTTCGCCATCCGTTCTGGTACGAACTCAATGACAACTGGGCCGACCACTTTCCGGTCACGCTTCAGAAGGGTTGGAACGAAGTTCTGGTGAAGGTGGGTGTGGGACGGTATGGAGCGTTCGGCTTCACATTCCGCGTCGCCGATGGGCAAGGCAAGACGCTTTTCAACGTCATTAGCAGTCTGGCTCCCTACTCCCCGCAAGAGACTCCCACTGCCAGCGAAACGCGGTGGTATCGGATGGACGTGCCTCCAGGAACAACGGCTGTCCTGCCCCCCGCTTTCGCCAAGCCCTATCGCCTGCTCGTCAATGGGCAGGAAATCAAGCCTCTCGGCCTTTCTCCGGTCAGTTTCAAGAATCTGCTTCAGCCCGGGAAAAATGTTCTCGTCATCTCCGCAAAGAAAGAAGACCCGCTTACTTCTCCCATTCTCTTCGTGAGTGAGTCCACTCCTGTTCAGCTGCAGTCGTGGACGAAGACGGGTCTCGCTCAGTTCTCAGGAACGGCCATCTACGACAAGACCTTTTCCTTGCCGGCGGCCTTCAGCGGCAGGCGGGTCATCCTGGACCTGGGCAAAGTAAGCTCTGTCGCGAAGGTTCAAATCAATGGCCGCGATGCAGGAACACTAGTCTGGAGTCCCTATCGCCTCGATATCACCACGTTGCTGAAGCACGGCGTAAATCGCCTGCGCATTTGGGTCACAAACACGGAAGCCAATGCCCGCGCTGTCGGAGGATCGCACAACATCCTTTCGAAGATTGATTTATGCGGACTGGAAGGCCCTGTTTCGTTAATTCCCTACGTCGAAAAGACACTCACTCTCTCACCAGAATAGCTCGCAGAAGTCTCCATTCATGGCGGACAGCCCCGCATCGCAAGATCGCCTCGAGCATGGGCGTCACATCCTGACTTGTGCGGAAACGATTGCGGAGGGGTCCGTCAGAATCCCCGACGATCCGGCCGACTCCCGCGGCCTCGCGGTTCGGGCTCTGGACTAGAAATCCGGCCCAGTCTAAAGTGTCTTGGCCACATGAATCCAGAAAACTTACCGCCGGAAAATCCAGCACCATTTCCGCAATCGCAGGATGCACTGACCCGCCACGGTTACAAACAGGAACTGAAACGCGAGATTGGCTGGTTTTCGAGTTTCGCCATGAGTTTCTCAATCATTGCGGTCACTACCGGCCTGTTTGCCACCTACGGCGCGGGACTACAGACGGCCGGGCCGGCGTTTATTTGGACGTGGCCGATTGTTGGCGTGGGGCAACTTCTGTTGGCGCTAGTGTTTGCCAAACTGGCGCGGCATATTCCACTCTCCGGAATGGCCTACCAGTGGACCAGAGAGCTCGGGGGGGATTCGCTGGGTTGGTGGGCCGGATGGCTCATGATCATCCAGCTGCTCACGGGGTTGGCCGCCGTCTGTTACGCGCTGGCGAGCTACAGCTTGCCCGCGCTCGGCGTTGCTGCCAGCGATCGTAACATCGTCATTGCAACAGCAGCGGTCCTGTTATCCATCGCATTCATCAACCACATGGGAGTAAAGATCACAAGCTTCGTCAATGACTTCATGGTGCTCGCGCAAATCGTAGTTATTCTGGTGGTGGGCATTCTTCTGTTGTTTCTTGCGGTGAGACACAAAACAAACTCATTTCATTTTCTGTTTACGCATCCGGGCCACCCGGGAGGCATGGCATTTTTCGGCCCGCTGGCATTCTCATCGCTCATGGCCGCCTGGACAATCACAGGATTTGAAAGTGCTGCGAACCTTGCGGAGGAAACAAAGCTTCCTGAGCAACGAGTTCCGTTTGCCATCGTGTCATCGGAGGTTTTCAGCGTAATTATTGGCTTCATTATTCTGCTTGGGTTCACCCTTGCGATCCCGTCGCTCGATGAAGCGACGAGAAATCCGGCCCCTTTTGCCTACATCATGTACCATCACTTCCCTCATATTTTCACGAAGGTGGTGATGGCCATCATTCTGGTTGAGATTTATGCCTGCGCGCTTGCCAACCTGACGATTCTGGGCCGCGTGGTATGGGCGATGGCTCGCGATCATCAGTTGCCCGCCTCCTCTTGGTTTGGGGCACTCAGTACGCGCAAGGTTCCAGCCAACGCAATGTGGTTTATGGCAATTGTGGCAGCGATCTTCACTTGGTGGGCAAAGTTTCAGATCGTGATTGCGGGAGTTTCCGGTCTGGCGGCCTACACCACCTATGTAATGGTCGTCGGCTCCGCTTTGCGAAACCGGCCGCTTCGGTGGCAAATGGGTGGCGATCCGGCGCTAAGCCCGATGGTGCCAAAAACCCTGGGGATCGCGACTCTGATCTGGCTTCTAATCTGCCTCGGGGCACTTACTCTTCCCAGTTCCGCATGGATCAACGACAAAGCGATCTTGGTGGGTTTGGCTCTCGGCCTGTGCATCTGGCTGGTCACGCGGAAGCGTCCTCGGATTTCAGAACCGCGGACGGAAGTCAGCGAACTGATTCCGTAAAATCGTCAATGTTGGCTCGCGAAAATCAGATACACTGCAGGCTTGATTTGTTCAGTTTTTCAGATGCACCCCTCTGTTTGGAGCGCTTTTGGCGATGCTCTCGCTGCGATTTCAGTGGAGGAAAATTGAATGCTCAGACCATTGAAGGCCTTCCTCTTCGTGATTCCTTGGATCGCCGTTGTCGCCCCGGCATGTCCGGCAGCTCTCGTGGATGTTGCTCCTCGAGTCGAAACAAGTTTTTCCACACATTGGCTTTACATGGCTCGTGACGTGCCCCATGGAGAACGGACCGATCTGCAAGATGACGGATTCGAGCACGTTTCTGTGCCGCACGCCAACATCATCACACCAGCCGAGACTTTCGACCCTGACATCTTCCGGTTTGTTTCCTGGTATCGAAAGCACTTCCGCCCAGAGGATTCGTGGAAAAGCAAACTGGTATCGGTGCGTTTCCAGGGCGTCATGACCGTAGCCGACGTCTATCTGAACGGAAAGCATTTGGCCACGCATCAGGGAGGATACACGCCGTTCGAGGTCGATTTGACTCCGGCACTGCGGTTTGGTGCGGACAATGTGATCGCTGTCCGTGTGGATTCACGTGTGCAACCGCAGGTTCCACCCGAGGGAGCTCCGAAGATTTCGCCATCGGGCATCTATTATTTTGCGTCTCACGGGGAACTCTCCCGTCCGGCGCCGAAACTTTTTGGGTTTTATTTGTTCGGTGGAATTCAGAGAGACGTCGAATTGCGGGTAACCGACACGCTGCACATCGAGCGTGTGTACTATGTCACTAAACGTATACAGCCAGACGCCGCGGTCGGCGCAACGATTAGCGTTCGCAATGATCGTTCCGCAGCAGTGGAAGCGTCTGTTCAAGTTCACTTGCGAGATGCTGAGGGACACGAAGCTGCGACCGCCGTCGCAAAGGCGAGATTAAACGCGGGCGAAGAACGAGATGTCCACTTGGACATTGACCCGATCCGAAGTCCTCGGCTGTGGCACGTGGATCATCCCAATCGTTACATCGCGGAAGCAGAAATCAGTGATCCTTTGGCGGTCGCCGATCGCGAAGCGGCGTGGATGGGAATCCGGCAGATTGATTGGGAGGGTGGCGTCTTTCATCTCAATGGGCAAGTGCTCCAACTGCGTGGACTGAACCGTCATCAGACGTATCCGTTTATTGGCGGAGCGGTACCCAATCGCTTGCAGCGCCGTGACGCTCTGACTCTGAAATACGGGCTTGGCGTTAACGCAGTTCGCTCATCGCACTATCCACCTGATCCTGAGTTTCTTGACGAATGTGATCGCCTGGGATTGCTGGTGATGGACGAGTTTCCCGCCTGGCAGTACGTTGGCCATGACGCAGAATGGCAGGATAATGCGGTGAACGCGGTGCGCGAGATGATTCTTCGCGACCGCAACCATCCGTCAGTATTTGTTTGGGGTGTCCGCGCAAACGAAGGCTCATTCTATGAAGGCGATGACCGTGATCTCTATGACCGAACATACGGGCTCGTGAAGCAACTCGATCCATCGCGCGCCCCTGGTGGAGCACGTCTGAGCGACGCCTGGCATGGGAAGATGGTTCCGGAAGAAGTATTAACAGTCAATGATTACGGGGATTTTGACGACCCCACTAAGTTTCCTCAGCCGGCCACCGACAAGCCTTGGTTGATTACGGAATTCGGGCATCCCCGCCAGGTTCCGGTGTGGGAAGACGAAAGCGTATTGTTGCTGACCGCTGCCATGTGGATGCGGCATTATGATCAGCTTTCCGCACACTCCGAGATTTCCGGAGCCATCGGCTGGGCGGCCTTTGATTATTCCTCTCCTGAGTTCAACACACCGGAAGCGGTTACGGCTTACCATTGCATCGATGATATCTATCGACTGCCGAAAGGCTTCGCCGCTTATGCCATGGCCAGTCAACAGGACCCGGACCTTTATGGTCCGATGGTGCATATTCTAAGTTACTGGCAGCAGAAGACGCCCGATCTGTGGGTGGCCAGCAATGCGGAAGAAGTGGAGATCAAGATTAACGGAAAATCCGTCGGACGCCAGCGAGCCAGGGAATTCTCACACCTGTTGCACCCAATCTTCGAGTTCAAGCTCGGCGACGCTTATGAACCTGGCTCGGTTGAGGCCTTGGCCTTCCGCCATGGAGCAGTGGTTGCCCGTGAGGAACTGCACAGCCCTCAAGAAGCTGAAAGACTCCAGATTGTGACCGACGATTCCTCTATTGTGGCGGATGGGGCAGACGCCACCAGAGTGGTTGTGTATGCCGAGGATAAGAACGGCACGGTAGTCCCTTATGAAGATCGACGAATCAACATTCGGGTTGAAAACGGAAAACTGTTGGGAATGTCAACCGCGCATCTGGAAGGCGGACGTATCGCATTTTACGTACAGGCCGAAGAGGGCCAGCGGCAGGCGATCGCAATTCATGTCAGAGCAGAAGGACTTGAACTGGGCGAAGCAAATGTAGCAGTGGAGCCGGAAACCGAAACAATACCATTCGCTCCCTTCGATCGGAATACTCAAGCTCTCAAGTTTGTTCCAGCGAGGTGGTGATCGGAGAATAGCGATAGGCGAAGCCATCTTCCATCCACCGGGTATTAAGGTTCTACCCTCCTTCAACTATAAGGGACCTTTCAATGCAGCCGGCTCGCTGTCCCCCGCTGCAACCTTGTCATAGAAATCCTTGAGCTCTTTGTATCCGTCCGGAGCAAAAAGAACGCCGTTCATTGCCATGTCGCGCGTCGACATAACTCCATTATCGCCTTCCCGTTTCTGTTCGCTCGAGTAAAGAGCATAAAGGGTTTTTGCCTCCTTCCTGACAGGCAGGTTTTCCAGTTCAACTCTCGCGGGTAGAAGGAAGTGGACTTCATCCACCTGACGCGAAGCGTAGTCAAAGTAAACCGGTTGGGCACGTTGCGCGGAAGTGAACCGGGGTTTCTCGTTTACCTGGAACACGTGTACGGGAAGCACCCACTGTTCTCCGCTGATAGTGACAAGTGGACCAGCGACTTTGAACTTCCCAAATAGCGTTCCTTCTGTATTATCCCATTCAGGTACGTTGGTAAGGGTCACCTGTGTCCCGCTGGGGAGCCAACTGCCCACCTCATCCTCTAAAAGCTTTTTACGGCCCTCGGCACTCATACCGGCGGCTTGCTGGCGACGTACCATAGCATCCATTCCGGAGAATCCCACGCCCAACATACCCGCCATGGTACCTTTTTCGGTAATTTGTAGCTGGGCCATGCGCTGAATAAGGGCGTCTTTGTACGTGGGTGGCGGAGTAGCTGCCAGCGTCTGACTACCGTTTGCATTCTGTCGCAACCCACGGGTGCCCGCGTAGTGCCAATTGAGAACGCCGTAAGGACAGAACTTTGTACCCGGATCGAGAAAGACATCCTGGCCGCCGAGCTGCACAATGGCAACCTCGCCATCCAGCTGATCGGTGCTCGCGAAATTCATTTCGAAGGCTGCTCGGCCCCGATCCGGCAACAACATCATCGTCGCGGGAATGCCCGCGGCGCGCACCATAGCAACAAAAAGGCGGTTCAGTTCGTCATGAGTACCAGAGCGCTTTTGCAGAACTTCCTCCGCACCAGTACTCGGCGTAGGAACCGGCGCCGGGCCAGAGACCGACGCAAAACTCTGGTTCTCGAGTTGCGAGACAAAAGCATAGATCTTGCGGATTTTGGTTTCCGCGGCGTCGCGGGTCGTTATGAGCTGGTCTACGGCTTGCCCTATGCCATTCTTCCGCTCCAGGAAAGCTTCCACACGCTTATTCCAAGCCTTGCCAGCGCCTTTCCAATAGACGTCCGGTTTCGCTGTAATGCGGTATAACATTTCGACTCGCCAGCTTACGGCGCTCTCCGGCGGCATGTCAGGTTCGTGGGTGGAGGACGGCACATCCCTCATTTCGAGACCCACCCATTTGTATGTGTCTTGCGGTGCATTATGCTCTTCAGGCTCTTTTCCCTCGGGCAGATGGCTAATCCAGGTGTACTCACTGCTTGTTTGTTCGAGAGAATTGTTCCCGATGAATTCTGCGCTATTACCTCGAAGCGCATCGGTCTTGGGTTGATATTTTGTGGGGATGAACTTGAACAAGACCTTCTTCTGGAAAAGGTCGCTTTGCACCAGCCACACGGGAGCATTCCGAGATTCTTCGGGAAAGTGAAGGCTGTAGCGGTAATCTAAGATGCTGCCGACCTGGACGGAGGGAAGAGAAAAGGCTTTCACATGCGTGCGCACGCCGTGATCCCGGAGTACCACCTTGTCCACTGGCTGGTCTTCCCACGGAATGATCTGGCCATCGGCGTGCACGGTGCGGCCGGTGACTTGAGAGATCGTAATAGGATTGCGACCGACAGGAATTTCCACGTTCCCAAATTTGATCCCCGCTTCGGTGAGGACCTTCAACCGGACGTAAATCGTACGAAAATTCTTGGTGTCATCAGTGATTTCCTCCCGGTAAAGAATAACCGCGGGCGCACCCAGTTGCTGGGGAACACTTGTCATCGCCTTCTCTTCAGGCGTGATGGAGGGCCAATCCGCCGCGGCGGCACGGAAAACTAAACCCGTAAGAATTCCTAAAAGGAAAATACCGCATTTGCAATGTTTCGAGGTCATGGACAAACCCTCCGGACAACCGGCCAAGCAGATAAACTGCGCTATTCCCTCACAGCGATGAGTACTTCCGCGATCGGATCAAGCATACGCCCACCCCACCTTACTCCCACAGTTCCCACTCCCGGATATTTCGCCGTATCTACGCTGCAGCCGCGGAGTCGTCGAAACGGTGCAGGCATGCGGCAACAAGGGGGAGCATTCGGTTGTATCTAGCATGCGTGACATCAATCACACATTCTAAAACAGTTTGTGTGATAGATTCCTTTCGGTCTATGAAGTAATGCGTGAAGCTTGCGCCGTGCTGCATTCAACCTATCCGCAAGTGCTGCATTGCAGCTGCGCAGCGGAGATTGTGGGCTTTACTTACCAGGAGGACATGGAATGCTCGCTGCAATTCTAAAGGATTTTAATCACCTTACACTGGAAGAAGTCCCGAAGCCGGAGCCTGGCCCAGGGGAAGTCCTTGTCCGCATCAAGTCCTGCGGTTTCTGTGCCACAGACTATAAGGCCATAAAGGGAATACGCCGGAATGTTGATTTTCCACTCCTTCCCGGCCACGAACCGGCCGGAATCATTGCCGGAGTAGGCCCTTACGTCAGCAATGTCAAAGAAGGTGACGAGGTCATTCTCTCGCCCAGCGGTTTTTGCGGCTTTTGCCGAAATTGCCGCATTGGGCAGACCCACTATTGCGAACGATCCTATTCGACTGGCGGTGACGGCACCGATGTCCGGCCAGGTAGTTTCGCGGAGTACACGGTTACCGGCGCCAACGTGGTCTTCCCCAAACCTAAGAACTTGAGCTTCGATGTCGCTTGTCAAGGAGAGCCAGTGAGCGGTGCATGGAAAGGACTCATTCATTATTCCGAAATGGGTGTTGGAGATGACGTCGTGGTGATCGGCACGGGCGGCATCGGGATGTATTGCTTGATGGTGGCCAAGGCCGCCGGAGCCGGCCGGTTGATTGCGATTGATATAAGTGAATTTGCCCTCAAGACCGCGCGCGAACTTGGCGCCACTCATACCATCAACCCTACGCAATGCGACGTGAAGGCCGCAGTCTACGGCATCATGCCAAACGGACCCGATCTGGTGGTTGAAGCTGCCGGGCCGATCAAAGCGGTAGAGCTCATGGTCAGCCTGGTGCGGCGGGGCACGCGCTGGAACATCTTCGGCATCACGACTCACGAAAAGTTCGAGCTTGATGGTGGGTTAATGCATTTCCTGGAGGCTCGAATGGACTCCAGCTTCAGCACAACTCCTCAGGCCATCGAGAAAGCCATCCGGCTTATGGAGCGGGGACTGGTGAACGTCGAGAAGGTGATCTCGCACCGCTTCCCGCTATCGCAGATCGAAAAGGCAGTGGAAGCGATGGGCTCCCCGCAGCGGAACAAGGTGATTATCAACCCGTAGCGGATTGTTGAGCATGCAGGAGTTCGGAGCCAGTCTGCAATGCGCTGCACTGTAAGGTACCCGCAGGTGTAGTTTCTATACGCTCGCCTTCACCTCCCGGGTGCGAAGTTCACTGGCAATCTCCTCAACGGACTTAGCCTTCCCGCTGAATACAGATGCAAGGATCAGCAATCCAAACAAGGTGTCTTCCGCAAAGGGAGTAAGGCGGTACCCGGTTCCAAACCTTTTCTGAATAGTTCCCCGCAGTGCGTCCAGCTTGCATGCGAGCCCGCCGGACAACAACAGATTCTTCCACGATTTGTCAGGCCATAGCCGGAGGGCGCATTGGTAATAACTGTCGGCCATATTTCTGAAAGCCGCTCGAAACACATGGCCCACTGTTAGATCGTCTGCGCGGATATTAGCGACGTGCCCGCGAGCTCCGTCGGGCGCGGAAAAGAAATTGAGATCGACATCCAAGTCCGTGTCACTGGTTTCTCCAGCTGCTTGCGCAATGTAGGTCCACGGATCCGGTAACTCTACATTCTGGGCTGACGCAAATTCAGTGAGGAGGCCGATCAAAAGATTCAGTGCACGTCCTGCTGGAGGATAAGAAAGCGTGTTGAGGAACTTCCCACCAAAAAATGGCCGGGTTTGATAATCACCCAGGCTCAATTCATCCCGAAGGCGGCTGACTTGTGCACCAGTTGCGATGTTCAACGAAAGCTCGTCCATACTGAGTAATGCGCCGGCCAAGGCAGCCTGAGCATCCCCTACGGGCGCATAGCAGGGCACCGAGTTAGAGCCGACCTTCAGATAACCCGCCACCTGACCTTGCTTTCGTAGCGGCGGCCAGCGAAGACGATCGAGGCCCAGCTCTTGAATGAGTCCGTAGTGCCATTCGGAAGTCTCCAGATTGAAAGCACCAGAGGCACTGGCATTAGTGCTTTCGACTCCGGGATCGGAGCCGCACAGTTTACTGAGAACAAAGTCTGGGAGCGAGGCAGGGGTCAGCCCTGACGCAAGTTTCTCCTGTTCCGCGAACCAGAAGAGAAAGCAGACGGGCCTTGCGGGGTCCAATTCATTTCCTAACTGCCTGCGCAGCTCGGGGCTGGTGCGCGCAAGAATGACGTCGAAGTAGGATCCCGAGCCGGACGGATGTGGCGCCAACGCCCTTTGATCACGCCAAGTCACGCAATTCGAGACTGCCTCGCGCCGATCGTCCATTAAGACCATGCCATGCATCTGCGCACACATGACCACCCCTTCACAATCGGGTGCGTGGGGCGCCAGTTCGTCGATCATGGTTCGGACTGCCGACGTCAGCTCTAGCGGATCATATTCACACCGGAGTGGATCTGCGGTGACCATGGGTTCTGGGAATGGCGCTCGCCTTATGTGCTCAAGCTGCCGCGTGTCCAGGTTGAGCACAGCCCCTTTAATGAAGGACGTACCCAGATCAATGCCCAGGAAAGACATGCCACCTCCTGTGTCGCGGGAAGACGCGCGGGCTCATGCACAGTGTGCTTTGCGGCTCAATAATTGCAGTTCAATATACCGACATGGAACGCGCTGTATCAAACAACGCGATGATATTCTCCGGCGGCACACCTGTTTGAATGTTGTGGACCGCGGCGCAGACCAAGCCTCCGCCCGGAGCCAGAGCTTTCACATTGTTCTCCACCTCACGGGCAACGTCTTCGGGCGTCCCGAAGGCCAACGTTTGTTGACAGTCAGCCGAACCACCCCAAAACACAATCTTGTCCCCGTACGCCGCTTTCAATTTTTTCGGATCCATCCCCTTGGCGTTGACCTGAACTGGATTCAAGATATCCACTCCCATTTCAATCAGGGAGGGAATTAAGTTGAAAATGGCTCCGTCGGAGTGGAGCATGACCTTCATTTTTGTGTTCTGATGAACCCAGTCAAGTCCTCGTTTGTAGTAGGGAAGAATGAGTTCGCGGAACATCTTGATCGATAGCAGCAGGGATTGTTGCGTTCCAAAGTCGTCGGTAATTTGCAAGATGTGGACTTTATCACCCGCCGCTTGTGCGAAGCGCTTAAGGTTTGCCAGCCACACGGAGACAGTCTTGTCGAACAACTCACCTACATACTCCGGCTCGCTGCCCAGTGTCATCCACCACGCCTCGAAATCCCCCGTCCCCATTCCCGTGAAGAGCTCCTGGGGAGGATTCACGCAACACACAAGCGCATAGTCGGTGTTTTGGTAGAGCCATTCCGCCCGCGCGTGAATGCACTCCAAGTCCTCATTGCTCCATACCGTCGGTTGCCATTTGTCCACATCAACATGCGCAGCACCAGGGAATTTCTCCACGCGGTCAAAATAAAAACCATCCTTCGGCATAACCGCAATCGGCACACCGTTGCGCGTCATCGTGTAGCTGCCATCCGCCTCCAGGACCGGATTGAAACCGCCTGGGACCAGCACCGGTGTGTCATCAAACAGGCGCCACGGTTTCCAGTTCTCTTTGCGGATTCCGAGGCCGGGGTTGGTTTCGTTCCGAAAAACTCCAACGGCATCCACACCCAGGCGGTCCATAATCGGCTGTTCCACCTCTGCCAGCTGTTGGATCAGGTCCACCATTTGGGTCGGAGTATTCAGACCAACATGTTTTTTTAGTCGGTGATAAGCTGATGCGGAAATACCCGATTGCCGGGTGGCTCCCAAGTCAACGGGCACTCGGTCAGGCTCCTGGTGATTGATGGCGCGAAGAACTCGCTCCCGCGATGTCATTGGCATAATCTCCTTGTGCGCGACTATACCGCAGAAACGAGGCTACAGTTCGGGGGTCGCTGCCGTTGTCTTGCAACTGCGCGCATTCATGTTCTGTGGACTGGGCGCGGCCATCTGCGATCATGGTCACAGACGCTCGTGATGTCGCTCACTGTGTTTTGAATGGGCAACGTGGAGTCTGCTTTTCGAGGACATTGCCGAAAGAGATGACAAGCATGAATATTCGCGAAAGATTTCTGGCGACTATGTCCTTCGCGCCCGTGGATCGAGCTCCGCTGTGGGAGTGGGACTACTGGCCTGAGGCTCTGCAGCTATGGCAGGCTGCCGGTGCTCCTATGCGTAGCAATCGCTCGCAAAGCGTGAATCCGAGCGCCGACCAGGAAGAAGGCGCCTTCGACCCATGGAGTACCACATTGCTCAGCGATATTCCCTTTGCCGAGGATGCGCACCTCGACTTTCACATCGACCCCGGTGCGCGACGTGTTCCCCTGAATTCGTTCATCTATCCGCTCTTCCAATACCGGGTCCTCGAGGAGCGCGGCGACGTTATTATCTCGCAGGATGAGCGAGGGCACATCCGAGAGGACAAAATCGGGCGGGGTAGCATTGCCAATATCATCAAGCCGCTCGTCGCCTCACGTGAAGATTGGGAGCGCGTCAAAGCGGAGCGACTGCAGTTGACTCTTGAAGGCCGGCTTCCCGCTGAGTGGCCTGCGTTGCGCGAACAATACAAGCAGCGCGATTATGTCCTGGCGATTGGCGGACACAGCGGACTCTGTGGCTTCTACCACCCGGCCCGCTACCTGATGGGTCCGATTCAGCTGCTTTATGCTTTCCATGACGATCCTGAACTGGCGCGCGACATCATGAATCACCTCGCCAATCTGCAGATCTACCTCATTGACAAGGTGCTGAATGAAGTTGGCGTGGATTTCTGCTACGCCTGCGAGGACCTAGGATTCAAGAACTCATCCTTCATTTCACCGGCTATGTTCCGAGAGTTCCTCCTGCCCTGCTACAAGAGACTCACGGGCATGCTGCGGGACCACGGCGTCAAAATCATGGTGGTGGATAGTGACGGCTACAACTGGAAGCTGATTCCGTTATTTATTGAAGGCGGTGTCACCGGCATGGGGCCGATGGAGGTCGCGGCGGGAATGGATGTCGTGGAGGTCCGCAAGGCGTTTCCGCATTTCCAAATCATTGGCGGTATTGACAAGCGCATTATCGCCGAGGGGAACGGCGCAATTGATACAGAACTCGATCGTAAGGTTCCTCCTCTAGTGCGCGGCGGGGGATATATTCCCTGCTGCGATCATAGCGTGCCCCCGGATGTTTCCTGGGAGAACTTTCGCCATTACCGGCGTCGGCTCACGGAACTCGTCGTCCCGAAGGGCTGATACGGCACGACAGTCCGTTCAGGTCCTCGCTGGATTACAGAGGCAGGAGTGTCGAGTGGGCTAGTTGACTTCCACAACGGTCTTTAATCCCTGGTGTTTGGTGACCTCGTCAAAGCGGAGCGGAACTTCTTCCAGCGTAATCCGTTGAGTGATCCAAAGAGATGTATCAATCACTCCATCCTCAATCATCTGAATGATGCGCGGAAAATGTCCAGCACTGTTGCGAGAAGCGTACAGCGTCAGTTCACGATGATGAAAGAGCGCATCGTCTACAGGCACTGCACCTTGCACAATGCCAACCCAAACGACGCGCCCACCGAATCGGGCTCGAGCAAAAGTGCGAGCCATCGATTCTGGGTTGCCGGTGGCGTCGATGACGACATCAGCCGAGGCATCGTCTGAGGCAGCGAGCACTTCCACATCCAATTGCTCCAGTCGAGCGCGCCGGTGCGGTGAGGTTTCAATAACGCGGACCCGGGCCCCAGCCGCCAAGGCCAACTGCGTGATAGCCATGCCGATCGGTCCGGCACCGACCACAACCAGAAGTTCACCCGCCGCCAAGGACGATCGCATGACGGCTTGCGCACCGATGCTTAGTGGCTCCACTACTGCCAGTTGGTCGAAGCTGAGGCGAGATGATTTGTAAACATGATCCAGCGGCACGGCAAGGAACTCTCTCATGCCGCCGTCTGTATGCACGCCCATTACGCGAATGGCTTCGCAGTTGTTGTAGTGTCCAGTTCGGCAGGGATCGCATTTCCCGCAGTTCAGATAGGGTTCAACTGTGCAGCGGTCGCCGACCGAAAGCCCGCGGTCATTGGGAGGCACTTCGGCGATTTCAGCCCCGACTTCGTGACCCATGATACGGGGGTACGCGAAAAATGCCTGCCGGCCATGGAAGGCGTGGAAATCGGTCCCGCAAACGCCGATACGACGGACCCGCAACAACACTTCTCCTGGGCCTGGAAACGGCGGGCTCACTTCATTCGCCACGAGGCAGCCGGGCCGCTCTAGCACTACTTGCTTCATGAGATCTCCTCAAGTGTATTCAAGAAACGGTCTGATCGTTTGGATACCGTTGGGCAAGGACATCGCGCAATCCAGCTTTGCGGATGTGCACTAGCAGATCGGTGACCTCCGGCGCAATTTGCTCTACGTCTAACTCTGCGTGCGTGGACTCTGACAAGCGCGCGAGCACGTCCCGGGTGAATGCCAGTGACGACTCCCGCGAATCAGATCCTCTGGCCGACCAGCGTGTGACGATGTAATCGGCGTGCACATCCTGAAGTTGTATCTGGAAAGGCGTTGCCAACGTTGCTGCGACGGCGAGGAGAAGCCGACTCGGTAGTTCCTTGCGGCGGGCTAAGAAGTCCCTCACGCTCGGGAAAAGCCGGATGGCGTTCTTTGTAGTCAGGTCCACGCGGATTCCCTGCAACCGATGCTCAATCGTGGGATTGCCAATGCGCTGATAACACTCCCGCGCGTAATCGGAATTAACAGCTTCCTCTTCCGGGCCCATCGCCGGAATGATTTCTCGCCACAGTGTATGTTCGGTAAACGGCCCCACTTGTGGGTCCTTGACGGCCTCATAGACGATGTTGAACTCCAACAATGTACCCAGCGTGGAAAGGACCATTTGAGGCCCATTCAACAGTCGTAGCTTTCGCCTGCGGTAGGGCCCCAAGTCATCCACAAATCGCACGTTCGGCGTAGCCAGGTGCAGCGGAAAATGCTGGCGCGTGAATTCGTCCGCCTGGATGGCAAACAAATAGTATGGTTCACCGCAGGTCAACAAGTAATCGCGATAGCCGACCAGTTCACACTCCTCTGCGAGCAGCTCGGCGCGGGGTGTGCCTACCACAATGCGGTCTACGAGCGTGCTAGCCACATGAACCGAGCTCTTCAGCCAATCATGGAATTCCTTGCCAAGGTTCCAGGCGCGCGTCTGTTCCATAACCAACCCGCGTATAAGAGGACCATTGTCCACGACTAACTCGGTCGGAATGACAGCCACATCTGCATTTCGTCCTTTCGTAGCTTTCCAGCGTTCGAACAAGAGGCTGGTAAGTTTGCCTGGAAAACTGCGGGGCGGTCGAGAATCCGACTGATCTTCCGCGTCGAACTTCAATCCTGTTTCGGTCGCGTTACTTAAGATCACACGCAGCTCACACTTCCTGACTGCGGCTTCGACTTTGTTCCACTCGTGATCGGCCACCAGTAGACGGCTGACCGAGCCGATGACTCTTTTGATCTCCATTGGCCGGCCGCGTTCGAGACCGCGAAGAATGAGCGTGTACAAAGTCCCTTGGCGTGCCGCGCCAGCCGAGCGATGGTCGGATTCGCGTTGAACGGCCAAGATGCGGCCGCGATAGCGGCCAGCAGCATTCGCTAGTTGCAAAAAATCCGGAACAAATCCGCGCATGAATTTGCCCCACCCGAGCTGAAGAATGGTCTCAGGCGAATTGAGTAATGAGGATGAAGGTAGTTCAACCCCGCCGTCGCGCAACTGCGGGAGCAATTGGAGGGAAAGGATCGGTAAGGAGGCGCGTCTGTTGAGATCAGTCATCGTCGCCCGGACGTGAGAAGTCTCTCACTTGCGAAAGAAAACGATGCGTACCGTTGATCACGCTCAGCGGTGAATCGGTCGCAATTGCACCTGAATCAATCGAGGTCGAAGTACATTTCGTAAGGTTCGTGAAACCCCATCGAGTAAAAAGGAACGAACTCATCTTCACCGCTTGTCCGCAATTCAAACCTGAGCCTTGGCTCCGGCCTTGTGACTTTCGACAAAGAATCCGGCGATAGATGTTTCTGCCGCTTTACCAAAACCGCTGGGCCGTAGACCAGAGCAACACGTTTTGGATGCTGCTGATCCACCGGCGTCGACAGCAGCTCCATAGGGAGTTGAATCGAAACTTTGTCCCCTGAGTTCCATTTTCGATCGAGGCTCGCCCAGCTTCCCTGGCTGCAGGAGACGCTCTGCCGCTGACCATTCATACTGAGTGAAGCTCCGTGACACCAGCCCGGAATACGGACACGCAGCAGGAACTGGACTGCGGTGGCGTTGCGAACGGTGATGGTTGAAGTTTGCGATTCTGGATAGTTCGTTTCCTGCCTGATGGTAATTCCCTTCCACACCACTTCTGAAGGTACAAAGAGATTTACGTAAATGCCTTCGTTGTCGTGGAGGTAAATGAGATTGTGGTAATCGGCGATGGCCTGTGGATAGGTACCGGAGCAGCAACTCCACTTCTGGTCCTCGAGGTAGACCTTGGTACCCCCGCCGACGCGGTAGTCGGAATAATAAAAGGTGTGGCCGTCTGCCTGAAGCGGAAGCCCGCCTCCAACGCCGTTGTAAAGCATCTTTTCAACCCAATCGCCATACTTCGCCTGGCCGGTGAAGGACATCAAGTAGCGCGACAGCTTGAAGATGGCCCATGAGCCGCAGCCCGTCTCGAAGGTAGCGGAGACCGTGTCCAGGGAAGCTCCCAAGCTACCGTCCGGCGGCATCAATTGTTCGTCCGGACCAAAGCCGCCAGTGGCGTACACCTGGGTACGTTGGAACCAATCGTGGGCGCTAACAATCGTGTCGAGGTACTTGGGGTCAGAAGTGACCGCGTAGGTCATGGCGGCGCTACTGAGCGTGTTGCAGTGACTGTATGCGTGACGGTAGTCGGGCCTGGGATTTGGACTGTTGAACAGACTCCAATAGTTGTCATAGTGCCAAACATCTCCGAACTTCTTGTAACGCGGATCACCCGTAACCTGGTAAGCACGATAAAGATTCTCGGACAATGTGTACCACTCACTTCCATCAGCACTGAAACCGCGCTCTCCTGTGCGCGGGTTCCGGCGGGTGCGATCCAGATTCTTCTCCGCCCAGGCAGTGATTCTTTCGAGATAACTGATGGCGCTCTTATTGGCGCCATAAGCGTACATGTCCACCAAACCGCAGACGGTCTTTTCGTAGATGTAGTGAGGAAACTGCGGTTTGCGGGAGTAGTAGAAATAGCCATCGGCGTCCATGGCCTTGGCCCATTCGTCGATCAAGTAAGAGGCCTTGTCAAGGATCGCTGTGTCGTTGGCCGCCTTGTATATACGCGCCATGCCGCTGATGAACTGGCCGAAGGCGTTGAAAATGTCTGGATCACGGACAGCAGTATGACGGTCATCAGTCCAACGCCCGCCGTACCAGCCGATGAGCGGGGACCCAGACGCGGGAAGACCGGCGCGCTGTCGAAAGCCGAGAAGAAGGTTGTCATTGGGAATATTAAGGAAAAGATCCCGGGCAGATTGATACTGGCTCTTGAAGCGGCTGTCGAGCAACCTGACGCCGGAGTAATCGAAAAGCTCCAGTTTGCGCGGAGCATCGGCCGCATAGAGTTGATGATTGCCCGGGAGACCGGCTGCACAGCAAGCCCCGGCAGCAAGCTTCGCAAACTCACGCCGGTTTAGTTGTGTTGGCATGCTGTGCCCTCCCGCTCGCGACGTATGTTAACCTTAGCGGCGCCGTTTTGCTATCTCGGATCGCGGTAAGAGACGGTTGAAATCTGAGAAATTGTATCAACTGCGGAACGAACAGTATCAGTTCGGGCATGCGGGAACGTTCAACACAATCTCGCCGAAAGGAATTTGAAATGCCTTCATTTCTTAACACGATATTGCTGTGCGTACTAGCGCCTCTCCTGTCTGCATCAAACAGTTACGCAGAGACAAAAAACCTCCAGATCTATTTTGTTGACGTTGAGGGAGGGCAGGCAACGCTGCTCGTTGCTCCTTCAGGCCAGTCCCTTCTCGTCGATACCGGGTGGCCGGGATTTGGCAATCGCGATGCTGATCGCATCGCTGAGGCTGTCAAAAGGTTAGGTCTGAAGCAAATCGATTACGTGGTCATCACTCACTATCACACGGACCATGTGGGAGGGATGCCACAGCTTATTAAGCAGGTCAAAGTAGGTACGTTTATTGATCATGGACCAAATCTTGAGAATGACGAACTGGCGCCCGAAGGCTACGCCGCTTACCTGGGCAGCCTGGGGTCTGTTAACCATATCGTTGCGAAGCCGGGCGATCGGATTCCAGTCGAAGGTGTCAAGGTGGAAGTGCTGGCCGCTGCCGGGGCTCACATTTTACAGCCAGCGCCGGGCGCGGGAAGGACCAATCCTTATTGCGCTTCCGAGCCAAAATGGCCGGATGACCATACGGAAAATGCAGCTTCAATGGGCGTGTTGGTTACCTATGGTGATTTCCGGTTTGTCGACTTAGGCGATCTTACGAAGGACAAGGAACTGGGCCTGGTTTGTCCAAAGAATCTTATCGGAACAACAGATCTCTTCCTGGTGAGCCACCACGCAATGGGCTTGTCGAATTCGAAAGCTTTGGTGTATGCACTCCATCCTCGGGTGGCCATCATGGAGAATGGTGCGGAAAAAGGAGATGCTCCGGAAGCGTGGCAGACCGTGCATGATTCTCCCGGTCTGAAGGATTTGTGGCAACTACATTACACGGCAGCCTCCGGACCTGAGCACAATGTGTCAAAGGACACGATCGCAAACCTGGACGGGGATTCAGACGGCCACTATCTGAAGGTCTCGGCACAATCCGACGGAACTTTCACCGTTCTCAATTCCCGGAATAAGCTAGAACGCACCTACAAGAAGTAGCGATAGTTTCTCGCAAGAAAGTCTCGCTCCAATCCAGGATCGATGCGCATGCCACGATTATCCTTTAGGGCATGCGCATCGATTCCTTTCAGCCTGAGACGCGAGCAAAGAACAACTTTTTAGTAGCGCTCGGCAGTCACGGCGAATAACAACAAAGCCGTCTCTCCCGCAGCATAACCCGAACCCGTCTCGTTCGGCAGGCTTATCAAGGGTCGATCTGAAGGCAGAGGTTTCAGTGCGATTACAATGCGGTCAATGCTTTTGCGTTTTACGGCTACGGTAAACAGGTACGTGCGGTAGTTCTCATAGCTCTTGTTTCTGGTGTATTCGATTACCGGTGTGCTGAGCAAGGCAACTGGATTCAGGAGAGTCGAGGAAGACAGCACGTTCGCGCGTGTGATCTCCAGACCCCATCGAAGCGGGACCTCCTGCTTTGAACCATCTGCATAGGAGATGGTGTAACTCCCCATCTGCCCGCCGACCTCGCCGCGCGTGGGGTAGCCGTCGGGGATGGTCACGTTTCCAAGGAAATGTAGGCGGTCTGCCTCTGCATGCACCAGGACTTCGATGCTCTTTCCCGTCAGCACCACCACCGGGCGGGTGTGGCCGTCCACCTGCGCCGTTTCAAGCGGCACAGAACCAACGCGTAGTGACGTCGCATCCCAGGTCCAGAAATCTCCGCCAGTTCTCCGCAAGTAATCCTCGGAGTTCTCTTTCCAGAATCCTCTGTTGGCCGCCTGCAGCGACTGCCAATCCGCCGTTTGCTTTGCGACCACCGACTGCAGCGGGATCGCCGTGTAAGTGCTGCTAGCTCCGGCAGTGAGGTTGGGTGAGGGTAGCAGGACCGGCTCACGAGGAACAGTTGGAGGCTCACCGAGGTCATCACGATAGAGTTCCGCAAGTCGAGAGAACACATCGTGGCGGATCTTGCGGTCCGCCGTAACCACGCCCTCCGCGAGCGTTGGTCCATCCATCGAGATGTCATCTCTCCCGTACTGCATCATATCGGCCCACTCCCAGAAGTAAGTACCCGCGAGTCGGCCCTGTTGTACGAGTGTGCCCAGCGCGCGTACCTGAAACTCCAACATTCTTGGAAGCTTCCCAACCGGACCACCCCACTCGGTGAAAACCATCGGCTTCGCACTTCCGAAGCCGTCAATGACTTCCCTAAAGTGACCTTCACTGTACGTGTAGGGATGGGCACTGTAGAAATCGAACTCGGCGTCATCGAACAAACGTCTCACGGATTCGATCGTATGATCCGAAGCGGTCGGCCCCGGAGTTGAGATGAGAATGCTCGGCTCGAGGGCCTTGATTCTCTGCCGGGCTTCCTTCATTACCTCAACTGTCGGAGTGCTCTCGTTCGCCAGCAGGATGGACCAAAATGCAGGATTGTTCCAATCCCGTTGCACGACGCGTTCCAGGATGTTGATTCCAGTCTGCAGCGTGGAGGAGGGTGCGTGCCGGAAATCGATCCATGTAAGTCCGGACTCCTGGGTAACGAGGAGGCCGAGACGCGCCGCAGCTTCAATTTCGCGAGGGGCGTGAGGGTAGTGAACCAGCCTCACCGAGTTCGCGCCCATGGCCTTGATCATGCGAAAGTCCTGCTCAATCTGTTCCGGCGTCAACGTGTAGCCTTGATTCGCCCACAGACCGTGGCGCGCGACTCCTTTGAAGACGAGAGAATGACCGTTGAGCAAGAACTTATTTCCCTGTATGACCAAGCTGCGGAAACCAGTTTCGGTAGAGAACGTGTCCTGCCCTTTCTGTGAATTGAGAGTCACTGAAAGACCGTATAGCGTTGGGTCTTCTGGCGACCACAAGTGAAGCGAGTCGAGCGTCCAGTGAAGCGATGCGACGGTTGTTCCCGCGCTCACCTTCGCATCTTGCTGCACGTGCGCGACACGATTCTGCTGTTGCAATAGATCGGATATTATGCGGACATCCCGCGCGCTGGTGGCACGAACGAAAACATCAAGTGTGCAATCGGCAGTCTTGAAATCAGGCGAAAGACGATACGTCAATCTCGCATTTTCGATGTATGGATCGGTTCGAATTTCTGCGTACGCGTCGTAGATAATGCCACCCGAACTCTCCCATGCGGCTGCTGGACCAAGCCCCAGCGGAGCCTGCCAGTCGACCAGTTCCATCTCAATCTTGTTGGGACCGGGTTTTACCTCATTTGTGACGTCGAAGATGTGTGGGGTATACGGAGCAAGGATTCCGATTTGATGGCCATTCACGCGCAGCGTGCCATTGCCGGCAATACCTTCAAAGCGCAAAAGCATTCGCTGCCCTGCCGCAAGTTGTGGGAAATCCGCGACGCGTACCAGAACTGCAGTGCCCACCGGCCGGTACGAAGAAGGGACGAGAACATTGTCATAGAGCTGGCCGGCAATCCAGCGCCCCCAGTATCCCGCGAGCGAGATACGCTGCTGCCCACTTGCAGAGGCGGAAAAAAACAATACCAAAGCCAGGAGTAAAACAGTTGAGCGGAGCAAGAATGAGCGAGCTTGCAAAATCGAAACACGCATGGGCGAAGATCTCCTTTCTCGGGCGTGTTCTGAAACTAACAGAGAACTGCCAACTATAGACCTAAAGCAGATTCGCCAGTAGAGGCATCGATTATTCGCGAAATCAATTTGGGGGTCGGCGTACTATAGGGCCGAACAATTCCATCCGTTAAGAGGGGCTTGGAATGTCTCGCAGAACGCTTAGTTTTCTATTCCTACTGATTGTGTTAGTTCCGCAGATGTCCGCGGCTCAACTGAAACCATACCGCGTCCTCGTCGTGATCTCCGACCAGTGGAAAGACCCTCGCAGCTTTCTGGTGAGCGGAGGTGGCGAGTTTCAAACCATCGTGACGATGTTCAAGTCTTGGGGAATTCCATTCGACATTCTCAGACTGGATCAAACCCAGATGGATCTCAATCACTTCTGCGACTTTTCCGGACACGCGCGGTACGGTGCGATCTTGTGGGACGTCTCCGACGAGAGCATTTCGGAAGTGGAGCAATCGACCGTGGCCGACGCCGTACAGAAGTTGCATATATCCCTGATCGCGATCGGAGACCGTATCGGGCAAACCGTAATCCAGCAACTTCTAGGAATTCGCTACAAGAACGAACATATGAACAGCGCGCACCCGATGGTGACTGCGCCTTCGTTTGTACTGCGCGGTCTGCCGGCAGATCTTCGCCAGCAGGGTCCCGATACGATCTCCATGCGGCGAGTGCAGGTCAAGGTGACCGGAGCTAAGATTCTGGCGGAAGCGGGTGGAGCACCTCAAGTCACCGAAAACGAAATCTCAGAGGACACGCGCGCGATCTGGATCGGCGGCGATATCGACCAGATGCTTCTCTATCAGCCGCTGCGCACCGCTTTGCGTCGTGCGGTCACCGAGGCCATTGGCTATTCCCTGACCAAGTCCTGGAGCAAGACGATCGTCTTGACGATGGACGATATGGGGAACGCGCAGAATGCATGGCTGGAGCACTGGCATTATCCGGCGCTGACAGAAGAGCAAATCCGCCACTCGCTAGTCGAGCCCTTACACGCCCATCATGCGGTTCTTTCTCTGAACATTGTGCCCGGGTTCGTAGACGACACGCAGCGACGGATCGTTCCCACCTGGCAACAGCAGTTCACGGACAGTTTCGGAACCAAGCAGGATTACGTATCGACGAAGAGAGGTCTTGACGAAGGCGTCGCTCTGGGAGTGTTTGAAATCGAAAGCCATGGCTGGACTCATATGCAGTCAGACTTAACGTCACCTCCCGGCCCCTGGTGGGGATCGCCGCTCACGGATGAGCGTGCCGAAGTCGGCTGGTATCGTGAATTTTATGACGTGCGGCGAGGACGGGAAATCACGGCAGCAGAGCAGAAGTTCCATATGCAGCAGTCTGCTGATTGGATACAGGCGGAATTCGGGGAGTTCCCTCTCGAGTTCTCCACCGGCGGCAATGGCGTCTCTCGTAGTCCGGACAACAATACCTGGCGGCTCGCCGCTGAAGCCGGATACGGCTACTACGGTGGCTATCTAGGCAAAGACTTGGCGGTCGAGGGCCGTGCGGATTCCAACGCCGACTTTGGAGGTAGTGAAGATGTTCCTCTCTTACTTCCAGCCCCACCCGACGGGCATGATCGCGGAATTGCCCAAGATCCCGAGGGATTCGCCAAAGTGTTCGACCGCTATCCGGGATACGCATTCACTGGCTTGGATGAATATGTCGGATACCAACACGCCGACATACACACTGCCTCAGGCGCGGCGTTCAAGCAACCGACGCTGACTGTTGTCTACGATCCTCACTACTGCCGGGCGTTGATCTCTAAACCATCAACCTGGAATTTCCAGATAGCAGACTGGCTGCGCCCAAGTTTTGAGTACTCGCAGATATGGGTGGACGGAAAGAACCTTGGATCCGTGAAGGACGAAACAACGGTCATCGATTTCCAGGCGGGTGGTCAAACGCACACCTTGGAAGTGCGCCGACACAAATGATCGAACTTCGGGGCGTCGACCTCTTGCAGCAAGTAAATTACTAAACGAACCTTCGTCATGGTTGGTCAATCTCCGCAGGCACTACTGCGAAGCTTCGTCGGAAAAGCAAATGAGCCTAAGAACGTTGTTCGGGGGCAGAATATGCAAGTTGGAAGAATCCGTCTGTTGTGGAAGATCGCGGTACTGATAATGCTTTCTATCCGGGCTGTCGCTGTTCCCATCTCTTTGGGCACCATCGAACTCAAGAATGGTTGGCGTCTCGCCTCCGCCTGGAACGTAGTGCAAGACGGAGGCCTGATTTCGCAATCCTCATACGATGCCTCGAAGTGGTACGAGATTCATGCCATGCCGGCGACGGTACTGGAAATCTTGCAGGAAGATGGCGTTTATCCCAATCTCTACTTCGGCAAGAACCTTACTGAGACGGTTCCCCGGGATCTGTTTCGACAGGATTGGTGGTACCGCACGGTATTCACGGTTCCAGCAGAACACAGCTTGCACTGGCTCGTATTCAAAGGCATCAATTACCGCGGGGAGATATGGCTGAATGGAGAACGCATCGCGAACAACCGGGAAGTCGCGGGCATGTACAACGCATTCGAGTTAAATGTAACCGGGAAGGTGAAGCCCGGGTCCGAAAACATCCTGGCTGTTAAGGTCACCCCGGAACAGTCTTTCGAAGATATCGATGGGGTAGAACTCGCGGATAGCTGGTTCGATTGGATCAATTCGAAGTATCTTGGCATCCGACTGCCGGATCAACAGATTGGCATTTCTTACGTGCCCGACAGAAACGCCGGCATTTGGAAGCAGGTTTACCTGCGCAGTACTGATGAAGTGGAAATCCGTAATCCGTATGTCAAATCTGATCTCCCGCTCCCCAACACACGTTCAGCCGCATTGACGGTCTATTGTGACTTACAAAACGGTAGCGGATCTCGCGTCGAAGGTATTCTTTCCGGGCAGATTCTCCGCGAAGGCAACAATCCGGTTCGGATCGAGCAAAGTGTCACACTCGCTCCCGGCGAGGTTCGTGAAGTCGTATTCGCGCCCGAGAAGTTTCATCAACTAACAATTGCGAATCCCGATTTATGGTGGCCTTACCAATGGGGACCCGCTAACCTTTACCGCTTGAAGTTGCAGTTCAGGATTGGGGATAAAACCTCTGATTCCGCGGAGATCAAATTTGGGATTCGTAAGATTACACAACACCGTGATTCCGATCATCGTTTCCCGTCACTCGGCGGAGGTGGCAACTTCTACCTCAAAATCAATGGCATCGATTTCCTGGTGCGGGGAGCCGACTATGCTCCCGACCTGCTCTACCGATATAGCGAGGCCCGGGAAGAGTCCGTCCTCCGATATGTCAAAGATATGGGACTCAACTTGCTCCGCTGGGAGTCGAAGATTTCCAGTGAACACATCCTCGATGTGGCCGACGAGGAGGGGATCCCGATCATGATGGGATGGATGTGCTGCAATCAGTGGGAAAAGTGGAATCAGTGGGACACCGAAGACCATCGCGTCGCGCACGAGAGCCTCCGCGCGCAGATTTACAACTTGAGGCCCCACGCCTCGGTGGCTATGTGGGCGAATGGCAGCGACGGCCTTGCTCCGGTCGAGGTCAGGAATGACTATCGTCGCACTTTGTCGGAGTTACATTGGCAAAACGCAGTCGTCGACACAGTTTCGAGTTTTAATAAGGATTCCAACGGGAACATCGTCTGGGACGGCATCCGGATGCAAGGACCTTACAGTTGGCGACCGCCCTCCTACTGGTTCGACAACCGCTACCAAGGATCGAATGGCTCCTGCGCTGAACAAGGCGACAATGAGAGTATCCCTCCTTATGAAAGTCTGAAGAAATTCATTCCCGCGGAGAAGCTCTGGCCAGTCAACGACTGGTGGTTCTACCACGCAGGCTCGACGGAAAGGAATAACACTTTAGCCAATGCCTCATTGGTGATTGAGAAACGCTACGGACCTTCCAAGAACGCGGCTGAGTTCGCAGAAAAAGCACAAATCGCGCACTATGAAAACACCCGGGCTCAATTTGAGGCATTCGCCGCGAATGGCTGGGACGACCACAAGATGACGATGTACTGGATGCTGAACAGCCACTGGCCTTCGTTCTTCGGGCACATCATCGACTATTATTTGAAACCCGGAGGGGCATACTACGGGGCCAAGAAGGGGCTCAGACCAATCAACATCGTTTTTGACTACTATGCCAGTGGAGATCGAACCAAGGCAAAAATTGTTGTGGTCAATCAAACACTCACTCCTCTTTCCGGGCTGCAGGCTTCGGTCGCGTTGCTCGACCTGGACGGCATGGTGAAATTTTCGACCACAGCAGAGCAGGTGGCCGTGCGCCCGACTTCCTCTATCGCTGTGCTAGAGGTGCCTCGGGTCGAGGGCCTGCCGCGGGTGTTTTTCGTGCGTTGCCAACTGCGGGAGCGAGATGGGCGCCTGTTGGCCGAGAACGTCTATTGGCAGTCCAGCACGGACGATGAGTTAGTGCCTCCCGACAAAGAAACGGCCTTCGATTCTTCTCAGCTCGCTTGGGGCGATCTCACCGTCCTGAATAACATGAAGGCGGCAAAGATCTCCGTCATGGGCGATGCAAAGGAAGCGGATGGGTGGTCGACTGCGACTGTGAAACTGAGGAATGAATCAAATGTGCCGGCATTTTTTGTGAGAGCTGAAATCGTCAACAGCGCCAACGGGGACGAAATCCTGCCAATTACATGGACGGACAACTATGTCACCTTGTTCGGCGGCGAATCGATCACGTTGCGGGCCCAGTACCGAGTCGCAGACTCGGATGGCCTGGCGCCACTAGTTAGAGTGGAAGGACACAACCTGCCGGTAATGACCCAAAAGCTTGATACGTCATCCACCACAAACGTCAATCGACCCTGACCAACGACATCGCAGGCATAGGATGCCCCCCCAATGCGAAGCAGATCATACGCAAGGCCTCGAATCTGACCGATAAGCGGTAAAATAACCTTTCGCCGTTTCCGGAACGTCTGCGAGAGCCCATATGAGAAGAACAACGAAAAGCAGAAAGAGCCCCTACGACAAGAATTTTATTGCACTGGCGCAAAGAATTTTTGCCGTGCTGGAAGCATTGAGTCAGCAGCCCAAGTCGGGCGTGCCTCTGGAAGAGATCACGCAAATCAGCGGACTCCCGAAGACAACAGTTTTTCGGCTGTTGTACTCCATGCACAAGCTGGGTTTTGTAGAGCAGGATCCTGACACCGGCCTCTACTCACTTTCGGGGAAGTTCTTCGAATTGGGCACAAATGCCCTGCCCTACCAGCGGCTAACCGTGCTGGCCAGGCCTCTGATGCAAACACTTTTGCTGAGCTTTGGAGAGTCCGTCAATGTGGCGGTGCCAAAGCTCGGAGGAGCCATCTACATTGCAGTAGCGGAGAGCCCCAAACCTCATCGCGTCGCTGCATCGATCGGTGGATTCTCTTTTCTCCACTCCACGTCTGTGGGGAAATGCATTGCCGCCTATCTTCCCGCCGAAGAATTGGAGAAGCAACTCAGTCGACATGGAATGCCTCCTCTGACTCCAACCACAATCATCTCCCGCCAGACCCTCGAAGCGGAGTTGGTTCGAGTTCGAGTGGAGGGGGTAGCCGTGGACAATGAAGAAAATGCCCAGGGGATTATTTGTGTTGGGGGGCCAATTTTTGCCAGCGGCAAGCAGCTCGTGGCCGCGATGAGCGTCTCCGGACCGGCAGTTCGCATGTCGCAGAACCTCCCCGCCATCAAGACAGCGGTTCGGGAGGCAGTGCAGACGATCTCCATATTACTGGGCGCCGGCGCGAGTTCTCCGGAGGAACCGCTAGAAGTCGCTGAGAAATCGTCCGTCTCCGCTAATAGCTGACCGAAATCTCTATCGCGTCTCACCTTCTGGCCCTGCCTCCGCCTGCCTTCCCGTCCGCATCGCTGGTCTCCCCGCAGATCACCTGTCTAGAACTGGAATTGCTGTGAATTGCGGCCCATTGCACGGCGCCCGAGAGTCCGCTGTGAACGCTCGTTGCGGAATGGATACCGCCAAAGCAGTGATGGCAGCATCGGATATCGGGAGTCCGATCATATGAAAATACGTAGAATTGATTCGATAACGCATACTAAGTTCGAAACGATACGAATTTTGCGGATGGACCCGTTGGATTCACCACTACTATAGCTCGTAACGTGGCATGCTTTTGTGGGCAAATCGACTCCACCCTAATAGTTTCATGGTACGAAAGTCCTTGACAACGTTTAGAAGACCTTGCTACGCTGCGCTCGTTTTTGCACGCGAGCTTCGCGCGGATGGCTACCTGCCCTAGAAAATGCCCGGCGAAGAATGGAGATGCCCATGCGAATGCTAAGAGGTAGTTTGCTGAGTAGTGGCAACCCAGATGTGCTGAACGGAATGCGTTCCACGACGAATCGCCGGCTGGTTCGCGCCGGTGCGGCGAGCTGTGCGCTCTTCATTGTGCTGGTAAGCCTGTCGGCGAATGGGTTTGGCCAGCAGGGACAGGCCAACCTCACGGGAACAGTGGAGGACTCATCGAATGCCCTTCTGGCAAGTGCGTCGGTAAGCTTGACCAACAAGAACACGGGCGTGGTTACAAAGACCACGACCAACTCGGCGGGCGTTTATACATTCTTGTACCTGCCGGTCGGGACTTACAGCATTCAGGTCGAAAAACAAGGGTTCAAGACCCAGATCAAGAACGATCTCATGCTGTCGGCGGAGCAGACGGCTGGCGTGAATTTCACGCTTACTGTCGGCCAGGTCAGTGAAAAGATCGAGGTCTCGGCCAATGCTCAAGCCATCGAGACCGAGTCGGCCACCTTGTCAGCAACCGTCAACCAGCGCACCATCATGGAACTGCCGCTCAATGGCCGCAACCCGGCCGATCTGGTTCTGCTGACTCCAGGCACCACCGACGTTCTGGCGAGCGATGTCGGCCAGCACCAGGGCTACACTACATTCCCCATCGAGACCGGAGCGTCCAGCAGCGGTGGCCGTCAGGGCAGCACCGTGTACTTCTTGGACGGCGCCTACAACCAGGACAACTATCACTTGTTGGCCGCGCCCTTCCCCAACCCCGACGCGACCGAAGAATTCAAAGTCATTGGCAACAATTTTGACCCGCGTTACGGATTCGCTCCCGGTGGCGTGGTCAGTATCGTGACCAAGTCGGGTACAAACCGGTGGCACGGTGACCTGTTCGAATTTATCCGTAACAACGCGGTGAATGCGACGGACTACTTCACGAAGTCCACGGACCTCATCAAGCGCAACCAGTTCGGCGGGTCCATCGGTGGTCCGATCAAAAAGGACAAGTTGTTCATCTTCGGCAACTATCAGGGAACCCGGCAGCGTAGGTCGGTCCTCGCCGGCAACGGTCACGTGCCGACAGTTGCCATGCGCGGCGGTGATTTCGGCGCTTATTGTCAGAGCGGTTTCGACACCAATGGCTTGTGTCTGGATAGAAACGGTAATTTCATTGCAAACCAGCTTTGGAACCCCTCAACCGACTTAATTACGAACCAGGCTGGAAGTGTGGTTGGAGGACTGCACGGGGTGAACAATTCGTCCTACCAGATGGCGGACGTCGCCGCCCATCCAGGGATGTATTTCCCCTTTAACAAAATAAATCCTGCGACCACGCCCTTCAGCCAGCCGGCGTTGACGCTCTTAAGTTACATGACCACCAGCACGGCCGACCAGTACGGCCGTCTAGCGGTGAGCGGGTGGTCCAACATCAACGATTACAACGAGGAGACCTTCCGCGGAGATTACAACCTCAGCAGCAACCAGCGCATCAGCGGCCGCGCCTTCCTCAATTTCTTTAACCAGCCCACGACTTCCAAGGATCTCTTCACTACGGATCGCTCGTGGAACGCGCACTGGCAGAGTTACGCCGGCACGTGGACGTGGACCATCAATCCTCAAATCGTCAACAATTTCACCTTCTCTTACAGCCGCCTCTACGACACCAGCAACAGCGGCCTAAAGATAAACGGCAAAGGCATTTGCTATTCCCAGTTGGTTCCCATTTCGGACCCCAGCACGACCCCGTGCTCAATCGAGGGATTCTCGGTCGGCGGTGGATATGACCGCGGTTCTATCCCGCTCAACGCGCAAAACTTCAACGGCATCAATCGCTGGACCTACGGTTTTTCGGACTCGATCAGCATCTCGAAAGGGAAACACCTGATCGTCGCTGGCGTGGATGTGCTGCGGCAGTATTGGTATGAGAACACCGACTGGCTGGCCCTGCCCATTCTCAACTGGAATGGCGGAGACGTTGGTCAGTTTACCGGCTCTTCGTTTGCCGACTTTCTCCTTGGTGATATGGGCAACCTCCTGCAGGGCGGCGGCGAGTCCAATGAGATCCATGCCTGGATGGTTGCGCCCTATGTAGCGGATCAGATCAAGGTGAAGCCAAACCTCACGGTCAGCCTTGGGCTGCGCTACGAACCCTGGCAGGCCCCAGTTGTGACCGGTGGGCGAATCGGAATGTACATTCCTGGACAACAGAGTACGCGCTATCCCAACGCTCCGGCTGGACTGGTATTCCCCGGCGACCAGGGTGTCCCCAAGGCCGGCTTACCCAGCAATTACAAGAAGTTCTGGGATCCGCGTATCGGTGTCGCCTGGCAGCCCAAGGGGCTGGGTGATACTTCCGTTCGCGCAGCGATAGGAATGTTTGCAGTTCCGATGGACTACGCCAACTTCAACCACGCGTCGGATCTCGCGCCCTTTAGCCCGACCTTTCAGTTCCAATCGGGATCCATTGTCAATGGCAATCCGATTGGTATCATTCCGTTCCAATCCAGTGTGAGTCCATGGTCCGTCTATACCCCACTGAATGGCCAAAACCCGTTCCCGCCGTTTTCAAGTCCGGGTACGGTTCCTCCATCCAGTGCGCAGATAACGACCCCGATCTCCGTGCCGGACGGCTTCACTCCCGACTTCACGGGCGGGCGGACCTACACATGGAACATGAGCATAGAACACCTGTTCGGCAAACAGTGGTTGGCAAAGGCTGCATATGTGGGGGCCGAAACCGACCATCAGGGCATAGCTTCTGATCATAACTATGGCCAGTTCTTCGGAGTAGGCGATCCCAGAAATGGCACTCCGCTGAACTCGAATTTCGGCCAAGTGCTGGTCGTCAGCTCGCCCGGAACTTCGAACTACCAGGCCATGGAACTCACGCTGGACAAGAGATTCTCCAACGGCCTTCAGGCCACTGCAAACTACACCTGGTCGCATGGCATAGACTGGTACAGCACCAACACGACGGCATTCACTAGCGGGATATTCGATCCCCGGTGCTTGAAGTGCAATCGAGCCAATTCCTCACTCGACGTTCCACAGGTGCTCACCCTTAACTTCGTTTATCAGACCCCTCGTTTGAGCGGATCGCGTGCGCTGAATGCTGTTCTGGGTGGATGGCAACTCAGCGGCATTTGGAGCGCACATTCGGGCAATGCAACCTGGATCGTATCTGGCCAAAATACGTCGTATGACAATCGAGGTCAGGACCGGCCGGATTATGCTTCTGGTAAGCACTCCGTCAGCCGTAACAACTGGCGTAACGCTCCAGCATTCTCTGGAGTTACTGCCTCGTATTTCAACAATGGTGATTTCGTCGCAGCTGCCCCAGGCACTAAGGGAGACATTGGACGAAACCCGACCGGATCCTTCTATCCTGGATGGAACAACTGGGATCTGGGACTTTCCAAGTACTTCAACTTCACCGAGCGCTACCGAATGCAGTTCCGATTTGAGATGTTCGACGCATTCAATCGCGAAACCTTCGGTTGCATGGACAACAACTGGGGTGGCGGAGCAAACCCGACCTTCGGGCAGTTCGGTTGTTCGAACAGTACTCCCAGAACCATGCAGTTGGCTGTGAAATTCTTTTTCTAACTGCAATGGTGGACGGGCGGCGAATAAGCCGCCCGTCCCTCTAATCTTCCCTCCATCCTAAAGAATGGAACGTATTCCGTTTCCTTGAACTCGTTTTCTCTGCTTGCAATCAGCTAAGCTGAGGCGTAGCATCGGGCGTTCCATTCCGCAAATGCTAAACGTTTCGAAGCCTACTGTTTGTGGCTAACGGATCCCGCCGTCACCCGGTGACCTTTGATGATTAATCGGCGCGGTTTTCTTGGCACGCTCGGCGCATCCGCTGTGGTGGGTGCAATCCCCGTCTTGGGTAGTGAAAGTAAGGATGCCGTTTCCCGTTCCCGACAGCGCGTCACACTCAACGGCGACTGGGAACTTCGTATCGACGGCAAGCTCCGGGATATCGTTACCGTCCCTTCCTCCCGCCATCCCAGCGGGTTTTACAGTCTAAAGAGGACCTTTGTCCTCCCTCGCCTTACTGGCGGCCAGCGGGCCTTCCTCCACTTTGAGGCGATCACTTACTGCGGGAAACTGGCTGTGAACGGGAAGCAGCTTGGGGTATTAGGCCCCTACGTCCCATATGACCTCGAATTCACTGACGCGGCCCGGGAGGGCAATAACGACGTGGAGATCGAGATGGCGGATCTCGTCCCCTGGCCCGATGGCACCGGACGTTATGAAATTGCGCTGGGTGTGAATCCCGGCTGGGAAGCTTATGGCGGTATCATTCGCGATGTCTGGGCCGAAGTGCGGCCCGCCTCCTACGTCGAGAATGTGCGGTTGGCTTACCAGTTCGGCTACGGCCTTCAGTCGGTCAAGCTGCAGCCGCGCGTGATGGTATCCAGCCGCGCGGGCTCCAGCGGCGAGGTGGAATTCGTGTTGTCGCGCGGGGAGGGGAAGGTCGCCAGTTCCACCCGCACGGTCCAGTTGAAACCCGGAAGCAACGACATCGAGTTGTCCCTTGAGTTGCCGGCTCCGGTGTTGTGGTCCCCGCAGGAGCCGAATCTCTACGATCTGAAGGCCAGTCTGAAGACATCTGATACAGACGACAACTGGACATGCCGGACGGGCTTTCGCGAGATTCGCACGCAGGGTCGCGAATTCCTGCTGAATGGCGAACGCCTGGTGCTGAACGGCGTCTGCCGCCACGACATGTGGAAGGAGCAGGGTTTCACCCTAGCCCGCGCGCAACAAGATCAGGACATGCGGATGATCAAAATGCTCGGCTGCAACTTCGTACGCCTGGTGCATTACCCGCATGACCGGCGAATCGTTGAGCTGTCCGACGAACTCGGATTGCTGGTGAGTGAAGAGCCCGGTTACTGGGGCATGGATTTTCGCAAGATGGATCGCGGCCAGATCGAACTTGGCTACCAGATTTTGGAGACCACAATTCGCCGCGACTGGAATTCCCCCTCGGTGATGGCCTGGCTGCTCTCCAACGAATGCCACCTCGTCGAGGCGGTGATGCGCGAAGGCAAGCAGCGCTGCAATGCCATGGATCCGATCCAACGGCTGGTTTCCGTAGCGAACGACAAAAAAGCCGAAACAGTAAAGCCGTTAATGGTAGCCGCGGGAATGGATTTCTTCGATCAGCATCCTTACACTGTCGACGTTCTGGAATTCAATAAAGAAGCGGAGTTCGACGGACCCAGCAAACCGCTGACCTTTACCGAATGGGGCGGCAAAGCAATTGGGCAGACCTTAATGGTAATGCGAAATGAGGTCGATCGGCTGATTGACATGGTCGAGTCTGGCGAACTTTCCGGACACGTATTCTGGTCGTGGCAAGACATGCGCCAGTACAGCAGAATCGACGCCGAGATGCGCGACGGGGTGCTGGAATCAGGCGTTGTCACGGAGGCGCGTGAACCTCGCGAGGTAGTTTACCTGGAGTTGGCGCGTCTGTTTCTGCGAAGGCGGCATGTCAAAGAGATGCCGGATACGGAGCCCGAAATCATTCCTTTACGTTGGACGCCGTGGTCGCGAAACAGTGCGTTCGCGGCTGTAGATCTTCAGCCACTAGCGGAAAGTCCAGAGGGGGATCGTGCCTGGAGTAGTCTAAAAAGCCGGATGGCCCGCTACTGGGAGCAGATCGCTCGTGACCAGTGGAAAAAAACGGGAGAGGATCTCCTTCTTTGGACCAAGAGCAACGTCGAAATTGCCGGAATCTCCTTCCAGATGTCTGTGATGAACAGTCACGTGCGGCCGATCGTGCTTACACCCGAAAGTCCAGAGGTGACAATTCCGATAAATCGCCGTTGCGACAGGTTGCACATCCTTGGACAGGTGACACTAACGGCGGGGTTCCCCACGAGCGGCACAGACGGCGAGAAAGTCGCCACTTACGCCTTGGAATATTCTGGCGGGCGAACCAAAGAGATACCTTTGCGGAATGGATATGAAATCGCACAGGCGAACATGATCCAGGACGCGACCCGCATAGATCCCATGACGACTGAGGCGCAGCGGGCGCTCATGTTCGCAAAGGACACGGATCGAGAGCACTATCAGGTTCTGCTCTATTCGATTCCAGTCGAAGGCGGGACTTTGGCAAGAATCCGCTGTCGACTCGCTGCACAACAGCCGCCGCTGATCCTGTTCGCGATTACTGCCGAAACGTCAGCGCGATCAGGCAAGCGCGGTGAAGCATAGGTTGGCACATCCGCGCGAAACGAAGGACATATGATGCAGGCAACAGCCGTCAATTCGTCCCGAGCAGTCGTGAATCTGAATGGCGATTGGGAACGGTATGTCCACGATAAGATGGTCGGCACCGTTCACTTCCCTTCCTCGCTGCGTCCCAGCGGATTTTATAGTCTTCGCCGTGAGTTCCTATTGCCCCGGCTTGCCAGTCATGAACGAGTCATCCTTCGGTTCAACGCCATTCAGTACTACGGCCGAGTTTCCCTGAACGGGCAGCAACTCGGTACGACTATTCCTTACGTACCGCAGGAGTTCGACTGCACCCAGCAGGCACAGGAAGGCCGCAACGCAGTCGAAGTGCAAATTGTCGATGCCGGAACTGGACCAAATGGTCTCGGAAAGGACGAGGTTATCTTCGGAACTCCAGGAGGATGGGAGAGTTCCGGAGGCATCGTTCGCGACGTGTACGCGGAGATTCGTCCTGCCAGCTACGTAGAGAATGTTCGCTTCGGTTATCGCTTCGTAGACGGTTACGGCAAGGCAGAGTGTACCGCTCAGGTTCATGTCTGGTCGAGTGAATCGGGCGATGGCGATTGTGAGTTAGTGCTTTCGTGGGGGCGGTCGGAAGTAGCGCGTGCAAAAGGGCACGTTCAGTTGAAAGCGGGAGCGAAAAGCACCGCCGAGTTGGCGTTCGATCTAAATGATGTCGCGCTGTGGTCTCCCGCAGAACCAAACCTTTACGAATTGAAAGTCACACTGAAGGGTACCGCGACCGAGGACCACTGGTCGTGCCGCACAGGCTTTCGGGAAATCAAGATTCAGGGTCGGAGCTTTCTCCTGAACGGCGAAAGGCTGGTTCTAAAAGGAACTTGCCGCCATGACATGTGGGGGGGGCAAGGGTTCACGCTCTCGCCGAGACAGCAAGAAAGGGACATGCGGATGATCAAGGCGCATGGCGCCAACTTTGTACGCCTGGTGCATTATCCGCACGATCGACGAATCATCGACCTTGCCGAAGAGCTCGGCCTGCTGGTCAGTGAAGAGCCCGGCTTTTGGCAGGTAGATTTCACTAAAGTTGAGCGCCCATTTATTGACCTCGGATTGCGGGTTCTGGAAACTACCATCCGCCGGGACTGGAACTCGCCCGCGGTGATGGCGTGGCTGCTGGGCAATGAGAGCGAATTCACCGCATCGTACCTAAAAGAAGGAAAACAGCTCTGCAACACACTGGATCCGATCTTTAGGCCGGTCTCAGTGGCACATATCAATGGGCCGATTCCCAAAGCCAAGAAGTTGTTTGACGAAGCGGGCCTCGATTTTTATGACTATCATGCGTACGAGTTATCTGAGGACAAGTTCATAAAACTCCCGCAAGAATTTGGGCCCGCGAAGCCGCTGACCTTCACTGAATGGGGCTGGGAAGACGGCGGTCACGGAGATCTATTCCACGAGCACGATTTTGATGATCTCCTGGAACAAACGGAGGTGGGCAACGTGGCTGGCCACACGTTTTGGAGCTGGAACGACATGCGCCAGTACACGCGAGAGGATTGGGCAACCCACGACGGGATTCTGCTTTCAGGAGCGGTGACCGAAGATCGGAACATGCGAGAGCCTATCTATTCCAGGCTGGCGGCCTTGTTTGCCGGCCGGCGTGAAATCCCACAGTATACGGCTCCAGGCGCGCCCCGGGTGCTGCCGCTGAGGTCGGTGCCATTTTCTCCGGGAACCACGCGCGCAATCGTCGAACTGCAAGCCCTGGCTGACAGTCAGCCCGGGAAGGAAAGTTGGGCTGCCTTAGAATCCAGTTTGAAGCAATTTTGGACCTCGTCCAGAATGGGGGCCGAGCAGTGGACGAGGACCGGCAGTCGCTTCCGGCTTTGGCAGTCGCCGGTCGTAGAAATCTCCGGGGTCTCATTTCGCTCGGCTATCGTCGAGGGCGACGTTCGCCCATTGATTTTGACTGCTGAGGTTCCTGAAATCACGATTCCGATCGAACAACAGTGCTCGAAACTGCACATTCTCGGGCAGGTGACATTGCCCACTGGTTATCCGTTACAGGGTCGGGCGGGGGAAACTGTGGCAGTCTATTCAATCGTGGGAGTGAATGGAGCATCGCAGGACATTCCGGTTCGCAACGGTATCGAGGTGGCGCAGGCGAATCGCATTTTCGAGGCAACGCGCATCGATCCGGTGGCAACCGAAGCGCAACCGGCGCTCGAATTTGCAAAAGATGTTGTTCGGGAACAGTACCAGTTCTTGTTATGGTCGGTATCGGTCAAGCCGGGTCGAATTCGGAACCTGCGATGCAAGTTGAATAAGGACCAGCCGAGCCTTGCGATTCTTGCAATCACGACGGAAGCGTAGTTTCACTCGACCGGACTCAGGCACCATTAGAATGCAGGCGGTAAGGATCGATCCCGTAAACTGAAGCTCCAGACAGAGACGAGAGGCCTCCAAGACAGTGTTAATGAAACTCAGTCCTCTGGACTTGACGATCATCATCTCGTACTTCGTCCTCGTCCTCGGCGTCGGATACTTTCTCAAAGGCAGGATCCAAACTTCTTCGGATTTCCTTCTTACTGACCGTTCCCTCACCCACTGGATTACTGGCATCGCATTCATGTCCGCGAACTTGGGGTCCCTGGAGATCATGGGGCATATCGCGAACGGCGCCAAGTACGGCATGCGAACCAACCATTGGTACTGGACCGGCGCCATCCCTGCCATGGTCTTTTGTGGCCTGTTCATGATGCGCTACTACTACGCGAACGGCATTCGCAGCGTGCCGGAATACTTGCGCATGCGCTATGACTATCGCGCCCATCTCATGAATGCGGTTAGCTTCGCCTTCGTGACCATCTTGATGTCCGGCATCAACATGTTTGCCTTTGCGGTGTTGTTCCACAGCATGCTGGGGTGGTCTTTTACGGTCAGTGTTGCGCTCTCCGCAGGCATCGTGCTGCTGTACACGTTCTGGGGAGGGTTGGCGTCATCCATTTGGAATGAAGTTCTGCAGTTTTTCCTGATCGTATTCGGATTTCTGCCGCTTACTTTTATTGGTTTGCGCGAAGTTGGCGGATGGAAAGGACTAGTTGCTCGTCTGCCTGACCAGTATGTGCATACCTGGAAGGGGATGGGCGGACGGGGCGACCCTCTGGGCGTTCCCTGGTGGGTGATGGTGATTGGCATCGGCCTGACCGCTGCTCCTGCGTATTGGTGCACGGATTTCCTGTTGGTCCAGAGAGCCCTGGCAGCGAAGAACTTAGATTCCGCGCGCAAGACGCCGCTGGTGGCAGCAGTACCCAAGATGCTTTTTCCAGCGATTGTCACCGTGCTTGGAATGCTCGCTTTGGTCGTGGGTCCGCAGGTTGTCACCAAGGACTATAACCTCGCTTTGCCCATGTTGTTAGGAAGGTATTACGGCAGCGGAATGCTGGGCTTAGGTCTTACGGCGCTGCTCGCCAGTTTTATGTCTGGCATGGCGGGAAATATCACCGCGTTCAACACGGTGTTTACTTACGATATCTACCAGACATATCTGGTCAAAAACCGACCGGATTCCCACTACCTGGCGGTGGGCAAGTGGGCGACGGTATGGGGCACGCTGTTCAGTTGCCTGTCTGCCTATATCGCGCTCAATTTCGACAATCTGATGGACTACATGCAGTTGATCGGAGCGCTCTCGATCGCGCCGTTCTTCATCGTATTCTTCCTGGGAATGTTCTGGAAGAGAGTCTCGGCAACCGCCGGTTTCTGCGGCATAGTGACGGGTATGCTAGCAACCTTTAGCGAGTATATACTCTATCGCTTACATGTTCTGCACTTCAAAACGCCGATGGCCTCGAACGTTTGGACTTCAGTATGGGCTTTTTGTGGGGGATTGAGCGGCATCTTGATTGCGACTTTACTCACAGCACCGCCCCAGCGGGAAAAGCTAAAAGGGCTTACTTATGACAGCGCAGCTCGCTTAGAGAAATCTGGGCCGTGGTACGCCACGCCGGAGTTCTATGCAGTCGTTGTGCTAGTGGCGTATGTAATCCTGAACATCAAATTCTTTTGACAAAGCACGAACAGACCACAAATTCTATGCCATCCTATTCGGATACAGGTTTCTCATGCAGATCTTTCCTAATGTTTACGAGATCAAGTCGCTCTTTGGCGATCGGCATCTCCAGCAATATCTGTTTGTAGGCGACACGGTGGTCCTGTTGGATGCCGGTGTGATTGCCACGCCGGAGGAGACGATCTTTCCGTACATGGAGAGGATCGGGTTGTCGCCACAAAGGCTAGCGATGGTCATAGCCATGCACGCCGACTCGGATCATCACGGCGGGTTGCCGGCCATTAAGGACATCTCTCCTTCCACCCTGCTGGCCTGCCATGAAGGGGACCGAAAACTGATCGAAGACCCGGAACTCCTGTATCACGACAGATACAACTTTCTGGCTAAGGATCACGGTTTGGGATTTGGCCGAGAAGGCATGGTTTATTCGCCTCGGCCATGCAAGATTGCAGCTCAGCTCTCGGCAAACGAGGTGCTGCAGATTGCCGCCGGCTGGAACCTACGGGTGTGGCACGTGCCTGGACACTCCGAGGGCCACCTCGCGATATACGACGAAAAGAACCACGCAGCTTTTACCAGTGATGCCGTTCAGGCTGGCGGTTATCCGACGGTGTCCGGGGGAATGGCGTTCGGTCCCACCTACTATGCGGTCAACGCCTACCTAGCGACCATTGAGTATCTGGAAAAACAGCCCATCGAACACATGTTCACTGGGCATTGGCCGAGTGCCCATGGCGAGGACGCAAAGAAGTTTCTATCGCAGTCGCGAGATTTCGTTGAACGGTTTGATTTGGACATCGTAGAGTATCTGAAGCAACATCGCCGGGGAGCCACTCTCAAGGCTCTGCTTCACGAAGTTGGACCAAAGCTCGGAAATTGGCCGCAAGATGCCGGAGTGTTCCTGCAGTTTGCCGTGTATGGCCATGTGGAGCGCCTAAGACAAGAAGGTATCCTCCGATCGGGCACCACCATTCCTATCGAGTATTCCCTGGCTTGATCGTGCGCTACTCGTGTTTACGGAATCCATTCCGAATAGATTGACGCCGGGATCGTCGCCTGCTACGCTGACTTGCTTGTGAAATAGGCGAAGGGACAGGAAAAGCTTTCTGCACTTGGCGAGAACCTTCGCTCACCGCGATCCACTCCATGGCAGCCGAATCATTCACCATACCCCCGCGATCAGTTTCGGTGGTTGCCCGTCCAGAGCTTTGCGTGATCGGCGGAGGTGCTGCCGGCATTGCAGCTGCGGTCGGCGCTGCCCGGTGTGGGCTTAAAGTTCTTCTAGTTGAGAAATACGGATTTTGCGGAGGAGCTACGGTCGCCGGTTCGAGCGGCACGGTTTGTGGGCTCTTCAGCAGCGGAAATCGCCCGCAGCGGATCGTCTTCGGTTTCGCCGGTGAATTCCACGACCGCCTGGCGCAATTGTGCGGCGTAGGACGTCCCATTCGCTTTGGGCGGACCATGCTCGTCCCGCACGACAATTTCGCCTGGAAGGAGGCGGCCGACAGCTATCTGAGGGACGAGGGTATCGAGGTTCTTTATCACACGAATTTTGTTGCCGCCTACTGCGAGGGCCAGCGCGTGGACACGTTGGTCGTCCGCGCCGCAGAGGGTTTGCGCGCCATTCGACCCAAGATGCTCATCGACGCTTCCGGGGATGCAGAAGTAGTTCACAGTACCGGGGCGGCGACGACCATGGGCAAAGATGGAACCGTGCAGTCGCCCACGATGATTTTTCGACTGGGCGGGGTGGACATGCAACGATTCATGGAATTGGGTCCGGAGGAGATCATCGCGCAAGTCGCCCTGGCGGATCGATCGGGCGCCTACCGCCTTCCCCGCCACCACGTGTACCTGTTTCCCATGCCGAACGGGCGCGACGTGCTGTGCAACATGACACGGATCACGTTTCCGGATGGTTCGGTTCCGGTCGGCATTCGCAGTGCAGACATCAGCTTTGCAGAGATGGAAGGCCGCTTACAAGCGCGCGAATACTCGCGCTTTCTGAAAGACAAGATCCCGGGATTCCAGAGTGCTTATTTGATAGATACGGGTGCACAGGTCGGCATTCGTCAGAGCCGTTCACTGGTTGGAAAAGCCCGGCTGAGCAATGAGGATGTGCTGGAAGGCAGGAAAACGCAGGGAGCAGTCACATTCTCCGCGTGGCCGATTGAGAGCCACAGTGCCGGCGATTTGAGGATAACCTATCTCGAAGACGACACCTACGACATTCCATTTGAGGCGCTGATCCCACAGACGGGGACGAATCTGCTCGTTGCAGGGCGGTGCCTTTCGGCCGAACATGAGGCCATGGCATCGGCGCGAGTCACGGCGCAGTGCTTTGGGATGGGCTACGCAGCAGGCGCTGCTTCCGCACTCATGCTGAAAGAACGAGTTAGTTCCCAACAGCTTACCGGCGTCGACGTCGAAAGCTGGATGCACGATCGTGACCTAAAGACGGCAGGAGAGGCTTAAATGCTGCGGAGCAATTTCGAACCAGGGAGCACGCGGTGGGCGGTTCGCCGGTCGCAATGGTGCGCCATGGGGATGAGCGAGGAGGATTTCGCCAAGCCTAAAATTGCTGTCGTGAATTCGTCTTCCACGCTGTCGGTCTGCTATATCCACCTCGATGAAATCTCGCGTGCAGTGCAGGATTCGATCAGGGAGCATGGAGGACTCGCTTTCGAGATCCGCACCGCGGCCCCGTCCGATTTCATCACCTCCGCCGGGAAGAAGGCGCGTTATCTGCTCCCCAGCCGCGATCTGATCGTGAACGATATTGAAGTAATGGTCGAAGGTGCGTGTCTCGATGGCATGGTGTTGCTCTCCTCTTGCGACAAAACAACCCCGGCGCACCTGATGGCCGCAGCCCGGTTGAACATTCCGTCGATCGTCGTTCCCTGCGGATATCAACTGGGAGGCAACTGCGGTGGGCGCGAAGTCGATATCGAAGAGGTGTACAAAGCGGTGGGAATGGTCTCGACCGGCAGCATGACGATCGATGAACTGCAATCCTGGACGAAGGTGGCGATTCAGGGTCCCGGCGTGTGCGCCGGTTTGGCGACAGCCAATTCCATGCACATCATGGCGGAGGCTATCGGAATGACGGCGCCCGGAACGACGCCGATCCGTGCCGGCAGCCAGAAACTCATGGATGCTGCCCGAGCGGCTGGCACCACAATTCTCAGTCTGGTCAATGAAGGTTTGACACCCCGCAGAATCATTACCGCCGCAGCCGTCCGCAACGCAATAAGGGTCGCAATTGCGATTGGAGCTTCCGTAAACGTCGTCCGTCACTTGGCCGCGATTGCGACAGAAGCAGATCTCGATATCGACGTGGTCGGGTTATTTGAGAGCCTCGGGGCAAATATCCCGCAGATCGCGCAAATTAAGCCCAATGGTCCCGACCGAATCGAGGACCTCGAGGCGGCGGGCGGTACACGGGCGGTACAAGCCCGCCTTCGTGAGCGGCTGGAATTGAGCGCCACCACGGTCAGCGGACGTCCACTCAGTGCTGTGTTGGAGGAGCCAGTAACGATCAACGAGGCAGTCATCCGTACGGTTGACCACCCGTTCCGGCCAGAGCCCGGGCTCGTTATTCTGCGGGGCAATTTAGCGCCGGACGGCGCGATTATGAAGATTTCCGCTGTTTCCGGAGCCCTGCGGGAGTTCGAAGGTCCGGCGAGAGTCTTCGAGGATGAAGACGTCGCGCTTCGAGAATTGGGCAAGGGAGAAATTCGTCCCGGAGACGTGGTGGTGTTGCGAATGATGGGACCGGTGGGTGGGCCGGGCACCGTGTTTGCATGCAGTATGATGGCTGCCCTGGTGGGGGCCGGGCTTGGTGATCAAGTTGCAGTGGTCACCGACGGCGAACTGTCCGGGCTCAACAGAGGAATTACGGTCGGCCAAGTCATGCCTGAGGCCGCATGCGGCGGGCCGCTGGCGGTGGTCCGGGAAGGCGAGATCATACGGATCGATGTGCAAGGCCGGCGGATCGATCTCAAGGTGAACGATCTGGAACAAAGGCTTAAGCACTGGACTCCCTCAGAGCGTGAGCTTCGTCCGGGATGGCTCGCTATCTATTCCGAGATCGTCCAGCCGATTCAAAAAGGAGCAGTTCTTGGAAAGAGGCGCACAACGGCAGCAAAAAGCACCGAGGATCTAAGCCGATAGGATCGGTCGCACCACCAATGGATCGGAATTAGTTCCGAAAATGTTGATCTTTCCAGGTTACGGTGATAGACTTCGGCGCGCGCGGGTGCCTCTTCAGTCTCAGGCAGTTCTTCCAAACTGTCGGTACCCGAAACAATTCGGTTTGATGCCTCGAGCAGCAAAGGAGTGAAACTAATGGCTACACTTCCGAAAGAGCTCCCAATTGCGGTCGGTCCAACCAAGCTTTTCATCAACAATCGCTGGGTAAACAGCCATTCCGGGAAGACTTTCCCCACTATCAACCCGGCGACTGGCGAGGAGATCTGCCAAGTCGCTGAAGCCGATGCGGCCGATGTGGACGAAGCGGTCAAGGCGGCACGGAATGCCTTTGAGAACGGGCCCTGGGCGCGGATGTCGGCTGCGGAACGCGGACGCTTGTTGTACAAGCTAGCTGATCTGATCGAGGAGCACGCTGACGAGTTAGCGATGCTGGAAGCGCTTGACAATGGCAAGCCGTACCACGTCGCAAGGGCGGCAGACCTCGGACTGGCGATCGCGACCTATCGGTACTATGCCGGCTGGGCCGATAAAGTTCAGGGCAGAACGGTTCCCGTGGCGGGCAGCTATTTTACGTACACCCGACACGAACCAGTGGGTGTCGTCGGGCAGATCATCCCGTGGAACTTCCCCATCCTGATGCAAACTTGGAAGCTCGCGCCCGCGCTGGCTACGGGCAACACGGTCGTGATGAAGCCAGCCGAGCAGACTCCGCTGACCGCGCTTCGTGTTTGCGAATTGATCCTTGAAGCCGGCTTCCCCGAGGGAGTGGTGAACATACTGCCGGGATACGGAGAGGCCGGGGCCGCAATCGCCAGCCATATGGATGTAGACAAGGTTGCGTTCACTGGATCTACCGAAGTAGGGCACTTGGTCATGGAAGCCGCGGCCAAGAGCAATCTCAAGCGGGTGACACTGGAACTGGGCGGCAAAAGCCCCAACATCATATTTGCGGACGCTGATATGGACGAAGCGGTGGAAGGGGCCCACTTTGGTCTCTTCTTCAATCAGGGGCAATGCTGTTGCGCAGGATCGCGCGTGTTTGTGGAAGCAAAGTGCTACGACGAATTTGTGGAACGGACGGTAGCCCGCGCTAAAAAGCGCAAAGTGGGCGATCCGTTCAATCCTGAGACCGAGCAGGGGCCGCAGGTTGACGATATCCAGTTTGACAAGGTGATGGGCTATGTTGAGTCCGGCAAGCGCGAAGGAGCCAAATTGGTGCAGGGCGGCAAGCGGGTGGGATCGCGCGGTTATTTCATTGAACCTACCGTCTTCGTGGACGTCGAGGACAACATGAAGATCGCTCGGGAGGAGATTTTCGGTCCCGTGATGAGCATCATCAAGTTCAAGGATCTCAATGATGTCGTCCGGCGAGCGAACAAGACGATGTACGGCTTGGCTGCGGCCGTTTGGACCCGCGATATCGGCAAGGCTCATGCGATTGCGAACAGCGTCAGAGCGGGCACCGTGTGGGTGAATTGCTACGACGTTTTTGATCCCGGCGCGCCCTTCGGCGGGTTCAAGCAGTCCGGCATGGGAAGAGAAATGGGCGAGTATGGCCTGCAGCAATACACAGAGCTCAAGACGGTCACCGTCAAGCTCTGACGTATCCCGTCACCAACAATGTGATGGCATGCGGAGCAAAACTCATCGCGGACGTTTGTCCTGGACGTCCGCGTTTCCTTCTGAGTGCTGTCAGAAGAGCGTTTCATGCTGTGCTGATCGGGGCAGCAACGATTTCGGGGGCGCAAAGGGAACTAGCGCGACCTAGTTCCGTTTCGCCTCCACTCATTTCCAGGCCCCGAATTAATGGACCTGGCGTGTGTGGGCTCGTCCGAATCCCGGGCGGCGGAGATCGAGCGTGAGTCCACAGTGAAGCCCCAGAGCTGAGAACCTCAGGGGACGTAGCCAACATACCGGCACACGGCACGAAAATGATCCAAATTAGGTTCGATAAGCCTCGTTCCGCTCAGCGGAATCGATTCCGTTTCTTGACACCAGCGGACTGCAGTGCTAGTTTGGACAACATTCAGCAGGGGGTGAGTCACGAACCAGTTGCGTAACCTCGCGGGCGTAGTACCGCCAATGTTCACACCATTTGCCGACGATGATCAGATCGACTTTGCCGGTCTGGCGCAGGAAGCGCGCTATCTGAAAGAAGCCGGAGTTTCGGGCATGGTGGTTGGCGGCAGCATGGGAGAAGGTGCCGGCATGACGCCCGAAGAGTTGGGCGAAGCTGTTCGAACCGTTATCGAGGCGGTTGGCGGCACGCTTCCGGTACTTGGTGGGATTATCGCGGACAGCTCGGCTGAAGCAGTTCGGTTGGGCCACGCTCTGCGCAAAGCCGGTGCCCAGGGCGTGCAGGTGCCTCCACCTTATTTTCATGTGTCGGCCGACACAACGGTCTTGGCAGAGTATTATCGCGCCATAACTGACGCAGCTGAGACCCCCCTCCTCATCTACAATGTGATGCCGACCGCGCAAGCTGCCATCGAATCTCTACAGGAACTCATTGCAGACAACCCCGCGATCGTCGGCATCAAGCAGAGCGGCCGGAATATCCACACCCTTGCTGCCCTGCTGGCTGAGGTGGGAAGCAAGATCAAGATATTCTCCGCCATTGACGACATGATCTACCCGTCCTTCGTGTTGGGAGTTGACGGGACGATCTCGGGCACTTCGGCGATCTTTCCACGCGAAACCGTGGAAATGCTGAAGGCGGTCAGGACGGGAGACTACAAGCACGGGTTGAGTTTGCACGAGAGACTGACGCCTGTGTGGCGGACGGTCGATTATCCCGACTTCGCAGCCAGAGCCAAGTATGCCGCAATGCTGGCCGGGAGGCCGGTTGGCAAACCGCGGCGGCCGTTTCAGTGGCCCACCGGAGACGCGGCTAGCAGTATTGAATCGGCGCTTCGTGCCGGAGGCCTGCTCAACGGAGGAGTTCCCTTCCCTCTAGGAAGCGAGCAAAGGGCACGAGTATAGATCCAAAGGCAGTTTTCGAGAATCAGCAGGAGGGTCCATTCGCGGCGTTAGCGCAAACTTGAACTGGTAGTCGAGTTGAACCAAAGAGTCTTTCCGGAGAGGATTTGTGCAACCGATACAGGCACTAGTGCCCGGCGTAGTCGTCGATGTCGTTATCCCCTATTCGAGCGATGGAGAACCTGATTGGCACCGGCTCGCCAGCGAAGTAAAGGTGCTGGAGGACAGTGGCGCCCACGCGCTCTCGATCGGTGGCGTTTTGGGTGGTACGATCGGCGCAACCCCCGTCGAGCTGTCGTCACTGTGCGCTGCCGTAAAACGCTGCTCGAAGAAGCCGCTCTTTGCAATGCTGTTCCCGGATGCCTCTCCCGAAGGGTTTGAGATGGTGCGTGCGATGGAGGCGGGCGGAGCCGATGCCATCCTGGTGGCACAACCACATTATCTCGCCCAGCCCGGAATGGAAGGGCTGGAAGAAATGTTCGCCGAGCTGAGGGAGCTTACCAGCCGCCCGTTGCTCGTAGCCGATTGTCTGCCCGGCAGCGTGATTGGCGTCAAGCCGATCCAGCGATTAATCGAGCGGCGACTGGTCGATGGCGTGCTTGAAGCAGCCGACATGCACGCAATGGTAGACCTTCTATGTTTGAGAGTGGACGTTCCAGTTTACTCCGGCGTCGAAGACCTTCACTACGCGGCGCTGGTCCTTGGCGCGCACGGTGTTATCTCGAATTTGGCCAGCGTGTTTCCGCGGGAATGCGTTGAACTGTACGCCGCATTTCAAGATCGAGATCATTCGAAAGCAAGAAAGATTCATGAACGGCTGGTGCGGCTATGGCGCACGCTGAGCTGCGGAACAGAACGGGAGGCGCGCCTTCGCTCTGCTTTGGCTGCTCGCGGACGCCCTGTCGGCACGGCCAGGAGCCCATACGGCAAACTGCCGCCGGAAGTCAATCAACAGATAAGTAGCGTCCTCCAAATGGAAGGCATACCCTTGCCAGGGCGCTGACACCTCGGTGGTAGGCCATGTCTCTGCGCTACTCATCCCCCGGTCCAGAAGCAGCACGCCTCCACTCGGCTGCGGATTGCGGGGCGGATGTAGTTTTCTTGACGCTCAAAATCTCGAAAATGATAATGGTTACGCATTTATTCCATTACTAATTGGCATTGAAAGGGGAACCAGAATTGAGAAATCGCGTAGTCGTGATCACTGGCGGAAGTTCGGGAATTGGCAAAGCGACCGCGATGCTCTTTGCTCGCGATGGTGAGCACGTGGTCATCTTGAACAGGAATGAAAAAGCAGGGGCAGAAACAGTAGCCGAGATCCGGGCCCAAGGAGGCAGCGTACTCTACCTCAAAACAGATATCGGCATCGAAAGTCAGGTCGAAGCAAGTTTTGCCGCAGCTGCCGAGAGGTTCGGGAACATTGATATTCTTTTTGCAAACGCTGCCATCCAGATCAACAAGCCCATCGATGAGACCACCAAAGAAGATTGGGATCAGATGATCGCGGCGAATCTTACCGGCACGTTCCTCTGCTGCAAAGTTGCAAGCAAATATATGAAGAAGCAGAAGTCAGGATGCATGATTATTTGCTCTTCTGGCCATGCTTTCATGTCTTATCAGGGCTATACAGGTTACGCTGCCACAAAAGGCGGCCAAGTAGCGTTCATGCATGCCGCTGCGTTGGACCTTGCCCCATTCGGAATCCGAGTCAACTGCATTATCCCCGGGGCAACTGAGAGCCCGCTCCTTAGTTATCACTTTTCGATACATCCCGAAGATGAAAAGCGAATACTTGAAAAGATTCCTCTCGGCAGGTTCGCTACCGGCGAAGACATTGCCCGCGGTGTGCGCATGCTTGCCTCCCCAGATGCGAGCTACATTACCGGCTCGTGCCTGATGGTTGAAGGTGGACTGCTTGCGCAGGGATGAAGCCCCCATCAACCCGGCAGCGCTAAAGTCTAAGTCAGTTCGCTGATCGGGAAGTAAGTGGGCCTACTGCAAGCCTTATTGAGAATTGCTGTCAGCCTTTACCGGGCCACTAAACACCCGACAGATGAATGGTCAAAGCCGTGCCGTTGGCCACTGATACCAACCGTCCGAGGTCGATTTGCATCTTCCCGCCTATGACCTTCACCTTATACCCGCTGATCGGCTCGTTGTAAGGGCCGGTTAAGTTTACGACCGAGATCTTCTCGCTGCCCAATCCACCCCCCAGATTTACATAGCGCAACGGAAGTTCACCGTACGACACTTCCAGCCGAACAGCGTGGGATGGTCTCTGTGTTTTTTGGCTGTATACTCCCCAAGCCGGACCGGCAGCGAAGAAGCAGCGGAAATCATCCGAATTCATTACCGGTGAAAAAGTCAACTGCTGATCGACGGCCGAGTACCGGTAACCCGACAGAGCCATGAGGACCGACCAACTTGCCAGGGCACGCGCGTAATGAGAACCACACTCGACCTCGTTCCACGGATTGCGGCGCAAACCGTCATAGCGTTCAGTGATGCCTTTGACAATGGCAAGTCCTTCGTCGACTAGACCGTGACAAATCATGTGAGCTGCGACCTGAAACTCGATCCCGGTCCAGACCTCGTCGGAGTACACGAACGGTAGCTTCGGGCGTCCGCCCCTTGGCCAACTGCACAGGACAAGTCCCTTCTCATCGTTCAGCGCATAGATGCGTTGCGTGTTGGGATGATCGTAGAATGTATTCCTAAAGTTATAGCGGTAAATGGACTCCAAAGTGTTTTTTATGCGTTCCGCCGGCAGCCCCATGTCGAGACCTATGACGTCGGCAAACCATGCACCGAGTAACTGATCGGACAGACAGCCTTCTCCAAATTGATATCGGATCTGGCCGTCTTGCACCGTGTTCGAATACCAGTCGGCATCTGCATACTTCTCCATAGGGCGAATTTCGTCCACGGGCGGAATTTTCTGAATGTAGAACTCCCCGTTCCAAAGCTGCTCCAGATTCCGGATTCCTGTCTCACGAATGCCGCGATAAGACTCCGCCGCCGGTTCGTCGCCCACAGCCTTGGCCATGAGTTCTCCGGCCCGCAACGCCCCTAGATAGAGCGTACTCATCATCGGGTTGGGGCCATAGAACTCGATGTCATAAGTGTTGTGCTGCTGGCCTTCCATCAACCCGTCTTTGTCCGCGTCCCAATGAGTCCAGGCAAATTCGAGCGCACGCTTCGCGGCCGGCCAGTGCTGATTCAGGAATTCGTGATCGCCCGAGATCTGCCACTCCCGGTAGAGCTTCATGATGCAACCCATCTGCCCGTCAGCGGCTGGCCGGAAATCCCACTGGGCTTGCCCCACGGGAACCAGCGTTCGGAACGCCATGCTGTTGTCGTCACGCATGTTGTAAGTGAAGTCTGTATAACGCATGGAGCGCTCCAGTTCGGGGAAGAGGAATGCGAGCGCTTGCTCGTAGTTCCAAACGTGAGCGCAATTCATCGGGCAGCATCCCTCATTGTCATCGCAACCTTCAAACGCAAAGAACTGTTTCCCCTCCAAAAGCATGCAGGTATTGGTGCGAAGGATAGAGGCCTGGCTGGAAACAGACTCCAGCACATGCCCGGGTAGACTGGTGGAATAAAAAGCCTGTTCGAAGTTACGGGTCTGCTCCTCGAGGTCGTGCAGGCGAGCAGCGGTGTGTCGCCCAACTTCCCACGCGGTCTCGAATCGAGTGCCATAGTAGTTCCGAAGTTTTTGGCCTTTCACTTTTTTCTCTTCGTTCCAGTAGTTCTCCCGGGTGGGAAAGTACCAAGCCAACAGGAACGTGACGGTTTTCGATTCACCAGGAAGAAGGCGGAAGCGTGGCGCTAGAGTACCGTAGTTCGACCGCCCGTCGACGGTGGGCTCAGCGGGATCGGTGTCGTGAAATCCACCGGAGGAAGCAAACTCGTCATACCATTCCTGGAACGGATCCCACCAGTCCCCATGCGGCCATGCCGTTCTCGCCGTGACCTGTGCGGAAGGACTCAGCAATGCCATCGAGCCAAACTCAGTGTCGTCACGGGTGTATTTCGCCGAGGTCATATCCAAGCCGGCTACACCCAACCCCCCAACCTGCTCCCGGCGCAGCTTGGTGATGTTCTTGCCAAAACCTGGGTGGCGTGTTCCGTCCAAGTTTGCTTTTCCGTCGTACCCGACCGCGTTCAGCAACGAGAATGCCAGCGCGACGTCCACCGGCTTATCACTGATCGATTGCAAGTGATAATGAAAAATCGCGACAGGCAGACTCGAGTCGTCAACGTTCAACGGAATCAGCGGATTGAATGCCTCGAGCGTAACGGCGACAGGAACGCCCGGATCTTCGAATGCGATTCGCGCGAAGGGATACGCCCCCGTGAACTGCGCGTTCCGAAATCGGGGAAGCCCTTCTGCTGAATTACGGCTGAATCCACTCCCGCCGCGATAAGGAGGTCCTAACGGAGCCTCCACGACCTTCACGATCGCAGCACCACGTTCGGGACGCGCCCATAAGGCCACAAAACTGAACGGCAAGATTCTGCCCTTTCCCGGGCGGTTGAAAAGTTCCCAGTCGCGGAGTTGCCCTCGTCCGCCCAGCGACACGGTTCCCGTGCCAATGCCGCCCAGAGGAAACGCCACCTCCGAGAGTTGCTGACCGGTAAGGACTCTTTGAGTTCTGGGCTGCAGCAATTCCTCGCGGGAGTATGGGATGACCGACCCCGCCCGTGAGCGGAATGCCTGCAGGCTGGAGGAGGCCGAACCATCCCGCAATGCAGCGAAACCCAACGCTGCGACGGACGTGGACCCCAGGAATTGTCTGCGATTCATGCCGCTGTTCTGGGACATTTCATTCCTCGATAGGGTGAACTGTCACACTGTCGCAGTCACGACCGGTGGCCTGGGAGGTAGCGGTGAGAACGATTCGATGTGACGTACCGTAGCGCTTATTCCGCGGTCGACTGTGACTTGTTTCACACACTCTTCGATGATTTGTCGCAATTGGTCAGGGTCGGTACAAACTCGCGCGTTGATAATCATCGAAGCCTCGCGGCAGCGGGGCAGTTCTCTGTCGCTTCCCCACGCCGCCTTTCTGTTGCTCTCAGTGAGCGCAATCCAGTCGCTTCCGTCTGCCGTGACGAACATTGTCTTCACGTGAGCCACGGCGCATCCACTGATCCGGCACAATTCCTGTATCTTCGTGATTAGCGCTTCGCCCAGATCGGTCGAGAAAAATTCCCTTTGCGAAACCAAGTCAAGGCTCGCGTTCAACCACCCGAGGGACGCCTCCGCCCGGCCGTAGGTGTCGTAATCCAGTTGCAATTCGCGCTCTCCGGCGGAGCCCGTCGATATCTGCTCAACCCAGTCACTGACGCCTGAGCCCGTCTTTGCACTCATGGCGCTGACGGGGATTTCTCCCACAAACTGCTGAATTTCTCCGCGCAGTGTGCTGATTTCTGCGTCTTCCAGGAGATCACATTTGGTCAGTATGATCCGATCCGCCTCGGCCAACTGTTTGCCAAATAGATATCTGATGCTTTCGTCAAATGGCATGCGACTTCCCAGCATTTCGCGAACGCGATTGGGGTCAACCATGACGGTCAGAGGTCCTGAAACGAACTGCGGGGAATGGTATTGTCGCAGCCGTCGACACACCGTGGCGGAGAGATCTGTGCAGCTACCCACGGCTTCTGCCAGAATCATCTCTGTACGAAACTGCTCCACCAATCGACTGGCGTGAACCGCGAACTCAGCAAAGCGGCAACAGAAACACCCGCCCCCAATTTCTTCGGCAGGAAAACCCAGGCTGCGCACGAGAGCAGTATCGACCAGGTGATGGCCTTGATCGTTGGTGATGATTCCAACCCTCACGCCCTGAGCAACTAAAGTCCGCGCAGCTTGAATGATGGCGGTGGTCTTCCCGGAGCCCAGGAAACCGCCTACACAGGCAATCTTGGTCATGGCTGAGAAATCCTAGCTTCGTTTATCTCGCGCCAAATCGGAATCGTTTATATCACACTTCCGAAAGCGTGCTGGAGATTTGTCAATCATCGCTGCTGAGGATGTAAAGGATGCATAAGCTCGCTGCGATTTTCGTCATAAACTCGTCAAACAGTTCCGTTTATCGTGATTACCCCCGGAATCGGCTGTAATGGATAAAGGAAAGCGCATCCCTCTTGCTAGCGATCCTATGTCCCGCAAGTTCATTGAAACGTTTAGAAATAAATAGTAGATTGAGTGGCTGCAAGTGGCGCCAATTACGACTGTCGCTCCTAAGGCTCCACTCCTCGCCAATCAGAAACACCGATGCGGAGGGGGGCCAGTTGTGCCCTGCGGCGCTGTGCTGACCGGAATTGTCTTACGCTAGGAATCGATGACGGATCACGTTCCTGAATCTCTGGACCGGCGCGCTAACCCTAAACGAGTCTGGTACTCGGAGCTGCTCTTGCGGCGCAGCCCCGTGTATTCGCGCCTCCAGAGCATAGTCGGGCTCTTAGCTGTACTGCTGATTGCGCTTCTCGCAAGCCCCCACTCACCGCGCGAAGGACTCGTCTTCCTGGAACCAGGGAATATTACAGACATTTTGCGGCAGGTTTCCGAGATCGGGATCATTTCGCTCGGCATGACATTTGTGATCTTGACCGGAGGCATCGATCTAAGCGTCGGAACCGTACTTGCTTTCGCCTCATCGATTGTCACGCTGGTGCTGACCCGGGTGACGCTGGGTTGGCCCCAGCCCGTCGCTATAGCGCTAGCGATGACGGCGGCTCTGGCGGGAGGCGTGCTGGTCGGATTGGCGAATGGTGTCATCATCGCGCGATGGCGGATTCAGCCCTTCATTGTGACCCTAGCGACCATGATTGGGATACGCGGCTTGGCGCGCTGGCTGACCTCCAACACGAATATCGACATCGGATTCGGAACCGACTTGGCTTCTGTCTTTGCCGGCATCCTCTCGACCAAGACGGTGGTGATTGGATCTTACGTGGTGTTATCGATCGCACTCGGTGCCCTGTTGTCGAAAACAGTCTTCGGCCGATATGTCCGTGCCGTGGGCGACAACGAAACAGCCGCGAAATATGCCGGACTTCCGATTAGCAGGACGAAAATCCTGGTTTATACGATGACTGGACTGCTGGCTGGATACTCCGGCGTACTACACGCGGCGCAGAATCATCAGGGAAATCCAAACACCGGTGTGGCTTATGAACTGGAGGCGATCGCCGCGGTGGTGATCGGGGGAACCAGCCTGATGGGTGGGAGCGGCTCGGTCGGTGGGACAGTTGTGGGCACGCTGATCATGGGCATTCTTACAAATACTCTTCGCCTTAACAACGTGGACAACAATCTTGAGGTGATCGCCAAGGCCGTTATCATCGTGGCAGCAGTGTGGTTACAGCAAGCCGGGAAGGAATCAGCATGAACAGGAAATTCGCGAGTCTGGCCCTTAGTGGATTGATGATCCTCTGCCTGCCAGCCTGTCGCGAGAGGCAGCAGGGGGCCAAGCGGTATTTTGTGGCATTCAGCCAGTGCAACAATGCGGAACCTTATCGCACCGCACAGAACCAGGTCCTGGAGAAGCTGTTCGCCCAAAAAGGCGATGTCCAACTCGTCATCGCCGACGCTCAGCAGGACAACAGCAAGCAGATTGCGCAGATCGAAACGTTCATCCGCCAGAAGCCGGACCTGCTCATTGTCGCTCCCAACGAACGGGCACCTCTCTCGGAAGTAATGGGAAGAGCGGTAGCCGCAGGTATTCCGGTGATTTGCCTCGAGCGCGATATCACTCAGCCCAATTACACGACCTTCATCGGGGCCGACAATCTGGCGATTGGTATGATGGCCGGGAAGTTCATGGTGGACAGTCTCAATCGCAAGTATGGCAAGCCACAAGGCAAGGTGGTGGAGATTCGCGGCCTGTTGGGAGTTGAGGCTGAGATGGAGCGCTACAACGGGGCGCATGACCTGCTCAAGGCTTACCCAGGCATTCAGGTTGTCCACGAGGCGGTAGCCGACTGGCTGCAGAGCAACGCCCGGGAGCGGATGCTGGAGATCCTTCGCGCGCAACCTGAGATTGACGTGGTCTACGGTCACAATGATCCGATGGCAGTCGGGGCCTACCTTGCGGCCCGCGACTTAGGCAGGGACAAGCAGATGGTTTTCATCGGTGTCGACGGCTTGGGCGGGCCGGCGGGTGGCATCAAAAAGGTGATGGATGGCGTGCTGGCTGCAACTTTCTACTACCCTCTGTGCGTCGATAAAGCGGTCGAGATCGGCGAGAAAATCCTGCATGACCCCAACTTCCATCCCGAAAAGCAGTACATTTTGCAGCCGGAACTGATCACGACCGAGAACGCGAGCCGGATGTACCAGAGACTGAACTTCTGAGATGCCACCAGTCCTCGAAGCACGGAACACCAGCAAGCGCTTCCAGGGAACGCAAGCTCTCCGGAACGTCAGTTTCTCGCTTGAAAAAGGCGAGGTACACGCTCTCATGGGCGAGAATGGCGCCGGCAAAAGCACGCTGGCTAAGATTCTCGCCGGAGTCGTCATTCCGGACGAGGGAAAAATCTTCGTGTGCGGAGAGAAAGTCTTAATCGACCACCCTCTGCGTGCCCAGGAGCTCGGAATCGGCATTGTCTTTCAAGAACTGGATCTGTTTCCTCATCTCACGGTTGCAGAGAACATCGCCATCGCGAACCCGGCAGCCCGCGAAAACGTAATCGTTCGGAAACGCAATTTGAGCGCCTGGTGTTCCACTTTTTTGCAACAAGTGAAGCTTGATGTCCGTTCCGACAGTCTTTTGCGCGAGCTCTCGATTGGCCAAGTTCAGCGAGTGGCTATTGCACGAGCTTTGAGCTTGACTTCCCGTGTGCTGCTGCTGGACGAGCCCACCAGCTCGTTAACTGAAGATGGAGTGAAATCCCTATTCGAGCTGATTGAGCATTTGAAAAGTGAGGGCGTTTCCTTCGTATATGTGTCTCACAAGCTGGCGGAGGTGCGACAAATTGCGGACCGAGTCACCGTTCTCCGCGATGGCATGCTCGTGGCCACACGACCGGCCAGTCAGCTGAGCACGGACGACCTGATCACGATGATGGTTGGCCGCCACTTGGAACGCAACCAACGCCCCGAGCGAGACCACGCGGCTGACGTTGTCCTGGATGTGCGGGACCTAAGCACCAAGTTCTTGTCGAACGTCACCTTTGAACTTCATGCGGGCGAAGTCCTGGGAGTGGCTGGACTGGTTGGCGCGGGGCGAAGCGAACTCGGCGCGACTCTATTCGGGCTGCGCAAACGCCTGAGCGGTGAAATTCAACTCAGTGGCAAAGCATTCCATCCCGATTCGCCGGCGGCGGCGATCCGGACCGGATTGTGCCTGTTGCCGGAGGATCGCCGATGGGAAGGCATCTTCCCGCAGATGTCCGTGCGCGAAAATGCTTCGATCGCGGTGCTCGGACGCCTGGGACGAGGATTGTTCCGAAAAGAAGCGCAGAGCGTTGCTGAGTTTCAGAAGAAACTTGCAGTTTCTGCTTCTCCGGATGTCGCGATCTCAAGCTTGAGTGGCGGGAATCAGCAAAAGATCATTCTGGCGCGCTGGCTGCTCGCGGATCCGACCGTTCTGTTCCTCGACGATGCCACGCGGGGTATTGACGTGGCCGCCAAGGAACAGATTTACACGATCATTGATGAACTTTCAGCCCAGCGCAAGGGAGTGATTCTGGTGAGTTCTGAATTGCCAGAATTGTGGCGCTGCTGTGACCGGATCCTTGTCCTGCAGAATGGACGGCAGGCCGGGATCGTCAGGACTGCAGAGTCAAGCCAGGAAGAAGTGTTAAGACTCGCAACGGGAGCTTCATTGGCAGCATGATGCAAGTTGCTTTCGAAAGCGTAAGTTCCATCAAGTTGGACGAGGGAGGCAAATGGTAATTCGAATCTTCGCCTTAGTTTTGACTTTTTGCGTGCCCGCGTTGGCACAGACCGAAACGCGATCGTCCAACCTGCTGTCTGGACTCCCGGCCGCTCGCGACTATGCGCAAAAGCGGTCATCGAGCTACGACCGCAGCGGAGGCAACGCCGACTCCCGCCCTATCGCTGCAGGAGAAACCCTCACCTTGCTGGAGGATGCAGGTCCGGGCATCATCACGCATATTTGGTTCACGATTGCATCCCCGGAAAAGTATCACTTGAAGAAACTTGTGTTCCGAGCCTACTGGGATGGTGAAGCAACTCCAAGTGTGGAGACGCCGGTCGGAGACTTTTTTGGCCTTGGGCTCGGGCAATACTTTCTTTACCAGTCCTTGCCGCTGCAGGCTGCAGCGGACAACGCATTGAATGCATTCTTCCCGATGCCCTTTCAAAGGACGGCTCGACTGACAGTTACAAATGAGGGAACCAAGGCCGTGGATGACTTCTACTTCAACATTGATTACCAGCTCTATAAACGACCTCTGCCGCCCGACACGCTGTATTTTCACGCGCAATATCGCCAGGCGACACCGGCGAAGGGCTGGACCAATCAATGGGAACACAACAGCGATCCGGCGGTGGAGAACAAGAAGAATCTCGACGGCGTCGACAACTACGTGTGGATGGAAGCCACCGGGCGGGGACACTTCGTAGGCGTGACCATGTCAGTTCTTCAGAACCAAGACGCCTGGTGGGGCGAAGGCGATGACATGTTTTTCATCGACGGAGAGAAACTGCCCTCCATCAACGGAACCGGATCCGAAGACTATTTTCTGGGAGCGTGGGATTTTGGCGGACATGCATTTTCCTATCCCTTCTACGGCGCGCCCGTCGTAGGCGCCGAACTTGCAGGACGCGCTTCGTCGGTCTATCGCTTCCACCTCGATTCTCCGATTCCGTTTACCAAGTCGATTAAGGCAACGATCGAACACGGACACGCCAATCACCGTTCCGACAACTACTTCTCCGTCGCGTACTGGTATCAGACCGAGCCCCACGCTCCCTTCCCTCCTCTTCCGGCGGTGGGAGATCGTTTGCCGAAGCTCTATCCGGTCGGAGGACCGGGAAATGCGGGCAAGTAGTTATTCAAAGAGGCTGCGCTTTAGTATACGAAATCCGAAGTCGGCGCCGCTTAGAGAACGCTGTCGCGCAAACTTGTAAACAGATGCTGCACCGAAAGCCTTCTATTATCTTCCGGGGACACTTCAGTGTAGCCCCCGGAAGATACTCCCGCCCAGAAAGCGAGCGCGCTCGCCTAGGGTCTGTTGTATTCGAATCACCTCATTCCACTTCACCATCCGCTCACCTCGGGAAAAGGATCCAACCTTGAGCTGTCCAGCATCGGTCGCCACGGCTAAGTGGCTAATGAAGGCATCCTCAGTCTCACCGGAGCGAGCGCTAATGATCGGCAGCCATCCTGCCTGCTGCGTGAGCCGAATCGCTGCAAGGGTTTCTGTGACCGTTCCAATCTGATTTGGCTTGATCAGCACTGCATTCGCAATCCCGGCCTCAATGCCCCGCTTGATGAGTTCTTGGTTCGTGCAGAACAGGTCATCGCCGACAAGCTGGATCTTATCTCCCAGCTCGGAGCGAAGTCGGGCCCACCCGTCCCAGTCGCTCTCAGACATTGGGTCTTCCAAGGAAATAATCGGATATTTCTCACACCACCCCAGCATCAGCTCCGCGAATTGCTTTGAACTGAACTCCCTGTGTTCTCTCGCAAAACGGTACACTCCGGTGTGTTGATCGAACAGATCACTAGCGGCAATATCGAGTGAGATGGCTACATCTCTGCCGAACTCATAACCGGCTCGGCGGATCACCTCCACCAGCAACTGGAGGATCTCCTCGTTAGTAGAGAATTCTGGCCAGTAGCCTCCCTCGTCGGCGATGCCAAACAGTCTATTGCGCTCTTTCAGCACGTCCCTGGCCGTGTTGTAGACATTGAAAATGATCTCCAGGCTCTCGAGATAAGTTCGTGCTCCGACGGCAACCAGCAGAAAATCCTGAACATCTGTTCTATGGTCGGCGTGCGCTCCGCCGCCGAATATCTGTATTTCGGGCAGAGGCAGCAAGCTTCCCGTTCCTTCGGTGAGAGTCTCGAAGAGCATCTTCCCCCGAGCGTTTGCTGTTGCATCCGCCGCAGCCATGGAAACCGCAAGGATGGCGTTGGCACCCAGTCGAGCCTTGTTCGCCGTACCATCCAGTTCCACAAGGACACGGTCAATACTGGCCTGGTCGCCGGAATCCATTCCATGCATCGCTTTCGCGATCTCATCGTTCACGTGCCGAACTGCTCGCTGGACGGACCTCCCACGAAATCGCGACGAATTGCCATCACGCAGTTCCAAAGCTTCGCGAGAACCTCTTGAGGCTCCCGCAGGGACCAGTCCACGCCCGCGAATGCCGCCCTCAAGCACTACATCGGCTTGCACGGTAGGATTTCCGCGTGAATCGAAGATTTGGAAGGCATGGACTTGCGCAATTCTCAACGCAACCTCGCTCTCAAATTCTCGTCTAGAGATCTGCAAACCAGGCATGCGCCACTTCGTCCAGCGTAAACATGGGCGCGGATAATCGGGAACTCACAAACCTCCTCACAAAATCCTTCTTATGATCGTCCGTCAAATATTCCACCGGCGACTTGCCATCAATCCGCGCTAACAACAGCATCAACAAAAGCCTCCCAGTCCTCGAATCGAAGTCCTGAGTGTTCCCCATATTGCGCTCGTCATAATACTCTCCGATCAAGATGTCGACCATTTTTTGCAGGCCAACGTCGCGCGGCGCATGGTAGAGCGACTTGAGCAACAGATGGTTAATCAGGAATGCCAGGTCGAAAGACGGGTCGCCGTACCACGCTACTTCGCAATCCAAAAGCACGGTTCGACCGTTCCCAAGAAGAATGTTCTTCGGGCTGTAATCTCCATGAACCAGACACTCTCGAGTCTCTTCCAAACGGAGAGCTTCCTGCTCGAAGCGCTCTCGCAGATCCGGGTGACGCCGGCCGGTGGTGAGAAGATACGGGTCCGTGCGAAGTTGGTGGAAATTGGAGGTTGTATCGAAGCGACGCGCAAGTTCGGGATCGCCAAACGAAACGCGATGGAGGGTGCCCAAGGTTTTCGCTGCCCGGACGGCATGTTGCGGCCGACAATCACCACGCAACAGCAACTGTTTCCAGTTACTGTAGTCGGGTCCAAGGTACTCCATGGCGAAGTAGTCGGCGCCCACAGCAAAAACCGCGGGCACGGCATCCGAAATAATACAGCTCAGATACCGCAGAAACTCATATTCGATGCGGTTGCGCGATGTGTCTGCCTGCCAGTGGTCTCTAACTTTGAGTTGCGGCAGGGCCTGCTTTACGACAAAGCGTTTCCCTCCATTTTCGATCAGGAAGACGTCAGAAGATACCCCTCCTCCGAGCGGGGTCACAAGGACGTTACCAGAAACCAGTTGATCCCGGCGCAACAGGGCGAGAATTTGAGGTTCCTTTTCGGCCATACTTGCGCACGCGGATCCGGATGGTCGACTAGTTTGCGTGAGAGATTATGCGTACACGGAACCCCAGTTCCTGTGACAAGGCCACCATCTCGCCAAAGATGTCACCGTAAGCAACCGCAATGTGATTGGACATATAGTGGGCCATCAGGGTATCGCGGGACATGCCCAGATCGGCAGCCATGAATGGCCATACTCGAGTCGTGCTCGTCCACCATTCATCGCGGACGGCCGGGGGCAATTTCACTACTTCCCCCTTCCCGATGTCCATCCACAAGACGCCGTCGCGGATGTAGCTTCTCGCCCATGTCACCTTCCCGGGCAAGCTCTCACCGGTGAAAGTTCCTCCCGGAGTTGGGAAGTAGGCGGCGGGCTGGCGGTAAGAATGGACTCCCTGGAGAGTCTCGGCATCATGGCTGAAGGCGTACGCCCCGCTTGAACCGGAGTTCAGGAGAACCCAAATGAAGCGCCCGTTCCACTCTCCGCCCCAGCGCACATCGTGGAAGAACACTGCTGGGTGAAGTCCCCTGCTCTTTAGCACTCTCTTCATCAGTTCCATGGGCATAACGTTGCCCTGATCCGCCTCCGTTGAACAAACGATCGTGTCGTCATTGGATTCAGGGCGGCACACAGAATTGAACAATCCCTCCGAGAAATCGGACGGCGGCCGGAGGGGGATCAGCCCGAGTTGATACTGCCAACCGAGGCAATCGCCCTTGTATTCATTCACCAGGTCGAGCACAGCGAGGTAGTCACGGAGTTGCTCACGAGTCGCATTTTCGTCAAAGTCGGCAGCTCCGTTTTCCCGCCAATGGAAGGTAACCCCTCGGTCTCCAACGAATTTGAATGCATTATCAATACGCTTGGAATCCACCCTGGACCCGCGGTCAATGATCCAGGCTTGGTCAATCTTGTGTTCCGAGAATCCATATCGATGGAGCAGTCTTGAACCGAAGTATCCGTTGATCATTCCCATCGACGTGTCACCCAACATGACGATCAGGATCCGCCGTCTCCTGATCTGTTCTGCGATGACGTGCGCGATCTTTCTCGCCTCGCTTGAAATCGGAGCCTGGTAGGAAAGGTCTTCTTCTGAATAGGTAATTTGCCCCGTATCACACCATTGGGACAGGCGCTCCATAAAGTTCTTGTCGAAGGTCCATTCCTTCGAGTCCGTCCAAATGCGCGAAAAGGGACGATCCAGGCTCGCGAGGGAAGCGCCCGTATTTAACAAGCCCACCAGGCCGGGCCACTGGCCCGAAAAATTGCTTGCGAGCAGAAGAGGGTTTTGCTTCCCTACAACTCCTTCAGTGGTGTGGGGTGCGTAACACCAGTGCACGCAGATTGCGATCATCGGATCGTCGATCGGCCCGAGTTTCTCGATCGACTCATGTGGTCTTGATATGAAACCTTCAATCAGACGGGGTTCACGCCCGAGTTTTCGGAGCGCCTTGTCCAATTGCTGGGTGACCTTTTCCATGCTGGGCCTTGCGAGTTCGTTAGGGGCCTTTCTTCCGTCCCCAGGCCAAAACATGACGACTTGTTTTCCCATGATGTAGGCTCCCTACAGGCAAGTCAGGGTTTTAAGATCAGCCCTGCCATACTGCCCCAGATCGTTTGGCAAAGCCAATCTACTAGCAAAATCGAATCGATTCAACCCACCACAAAAAATTGGGGTAGGCCCCGCGTGTCTGGACAGTACGCTGGCCAAGTCGAAGGAAATCATTGAGTTGGAGACCATACAGCGATCGCGGGTCCTTTCGTACCTGTTTGCGTTCGCTCCTTCCCCAATTCCCAGCAAGAATCGATTCAGGTATTCTGTTGCGCTCCAGCCTTAAGCCAATTAGCATCGAGTCCTTAACTTTGCATGAATCCAGCCCCCAAAAAACGTTCCTACACCATGAGGGATGTGGCTCGCTTGGCAGGTGTCTCGATAGCCACGGTTTCTGCCGTGGTCAATGAAAAACAGGTAGTGCGTCCGGTCGTTGCGGCCAGGGTTCAGGACGCCATGAAGGCACTGAACTTCCATCCTGATCATGTTGCTCGCAGCCTGCGCGTGAAAAAGACTACAACCATTGGGGTGATCGTTCCGGACTTTTCCAGTGGATTCTTCGTCGACGTGCTCCGTGGAATTGAAGATGCAGCGCGCAATGTCGGATATTCCGTGCTCCTGTGCAATTCTGACGACAACGCGGAAATTGAGCAACGTCATCTCAGAGCCTTGCTCTCGCGCAGAGTTGACGGCATCCTGTTGGCGTCCACAGACTTATACTCGATCGCAGATACACAATTGCGGTCTGGAACTCCCATCGTGCTGTTCGATCGCGTTCCTCCCAATTACCGCGGGGCGGCGGTGGTCGTGGATAACGTCGACGCAGCCTATCGGGCGACTCAGTACCTCATCGGGCTCGGACACTCGAGGCTGGCGTTTATTGCGGGACGCCTCGATCTTTCAACCGCAAGCGACCGGGCAGAGGGCTTCCGTCGAGCTCTGGAGGTCTCTCACATGCCGCTCAACGGCGCATATTTCAGGCGCGGCGATTATCACCCTGAGAGCGGATATCAGAACGGATTGCAGCTGATGAAGTTGCACCCGCCCCCGACCGCGATTGTCTGTTCCAACGGTCTGATGACCCTTGGACTCCTTCGAGCCGTGCGCGAACTTCACGTGCGCTGTCCCGAGGAGATCAGCATCATCGGATTCGATGAGCCGGCCCCGGACAGCTACGGTTTCAGTCTTAGCACTTTGCTTCATCCCGAACTAACGGTAGTTGCTCAGCCCGGCCACGAAGTGGGACAGCAAGCGGCACAAATGCTTCTGCGCATGTTATCGGACGCCGATCATTCCCTTGGAGACCAGAGCCCCATCCTCATGTTGAAAGCCGAATTAAGGATCCGACAATCGGTAGCAGCGCCATCACTTTAAACGATAAGAGTTTTCATTTTGTCCCCGAGGGATTTGATGAACACCAAACGCGCACTCATGGCTAGTACATTATGGCTGCTTCTGTGCGCCACGGCTGTGGAGGGAAAGAGCAACGTGAAGAAGGAACTTTTTGGGGAATTGCCCGATGGAACTCCGATTGATATTTACACGCTGTCCGACGGTCCTGTCGAAGCGCAGGTGACGAATTATGGCGGATACTTGGTATCGCTGAAAGTCCCTGATCGGAACGGCAAGTCGGAAGATGTGGTGCTGGGATTCGACAATCTCGACGGATATGTAAACAACAACACGCACAAGGGCACCGCGTACCTGGGACCCATAGTCGGACGATACGCCAATCGAATCGCAAACGGCACATTTGAACTCGACGGGAAGAAATACTCGCTTGCGATCAATAATGGCCCCAACGCACTCCACGGCGGTCTGCATGGATTTCACATCGTCGTCTGGAAAGGACAGGTCATTCCTGACGGCGTCGAGCTTACCTATTTAAGTAAAGATGGCGAGGAAGGCTATCCCGGCAATCTTTCTGTCGTGGTTCGGTACACTTTGAACAAGGGCGCACTGAAGATTGACTACTCGGCTACTACCGACAAAGATACGATTCTGAACCTCACCAACCACTCCTACTTCAACCTGAAAGGAGCCGGTAAGGGCGACATACTGAACCACAATCTTAGGTTGCACGCTTCGCAGTTCACGTGGGCTGATTCAACACTGGTTCCGACTGGTGAACTAAAGTCGGTAGAAGGCACGCCATTGGACTTTCGGAAGTCAACTCGGATCGGGGAACGGATCGATTCCGACTACGAACAGCTGCGTGTTGCCGGAGGCTACGACCAGAACTGGGTTCTTGATTCAGGAGGCCGTAAACTGGCTGACGCGGCGGAGGTCTATGAGCCAACCAGCGGACGGGTCATGCGGGTTCTGACAGATCAACCGGGGGTTCAGTTCTACAGCGGCAATTTCTTCGATGGCACTATTAAGGGCAAGGGAGGCATCGCGTACCAGCGTCGCGATGGATTATGTCTGGAAACGCAGCACTTTCCCGATTCGCCGCATCACCCGAACTTTCCCTCGACCGAACTGAAACCGGGGCAGCGCTTCCACAGAGTGACCGTTTTTCGCTTCTCGACGCGCTAGTATCCTGCTTCCGAGTCCTACCTTTTCGGCTATGGTCCGGCGGAAGCGGATCCGAATTGCAACAGAATTCGGCCTTCTTTCCGGATGCTGTCCGGCTCCGACCGGATCAGCGGAGCCTGAAGGTTCGCCGGAATGGGCTCGAAAGCTACAAAGAGCAGGGTGTTATTATCCTTCAACATAGAAGGCGGCAAATAGATTCCCTCGCGTCCAATGTTCGGGGTACGACCGGGTTCCTGATGTTCCATGTACACTCCGTTCAGATACACCAATCCCCGTACGTCGGGTACAAAGGCGCGCCACACGGCCGTTAAGGCCGCCGAATCCGGACGGTGAAATGAGTATTGCAAAGTTGTTACAGCGGAGTTGCCGGGCGGTGTGTCCCTGAAATCATCCAGGCCTGCAAATTCAACTTGCCATTGGGCGTTGACTGGAACCGGCTGCGCGCCATTCAACCATTCTGCCGAGGCCAAACCCTTCTTTTCGTCCAACCGCCATAGTCCCAAGTCCTCCTTCGGACGTCCTGTGTCCACGTAGAAAATGTCAGCGTTGCAGGTGCTCTGAAGAGGGCATGGAGCGAGAAGAAGTGCTTCTGTGGCGCGACTCGAAGCTTCCGGAATGAACTTCCCATTGATGTATATCGCCTTGTAGTCGTCGGTGAAGAAGCTGAGTCGCATGGCCTGACCACGTCCCGGAAAACTGGCGCGGTAGTGAGTTACGCCCTTTTTCCAAATGTCCAACTCAGGTAAAGAAACGAGTTGGCTCATTTTTCTTTTGATCCTTGGATTGAAGCCGTTCCAAGATTTGGTGAGGAAGGGCTTGATGTCTGGCAGGCTAAGATCAGGCACGGGGATGTCGGCTAGAAACTGCTGCGTACCAGTAATCTGTTCCACCCGGACGGACTTGTGATCAGCCATTGCGCTGGTCAGTTGCCGCCTGGCGAGCACGGTAACGTTCTCCAGCGGATGCCGGAACTGCAAATGGAACGCAAGATCCATGCCCGAAGACTCGATCGACGCGTCATCGGCGCCGGAGACGAGCAGTGCAGGCTGGTTTCCCACCGAAAACTCTTTGGCGCGATAAGCGCGATCACGCGAAATAAGCAGCAGGGAAAGCTCCTTCGAAACGGGGACTATCTGGTCTCGATCGCCGAAGGGCAAAAGGAAAATTGCTTCCTGATTCTCCTCACTCCAGATCGCTTGCGCGTTCAGATCGGCGGGTTTCTTTGCAAAATGGAACGTGGCTTCGCTGATCTCGCCGGCTCCCCCATAAAACACCAACCAAGCGCGGTGAGGATAGGCGTAACGCCCCAGCAGGTCAGCTGTAGAGTAAACAAGCGTAGTTTCCTGGCTCACGGGAAGGTTCAAAGGTAGCAGGCGAGTCTGTTCCCGACGGAGCAGCAATCTGGATTGTTGCGGGATGACCCTCGTCTTGTGAGATTTTGGGTCAACGTAGCTAATGTGCTGCTGGCTTGCGGATTGCAAGCTCAGGCTTCGTTCGCTTACGCCTAGCACATCCGAGCGCACGAACAGAAGACCTTGATCGCCGTTGTTTCGTTGCTTAATCCAGACCTCGGGATCGTCTACTGTGGCCGGCTCAGGTGCAGGCTCCGCTCGCGTGACGGTTGCCCCAAATTGTCGCAGGAAGAGTGCAGCCGTCTTCATAGGCCCATACTTGGGAAGGGTGTATCCGCCTTCCTCGACGATGGCATCGGCACTGTATCCGGCGAGCTCGTATCCCTTTGCCGCGTAACTAAACTGCGAGCCACCTCGGAACAGATATTCATCCAGGTAGTCGGTACCCAACCCTAGCATAGTTCGTACGGTTGCTTCCGCGCCTGCCAGACCATACTCAGCGCATCCCAGCGGCGTATTCACGCTCAGCTTGCGCTGCTGCGTGAGCATCTCTTCCAACCCTTGGTAGGAATCAAAGTACGCGTCGACTGTGCCGTAGATCCTGGACAGAACCGGGTCGCCGGGATCTTGCTGGGCGAATTGCATGTCATTCCCCATAAGAGGAACATCGAATGAGTATGCAGAGGCTGTTTCATACAGAAACCGAACATATTGTTTCTTTTCCTCGTCGGCCAAGTATTTGGGATGTCCGTACTCGTTCTCAATCTGCACCATAACGACGGGACCGCCTCGGGTCACCTGGTTCTTGGCCAGAACAGGCATGATCGCGTCATACCAGTGTTTGGTCCATTTGCGATCGAGTTCGGTGTTTCGCCGGAATCCGACATTCTTTCCAGAAAGCCAACGCGGAAAAGCCCCCTGGTCCGATTCACTGTTGATGTACGGTCCCGGTCTTGCCACGACGTAAATGCCATATTTATGGGCGAGATCGAGAAATTCCTGCAGACCTTCGAAATCAAACTTGCCTTCTTCAGGCTCGTGGATAAACCAGGGAATGTATACGTCCACCAGATTGAAGCCGTCTTCCTGCATTCGTTGGAAATCCGTTTCCCATTCCGCTGACGGTATACGGAAGTAATGCATCGAGCCGCCGATCAGAACAATATCCTTGCCTGATACAGAGAACGTCTGCCGGTCCCACTGCATGGATTGTGGCCCCGAGTTCGATTGACCGGTCGCCCGGGGGGAGAACGCAGAAATCGCCAGCAACACCGCAAATGCTCTCCGGTACGGAGCTTTGTGGGATGTCAAAGTTGTCTCCAGAGCAGCGACCGTCCCCTCTACGAATGCTTCACGACCCGCTGGAAAACGGCTCTTTGGGGTCTGTGAGCCTTTCACTTCTACCGCTTTTGTCGGTCCATTGCAACGATGTCCGATTCACTGTTGATGTAGGGTCCCGGTCTGCGACGACGTAAACGTCATATTTATGGCCGAGATCGAAATTTCTGCAGACCTTAGAAATCGAACTTGCCCTTCTGCTGGCTCATGGATAAACCAGGGAATATATACGTCCACAAGCGAAACTTGATCTCGTTAGTTTTGTGGAACAGCACGGTGACCTGCTCTAGATTTGGTTCCGAATGAGTTGACTTAATTTTCCTTCGGAGAAGGCCGATGCTGTTACGAGACCCGGACAAGAATCTTCTCTTTGGGTAATTTCCTGCGAAGATTTAAATTAACGCAAATGGAGGATCATCACCCCATGCGAAAGCGAATGTCGAGCGCGATTCTGCTTGTTAGCTGTAGCTGGTCTACAAGTGGGTAAGGCGCAGGCCTGTGGCCCTGGCCTACTGGAGTTTGACAACGAGTATTGCTGGTGCGGCGGCGGTTGGCGCGATGTCTTATACTGCAACCCCGGGGAGGGCAGTGAGATTGCGAGAACGGCATGCACATTGTCAATTGCGCCAAGTGGTATTGCGACATCTACGATGGAATGGCGTGCTTTGCTTCCCCGGCGAGGTCCGCGCATATGATGAGCGAACCGGACACTCTCGCTTCTATGCGGCCACACAAGGCTGTGGCCTATTGTGAGGAAGCGGGCACCTTCGATCGCTGGTTCGATGGGAAGCTTCGTTCCAGAGCTAAGGTCCACAGAACAGAAGCGGGAGGCGAGTAAGTGATTCGAGCTTTGTTGATCGCAACTTTGCTGGGTCAGCTAGCTGTGGCCTCGCCGCAGGCTGGAGTCGCAGACCATGGCAGTGTGGGGCCAAGCCAGGCACGGAATTCGGACGGGCAGCCGAACCCGTCTGCGACTGACGAGCCGCGAGTGCTCCAACCCGGCTCGCCCAAGCCGGTACCGGTCCCACCATTTTCTGTCTTCCGCGAATCAAGGTGCGATTCGAGCGGCAACCTGTACTTCGCGGTGGGTGGGAACACCGCCCGTTTAGGATCTCTCCTTGAGGTTTCTCATGAGGCCAGCGGCAGCACGGCCTTTGCTCCTCCGACACCTGAGGAACTTGAGCCAATCCACGAGGTCGGGTTCCGGGATTTTACCGTAACACCGTCGGGAAGGGTTTACGAATTGCTGCAGAACCCGAATGACCATGGCATCGCGGTGATCGAGTTTGACTCTGATGGCAGCGTTCGGCGTGCGACCAGGCCGGCGACGCCTGAAGGATTGCAGGTAAGGTCGCTGGCCGTCTTTGACGATGGAACTGTGTTGCTGCGAGGCTTCATCTGGCTGAGGCCCGGAGAAAACGCGGCCCACGACTATGTGGCCTTGTTCGATGCCAGCGGGAAGCTGCGTAAGGAGCTCACTGGCTTTCCAGACTTAGATCTTGCCCTACGGAAAACGGCTCTGCAGGACAATGGTATTGCCGTCGGACAGGACGGCAACCTTTACCTGCTGGACGCGAATTTCATCTCGGTCATCTCGGAATCCGGAGAAAACGTCCGGCGCATGCCCTACAGGAAACCTGACCCAGCGCTCGTTGCCAGGGGTCTGCGGCTTTCCGATGGTCTGATTGCCATTAGGGTTATGCAAGCTAAGGACGGCGAGAGGATTCCAAGATACCTGGTCGTCCGAGCAGATAGCGGGGAAACGACTGGGTACTACACCCTTCCGGATGAAACGCCGGAGGTGGGCATGTGCTTTTCTCGCACCGAAGGCTTCACCTTCCTGACTCAGCAGGACATGAAGCTGGCATTGGTCACAGCACCTTTGCGATAGGCGTGCCGACGCCATAGAAGGGCAAACACCCGGGATCTAGATTAGCTCTTTAAGGGATTGACCCGCGTACTCAAATCCAGATATCCAGGTAAGTTGGCTTGTTCTACGCTCCTACCGGTTGAAGGTACGGACCTTCTTGTGGGAGGTCAAAGTTGTCTCCAGGGCAGCGAACGTCCGCTCTACGATCGCTTCGCGGCGCCGCTGCAATACGGCCCTTTGGGGTGTGTGAGCCTTTTACTTCTACCGCTTTTATCGGTCTATTGCAACGATATTCAAGGGTTTCTCTCCTACCCCACACGTCCATCCTAAGTCTTGTGGATATTGACACTTCTGCAGCCCAAGAGCTAGGATTACTCCTCTCTAAACGATATGAATTGATCTGGAATGATGCAAAAAAACTGGCTGGCGCTTCCGCGGTTTTTGATCGTGTCGGGAATGGTCCTTTTCCCCTTAGCTCTTGCTGGTCAAAACGAGCTTCCAGACGAGGGGAAAGCGGAACTCAAAAAAAAGCTCCCGCCTAGTGCGCAACCCATTGTCGAACAGCTTTATGCGCTGGACTGGCTGCCCCAACCACAGTGGAAAACCCATCTGGCGAACCTGCCTCATGGCGAAGCCGCGGATCTCGACGACTCGACTTGGGAGTCGGTGAAAACGCCATCCCAGGGCCCCATCGATGCGGTGTGGTATCGCGCCTGGATCGAAGTGCCAAAAAGCGTTAACGGCTACGACCTTTCTGGCGCCAAAGTCTTTTTTCGTTTCAATCTGAATGCCGATGGCTTAGGCCCCACGATGGTCTACTTCAACGGCCGGCGCGTAGCGATGGGGGACGACTTGGAGCCGATTGTTCTTTTCGACGCGGCCAAGCCTGGAGACAGAGTTTTGGTCGCGGTGAAACTCACTCGAAGCATTGAGCCAAAGCACTTCGAGGGGGCAGAACTCAGGATCGAACAGCGACCTGGAGGCCCCACTCCAGAAATGCTCTGGCAGGAAATCTTCTCGGCTGGAGAGGTTGCATCAGCCCTCGGCCCCAAGTCGGCCGATGCCAAGCGCGAGATTGAAGCGGCGTCTGCTGCAGTGGACTTTGAGGCTCTGCACCGCAGCGACCAGCAGGCTTTCGACAGATCCGTGGCCAAAGCTCAAACCGCGTTGGTCCAACTAAACGATCCGATCAAGAAGCTTTCGGTACAGTTGACCGGGAATTCTCATATTGATGCAGCCTGGTTGTGGCCCTGGACTGAAACCGTCGACGTCGTGCGCCGGACCTTTGGAACCGCCCTGCAACTGATGGAGGAATATCCGCAACTGCACTACGCGCAATCCGCCGCGCAGTACAGCGAGTGGATGGAGCAAAAGTATCCGCCGCTCTTTCAGCAGACCGTAGATTTCGCCAAACAGAACCGTTGGGAGTTGGTCGGCGGAATGTGGGTGGAACCGGACTTGAACATGCCGGATGGAGAATCGCTCGTCCGCCAGCTTCTCATCGGAAAACGCTATTTCCGACAGAAGTATGGCGTGGACGTGCGCATTGGCTGGAATCCAGATTCGTTCGGCTATAACTGGCAACTGCCGCAAATATACAAGAAATCTGGAGTCGATTACTTTGTGACCCAGAAGATGAGCTGGAACGAAACCAACCAACTTCCCTTGACGCTCTTCTGGTGGCAGTCCCCCGATGGCAGCCGCGTATTGACTTACTTCCCCACTGGTTACGGGGGATCCATAGAGCCAGTCAGGCTGGCTTACGCTCTCGGCCTGGCAAGTTCCCACAATCCGGGGCTCACTGAAGTCATGAATCTGTTTGGGGAGGGTGATCACGGCGGTGGACCTACGCGTGACATGCTCGACAGGGGAATCCGTTGGTCGAAGCCGGAATTGGTCTTTCCTCAGATGAACTTTGGGTCTGCTCAGGGCTTCTTCTCGGCCGTGGAGACCAAATTGGATTCGGAGCGCTCGCCCGTATGGAACTACAAATCGGTGGCCGCACAAAAACCAGAGCTGCCCGCCGCGCACGATGGAAAGATTGAACTGCCCACCTGGAACGATGAGCTCTATCTGGAATATCACCGCGGCGTTTTCACGACTCAAGCGGCACACAAACGGAACATGCGTGCGAGCGAAGAATGGCTGCTGAATGCCGAAAAGTATTCCGCCCTGGCCTGGATCCGGGGGGACGCATATCCGGGTACGAATCTTACCGAAGCCTGGAAGAGAGTCCTGTTCAATCAGTTTCATGACCTGGCGGCAGGCTCTGGCATTGGCGTGATCTACAAGGACGCCCAGCAGGACTATGACGTCGCCCACTGGACCGCTAATGACGCCACTTCAAACGCCCTGCACACCCTGTCTGCGGAGATAAACACCAAAACCATTGCAGGTACGCCGGTAGTGGTCTGGAATCCGATGGCGTGGCAGCGAACGGATCTCGTCACATTCGATGTGCAACTTTCCGACAAGCCGACCGGCGGTGTCGCCGTGCTAGATCCGCAAGGCAAGCCCCTACCGGTACAGGTGCTTTCTTCGAAAACAGAGACCAACAACTACCGTCTGCTAGTCAAGGCAAGCGACATGCCGGCTCTGGGCTACGCGGTGCTGCATGTCGTGCCCGAAACCAGGGAGCCACAAACAGATCTGAGTGCGCGAGCAACAACGCTGGAAAACTCACTCCTCAGGGTCACGGTCGATCCCAAGACTGGCTGCCTCACCAGCATTTTCGACAAAGAAAATCAATTTGAGTCCATCGTTGCCGGCGGATGCGGCAATGAACTGATAGCGTTCCGCGATACTCCCAAGGACTTCGATGCCTGGAACATCGATGCCGACTTTGAAAAAGATTTTACGCGTCTCGATCACGCGGAGTCCGTCAAGTTGATTGAGCGAGGTCCTTTACGGGCAACGATTCGTGTCACTCGCAAGTGGCGAAACTCCAAGTTCGTTCAGGACATTAGTCTGTGTGCGGGTCTGAGGCGCGTGGATATTGGTAACGACATCGATTGGCATGAAACCCATGTGCTGTTGAAAGCAGCGTTCCCGCTGGCGGCGTCGAGCACAGAAGCCACGTACGAGATTCCCTTCGGATCGATTACCCGGCCAACAACTCGCAACAATACTTGGGAAGCAGCCAAGTTTGAGGTCCCCGCCCTCCGGTGGGCCGACCTGGGGGACGGCAGACACGGCTTCAGTCTCATTAATGAGTCGAAGTACGGGTATGACGCGAAGGGAAACGTCTTGCGCCTTTCGTTGCTGCGGTCCCCGAAGAGTCCGGATCCAGAAGCCGACCAGGGACATCACCACTTTAGTTATTCCCTATTTCCGCATTCCGGAGACTGGAAGCAATCTCTAACGATCCGACGCGCCTACGAATTCAACCACAAACTGGAAGGTTTCCAGGTTGAAGCCCATGGGGGCAGGTTGGCGGCAGAGCATTCCTACGTGGATGTCACCTCTGACAGTGTCGTCCTGACCGCCATGAAGAAGACGGAGGACGGTGACGGACTGCTCCTGAGATTTTTTGAGTGGGCTGGCAAGAGCGGAGAAGCCGAAATCGCGGTGCCGGAAGGTGCCGTCTCTGCGCGGCTGACAAATCTGATGGAAGAGCCCTACGGGAATGATCTCCAACTCAAGAATGGCAAACTCGTGGTGCCATTTCATCCTTTTGAGATCGTCTCCGTTCGCGTCAACTATCCGTCGCTCTCGCCGTAGGCGTGCGGATCCGGACCGAGCGCAACCTGGCCGGTCCTGAGCTTCACCGCGGAGGAATATGCGTCTAACCCGGCGACAACTAATGGAGAGCCTTGGAGTAGCGGCCTTGGCCAGCGGTGTCCGAGCTGCCGCGGTTGACAAGGGACTGCCGCAAGGGGCAAAACGAGAGGAACGACCTCTTGCGTTGAGTGAGTTCCAACCCAAGAGCATGTTGCATGTATCCGAAACACGAGTGGAACGGGCGCGTTTTCCTGTCATCGACTTCCACACCCATCTTTCCTGGATTAAAGGCGACGACCACGGGGTATCGGTTGGGGAGGAGATGACCTATCTTGCCCAACCCAAGGAACTCCTGTCCGTCATGGACCGCCGGAACCTGCGCACCATGGTTAATCTGACCGGCGGATGGGGCCGCGGCCTGGAGCAGACGATCGAGAAATATCAAAAGGCCGAGCCAGGACGTTTCATCGTCTTCACGACACCTGCCTGGGAACGGTCCAATCAACCCGGCTATGCGCAGTTCCAAGCCGAGCAGATTGAACGGGCTCACCGTGCCGGTGCTTACGGGCTGAAGGTGGAAAAAATCCTGGGATTGTATCTTCGGGAGAAGATCGGGACGGGTCCTCTCGTGAGAGTAGATGACCCGCGATTTGATCCGATGTGGGAAGCATGCGGCGCACTTCACATGCCGGTTGCCATTCATGTCTCAGACCCAGAGGCGTTCTTTTTGCCAATTGACCGGTTCAACGAACGCTTCGAGGAGTTGAACAATCATCCCGATTGGTCGTTTCATGGCAAGGACTTCCCCAGCAACCGTGAACTTCTGGAAGCTCGCAATCGGATGTTTTCCCGACACCCACGCACTCAGTTTGTCGCGCTGCATGCTGGCAATTATGCCGAGAATCTATCGGACGTTTCGGAATGTCTTGACCGGTTTCCAAACATATACGTAGATATCGCTGCCCGAATCGGTGAACTGGGGCGCCAGCCCAGGACTGCACGTAAATTCTTTGATAAATATCAGGATCGAATTGTGTTCGGAACTGACGCCGTGCCGCATACGAAAACCACGCTCCAGCAAATATTCGGGGATGAACTCTATCAAATTTACTATCGATTCCTCGAGACGGAAGACGAGTACTTTGATTACGCTCCTGCGCCTATTCCACCGCAAGGGCGCTGGTGTATCTACGGACTTGGATTGCCGGTCGACATTTTGCACAAGATCTATTCCGAGAATGCCGCGCGACTCCTGGGAATTGAATTAAAAGCCTAAGATCATCGAATCTGCTACCTGGAGTTGAGGAATGTCTACTTCCAAGCAAGCTGACAAAAGCTACATCGCCGTTATGGGCAAGATTTTCAGAGTCCTGGAGTGCTTCGTAGAAAATGGCACAAGACAAAGCTTGGCGTTCTCCGAGATATCCAGGGACCTACCGTTTTCTCGTACAACGATCCATCGCATCCTCTACTCGCTTGGTAAATTGGGTTACGTAGAAAAAGACGATGTCGGCTCCTGTTATCGGTTAACACAAAAGCTCCACAAATTGAGCGGGCAGGGCGTTCCCTTCCGTCATCTTCAAGCCGTTTCAAAGCCTGTCATGCAAAACCTGCTGATTCGTTATGCCGAAACGGTGAATCTTGGCTCCCTTGACGGCAGCCATGTGGCATACATCGATGTAGTGCAGAGTCCTAGGGCTCTGCGTATCGCTGCTTTCCCAGGCGATCGAAATCCGGTTCACAGCACCGCTTTGGGGAAAGCTATTCTGGCGTTTCTACCCGAATCAAGAACAAAGGCGATTCTGGGCGAAAACACCCTCCTCCAGAAGACTCCTAAGACGATCACCCAGACAACGCATTTCCTCCGCCACTTGTCAGCCGTGCGCGACCAACGAGTCGCGCTGGATATGGAGGAAAACTTGACGGGGGTGACCTGCGTTGCCGCCCCGATATTTGATCCAAGCGGTCGTGTAATTGCGGCTTTCAGCATCTCCGGGCCGGCAAGCCGGATGAACACAAGATTAAGTGCCATCAAAGTTGATGTTCGCGCAGCCGCGTCGACGATATCGAAGATGTTGTCGCCCCCAAGTGGTGTGGAGGCTTCGGAGGGCGGGAATCCCCGCAGGCTCTCCGCTTCCTGACGGCTCGCGATTGGTTGCGCGAGGCTGGCTACGCCCTTGTGCAATTTGATGGCACGTCGGGGAGTAGGGTATCAACTGTTGCGTTCCGTAATACGGAACGCAGTTTCATTCCCATGGTTTGAGTGATGTACCATGTTCGCGACTGCGGGAGAATCGCCAAGTTTCACCATGGTTCTCCAAGATGTACTCGGTATCGGAGGTGGATCGCGTGAACCGTAACTCGTGGACTCGTCGTGACTTTATTCGCATTGGAAGCGGAGTTGCTGCCGCCGGAGCGACCGCCAGCTATACGCTGCTGCAACCGAAGCCACTATGGGCATCGCCTCGTCCCGTTGCGCCCAGCGACAGAGTGCGCTTTGCCGCGATCGGTGTGGGGATCCGGGGATGCCTGCTGCTTGAGGCCTCCTTGCAGGTACCGGGGGCAGAATGCGTTGCAGTGTGTGATCTGTATGACTCCCGGCACATGTCGGCACAGCAGGCTCTGAAGAAGAGTATTCCGGCGACACGCGACTATAGAGCGATTCTGGATCGCAAAGACATTGACGCCGTCATCATCGCCGTGACCGATCACCAGCATCGCAGGGTCTTCGTGGATGCTTGTGCCGCTGGCAAGGACGTATATTGCGAGAAGCCCATGTCCCACACGGTCGAGGACGGATTTGCCATGGTGGAGGCTGCGCAGAAGACAAGCCGCATCACCCAAATTGGAAGCCAACGCGTAAGCTCAATTCTATATGCCCGCGCCCAGCAGATTTACGATTCCGGCAAGCTCGGCGAGGTCTACGCGATCGACGCTCATTGGGACCGAAATGATCCCGGAGGAGCGTTCGTATGCCCCATTCCGCCCGATGCCAACGAACAGACCGTCGACTGGAAGACATTCCTCAATGGCTCACCCTCACGCCCATTTGACCCTGTCCGCTTTTTCCGCTGGCGCTGTTTCGCGGATTATGGTTCCGGACTCGCGGGCGATCTTTTCGTTCATCTGATTTCAGGAATTCATTTCGTTACCGGGACTAACACCGTTGCACAACGAGCCCAGTCCGCAGGCGGCCTGTTTCACTACAAGGATGGACGCGACTTCCCGGATCTGATTGAGACCTTTTTTGACTATCCGAACTTCCGTGTTTCGCTTCGTTGCAACTTGAACAATAACCAAGGTGAGTTCTTCGCCTTTTATGGAAGACAAGGCACATTGATTATCAGAGAATCAACCGTATCTTTCACCCCGCAGGACACCCGTCCGCAACCCGACGATTACACCGTTTCCTGGTGGCCAGAAAAGTTGCGAAACGACTATCTGACGAAGTTTCATGCCGACAATCCGTCCCCGCTGCCGAGGCAGTCCAAGCTTGATGAGCAAACCGAAGTTTATGCCGCACCGCCGGGCTACGACGATGTAGTAGACCATGAAGCCAACTTTTTCGAGGCCGTGCGCTCGCGCAAGAAGGTGGTGGAAAACGAAGAATTCGGCAACACTGCCGCGCTTGGTTGCCATCTAGCCAACTACGCGTATTTCAAACGAACCGCTGCGGTTTGGGATCCGGTTGCCAGAAAAATTACAAGCTAGTTTTTATTTCCCGTGTGTTCTGACCAGAGAACAGGAGAATCCATATGGATCGGCGAACCTTCTTAGGTACATTGTCTGGGGCTGCTGCGGCCACAATGATCGGCAGCAATTTCGTCTGGGCGGCGGAGCAACGTCGGATCAAGACGATCGGAATTCAACTTTATGCCGTCCGGGATGCCTTGAAGCTTGATTACGATGGCACGCTCGCGAAGCTCGCCGAAATAGGCTATCGCGAGGTCGAGTCTGGCCGAGACCATGACAAGCCGCCAAAAGAGATGCGGGAAGCCCTGATGCGCCACGGTCTGACCTCGCCTTCCTATCACGTAGACTGGGCAAGCCTTGGGACGGACTTTCCGAAAGTGATTGAAGACAACAAGATCGTCGGTCGCACCTATTTAGTCAATCCCTGGATCGACGAGGACGTGCGCGACAAGCCCGACGGCTGGAAGCACGCAGCGGAAACCCTCAATCGGGCCGGCGAGACGGCCAAGAAAGCGGGCATTCAGTTCGCCTATCACAATCACTGGGTGGAATTTGTACCCTTGGCAGACGGAAAACTTCCATATGACGTTCTTTTGGAAAACTTAGACCCGAACCTGGTGAAGATGCAAATGGATCTGGGCTGGATCACCGTGGGCGGGCAAGATCCGGTCAAATATTTCGAACGCTATCCCGGACGATTTTGTATGGTACACGTGAAAGACGTGCACGAGGTTCCGGATGCAGCCAGTGTTCGCTCGAGTAGGTTTGCCGGCGAGAACATGACCATTTTGGCCGATGTCGGAACTGGGATCATCGACTGGAAGCGAATCTTCGCTCACTCTGAGCAGGCCGGGATCAAGCACTACTTCGTCGAGCATGACAACCCGAAGAACGGCATGGAAACTGCCCGCGTCAGCTATCGGTATCTCGAGCAGCTTCGCTTTTAGAGGCACTTGCAATCGGAGCGTTCTTCACAGCCGTGCTGCGCGCGTCGGCCAATCTTTGCGTGACCGGACTGCCATTTTCACAGCCAAGAAGCGGTTCGTGATGACCCAACGATGGAGCGTAGTCGCCCGGCGGCGCTTTGCCAACTATGGCCTTTCTGCAGCGGCCATCTTTACCTTCCTGTTTCCTGTAACAGTCCTGGCTCGCGCACAGTCGGCTGAGGAAGCCGCACACTTTGCCAACACGCTCTCCAGCCAGTCCCAGACAGTGATTCAGCGCTTGTCGGCCCTGGATGCCCTACCGGCGGACGGATGGAAAGCGCATGTGGGCGATCTTGCATATGGAGAAGCCCTCGATCTGGACGACTCGAGTTGGCCAATCGTCCAAGCCAAGGCCGAGTCCGGAACAGATGCAGTCTGGTATCGCCGCTCCATCACCGTGCCAGCCACGCTGAACGGATACGACCTCACGGGCGCCAGAAGCTGGTTCAGCTTTCACGCCGATGCGAACGGGCCCATGCCGGAGATCCTCTACCTGAATGGCCGTCGCGTAGCGATGGGCGACGATCTTGAACCCATCGTTGTCTTCGATCTCGCAAAGCCCGGCGATACGGTGCTGGTCGCGGTCAAACCACTGCCCACCATCGACAAGAAGACCTTTCAAGGGACCGAGCAGAAAATCGAATTTTCCGGGAGCCGGCCCAATCCGGACGGCGACAGTCTCATCCTTCACGCGTACGAGTGGGCGGGTAAGTCCGGCAACGTAACGTTCACGGTACCTGAAGGAGCGACGGGCGCCGTCCTCGCCAACCTTCTCGAACAACCACAGGGATCGCCGCTAACGATCACCGGCAATCAAGTGACCGTGCCGATCCATCCCTTCGAGATTCTCGCCCTGCGCGTCGATTACTCGCGAACGGCGAAGGATTAGGCTGCTTCAGGGTGAACGCTGCCAAGTGATTCAAATGGTAGGACAGCGAATCCACAATGTCCCTCCTTCGGCGGATCCAGTCCTCACTCCCGTCCCCCTAGTGTGGCTGAACCGGCCTTCTTTTCAAGAGCCCGGAGCTTGAAATCGTCGGGAAATAGCTCAAGACCTTTGCGCAGAACGGCAAGAGCGTCGCCGTACTGTCCTAGTTCCATATACTCGGTAGCGAGACTCTCATACACCTCGCGAAAATAAGGGTTCGTGGTGCGCGCCTTTTCAAGGATCGTGACCGCTTCCCGGTCCTGCTTTGTGCGCACGTACAAGTTGGCGAGGAAGAGATAATCGTCAATGTTCACCGATCCGGTGCCCAAGACGCGTTTCATGTACTCCAGGGCTTTCACATTTCCTGCGGGCGTGTTTTTGTTGAACTCGGCACGCGCCAAGGCGCGCAGAACACCGTGGTCCGAAGGCTTACTGCTCGCGATCTCCTGCACGAACTGGGTCAAGAGGGCATTAAATTCCTGGTGCCCCTCCCGGACCAGACTGTCGTACGCTTGAAACAAGACTGTCCGTGGAATCGTATCGAGACGCTTCCATTCGCCAGGCGGGGCAGTCAGGACCAGTAACTCCGCCTCCTCAGTAAGACGTGACACAGTGGATGATCGCGGTGCTGAGCTCGTTCGCGCGGGAATCGAGTGGTCAGTGAGCGCCGCGTGAGCAATGGTCGTCACCGTGCGTTTCGGCATGTGGCAGGCCAAACAGTCGTTGGGCGGTGCCGTGGCCAGTCGTTTTGCCGGTTCCAACTTGCAGCTCTGTTCGCTGTGGCAGCGCAAGCACTGCGCCCGGTAATTGGCATTGGCCTCGACCGCGGACGACTCCACGTGAGGATCGTGACAGCTAATGCAGTGTAAATTGCCACTGGCCCGGTAGCATTTGCTGAGTGTCATCCCAAAGTAATGTTCCAACGGCAGTGAAGAGGGGCTTGCGCCATCTTCGGGCGCAATCTTAAAAATGGAAACATAGTCCCCTAGTGGCATCCCGGGACGGAAGTCCTGAAGGCGTTTCCCGGGCATTTCGATCCTGACGTCCTGCCCCTGATGGCATCGCATGCAGATGTTGTCTGCCGGCCATCCCGAGAGCCGCGCCGGATTCACAATGCTCGTGTCGGCGCCCGGAGGAGATGCGGTGCCCAGCATCAGATCTTGGGAGCGTTCCGCGATGTGTGTCGCGCCGGGACCGTGACAGTTTTCACAGCCCACCGCGAGTTCGTCGAAGGGGGGCTCTTCATAAAGCCCGACTTGCCCCTCGACCGGATTGGGGCGACCACTGTGGCACCCAATGCATCGGTCCAGAATGGGACGCGTAAAACCCCGGTTCTGGGTCTCAAATCCCGGCGAAAAACCCCAGGAATGCGTCTTGCTGTAATAGGAGAGGGGGGCTTCGAAAAGATAGTGGTCTCGCTGAACTAGGAATCCGAAACCGTTCTCTCCTGCGCCAATGACATAATCGAGTTTCCAGTTTTGCCGGAATATCTCTTTACCGTCCGAATCCAGAGAATACTGACTCTGAAAAAGCCCGCCATCGCGGCGCATCACGTCAAAATATTGATTGCTGTCTTTGTCGTAAACCGTGGCCGGAGTGGGCAGTACAGAGACGAGAGAATCCGTACCGCCGGGCAGCATGGACTGGCCCATCGATGTCTGGCGGAAGCTACTGTAGATATGGGAATGGCAGGAGGCGCAGACCCTGGAACCGACGTAGGGCGCTGCAGGCTGCGTGTTTCCAGAGTGCGCGGGGGTCACGGTTTTCGTTCCAGTCTTTTCTTGAGCCGTCGTGCGGCTCGACTGCTGGGCCGCGCCGCACAGCACCCCGACGGAAGCACTGTGTATGAGAATGGAGGCGAAGACAGCTTCAGGAAAGACCCGCAGCAAGCGAACCTGGGGCCTCTGAATAGGAGATTTCGTGGGGCTTGGAAGACCCAGCTTCAAGCTTTCCCCCCGAATAGCGGAAATCGACGCCCATAGCATGTCTTGGCCGCAGCCTTTCTTGCAAGCTGACGAGAGTGAATTCCAGCTTAAGGCCACCCCCAAAGCCTACCAGATGATTCGGAACGCCGTTCTTTATCGTGGACTTTGTCGGAAAGAACTGGCAGAATAGCCCAAATCATCCGCAACTCTGGACTTGGGGTCCGAGAGCATATGGCAAACAAGTTGAAGCAAATTCTGCAGAATGGCAAGCCCGCCATTGGCACCTGGCTGGGGTGTTCGGATCCATATTTTGTAGAGATGATGGCAGACTTGGGTTTTGATTGGCTGATCATCGACATGGAACATATTCCGCTCGGCCAGGGAGACCTGCGCACGATGCTCATGGCATGCAAAGGCAGCGCGAGTGTGACCGTGGTTCGGGTCTCGAGCAACTCCCGGGATTCGATTCAGGCAGCCCTGGATCTGGGTGCTCAAGGAGTGATGGTGCCCATGGTGAATTGCCGCGCTGATGCGGAACGTGCAGTCGAATTTTCCCGCTATCCGCCGATGGGACGCCGCGGTTATGGCCCGATTCGTGCCGGGCATTATGGCAAGACTGAGGCGAGTTACCGCAAAGCTGCCAACGAAGAAACCGTGCTGATCGTGCAAGTCGAAACTCCGGAAGCCGCGCGAAGCGCCAATGAAATTCTCCGAGTAAAAGGCATCGATGGTCTCTATATCGGGGATGGAGACCTGGCCAATTTCATGAACGATGGCCAGGTCGGATCTGCAGCAGTGCAGAAAGTGGTTGACGACCTCATCTCACTGGCTACTCGCGAGTCCATGCCCATCGGGTTGCCGACCTGGTCGCCGGCGGAATTTAAACGCTATGCCCAGCAGGGGGCACATCTCCTAACAATCGGGAGCGACATGCGGTTTGCTGCTAATGGAGGTAGGGCGGAACTGTTGGGTACCCGGGAACTATTGAGTAAAAGTTAGCTCAGCCGCTATCAGCCCGCTTGTGGCGCTTCGCATGCGGATCAGACGCTGGTATGATGGTTTCTTTAGAAAAGCCGCATATTTCCTACTTGAGTTGAGCATTGTCCTCCAGAAAAGAATCTCGCTCCGGCACAGTACCGGCGAAATACCCAGTCAAATCGCTTGCGAAAGCTCTACGCATCCTCGACACGGTGGGCCGCTTTCAACACGGTACCAGCATCGCCGCTCTCAGCAGAGAATTGAAAATGGGAAAGAGCACGGTGCACCGCTTGCTCGCAACCTTGCGTGAGTTCGATCTGATCTGGTTCGATCCCACTACCTCCAGCTATGCACTGGGATCGCGCATCCTTCGATGGAGTGATTTGCTCGTACAGCAGAACCTTTTGGTGCGGCATGGACTGCCTGTCCTTCGAGACCTCGTGAGTGTTGGCCGGGAAACAGCCAACCTTGCCGTACTGGATGGTATGGACGTGCTGTATGTGACACGCTTCGAATCCATGGAAAGGCTGCGACTAAGCGAAGCTGTCGGGACCCGTCACCCAGCGCATTGCACTGCGCTGGGGAAGGCGCTCCTGGCAAGCCTGTCGGAAGCGGAATTCGATCAGCTCTATAGCAAGGTGGATGCGCTGAAGAGCCTTACCGCGAACACCATTGCCGGCAAGCGGCACCTGAAAGAGCATCTGCAGAAGGTGAGAAATGAAGGAGTAGCCTATGACTTCGAAGAAAACGTAGTCGGAGTCGTTTGTCTGGGCGCGGTGGTACGAAATTTCACGGGCAAGGCCATCGCTGCGATGAGCGTCTCACTTCCCGTTCAACGGCTTCGCGGAGAGAGTCTGATCACGTTGAAAGCACATCTGCTCGATGCTGTGAACCGGCTTTCGAAGGAACTCGGCTACGATCCGGCAGACGTTCCCTCGCGCGTTGCCCGACAAGCCGGCCCGCCTGCCGAGGCCACTGTCTAACGCTACCCAACCGTGTTTACAAGCGTGCCGATGCCGGCGATTGAGATTCGTCTCTCGTTGCCGTCATGGAGTGTGAAAGTGTCCTCCGGAACGATTCCGGTACCCGTCATGGTGGAAGCTGCAGTGGCCGAGTGGCCGAGTGCGGTCAATCCCGGCCTTTGGGGCTCATCGATTCGCCCCGTTCCCATACGACGCGAGAGCGATCCGCAGTTCCTTCGTCAACGAAGTCAATCTCCACGTTCCCGCTGCGCAAGAAATCCTCGCGGATCTCGACACCCAGACCTGGCCCGGGTGGCACTCCAAGCCGGCCGTTTTGAGGAGCGCCAGATGCGGCTACCACGGGCAGAAACCTGTCGTTGTAGTGCCGCCGGACAGTTTCAAGAATTTTCAGGTTCGGCGTCGCCATCGCCAAATGCCAGCTCGCAAAATGCGTGATCGGCCCGCCACAGTTATGGTACGCGACGGGCAGATACATCGTGTGGGCCGCGGTTGCGATTTTCCTGGCTTCGGATAGCCCGCCGCACCAAGCGAGGTCCGCATGATGATCGATGCCGCGCGCCGTTCCAGCAGTTCGCGGTAACCCCACCCCGTCATAAGGCGCTCACTGAGGCACAATGGCTGCTTCACCTGCCTGGCCAGTGTTTCATAGGCCGCCATGTTGTCCTGAGGAAGCATCTCCTCCAGCCAGGTCACGTTATAGGGTTCCTGGGCATGGGCTATTTCCACAGCACAAGGCAGATTCTAGAAGCCATGGAACTCCACCATGATTTGCATGCCGTCGCCGAAAGCTTCCCGAATCTGACGGATCGGCCTGCTCCCTTCGGTCATTTCTTCCGGTTTGATCGACTGCCCTCGATTTCGGATGGCCACATCGTCGAACGGCCAAATCTACATGGCCCTGATATCCGACGCAGCAGAGCACGAGCGGGGGCTGCCTCGTGCCCCACAACCCTTAGAGGCAGAACGACTAGCTCGCACTCCCCCGCCTTGGTTCCGCGAAGATCTAGCCCTTCAATAATGGGGATGTTCCGCCCTAGCAGAACCTGATGAGTCCTGGGTTCGGAGGCCCCAAACTTTTCCGCCGAGAGATAGTCGATGCCTACGAGTTCGACTCCGGAGTCGGCCATGAGTTGTGCCGCGTCCGGGGCAATATAGCTGAAATCCTGGTGAAAGTTCTGGTCCAACGTCCAGGAATTACGGCTGTTCCGCGTACGAAATAGGATTCTTTTCGCGCCGTGCCAATTGTGCTTATTCAATTCTTCCCTATCAATCGCCACGGCATCCGGCGAGCAATCGGTTACCCAGGCAGGTCCCATCAACGTTGTAAGTGGCACCTGATCAATGCTTGCTCCTTTCGCCACAAAATGCAAAAGGGCGTCTACGTGGGTCCCGGCGTGTGCGGTCATAAGATATGAGGAAAAGTTACCTGGTCGCCTTTCTCAAATCTCTTCAGTAGCTCGACTTTTAATCGTGTATCTCCCGGATAAGTGGGCGTGGTAGCAGTGTCGAGCGGACTTATGTCATTCCACTCTGCGCCGGAACCATCGCTCGCGATGCTACCCTTTCCCGTTTGACAATCGGCCGAGAGGGTGGTCACAGCTATTATCACAATACCCACGACGAATCGACATTTCATTGTCCACCCGCCTAAGTGGAATGACCTCAACTGCTCGGTGAGACTTTCTCAGCGCGCAGGCTCGCCAGAACCTTGGTGTGGGGTTCCATCGATAAGACTGTCGGTGGAGTACTCGCGGATTAGTTTCTGCTGCTGCTTTCTTTCGAGCTCTGCAACGATTTTCTTTTCTCGCTCGCTGTCAGCCTTTCGGTCAAGTCGGAAGTAAATCCTGACCAGCGCCACATGGGCGGCTGTCAAATCTGGCTGGGAGTGCACCGCTTGTTCGATAAGCGCGACTGCATCCGCGTACTGGCTCTTGGACTCGTAACATAAACCGAGTTCCAACTGGAGACGCCAGTCTGCTGGGTTCATATGTTGCGCACTCTTGAGCCGCACGATGGCGTCCTCTAACCGATCCGGCCCCTCGCGGCGTACCGCTGTAGCATAGGCAACATAGTATTCGGGGTTCTTAGGGTTTTCTTCAATCGCCTTTCGGTAGGCACTCTCTGCTTCGTCCAGCTTGCCCATCGAAAGGTAAGAGTCACCAAGGACATTTTCGACTTTATCCGCGCGCGGAGGATTACTGAGTAAAAGCTTCTCCAAGACTGCTGCTGCGTCTGAGTAATGATGCTCATTGTAGTAGGCTAGACCCAGGGCGTATTGATAATTCGGAAGACTCCCGAACTTAGTTTCCACTGATTTCAAAAATCCTACTACTGGCTCTGGACGTTTCATAGCCAACAGTGCCCGTACGAACCCAAAGGCATATTCGGCAGAATTGGGATCCAGTTGAGTGGCTTTTTCAAAGCAGTTTGCCGAGTCCAGAAACTTTTTCTGCTTCAGGTAGATCTCCCCCAGCGCACCATTGGCGTTCGCTTGGTTGGGGTCCATCGAGAGGCTGTTCTTAAACAGCTTTTCCGCAGGTTCAGGCGCGTCGTTCTCTAACAGAATCGCCGCAATCTTGCTCTGCTCCGCAGGCCCGGCGACTTTTTCTTGAACGATTTCGTCGGACTCTCGCTCCGCCGCCGTTTGCTGTCCAGTTTTCAAATAGCATTCAATCAGGGCCACGCGCGGAGCAATCCCCTGTTTTGGATCCTTCTTGAGATCCTGTAAGGGTGCAATGGCTGCCTTGTAATCCCCCGTCTTCATCAGGAGCAAGCTATAGTTCTGCAAGGCGCTGGTTTCTTTGGGACGCAAGGCCAAGCCAGCGCGGTAAGAGTCTTTAGCCTTGTTTACATCCCCTTTTCGCCAGTGCACGAGGCCTAAATTGAAATAAGTATCCGCCTGGCGTGGGGCGAGAGTGCGGGCGCGCTCTAGAGCTGTAATTGCTTCGTCGAAATCGTTCAGTTCCGCGCAACTTACCCCCAGGTGGAACCATAAAGACCCGTCCTTGGGGTCTTGCAGTACCGCCTGGCGCAGCAGACGACGAGCTTCGGCAAAGTTGCCTTGTTCCAGGGCTGCCTTGGCCTTGGGCCACAGCGACTCCGCGGTGCCCGTTTCCTGGGCCACAATGCGCAGCAAACGGCCAGATTTCCAACTCAGTTCGTCATGGAGAGAGATCCTCGCCGAGCCATTGATGGACAATCCGATTGCGAGAAAACAGGACAAATACGGGAGGACACAGCGAGCCATTCGAGGTTCCAGGACCCCATTCTAGCCGAGAGCTGAAAAGAAAGGCGCGCGGGCTACCCGGAGGCAGCCCGCGCGCATGATCAGAAGTAGAACTTCAAAGCTGCCTGGCACACCCGCGCCGAACCGTAGCCGTTATACGTGAGCGCAGTGTCGCCGGTAATTTGCCCGAAATTGGACGTCGCTGACGGATTGTAATCGCTATTCGGGTTAGAGAACTCCGTGCGGTTGAAGGCGTTGAACATCTCCCACCGGATCTGCACGCGATAACGCTCGTGGAAACTGAAGTTCTTCGAAATTGACAGGTCGGCCTCGTTCCAACCTGGTCCAAACATGCTATTCCGTCCCGAACTGCCAAAGGTACCGGGCGCGTTAGCGACAAATGCGGCGGTATTAAAGTACTGGTTCAGCCAGTGAGACTTTCCTCCCGTGTGTACGCCCAGCGACGTGCCCGGCACACGGTCTGCAAGGTCGGAGCCAACACCCGAGCAGGAGTTGTTCTTGTCCCCGCATGGTGAGAGGGGATTGCTGCCTCCATTGATCGAGAAGGCCTGTCCTGAGTGCATGACCCACGATCCACCAATCTGCCACCCGCCCAGCACTGCATTCCCGATTGCGCCCATTTGATGCAGGGCTGGCATTTGATACACAAACGTACTGTTCCAGATGCGCGGCACATCATAGTCGGAGATGCCGTAGGCTGCGCTAGGATTGTACGGATTGTAGATCGACCCGACGTTGGAAATGGACGCTTGCGAACTCATGTCCAGGTTCTTGGACCAGGTGAAATTCGAAGTGAACTCAAGTCCTTTGGTGAATCGTTTTTCGACTGCGATCTGCAGGGCGTTGTAGTTGCCCCGACCAATGGACTCATACGCCAGGATTGACTGGTAGTTTGGCAAAAGCAATGGGGTTCCGTTGTTGCTAAACTGCGTCTGGGTACAATTCGGGCCTACTGGAGCGCAAGTGAACACGCCCGGACTCAACTGAATGGGAACGTGGAGGTGATCATCGTGTCTGCCGATGTAGGTGGCCGTGATCAGGAATTCAGCGCCCAAGGCGTGTTGGATACTGAAATTCCAGGTTTTCTCCTTGCCTTGCTGGAATCCCTTGGTGAACACCGCCTGCAGCGCCACCGGCGTGGCAAAGGCAACGTTGCTGGCGGGCTGCAGCCCAGGTCCGGCAAACGGAGGGAATGGGTCTGTAAAGTTCGTTGGGGCGAAACAGGCGAAAGGATCCGCAATGTTCAATGTGCAACTGCCGACCTGGTTGTTGTTAATATTGTAGGCGGGGCTGAAAGGGGCATTCGCGCTTTGGTGGTTGTAGTACGAGTAGTCATAGGGAACCGCCATCAAGGCAAACGCGCCGCGAATACTCGTCTTGGGCAAAGCCTTGGGCGCCCAGGCAACGCTCACGCGGGGCAGGACGGTTCCCCACTGATTGTTCCACCCGCCCGCCGCCACTCCCGGATCCCCCGGATAAACCGTGCCCACGGGTGCGTTCGTGAAACGCGTGCTCTGTTCGCCAGGGATGAAATCTACGGTCTTCTTGTGATCCTGAGATACCGGAGCGATCTGTGGCTCCCAGCGCAGGCCAAGATTGATAGTGAGGCTGGGCGTCAGCTTGATGCTGTCCTGGGCAAACATCGCTAAATTGAAAGCGCTGTACACGTTGTACTCGCCACCGGAAGCTTGGACGTTGTTCGGCAGACCCAGCAGGAAGTCTGCGTCCGAATCGCCGGTGATCGCACCGTTGAACGAAATGCCGGGATCGCCCTCCCACGTCGCCTGTTCGAGCCCGTACTGAGTGAGGATACTTCCGCCAGCCGTGACCGTGTGCTTGCCTTTGGACCAGGAGATCGTGTCAGCAAAATTCCAGTTGTGACGCCCTTGAATCACCGGGATTTCCGAAACAAAGAAACCGTTGGTGCCAAACCACCCAAACCACTGGCTGGTGGTATTCAGATTGGCTCCCAGCGTCTTGAAACTCAAGGGAGCGAGTCCCGGTATAGAGGAAGTGTTGTTCTTGTGATAGCCGCCGGAAAGATTGTTGACCAGGTTCGGACTTATTGTCCAAGTGTGGGCAACCACAATGTTCAACGCGTGACCGAACCAGCCACGGGAATCGCCGCTGGCGGCCAGGAGATTTCCACCCCCGCCGTAGCCCGGCCGGTTGTAGTTGTCATAAAAGACGCGTCCCGTTAATTTCTGGCTGTTCGAAATGTTGTAGTCAGAGCGGATGGTGAATTCGCGCGACCAGTCATTCTTGATGACGCCGTCGACGAAAACCTGCCCGTTGGTCGCATCGGTGTGGGGAAGCATCTTCTCAACATTGAGAGCGAACGGTGAAAACGTAGTGGGATCCACCTGGTTGCCGGGGTATGCATTAGCGATGGAGTGGTCGTTCCAGCTCTTATAAATCTGGTTGACAACGTTGCCGCCTGAGTCGCGGTCGTTGCAGATTCCATTGGTAAATCCGGTGCCGCATATTTGCGAAAAGTCGCCCGCAAGTTCTCGGATATTGGGCACGAACGAGTTGCCCTCCGAGGCAGTCAGCAGTTGCCTCGTGAGTTGGAGATTGCCGAAGATGAACAGCTTGTTCTTCACAATCGGACCGCCAATCGATCCGCCGAACTGATTCCGCTTCAGCGGGTCAGCCTGATGCGAGAAGTAGTCGGTAGCATTGAAATCGTTATTGCGCAGAAACTCGAACGCATTGCCATGCCACTGGTTGGTTCCACCCTTGGTCACGACGCTGACAACAGCCCCGGCGGTATAGCCGTACTGCGCGTCGAAGTTGTTGGTGAGGACGTGGAACTCCTCCGTGGCGTCCGCGTTGGGAAACGGATCGGCCGTCTGGAAGTAGTTATTCATCGCGACCAGCCCGTCCAGTTGGTAGTACACCCCACCCATGCGGCTGCCGTTCACTGAGGCGCCGGTCTCTGAGGGGAAACCGCTGCCAGGTCCGGGCGTACTGAAATTAGTAACCTGATTCGCGTCGATTGCGCCTGGAGCCAAAGCCACCAGCGCCGCCGGATTCCGGCCGTTCAACGGCAGTTCCGTGATGGTCTTCGAGTCAATGGTCTGGCCCACCGACCCAGTCGTGGTATCCACCGCGGTGGCGTTGGCCTCGACCTCGATTCTCACGTTTTCTGAGCCCGGTTTCAGCGTGAAGTTCACGGATGCCACCTGGTCCGCGTCCAGCACCACGCCACTCTGGACTTGCGTCGTGAACCCTTGCTTGGCCGAGCTGAGTTCGTACTGGCCCGGGGGCAGGAACGGAGCAGTGTAGTGACCATCTGAGGTGGTTGTGAGCGTGGTGACGGAACCCGTCAGCAGGTTCTTCACCGTGACTCGAGCGTCGGCAATCAGGGCTCCGCTAGGGTCCTGAACAGTTCCGTTGATCGTGCCTCGGCCGCCCTGGCCGAAAGCAAGCGAAACGAAGAGGAAAAAAATCGCACCAAGACACAACGCTTCCGGCAGACGTTTCATAGGGCTTTCCCCAGTCCCCATCAGATTTCGGGAAGGAATAGCACGGGCCGGGCTGCACTGTCAACGAAAATAATACATCGTTCTGCTATATGGAACGAAAGGCACTCGCGCAACGGGGGCTTTTTTCAAAACGCAGCAGTGCTTGAAATACCCATCGACACCCGACCCAATGGGATAAAAACGCCTACAAAATTTGGAACTCTGTTCCGAATTGTTGACAATGGTTGTGTTCCTGTCGATAATCCAGTGCGGTTGCGACCGCAATGGAGCTCTATCCAGGTGCTCACCAGATTAGTTCGCTATACAAAGACGGCCGATCCCTGTTTCAGTACCTGCTGATCGGAGCCCGGATTCTCGTGGATGGCGGGTGGCTGAAACCCCAGAAAAGTCCATTCTTCCTTGATATCGACCAACTCGAGTTGGATCCGGAGCGTTCTCCCGATGGTCATCACGACCCACCCGGATCTGGACCATCAAGGCGGAAATTCAGCGATTCGCGAGAGCGCCACGGCGGCTCTGCTGGCCTGTGGCGAGGCCGACCGGCATCTGGTGGAAGATCCGGCCTGTCTCTTTCGCGAGAGATACAACTCTTTGCGGGAAGAACATGGCGTCGGCTTGGGACAGGAAATTCCTCCCGATGCGGGCAGCCGTTGCAGGGAGATGAAATTCGAGATTTCTTCAACGACTCTCGCAAGACGGTGGACATTCTCGACCGCAAGATCATGCGTGCGCTGAGCCAGTCGCGCGCGGGACTAACCCAGCGTGAATTGATGGACGCCGCGATGGAGGAGTTCCCGGACTGGCCAGCCAGCACCCGGGCATTGTCGGTATTTCCGATGAAAGGGCATCTCGGTCGCCTTGAAAACCGCGGTCAAGTTCGCATGGATCGCCAACCGTCTCCTCCGCGCTGGAGAGTTGCTTGAGCGATTCGAGTGCCGCCTTTGCTACTCAGCGGTGAGGTTCGGGGGGTTCTGACAGGAATCTATCCAGACTTCATCTGTCCAGCTTCGCGAGGTAAAGATGATACTGCCCTCTTCTGTTCATGCGCGATCTGCAACGCTAAACAGACTCTTGTCCCTATGTGCCCGGCATGCGCGCACCAGATGTCTGGCACAGCTAGCTCTGTTTGCGCTCTTCTGTCTTTCCTTTGCGCGCGCCCAGCAAGTGGAAAACGGACTCCTGCGCGTGGGTGGATTTCGATGTGCCAGCTTGAAGCAGCAAGGAAACGATCCCAGCCTGGATCTATACCGGACCGGCTACTGGAACTACACCGGATTCCGCATGGAAGTCTGGAGAAGGTTGGGCATTCCGTTCTGGTACCGGAAAGGCACAGGGGTCGTGCGGGTCGCAGGAGAAGGCTGGCGTCCTGATCTGGGGAACGATATTTCCAGCGCAGAAGCGGGCGGAAAAGCTGTAGAGGAGATTGAGGGCGAAGTCGCAGAACACAAAACGGCGATCGATCCCCATGACGAGATGGAGCGTGGGGCAGCAAATGCCATCGATCAGGACAAGTCGACTTCGTGGCAGCCTCCTGACGACAAGCATCGCGGCAAGCTCGCGGTCACTTTCGCAACGCTGGCACGCGTCCATCAGATTCGCTTTTTGTCAGACAACGGTCCTCGTTACACTCCCCGCGACTATTCGGTGGGTCTGATTTTGCCGGACGGGTCCGCAAGAGAAATTGCCTCGATCGCGGCGGAATCCTCAGTGGGCGGTACGTGGCGGGAGTTTCCGGTCTCGGGAATCGAAGCCAAAGGCATCTATATCGACGTTCGCTCTTCCAGCGATGGCAAGCGTTCGCCAACCATTACAGAGTTTGAGGCGAAGGGAGAATTCGTAGCAGAACCCAAACTGGCGACGTATCCGGCCCGGGAAGTAGTCCCTATGGGCGGGTACGCGGGTCGGGAACTGCACTTCATCGGCAATGTCGGGTCGGGTTTTCCGGTTGCGCCTGACGTCGAAACTCCGGTCGGGGACTATGTCATCCACTACGCCAATGGGCAAAGCGAAAACGTACCCTTAGTCGCTGGAAAGAATGTGGCGGATGTCCACTACGGCCATTTCGTCCCTGAAGCCGAGTTCGCCTTCGGGCTCAAGCCCTACGATCCTCCCCCAGGAAACACGGCGTATCACCTGGACGAACAACTGCTAGTCGAAGTCAACAGCCAATTCATGATCTTCAGCCATCCTCTGGAGCATGCGGATTGGCCGATCCAATCTGTGGAATTCCGTTGCACACGGCCAAAGACCAGTCTGGTGCTGGCAGCCGTCACCCTGGAGCAAGCCGGTCCTCGAATTAATCCTCTCTTCTACAACGGGAAGATGGTTCGACCTTATCCGGAAGACAGTCCTCCTGCCCCACCGTCTCCGATGGACGCATTGAAGGACCGGTCGCGTGAGATTTCGCTGGACGGAACTTGGAACCATCGAACGGACCCGGGAAACGAAGGCATTCGCAAGCAGTTCTTCAGCCCGTCCTACGATGCGTCTACTTGGCAGACTATGCCGGTGCCATCGCAGTGGTTTGTACAGGGTCTCGATTATCACGGCGTGGTCTGGTTCCGCCGCGAGGTTCAGGTGCCGGCATCGTTTCCCGGTTCGGTAACCGAACTTCACTTTGGCGCCGTCGCTTACGAAGCAAGGGTGTGGGTAAACGGCGTTTACGTCGGACGGCACATCGGTCCTTACACTGCTTTCAAAATCGACGTCACCCGGGCGCTGCACAAAGGAGCTGCAAACCTGGTGGTAGTTCGCGTGGATTGCCCGCTGGATCCGGGTTACGAGAGCTACAAAACCTTGGTTGAAGGCAACACGATGGACGACATCATAATGCCCTATGGACGGGAAGGTTCAGTCGGGGGAATTTATCGCTCGGTGGCGCTGCGCGCTCGTGGAGACTCAGGCATCGACGAGCTTTGGGCCACTACTGAGCTTAGTCAGGATTTGAAGCGTGCCGACGTTACGGTGAAGTTCAATTTGAAAAGCGCGACCCCATCCGGAAAAGCGGAAATCCGGGCGACCATGACCGAGCCGGAGCACGCAGGAGCTACGGCGCGCAACTTTACGACGAGCAAACAGGTGAAACTGGATTCCGGGCAGATCGCCGTGGAACTGCCTCTCAGCATCGATGATCCATTGCTGTGGTATCCCTGGGAGCAAGGTGCACCCTACCTGCACGTCCTAAAAGTTGAGGTCTCCCGCAACGGAGAACTTTCCGATACGCAATTCATTCGTGTCGGACTGCGGCAGGTGGAGTTCAATGAACAGGACCACTATGTGTTGATCAACCATCACCGACTCTTCCTTAAGGGAATCCTGAACGACGATATCCATTGGAGATCCCTGATGGACCGGCGTGGCTATGCCCAGCGGGTCAGGATGCAGAACCAAGCAAACATCAACATCATCCGCATGATCGCGCACCAATCGGGCGATGACATGTATGACCTGTGCGACGAAATGGGCATGATGATCTGGCAGGAAATGCCTTTGCAGTGGGAATACTCGCGCTCGAGCCAGATCCGTGAAGAAATCCTTGGCGTAGTGCGCGACACCCTCATCCAGACCCGTCCACATGCTTCAATCGTCGGGTGGTCAGCCTGGAATGAAGGAGGGCAGCCCGATTTTTCAGACCGGATTACCGCTGTGATTCGCGCGCTGGATGGCACCCGCCCCCTGACTCGCGCCTCCGGGCACGGCGAATTCGACGTCCACATCTATCCCAATATGACCGACAGTTTGCAGCGGCGAACTTCTCTGTGGACAGGCCTGAAGTTGAACTTCGTGAGTGAAACAGGCTCGTACGGATTGTCTTCCGACCAGGCAATTCGCGAGATGGCCGGCGACAATTATTTTCAGTTCGATTCAGTCGATCCTATCTGGGACAATTTTGATTCGTACCGATGGTCGGACGACCCGGTTTTTCCCGACGCACCGAAGCCCGCCGCATGGCCGACGGAGAAAATCCGTCAGTATTTTCTGTCGAAGATGGAACGAAGCGAGCGCTTTTACGCGCAGTACCACAAATTCCAGTATGAAAATGCGCGGGCTCAGCGCTTTGACCCAACCACCGCGCTGATTCACTGCCGGTTCGACGACGCCTACCCGCTCGCCTACTCCGGAGCGCCCGTCAACTTCAATGGCCACCCCAAGCCGGCGTATTTCGCGATCCAAAACGCCAACCGGGCCGTGCTTCCCATCCTGTTTTTCGATTTCGAAGGCGCAAAGGATGTCCGCGTGGTAAATGACTACTGGTTCCGCCGCTGGAAAGGGGCCAAGTTGACCTATCGCTTGCGCACGCGCGACGGCAAAGTCGTAGTCGATTTGACTCGAACCTTCGAGCTGCCGCCCGATTCTACTGTGCCCGTCATCGAGCGAAAAGACACTGGAGACGTGTGGCACGTGTCTGGCGGATTTTTTGCCGACCTGGCCGTCTACGACGCCGAGGGCAAAGTTCTTTCTGAAAATCACTACGACTTCACGGACGAGGAGGTTCAGACCTTCCTAACATCGGTTTATCCGTTGGCACCGGTGCAGCCGGCAAATGCCGTTGTCCTCACGGCGGATGAGGCGACAGGAGTCAAGAATCTCCAAAAGCAGCCGAGCGAGGGGGGCACCTACAGTCACGAACTTCTGAAAGCTGCTCCCGCAGGCGGCAAGCCCGAGTTTGAGTTCCTTGCAAGCGTGTCGGAAAACAGCGACTATTACGTACGCGTGTCAGCCAACTCTGGGAAAGCGGCACACCAATTCCATCTGACAATTGACGGCAAGGAAGCATCCCTGGAGAAGTACGAAACGTTGAACCCCAACGAACACCTCACGCGGGACGTCTATTTGACGCCCGACATTTCGTGGTATCCGGGGTGGACCGTGCGGCTGAAGAAAGGCCAGCATCATTTTGTCTTCAGCGTTCCCGGTGACGGCGCTACACCCGATCTGCTGTTCGACGCCGTGGCGCTCCAGAGTTACAAGGAGTTGCCGGATCCATTTTTCATTCCGGGCATCCGCGATCTGAAGGCCGAAGCGGAGGTTGGACAATGAACCGGCACGGTTCAAATATTGCGCAGCCGAGGGTGACGTGGAAACGTTGACAGGCGCACCGCGCACTCAGGCCAGTCGAGAACGTGTTCTCACATCCTTGGACCACCGCCAGCCTGACCGCGTACCGATCGATTTTGGAGGCACTCCGGTCACCGGTATCCATGTGAGTTGCATCGCGGGCTTGCGCGATTACTTCGGTCTGGAAAAGAGGCTGGTGCGCGTTCACGAGCCTTATCAGATGCTGGGCATACTGGATGAAGATGTGAAGCAAGCCATGGGCATCGATGTGGAGGGCGTTTACCGTCCGAAAACATCTTTCGGGTTCCGCAATCGCGACTGGAAGAGTTGGCACATGCCCGACGGGCTGGAGGTCCTGGTGTCCGAGGAATTTCGCGTCGCTCGCGATACCAATGGCGATATTTTGCTCCATCCGCAAGGCGATTTGAGCGCACCTCCCAGCGGACGTATGCCGAAGGACGGCTATTTCTTTGACGCGATCATTCGTCAACCGCCCATCGTGGAAGAAGAGTTGGACCCTGAGGACAACCTCGAGGAATTCAAGTTGCTCGACGAGCAGGACCTTGAGCAATTGCGCAAAGCCGCCGCCTCCGCGGAGGAGACCGGACGCGGTGTCATCATGAGCAGTGTGGGAACGGCTTTCGGCGATATCGGGCAAGTGCCCGGCCTCTCGTTGAAGAACCCCAAGGGTATCCGTGACGTGGCCGAATGGTACATGTCCACGACCAGCCGCCGCGACTACGTTCACCAGGTCTTTTCCCGGCAATGCGAGATTGGCCTCGAGAATCTGAACCAGATGTATCAGGCAGTGGGGAATTCCGTAAATGCAATCCTGGTATGCGGAACCGATTTCGGCACACAGACGTCGTCTTTTTGTTCAGTCAAAACGTTTCGCGAACTGTATTTCCCCTATTACGCAAAGCTGAACCGCTGGATCCACGAGAACACGAAGTGGAAGACCTTCAAACATTCCTGTGGTTCGGTCGAGCACTTCATCCCATCCTTCATTGAAGCCGGGTTCGACATCCTGAACCCCGTCCAGTGTTCAGCCGCAGGCATGGATCCCGAGCACTTGAAGAATGCGTACGGTGAACGGATCACATTTTGGGGCGGCGGAGTAGATACCCAGCACGTGCTCCCCTTCGGCACGCCAGAGGACGTTCGCAAACAGGTTCTGGAGCGTTGCCGGATTTTCTCCCGCGGCGGCGGATTCGTATTCAATACCATTCACAATGTGCAGGCGCGCACGCCGGTGGAGAACATCGTGGCCATGCTCAATGCAGTCCACGAATTCAATGGTGCTCCCAAAGCGGCCTAACGGATTCCGGCGTATGACAACGAATTATCAGTTCCGATCTCTGGGCCATCTCGGATTCGCTTCACCCCAGAAAACCGTAGACCAGAAAGATCCTTATCCTGAAGCCACATTTTTGTATTCAAATTGATCTCCGGTAGTGCAATGGATCCCTTCAGTTCGATTTGCTCCGACGAGCTTCCCACCAGAATGGCAAAAGTCCCGGCGGAAACATGCCACTGCATACCCGTTGTATCGAAATATGCGAAAGCACGCGCGTCGAGCGCTACTGAGATGTGCCGTGTTTCGCCGGGTTTCAACACAACCTTCGCGAATCCTTTGAGTTCCTTGGCCGGACGGGCGATCTTGGAATGGCCGTCGGCCACGTACACCTCCGCCACGGCGGCGCCCTCCCGCTTTCCCGTATTCGTAATATCAAAAGAAACAGTGCAAACGGCATTGGAGTGCCCACCCGAAGCTGCCTGGCCACTCTTCGGAATAACGGCTAGGTTCGCGTACTGGAAGGTGGTGTAAGAGAGTCCGTAGCCAAATGGGTACAGGGGCTTCACTCCTTTTTGTTCATATCCGCGGTAACCGACGAAAATTCCTTCTTTGTACACAACCCGTTTCGAGTCCCCCTCGGGGTAGTAGCTCGAAAAGGTGGGATTATCCTCCCAGCGGCGCTCGAAGGTCACCGGCAAACGGCCAGAAGGATTGACCACGCCAAACAAAATTTCAGCGAGCGCCGAGCCGCCCTGCTCACCGGGATACCACATCTCAATAAAGGCCGGAACATGTTCGAGCCAGTCGTTCGCATCCACACTCGCGCCCGAGGTGAGCGCAACAACTGTCCTGTGATTGATGGCAGAGATCTCGCGGATCAGTTCAGCCTGGCCAAAGGGCAAGTCGAAGCTGCGATCCGCCCCTTCCGACTCACACGAGAAATCAAAACCGGCCGCGACAACGACGACATCCGCCTTCGCCGCCAGCGTCTTGGCGACTGCCGTCACCAGTTCGCTCTGAGGAGCGATTCCTGCGCGGAACTGTCCGCTGACTGCGGAGTCTTGAAAATCCTCGGCAACGATCTTGTGAAGTCCCGCCGAAAGCTGCAATGTGGCGTGGGGTTGTAGCGCGCGAGCCAACGTCCAGTCGTCAATGACGAGTCTGTCATCAACATACAGGCGGCTTCCGGTTCCCTCCGCTTGATCCTGAAGCGCAACCTCATATGGCCCGGCCTCTACAGCCTTGTAGTAGCCGATCCAGCGACGCGATTTCTTGCCTTCCGCCTTGGCCAGTTTCGCTGCAGATTCGGGATCACTGGCGAAAGCTTCCCAAGTCAGGCTGGCGGAATCAATGTGTTGGAGAATCTTCGTCGAGACCGGAGTTCCTGAGAGAATTGGGTTGTCAAAAATCTCCACGCTAACCCCTGGCTTGCCATTCTCGGCTGCGTTCACAAATTCGGTCTTCCCTGCCAGTTCGACTAAACTTGGCAGACCGCGGTCGTAGTAGACGGTACGGTTCGGGCCAAGGAAGCTGCTGATTCCCTGGAGCACACTGATCGCGGCAAATGGAATTGCCTGTGCGCTGCCGCCGCCCGTGGGTACTGCAGGATACGCATCGGGACCAACTACGAGCATCGATTTAGTCCTGGCCCTGTCCAGGGGAAGCAACCGGCCATCATTTTTCAGCAGCACCATAGTCTCCCGTGCCGCATCGAGGGCTACGGCATGGTTTTGCTCGCTATACCTGGAAATGGAGACATCTGTCTGCTCCCCATCCAGCCATCCAAACCGCACCGCAGTTTGAAGCAGGTGGCGGATCTTTTCGTCTATGGTAGAAATCTTGACGCGGCCATCGTCAATTGCCGGCATCAATGTCTTCGCATTCATGTGGTCGCCGTAAGGCATTTCTATATCGAGACCTCCGTTCGCCGCACCGACTCCGTCATAGGTTGCTACCCAATCCGACATCATGACGCCCGGGAATCCCCACTCCTCGCGAGCGATCCGGTTATTCAAATGGCCGTTCTCGGTCATGTGCTGGCCGTTCACAAGGTTGTAGGCGTCCATGATGGCGCCCACATGACCCAGCTTCACGGACGCTTCGAAGGCGGGTAGATAGATTTCCCGCAACGCACGCTCATCAATGATCGAGTCTGAGTTGTGCCGATCGAACTCGGAGTTGTTGCCGACGAAATGCTTTACCGTCGCACTTACGCCCTGCTTTTGCACGCCATTGATAAAGCCGACGACTACCGAAGAGGCCAAGAATGGATCCTCTCCCAAGTATTCGAAGTTGCGGCCGTTCATCGGCGCACGATAGATATTCACACCAGGTGCCAGCAGAAAATGGATGCCGCGGGATTTGGCATCCTTTGCGTCGCTGGCGCCCACACGCTCTGCGAGTTCAGGGTTCCAGGACGCCGCCAGGCCGATTCCTCCGGGATAGACGGTTGTTGGAAAGCCAGAGAATGCTGCATCATTGCGAATGCCGAACGGCCCGTCGGACTGTTGCAGTGCGGGTACTCCGAGTCTTGGCAGAGCATTCGTAAAGACGTTTCTTCCGCCGATGTAATCAAGCTTCTCTTCGAGCGTCATCTTTTGAACGATCGCATCGGCACGCTCACGGGCGGTATCTTTAGCTGGTTGGGAAGAGGATTGCGCGAAGAGTGCGAGTGTACCAAGCAGAATTGCCGAAGTGAGAGAAGCGAATTTAGCAGCTCGTCTGGCTAGCATACCGCACCTCCAATCAGGATCATCTCGTTGGATTTGTCAATATCGGATCGCGCTGGTATGTTCAAGATCCTTTACCTGCAAGCATCTCGGCCACACAGCGATGGTTCTAGAAATAGGCTTGTCGTTGACACAAGCGGCAGCTTACCAGCCTTTGTGAGATGCGACGCATATTCCGTTAGGCGTCCCTTAAATCAGTGCGCCACCAGCGTAAGCACACCAAAGCGCTCAGGTACGTGGAACGTGCCGCTCATTGGCGGACGCCACGTGATCTCCTTCGGGTCTTCCGGCGGGCCTTCGGTGCGGAACAGATTTAGTCGAAGCAAAGTGCCAGCAACCGGCTCAGGAGATCCTAGTGCCGCGAAGGGAATCCGCATCGCCACGTACCAAACGCGGGCACGCTCATCGACTCGGGCTGAGTGTTCAAACCCTGAGTTCCAGGTCCACCCTTGCTCATGCCGGGGCGCGTTCAGGTTAATATCAAGATCAACCCACTCATTTTGCGGAGACACTTCGAATTCCTTGTAGCGTTTGATATCGTGAAAATCGGAACCGATGAACACCTCAGCAACATTCCACTTCCATAGGCCGTAGGTTTCCCGCATAACATCGGGCGCAGGGTTGAGATAAAGATTTTTGTAAGGGCAAATGAACAGGAAGTAAAGATTGTCTCTCGTCCAGCGCGAGCGGACCTCGGTCCGATATTCGGACATGCGGCGGCCATTCGCGTCTACCTCCGCGTACGTCGGTCGGGCATCGGCCCAGAAGGAAGACGCTGGGTTCGTATCCAACGTGGCCTCACCCTCAGCCTTCACGCTCTCCAGGGGTGCTTGTTCCTGAGCTGCGGATAGTCCCGTCGAGGAGAGGACGAGCAGAGTTAAAAGGAAAGGCTTCATGAAGATCCGCTCCCGGTTTAGTCTCCTGCGAGCCCGCTGACACGCCGGAAATAGACAATCGCTACCACAACATCCAGTAGATCAGGATGGTAAGGGCCGTGAGAACCGCCAGCTGCAATCGCCAGTCCAGAATTCCCCGGAAACGTTCCTTTCGCATCTTCCAGCTAACCGTAAGGTTCTCCAACACAGCCGGATCGGTTTTCTCGGTAAAGGACGACACGACAAACATCACCGCGACGCAGGTAAGTGATCCCCAGAGGCCTCGGTAGGAATAGTTAAGCGTCAGTTTGGTGTGCAACCAGGGGAACAGCTTTGTACCTTCTGCCAATCCAATCAACTGATCAGTCACAAATAAGGTCGCCAAGGCGCAGCCCACGAGTACGGAAGCAAGGGCGCCCATGACCGTGACCCGTTTACTCAGGATCCCGAATATGATCGCCGGCGCAACCGGCATGATCAGGTAGATAGAGATCGTCTGGAGATACTTGTAGAGGCCGTCCGGCGTTTTATAGATCGCGTAGGCGGCCATGATGCCGAGTAGAGTGGCGAGGAGAATTACGACTCTCCCTAGCAAAACCTGCGCTCGTTCGCTGGTTCGAGGCCGGAAATGCAGAATGAAGTCGCGGACTGTCAGGGTAGATACCGAGTTCATGACGGACAGGGTTGAGCCAATCAGAGATGCGAGTAAGGCGGCGAGGACCAGGCCTCGAATTCCGGTGGGCAGCAGTTCGTTGAGCAAGGTCACGAATGTAGTCTTGCTTTCCCGTCCGGGAAAGAGCGCTAGGGCGATGACGCCCGGCAAAGCAAAGATGAGGACTGGAAAAAGCTTCAGCAGGGTGGTGAACATGCCTCCCCACCGCGCCTGATCAATGTCGCGCGCACCCAGCACTCGTTGCACGTTCACCTGATCGACACCCCAATAGAATATGCCGCCGTAGAAAGCTGACAGGATGACTCCCCAGAAGGGGTAATTGGGATCGTCATAGGGTTTCGCAATGTGCATAGCCTGCGGCACTCGCGAGACCAAGCTGTGCCACCCACCGACATGATGCAGTCCGATGAGAGCCATCAAGCTGCAACCGAGTACGATGATTCCGGTCTGAATTGAATCAGTGTAGGCAATGGCCGTAAACCCGCCCACGATGGTTACGCATGCAGCGACCGCTCCCATAATCCAAACTACAGTCATCACGTTCCATCCGGTTAACCCTCGCAGAACAAGTGCGCCCGCGTAAAGGTGAAACGCCATCTTTGTTGTGATCGAGATCAAGAGCATCAACCCGGAGAAGAGGGCACGCGCAGCAGGATGATAACGCTTCTCGAGAAATTCAGGGGTCGTGAATACCCGGTTACGAATGTAAAACGGATAGAGAAGCGCCGCGGCAAAGCCGACAGTGATACACGTCGTCAACTCGACGGTACCCGCGGATAAGCCATAACGGTAGGAATCTCCAGAGAGTCCGACCAGGTGTTCAGCGCCAATATTGGTTGCAAAAAGGGACGCACCCACCAAAGGCCATGACAGACTGCGGTCCGCAAGGAAGAAATGAGAGCTGTCGACGGAGGCTTTCTTGCGGACCGCAAGGTACAGTCCCAGGAAAATACTGAAACTCAAGACACTGAGGCAGATGCACCAATCGATGACACCCAGCGAAAAGCCCATATGCTTCCGCCCAGTACCTTCCCTTTTTGACTTTCTTACCTAAACTTACAAAAACGCAAACACACGAGAGCTTAGCGACACATCTTCTCTTCCCAATCAGACGAAAACATATTTAACTTCGCGTCCGGATCATACGGGTGAGCGGTCGAAACGGACTCATTCACTTCAATCCCCCAACCTGGCGCCGTGGGCACGTCGTAGTACCCGTCGCGCAAAACCGGAAAGCGGGATGTTAACTCTGCTCGCCACGGCACGTCATAGTGTTCGAAGGTCTCCAAAATCATGAAATTCGGAATATTCGCTGCGAGATGAATCCCCGCAATGGTCTTGAGTGGCCCATCGCAGCTGTGGGGCGCAACGCTAACGTAGTAGGTTTCCGCCATCGCCGCAATCTTCTTAGTCTCGAGGAACCCGCCCGAGTATGTGATGTCGGGTTGAATCACGTGAGCAGCTTTGCGCTCCAGAAGATCCAGGAACCCGAAACGGCTGTAGATGTGCTCTCCGGTAGCGACCCGCAGCGGCGAACCAGCGACCACTTGGGCCATGGATTCGCTATTGTGCGCAGGAATCGGCTCTTCGCACCAGGCTGGATTGTAAGGAACCATCGCGCGAATGGCCTCGAGTGCCATCACGGGGCTGAAGCGTCCGTGGAACTCCAGAAGAATGTCCACGTCCTCTCCCACAGCTTTCCGCACGATGTCGACTGTCCGGCAGGCTTCACGCAAATCTGCACGCGAAATTTCGCGGCCTCCCGGCCCAAAAGGATCGAACTTGAAAGCTTTATAGCCGCGGCTGACAACTTTGACGGCCTTATCAGCCAGTTCCTTCAAATCCTTCGTGTTGCTATACCAGCCATTCGCATATGCTTTGACACGGTTCCTCACCTTGCCGCCAACCAGGTTATAAACCGGTTGACCGCACGCCTTGCCCACGATGTCCCACAGCGCCATTTCAATGCCGGCCATGGCCGAATACATGACTGGGCCTGTGTTGTGCTCAATCTGGTAGAGCTTGAACCAAAGGTCTTCTATATCAAAGGGACTTTGCCCTACGACGTAGCGCCGACCGAAATCAAGGACCAACTCCCGCACTGCACTCTCTTTCCAGCCCAGCGTGCCTTCGCCCCAGCCGACCTGGCCAGAATCAGTTGCGATCTTTACGAAGAGGAAATTACGCCAAGCCGCAGCGGTCATGACGACATCGACACTTGTGATTTTCACGTTACCAGCCACCTCTCCGTCAGCGTCTCAGCAACTCTCGCGGATTTCAATGTGAGCCGACCGCGAATCTGTCGTCCTAAAGTTGGCAATGCCCGACGGCGGTTATGCTACTACAGCACTCCAAGCTTTCAGGATATGAGTCCGTACTCCGGAATGGAAACGTTGAATCTATAACAGGCTCGTTATAATGACAGGCCAACCACGTTCCGTGAGGCGAGACTACCCGATCCGGCATTGGATTCTTTCGTGCAAAGATGCAACGGGAAGAATGCTAGTACCGAGTTCTAGCTCGCGGTAGGTGGGAGACCTGCTTATGTCCCTTCGGCGGATATCGAGTGCAACTCTGCTAGTAGTTCTTCTTGCGGCCGTTTCTACAGCACAGCAGATTCCAGGTGGCAATCTGGCTCTCACGGCCCGGGCAAGCGCCTCCAGCGAATCTGAGGGTACCAAAGCAGAGAACCTGACGGACGGCAATATCAGCAATACGCAATGGACCGCGAAAGAAGGGACGTCGCCGGCCGACACATGGATAGAGCTGAATTGGCCCACCGTTTTGCAGTTTCAGGAAGTCGTCATCCGGCAAGAAGGAACTCCGAAGCTCTTCCATCTCAACTTGGAAAGCCGCGACGCCGGCGGCAAATGGCACCTATTGCAATCCATTGGGGATTCTCAGCATCTGCTGCCTCGGCTCATTCTGGCCCAGTTCGCCGCGCAAAGCACGAATTCCCTGCGATTGTCGGACTTCACAGGCAAAGTCAGCCTTACTGAAATTGAGGTGTACGACCGGATCGATCCGCCCGTCGTCACGATGGCGTCCGATCTCCTGAACCACATTTTTGGCATTGTTACCGATGCTTTTGGTGCTCAGCCTCTCGTGAGTACGCCGGTGCAGATGCAAGGCACCGCAGGCGGAAAGCCCTGGGAGGTAACTGCTCAAACCGACGAAAACGGAGTCTTTCAGACCGAGATGCCGATAGGCTTGGAAGGCAAGATAACTGCCACCGCCAAACTGCCCAGCGGCGAAGCGTCTCAGCAGACGCTTCAAGCCGGCGATCTAACTCCCGGATTGAGTATGCCTGACGACGGAGCGTCCGCGCTCAACCTGGATGGGGTTTGGCGCTTTAATCCCGACCCCAATCCTGATTTTTATAAGACAGATTTCTTCGATGCGGATTGGAAAGACATCAAAGTCCCGTCTCATTGGGTCATGGAGGGCTTTGCCAGCAATACTGGTGCCGGCGGATATCGGCGGCGTTTGCAGATACCCGAAAACTTCCGTGGACGACGCATTAAATTGATCTTTGATGGCGTATATAGCGGTGCAGAGGTCTGGCTCAATGGCCAACGCGCAGGCTCGCATGAAGGCGGATTCTCTCCCTTCGAACTGGATGTCACCACCGCGGCCCATGTTGGCGGGGACAATCTTCTCGCGGTCTTAGTCCGCGAGAAAACCCTCTCCTCTCATCTAGACAATATGAGTTACTACGCCAACTTCCCGCTGACCGGAATTTTTCGTCCGGTCAGATTGCTTAGCCTTCCCGAGGCTCATGTTCGCCGTTTTCATGTGCATACCGAATTTGACCCCGACTACGTGAATGCCACGTTGAGCGTGGACCTTTCCTTTGAAAATGAGTCGGACCACGAAATCGGCAGCGCCGCGCTCGTGTTTCTGCTCAAAGACCCACAGGGTCACCTTGTTTCACTCGCCAACGATCATCTGCTGGTTACGCTGGCTCCCTGGTCACGATTTGAAAAGCTGGTGCAGTTTCATCTTTCCGCTCCAGAGCACTGGGAAGCCGAGCATCCCCTGCTTTACATTCTGAGCGCCAAGCTCTCAGGTGCAAATGGGAGTGAGGTTGTCTCCCGGCGTTTTGGATTCCGTCAGGTTGAGATTCGCGGCAGCCAGTTTTTGATTAACGGCGTTCCTGTCAAGTTACGTGGAGCCAACCATTACGAATCGGATCCTCTAAGTGGACGCTCGATTGAGCCGGAATTGACTCGGCGGGATCTGCAAATGATGAAGGAGGATAACCTCGACGCCATCCGCACCTCGACCTTCCCTGCCGTAAAGGATCTCTACGATGATTCTGACGAGATGGGGTTCTATATCGAGGAGGAAGGCCCTTTCTGCTGGGTGGATGAGAGCGCCGATTTGCGCTATTTGCCGACTTTCGTGCAACGTACCGCCGAAATGATCGAAAGGGACCGCTCTCACCCCAGCGTGGTTTACTGGTCCGTTGGCAACGAGAGCACCTGGGGGCCAGATTTTGAAGCCGCTCACCAGTTCGTCAAGAAATATGATCCCACGCGTCCGACCAGCGCCGGGCAAAGCGCAACCCTCGAACTCGATACCATGCACAACCCCATTTCTCTGGAGCGTATGCGGGAACGCGAGAATGTCAAAGTGCCAATCATGTGGGACGAGAGCATGGCGCCCTTTCAGGGGGACTTGTGGGGGGACACGCGCGAACTGTGGATCGACCCGGGTGACCGCGATTATTACATTCAGCCGCTTATTCCGATTTGGGATGCGGTTCAGGCCAGCAAGAACGTTCAGGCGAGCATCATCTGGGCATGGGTGGACGACGCGTTTCTGGTTCCGGGCCGCGATTCCGAGTACGGCCGTGGCAGTATCGTGCGGCCTCTTCATTTCCTCGACCGCATCTATCACATGCCAGGGCGGGGTATTGTCGGCGACGCACCTTGGGGAATTGTGGATGGATGGCGCCGCAAGAAGCCGGAGTTTTGGCATGTGAAGATGCTCTTTTCCCCGGTGCACATGCGGGTTCGTGATCTCCCCGGATGGAAACCTGGCGAACCGGCAATTTTCACCGTCGACAATCGGTACGAATTCACGAACCTCTCTGAGCTGACCCTGGACTGGTCCGTCGGAAAGCAGCATGGAACACTCCATCCCGATATCGCTCCACGCTCCAGCGGGCAAATTTCCATACCTGTTGGACCTCAAACCATGCCTGGCGACGCTCTCTTGCTTCGCTTCTTAGATCGGCAGGGCCAGGTAGTAATCCCTCACCGCATGCAGCTCGGACTCGCTCCGGTCCCCGCCCCGGCGCGCGCGGGCTTTGGTCCGCTCCGCTATTTGCACGAACCTTCGTGGCTCGGCGGCCCTATGGAGCGCTTCATAGGCGACAACTTCGAAATCGCGTTCGATGGTGCCAATGGCAGGATCCGACGTGCACTCATAGAACGCCATTCGGTTCTTTACCAGACCCCAAAGCTCCATGTCTTGCCAATCGAAGCGACGCTGGAGGAATTCCCCATCTTCGAGACCTGGCGGATGGCGCAGCCGATCGACATTCATCAGGCTGGGGATGATTACGAAGTCGTCGAAACCGGCACCTATCGCGACTTCGCAGGGGAACTGCGATTTCGCATCACACCTCAGGGTGGCATACGAGTGAGCTACGATTTCACCTACGTCGGAACGGATACACGGGCACGCGAAGTTGGCTTGCAGTTCGGCGTCCCTTTGTGGTGTGACCGATTGCAATGGAGTCGCCGCGGCGAATGGACCGTCTATCCGGACGATCACATTGGGCGCAATGAAGGGATGGCGATGGCTCACGCTGACAACCCGCAGACGGTCCCTCCCACGCAGCCTTTCGCGCTGGATGACACCCCGATGGGCACCAACGACTTCCGCAGCACGAAGCGCAATTTGGTCTTCGCCACATTGACTGACAAAGACGGTTACGGAGTTGGCATTGAGGCAATCGGCTCGCAGCATCTCCGAGCAATGGTCGACAGTGACTTAATCGAGGTTAACGTGAATGATTGGTTCGGAGGGGTGGCCGCCACCGCGTGGGGCGAGTGGTGGCAAAACTATGGCACCGGCCGCGAGATACGACCGGATGATCCGAATCAGGGAGTTGCTCACAACAGAGTAAGCGGCGCCATGCAGTTGTACCTTTTGGGCCCCAGGAACTCTGCCACGTGGCTGGCGCGCGAACAGGCCGCCTCGGGCGCGGGGGCGCGCTGATCAGGAACTCACAGCGGCGCCCATGCGTAGAAGGGCAAGCGCTTTGAGGCGCAAGAGCACTACAATGTCAGATCATCAAATCGGTTTGGGGGAAGAGTTGAGTGACAAAACGGAGGCGACCCGCCAAGTGAACTTTGCAGGCTCAACGCCTTGATTGTTGACAATATGACGAATACATCAAGGAAAGAAGAATTGACAATTGGACGAACACTCCACGTCGAGTGGGTTGCAGGTCCTCAGCATAGCGCAGAAAACTTCGGAAACCCCGGCGTGCCAGTATTTGCCACGCCCGCCGTCGTTTGGCTGCTGGATTCGCTGGCACACCAAGTGATCGTGCCGACCTTGGAACAGGATCAAGGCACGCTCGGCACGAAAATTGATATCGAACACCTGGCGGCGACGCCGATGGGAATGAAAGTTCGTGCGAGCGCCGAGGTTATTCGGATTGACGGGAAACGGGTGCTCGTGAAAGTAGAAGCTCACGACGAGTCGGAAATGATCGCCCGGGGTACGATCGAGCGATACATCACTGGGTCCATCCCGCGGTTCTTGGAACGGACCTACGCCAAGAAACAGTCCACCAATGCTTGATTTCCAGATCACAGCGGGAGTCGCGTGGTTAACATTGCGGCGACCCGAAGTTCTGAATGCCATCAACGAAGAGATGGCAAATGCGATCCACGGCCGGGTGGAAGAACTGGAAAATCGCTCCGATGTACGAGTAGTAGTAACGCGCGGGGAAGGCAGGGCGTTCTGTGCAGGCAGCGACCTGCGTGAACTTGCCCCTTTGTCTGCTAAGGACGCGACAAAGTATGAACTGCGATTCGCCAGAATCTTTTCTTCTCTGGATCGCTTGCCTCAACCCACGATTGCCGTGCTCCACGGTCACGTCTTGGGAGGCGGTCTGGGACTAGCGATGTATCACGATTTCCGTATTGCGTCCGCAACCGCTCGCCTGGGAATGCCGGAGGTGGAACTGGGGTGGATTCCTCCCTGGTCGGTGGGGCGACTCGCGGAAGTCGTAGGCTTCTCAACAGCGCGATGGCTTTTGATGACCTGCATCACCGTCACCGGCGCTGAAGCGGCAACCATGGGACTGGTCAATGAAGCTGTCGCCGAGAATCAACTGGTACCTCGGGTGGAACAACTGGTAAAACACTTGGCAGCGATGCCCGCTGAGGGTTTGGCGCAGACCAAGAGGATGCTGAATCGAATGTCCCCCTTGCGGCAATTCGAGTGGGATGCAGCCGCTTCCGAAGCGTTCCAAGACTGCTATTCGAAGCCAGAAGCGCAAAAGTGCATTGCAGATTTTATTGCCAGAAGAAACAAGCGCTAAATCACAACTCTTGTGGATATCGTCGGCAACCGCACGCTCTATTCCATCTTCTGCTCCCATGCTGGCGAGCAGCCGGACCGTCTCTGGCTTACGTATGACTCCGCTGACGAACAGCTGTCGCAATGGACTTTCTCGGAGTTCCTGGACACAGTTCATCAAACAGTCAATCTTCTGCTGGACCTCGGCATCGGCGACGGCGATGTCGTAAACCTGCACCTCACCAACCACCCCGCTTTCCCCCAGGTGATCCTTGCCGCTTCATACATAGGCGCCATCGCGCTTCCGACCAGCCCGTCCTGCAGCACGGAAGAGCTGCGTTATTTCCTGGAACATTCGGAAGCCAAGTTGGTAATCACGCAGCAGCAGTACCTCGCCAGCGTGGAAGCTGTTACGAACAAAACGTGTTCCATACTGTTACTTCAGGACGGCTACGTTCCCGGCAGCAAGTATCGCTGTTATCAAACAGAATTAGAGCGCCATAGGGGCACGGTTTCGGATGGAAACGGCATTACTGATAAAGTTGTCCAACTGCTCTACACCTCGGGGACAACCTCACGCCCGAAGGCCGTGATGTTGACCAACGCCAATTTCATATTCGGGAGCGAAGTGTTTCGCGCTGCTACGGGGCTCCGCAAAGACGATCGCCACCTCATTTCCCTTCCCCTCTATCATTCCGCAGCCCAGTGCCACGCCCTTTGGCCATCGCTAATAGCGGGTTGCGGCGTTTCGATTCTGTCCCGTTTTAGCGCAAGCCGGTTTTTTGAACAAGCAACCTTGCGTGACGCGACGATGGCGGCGCTGTTTGGCGCTCCTGTTCGCATGCTTCTCAATCAACCGGAGCGAGCAACCGATCGTACGCACCGTCTGCGCAACGTGACCTACGCACAGAACCTGACGCCCGCGCAATACGAAGACTGGCATCGCAGATTCGGTGCGCCTCTTCAGCAGCTCTGGGGGATGACGGAACTTGCCGCACTTCCTATCATGAGCCCTCTCAGCGGAGAACGCCGTCTGATGGCGATGGGTCGCCCGGTTCTTGGCTACGAATCAAAGATCGTGGACGAATGGGGCCAAGAATTACCGCCGCATGTGCCGGGGCAATTGATTGTGCGGGCGGTTCCGGGACATTCGGTCATGAAGGGATACCTCAAAGACGAAACAGCCACAAACAAGGCGCTCCGGCAGTTGCAGGACGCTACTTGGCTGTTCAGCGGCGACACTGCAATGTACGACGGAGATGGCTTCTTCTATTTCGTGGACCGCAGCAGCGACATGATCAAGCGATCAGGGATCAACATTTCCACGTCAGAGGTGGAATCTGTCATTGCGGGATTGGCCGGTGTTGCGGACGTGTGCGTTTGTGGTCTGCCCGATCCGACCCGTGACGAACTGGTAGTGGCAATGATCGTCAAAAAGCCGCAAGCAGAGATCACTCCGGATGAAGTCCGTTCCTATTGCGCAACACACCTGGCTGCACACAAAGTTCCTGAACGCGTTGAATTCTGTGAGATGCTGCCTCGAACGTCCGTGGGCAAAGTGAGGAAGAACGTTGTTCGGCAACAGCTGCTTGACCGTGAGTCCGATAACCAGCCCTGCTCTTGAAGAAGACATCGCTGTAGCGCTGTCCGCCTCGCTCAATATCTCGGAGTGCGGCAATCTCACCTAACGAACACCCATTGCGAGCGCGACCGGCTTCATGAAGGTAATGGCATCTCGACGTGCCACACCGGACCCCAATGGCTCCAAAATGGCCTCAAGCCCCACGTTTCGGCACTCACAACGACCGTGGGTCTGCGCGACGGTCCACCATCACACCGGGCTGTGACGGAAATCACAGATAGCCGCCAAATTCGCTCCGAAAATGGACTTGGCCGTTCAAGGTGTGCTAATGGACAACCGCTCCTCTGCCGCGCCTTCTGCCGAGATAGTGCCGGACGGCACCCCGCTTTCGGGCAACAACGGCAAGCATAATTTTCTTCGATCATCGCTGAAGAACGGCGATTTTATCTGCACTGCGGAATTGGTCTTGGGTCGCGATCACAACGCAGGCGAGGCGGAAGCTTTTGTCAAGGAAGCTGCACAAAACGGTATTAAGGCCATCAGCCTGACTGACCTTCCTGGGGGTAACCCCGCGCTGCCGCCCGAAGCGTTTGTGTCTTATGTGCTCGAGAACGGCCTGACTCCCATCGCCCACCTGACCGGGAAAGACGGGAACCGCTCGCTTCTGGAGGGCCGCCTGCACGCGCTCGCGCGGCTGGGTGTCGAAAATATTCTGGCTTTGACCGGAGATGCGCAAAAGAGTGGGCTAGGGGGCAAGTCGAAACCGGTCTACGATCTCGACTCGGTGCTGATACTTTGGCTGATACGCTCGCTGCGGGAGGGAGTGGAATACAGCGTCGGAAGCAGAACAGCTCACACAACCCCCTTTAGTTTTTATGCCGGCGCGGTCGTTAACCCGTTTAAAATCCGCGAGCCGGATCTCATGATGCAGTTGTATAAGCTGCAGCTCAAAGTGTCAGTCGGTGCGGAGTACATCATCACGCAGCTGGGATATAACCTGCGCAAGCTTTACGAACTGAGGCAATACATGCAACGCGAAGGGATGGGGCACGTACCCGTGCTCGCGAACATCTATGTTCCTACTGCCAAGGTCGCGCAGATGATGCGGGCAGAAGAGGTCGCCGGGTGCGTCGTGACTGATCAGCTTCTCAAGACACTAGAGAAAGAAAAGAAACCTCAACGATTGGAGCGGGCGGCGCTGATGGTGGCAGCGGTGCAGGACCTCGGTTTTGCCGGCGCTCACATCGGCGGCTTCGGTCTGACTTGCAAAGACTTTCTGACGATCAGAGAAAGGGCCGGGGAGATTGGCAAGGATTGGCGGAGTCATATAGATGAACTGGTATTCCCAGTTCCAGGCGAGTTCTACCTGCTACCTCCAAACGGTGACGGGCTCAGTAGGAGAAATGGCGAGTATCAAGTGACGTGCATCAAGCCTCGAGCTTCTTTTTCGCAGCGCGTTTCTGAAATGGTTTATCGTCACCTCATCAAAGATGGCTCGTTTGGCGCGCGCTTCTTCAAGGCACGGATGAAAGTCCATGCTCAGCAAAACGGGGACACTTCGTGGCGTCATGGCTTTTGGTACAAGCTGCTGGAACCTTCCTCTTTGTATCGAAAAGTCACCTTAGGTTGCGTGGGATGTGGAGACTGCTTGCAAGATCACCTGAATTACGCAGGATGTTCGATGCGTTGGTGCTACAAGGAGTTGCGGAACGGTCCTTGCGGCGGAGCGCGCGTGGACGGCACATGTGAAGCTCATCCCGACTTACCGTGTATCTGGAACCTCGTCTATCTAGGTACGCTCGCGGTTGGTGATGATCCACGTAAATTCGCGCACATCCTAGTCCCGCCTCGCGATTGGTGCCTCGACAAAACCAATGCTTTGGCAAACCGCTTTGTGGGCTTGGATAATCTCTGCAAACGAACTGAACTTGCGGTTCCATCCAAAACGACGTCAAGCAACACAGAAGGTAACGAATAACAGATAACGAGGATACATCTTCTATGCTGATCATCGGCGAATTGATCAATTGCACACGGAAGAAGGTTGGCGAGGCTGCAAGGAAGAGGGATGCGGACTTCTTTCGAGAATTGGCGCGGAAGCAGGTGGATGCTGGAGCCCACATTCTCGACGTCAACGGCGGCGTCCCCGATCAGGAAGTCGAACTCCTGAGCTGGTTGGTGGAGTTGGTGCAGGGAGTTGCGGATGTCCCTCTGAGCCTCGACAGTGCCGATCCCGAGGCCTTGAGCAAGGCGCTTCCGCTATGCAAGCAGCGCCCCATTGTCAACTCGGTTAGCGATGAGCCAGCGCGTTGGGCACTCCTGCCACTGCTCAAGAAACACAAGCCTCGGCTTATTGCGTTGTGTATGTCGGAGGCGGGACCCCCAGCGGGAGTCGAAGACCGCGTGGCCACAGCCTGCCGGCTGGTCGACCATCTCACCGCGGAGGGTTTCGCAATCGACGACCTCTACGTGGACGCGTGTGTGATGCCCGCTTCGACGAGCCAGGATCAAGGCCCCAAATTGCTAACGGCCGTCCGCCAGATCGTGGAGAAATACCCGGGAATCCATATCAGCGCCGGGGTGAGCAATGTGTCGTTCGGGCTGCCGCAGCGAAAGCTGCTCAATCAAGCTTTCATGCTTCTACTCATAGCCCATGGCCTGGATACGGCTATCGTGGATCCCTGTGACCAGCAACTGATGATCAACGTACTTGCAGCGGAAGCCTTGCTGGGTCGCGATGAGTACAGCGGCCAGTATCTGCGGGCCTATCGTCAAGGCAAGCTGACTCCGGCCGTTTCAGTGTCGGTCTGAAATGCAGGCCTTGGGAGGGAACGCCATTTGTTCGACAAACACGTCCTGAAAACCGGGATCCAGATTGAGCGCAACGTGCCGGATGCGCTTGCGTAGTGCAGTGTAGGAAAGACAGTCACCATCAAGTTCGAACAGCGCCATCTTCGCGCCCAGCAAGGCCGTATTCCCTGCCGGCGTGATGAGTTCGGGTGGATACTCCAGCATTCCGATTCTTTGTGCGCTGGCTCGGTTAATGTAATTGCCAAATGCACCCGCCAGGTAGATTTGATCCAGTTCCGCAGCACCGATCTCCTGTGACAGCATCCTTATTCCGGCGGCAATCGCCGCCTTGGCCAGCTGCAGTTCCCGGACGTCACCTTGGGTCAAAGAGACGGGCGGACACACTGTCCACATACTCATGCCTTTCGACAGGCGCCCGGTGGATGCAATCACGTCTAACTCCAAGCCCGCTGCCACGGCATCCACCAACCCACTTCCGCAGAATCCCTGCGGGGCAACATCGCCAAGAACATGGCAGCGCAGATTCCCCTGCTCTACCAGCACTTCAGAAATAGCTCCCGTGCACGCGCGCATGCCCATCGAAATCTTCGCTCCCTCAAAGGCGGGACCTGCGGCAGTCGAGGTACAAAGCATCGAGTCACGATTACCGATGACGATCTCCCCGTTGGTGCCGAGGTCGACGAGTCCGACCAGTTTTTCACTCTCATGCAGTCCTGTGGCAAGGATGCCTGCCAAGACGTCACTACCCACAAATCCACCGAGACAGGGCAGGAAGTGGACGGTCGGATTCTCTTCCAGTTTCCAACCAAGTTCGCCTGCTCTAAATTCCTCCAAGCCAGTGCGCGGAGACTCGAAGGGATAGTGAGACAGAGGTTCGACCTCCACTCCACAAAACAGGTGATGCATCACCGTATTTCCGACGAGGATAACGTCGCGAATTCTTCCTTTGGCTTCGACCGCGGCTCGCAGCTGCTGGATTAATCCGCCAATCTGGTCCCGAATTATTCGCTTCAGATCCTGCTGCCCGTTCTCAAGCACGGCAAAATGAATGCGGCTCATCACGTCCGCGCCATAGCGGGCTTGTGCGTTGAGGGCAGTCTTCACCGCCCGCACATTCCCAGTTTCCAGGTCCAGAAGCTGAGCGACCAGCGTAGTCGTGCCCAGGTCAACAGCTACTCCGAAGCCCTCGCGCGGTCGAAACCTGAATCGCGTATCGTCCACCAGGATGGCTGAATCCCACTGGCGGAGTTCGATCTCAAGATCAGTCTCAGGAACACACTGGCAGGCCAGCCGCCATCCTTGGGAAATCTCGTTTGCGGAGAGAATCTCACGCTGCGCGGCGTTTACCGTCGCAGTGCCGCACAGCAGACGAATTCGACAGCCGCGGCAGCGACCTCGGCCGCCGCAGGGAAACTCAACCCCTTGTTCAAAGAGCAAGTCCCGGAGAGGCATTCCACGTGTCGTGGTCAGTTCGGCGCGTGTTGGCTGCAGAAGAATTCGGCAGATATTCTCAGTCAAAGGTGTACCCAAGGGAACGCTAAGAAATTACGGCTGCAGGCGCTCCAGCGCGATAATGCCTTCCTCATATGTCGCCGCTACGCGGCAGCCTGGGGGAACGATGAGAAATTCACTCTGATTCCAAATCGCATTTACAAGACGCTGGAACATTCCCATCTCGCCCTGCACTTTCTCAAATTCCCAGTTACGCGCTTCGGCTCTTCCCATCGCGCGTTGCTCGAAGCTGCCGTCTGGCTCAATTCCCATCTCAATGAACGTCAGTTTACGGTAGTTTTTTTCCGGACTGCCAAGTTGCTCCCATAGATAGCGCGCATTGTCTTCGCCGTAACGGGCTACCAGTTCTTCGAAGCTCTGCTGCATTCTCAGTTTCTTGCCGACGGTCAACTGACTCAACTCGCCATTGGCCTCGCCGCGCTCGATCCACCCTGTGGTTTGAAAGTAGACACCCGGATTGTTCTGGAAGTAGTCGAGGTAACGCTCTTTGCTCCCGAAAAAGAGCGTAATGCAATCATGGGCGCGAGGGAGAACCAAGGGTTTGTCACGACTGGTCAGTCCCACGATCCCGTTGTTGCAAAGACCGTAGCCAATAAGGATGGCGTCGTAAGCAGATTTGTCCACGCGATCGACGGCCGCCTGAATACGCTCCCGCATCCCCGCGGTGCCAATATCGTGTAACCCCTTCGGCAGGAATTCGGCATCCACGATGTGCGGAGAACGTGCCACAACCGCGTTGAATTCGCGGTAGAAGATTTCACAACTGATTAACTTGAGTTTCATTGCGTGTCAACTGCCGGTCAGTTCTGCAAGTACTGCGACATCGCGCGAATAAATCGGGGAGTTGTACCACAGCAGCCGCCAACAAATGCGGCACCTGCCTCTATCAAGAGCGGAACATGACTGGCAAATGCTTCGGGTGTCATGTCGTAAACCACCGAATCACCTGCAATTCTGGGCAGACCGGCATTCGGCTTGATCCAGATCGGCCGATCTGTGACAGCGCGCATTCGTCGGCAAACGTCGAGGAAGGCGTCAATCCCTCTTCCGCAATTTGCGCCGATCACGTCAGCACCACGCTCCGTAAGCTCCTTCGCCGCCTGCTCCGGGGTCACACCGGTAAGGGTTCGATCCTGGTTCTTGCCTGAATCGAAAACCATACACACAACCACGGGCAGACCCGTCGCGTGGGCAGCCTCGAGTGCGATGCCCGCCTCGGCCAAGTCGCTCATGGTCTCGATCACTAGTGCGTCCGCGCCACCCTCGGCCAGCGAGTTTGCTTGTTCGGCAAACCCGGCATGCAATTCTTCCTCGCCAATTTCCTCTGCCATCAGGAGCTTTCCACTCGGCCCCATAGAAGCAAAGACATATGCCCGGTTCCCCGCGGCGCGGCGCGAAATTTCGACGCCGGCACGGTTCAAGTCCTTCACTCTCCTGGCCAATTCGTGGCCAGCAAGGGCTATGCGGTTCGCGCGAAACGTGTTGGTGAGAATGATTGCGCTTCCTGCTTCCACATAACATCGTGCAACTTCCTCAACCCGTTCGGGATGAGAGAGGTTCCAGCCATCGGCAATCTCACCAGGGGCAAACGCTATCTTTTGCAATTCAGTGCCCCAGGCACCATCTGCGAGGATGGCCCCTTTCGCCGTCAGTTGCTGAATCAACAGTTTCATAGAAAGCTCACCCGAATATAGTACGCCAGCACTGCGGGTCATCTTCGCAATGAGCAGCAAAACTGGGCATTTCAGGCTAAAAGTGCGGCCTTTGCCATAAGGGCGACGTTCGCACGAAACTCGGGGTTCGGCTTCGCCAAAGGGGTATTATTAATGAGATTGGCATCATAAACTCAGTGCGGCAACGACTTTGCCACAGATATCACAACGGACGAGAGGACTGCTATGGCAGATCTTAAGAAGCTGTACGAAGCAGTGCTTAATGGAGACAACAAAGCCTCAGTTGCCATTACGAAGGAGGCGATCGCCGAAAAGACGGATCCGATGGAACTGGTAAACCAAATGATTCCAGCCATGGACGAAGTTGGGAGGCGATTCGAATGCTCGGAATACTTTGTTCCAGAACTTCTGCTCTCGGCGCGCGCAATGAAGAGCGCCCTGGAATTGATTCGTCCGTTATTAGCCGCTTCTGGTGCGCAGCCGGTTGGCCGTGTTGTCATTGGCACAGTAAAAGGCGACCTGCACGATATCGGGAAGAACCTGGTGGGTTCAATGCTCGAGGGCAGCGGTTTCGAGGTACGGGATTTGGGAACCGATGTGGCCCCCGAGAAATTCGTTCAGGCTGTGCAAGAAACTCGGGCTCAGGTAATCTGTCTCTCCGCGCTGCTTACCGTCACGATGCCTTCGATGAAGACCACGATCACAGCCCTCGAAAATGCCGGTTTGCGCAAGCAAGTCAAGGTACTCGTGGGCGGGGCGCCAGTTACGTCCCAGTATGCGCAGCAAATCGGGGCGGACGCCTATGGCGAGAATGCGAATTCGGCCGTGACTCTGGCGAGAAAGATGATTTCGGAAGGCGCTCAGGTGTCCGCTTAAACTGCATCTGCCCTAAGCCGCAGAGAACTAGCTACCTGATGAGCAGCGCCCTTCGAGTGCAAGATAGTAATCCGTCAGTTCATCCGCTATGCGCAGGCTGTAGCGGTCCCACGAGTATCCCGGGGAGCGCAAGCCTGCATTCTTGATCAGGTTCCTTCGCGCCAGCATCCTCTTGAAGAAAGCGATGGAGTGATACAACTCCTGGTTGCTGAAGACGAGAACTGGGACCAACTCGCGAAAGATACGGATCGCTGCAGTGCGGTCGCCGGATGAGTAAGCCCGGTAGATAGCCGAGTAGACACGAATCAACGCGCACTCGGGGATCATCGCATCCACGCCTCGGTCCAATGCTTCAATCAATTGCGGAACGGCCCAGCCTCCGGAAATATACAAATCTAAGCCAAACGTCTCGCGCACGATTGTGTATTTTGCTCCTGCCGGTACAGTCTCTATTTTGAGGCCGGCAAGCGTGGGGAGTGCGTCCCGCAGTCGGCGCATGGTGTCGAGATCCAAGCCTGGGCCATTCCATTGCAGGTCCTGAATAATGATAGGCGCTCCGCTGCCGGCGACAATCGAGCGGAAAAACGGTAGCACCTCTGGTGTTCGCCCGTAAAGGGCGTTGGGCACCGCAACTAAATACGCCGCAGCATCAACTTTCTCTGCCAGCTTCCCGAACGAACGACAAATCTCTGCGTCGTCCGCAGACGCTCCCAAGATGAACGGCACACGGCCGCCGATAGCACTCGCCACAGCCTTCACCAACTGCTCGCGCTCCGACATCGAAAGCGCTTGAACTTCACTCGCCACTAATGGCGCGGTCAATCCATTGGCGCCACCGTTGATGCTGTGCTCGACGAGCTTATGCAAACTGTCATAGTCGATGGCTCCATTTTCGGTGAAGGGGGTCTCGAGGAGCGGAACAATCCCCCGCGGCAGATTGCCAACGGTCATATCTAGTTATCCAGCAAGCCGGCGGCCACCATGTGCCGGCGTACTTGTTCTCGTTCTGCTGGGCCAAAGGGTTCAAACGGTTCGGCTAATGCGTCGCCACAGATGCCCTTTAACGAAACCGCGCACTTCAGACTCCGTAGATACGACGAATTCTCTGGTGTCACGTGATACACGGTGGAGCTGATTTGCATGATTCGGCTATGAAGTGGCCTCAGAGCTTCCAGATCGCGCGACGCGGCCGCCTTGTACATGTCCACGTAAAGCTTGGGATAAATATTGGAGCCTCCGCACATGCCGCCGTGTCCACCCAGCAGTACGGCCTCTGCTGTCAACTCCTCTGGTCCAACCAGCAAGGTGAAATCCGGCCTGTCCCGAAACAGCCATACCAGTCTGTGAAAATAGATCATGTCGAAACCGCTGTCCTTGACGCCCCGGACCTTAGGCAACTCCGACAGTTCTCGAAGCGTATCGGGAGCTAACACGTGGTGCGTGTTGGTGGGTGCATTGTAGAGAAAAACGGGCAATGGCAGTTGTGATATGAGTCGCTGCACATACCCGATAAGTTCGCGCTGGCTGCTTGAGAAATAATAGGGCATCGCCAGCACCAGGCCCTGCGCCCCCGCATCCGCGGCGTGGCGTCCTAGGCGCAAGGATTCGGCATAGGAAGTATCCGTGATCCCAACAATGACTGGGATTCGCTCAGTGGCGTGCCGGCACGTATTCTCAATGACCTCCCGCCGCGTTTGATAACTAAGCGACGGCGCCTCGCCCGTCGTTCCCAGAATGAACAGGCCGTTCACTTCTCCGCCAATCAAGTTGTCAATCAGCTTCTCCAGGCCGGCGACGTCAAGAGTGTCGCGATCCAGCAGAGGCGTAATCATCGCGGTCACAACGCCGCGGAGTGGTGCAGGTAGTTTCACGCCAAAGTCCTTTAAGTCAATGATTGTCTTGCCCTGATACGACCGGTTTTCTTCCCTCCGCGGAACGGCGGGGCGGAATCGCGCCGAAAAATCGGCTGTTCAGGACGAAACTTCAGAACGGCGGAAGTGCCAGTCATCTTCGAACAGAGAAATGTCCGGATTTTCGTGGTAAGGATGGCGCTTGATTTCTTCCATATTGAGATCGGCACCGATACCTGGCCCCTCCGGCAACTCGAAATACCCATCTACAATGCGCGGGAATTTAGTCAGCAGATCTCGCCCCCAAGGCTCGTTGAAATCTTCGAAGGTCTCCTGGAGCCAGGAGTTCGGTGTGGATATGTCAATGTGCAGACAGGCCAGGGTACAGATGGGCCCCTGCGCGGCGTGGGGTATGACCGTGCCGTAATGCGCATCGACCATATCCGCTACCTTTCTTGAACCCAGAATGCCGCCCATGTGCAACGGCTCGATATTGATAATGTCGGCGGCTGAATGACCCAGCAAGTCTGCAACCTGTTGTTTCGACGAAAGGCTCTCACCGGTAGCGATAGGAATCTCGAGCCGCTGGGCTACTTCTACCATGGCGGCGACATTGTGGTGGGGAACCGGTTCTTCAAACCACGCCGGCCGATACGGTTCCAGGCGCTTGCCGATACGAACTGCCGTTGAGGGTGAGAAACGGGAGTGGGCTTCAATCGCCACCAGCACATGCGGGCCTACCGCTTCGCGCACTGCCGCGACCAGATCAATCGCCAAGTCCTCTTCGATAGGATTCAACCGGGTCATGGCAGAGCCGAAAGGATCGAATTTCAAAGCAAAATAGCCCTTCGCAACCACTTCCTTGGCTGCCTTCGCAAACGATTCCGGCGTCCTCGGAGACCGATACCAGCCGTTCACGTAGGCCGGGACGCGCTCATGAACGCGACCTCCCACCAGGTTATAGATGGGCTGGCCAAGTGCTTTTCCGATCGCATCCCAGCAGGCAATCTCAAGCGCCGAGATGGCGCACATTTTGATTTGCCCACCATCCGCATAGACGTGACGCGTAAGACGGGTGACCAGCGTCTCTGTCTGAAAGACCTCCAGACCCAGAATGAACGGCTTCATCTCATGAACCGCTGCCTCGACCGTCTTCGACAAATGGCCGAGCGAGCCTTCGCCGATTCCGTGAATACCTTCGTCGGTGTCTATCTTTACAAACAGCCAATTTTTCCAGGGATTTCCGATCAGATAGGTCGTGATATCGGTGATTTTCATAAAGAGTCCTTTAGCAACCTCCAGCTAATGCCTTCGGCGAACCACGCCTTTCCATCGAAATGAACGGCGGCGCTTTTCTCACGGGTCAGTCTCGCTTAAGGAGAAAAACTATAAGCCGATACCCAGGTTATAGTCAAATTCGGAATGCATACCGAACTCATTGACTCGCTTGGTTCATGAGCATACTATTCTCGCTTTATGAACTGCAATCAGACCCTCGCTATCGTCCTCCTGTCATTCGCGTCTCTGGCATACGCCCAAAATCAAAACAATAATCTGGCAACTCAAGGCGTTTCCGTCAGCGCCTCGGATTCTTCCATGGGCCACGAAGTACGCAGCGCTGCGGACGGCTCTCTGGATTCGTACTGGGAGTGCGTCGGTTCCCCTGCCGCCCCGTGTTGGATCGAGATTGCGTGGAAAGATGCCGTTGCGATCCGGGAACTGGTCCTTTGGCGTTATCAACCCCGGCGCGGTGCGCGGGATCTGACACATCTCAAAGTAGAAGTATTCGAAAATGGATCGTGGCGCGAATTGGCCGCATCTGGGGACGGTAGCTCTCCGCTTCCGTTGCTGCTCTATCTTCGCGTGCCCCAGACAACGGCGCTCAAATTGCGGATCAGCGGACTGGATGGAGATACCAGACTTCGCGAAATCGAAGCTTATTCGCAGAATACTCCCGCCTGGATGGATATTCGCGGAGATGCTCGCGGAAACGCCATTGGGGTGTTCACGGATGGCTTCGGTGCGACCGGAATACCTGCCCAGATTCAAGTTGCGGGCCGAGTCGCGGGCAAACCGTGGAAAACCACGGCAGAAACGGGACCTCTCGGAGAGTTCACCGTCTTGTTGCCTGTCGGACTGACCGGTGCCCTGGATTTCTCTGCATCTGCCCAGGGTGAATCTGCCCACAAAACAATCGATGTCGGCGACATACAACGCGGCCTTGTCCCCGAACCTGGCTCGGAGTTCAACCTCGAATTGAGCGGCACATGGTCATTTCAGCCGGATCCTGCAAAGGGTTTCGAGCAGGTAAGCTTTAACGATTCCTCCTGGAAAATGATCGACGTACCCTCGCACTGGGTCATGCAAGGATTCCGTTCCGAGCAGGGCTACGGCGGCTATCGAAAGCATGTCCGGATCCCTGAGTGCTGGCGCGGCCGTCAAATACGGATCGCTTTCGATGGAGTCTACAGCGGCGCAGAAGTGTGGTGGAACGGGCGCCGCATCGGTTCCCACACTGGTGGCGCCACACCTTTCCAACTGGAAGTGCCCTCAGCTGAACCAGGCAGCGATAATGTAATTGCGGTCCTGGTCAAAGAGCAAACCACCGCCTCGGACATGGACCACATGAGCATGTATGCCGACTTTTCCTTGGCCGGAATTTTTCGCCGGGCTCGCGTGTTCTCAGTCCCTGTAGTTCACGTTCAACGGCAACAATCCCATGCCGAATTCGACAATGAATACCGCGACGCTGATCTTCTAACCGAACTTTCCCTGGTGAATGAATCAAGCTCGACTGTAAGCGGTGGATCGGTCCGCTTGTTTTTGACACGAGAAGGTCAAGCCGAAGTTGCAGCCGCTGATCCGATTCAACTCGATTTGGCCCCGTGGTCCAGAAAAGATCAGATCGTGAAGCTGCACGTCCGCGAGCCATTGAAGTGGAATTCCGAGCACCCGAACCTGTACCTGCTCAATACCGTAGTTTCGCAGAATGGCACGGAAGTTGAGCGGTTGCAGCGCAAGGTTGGATTTCGCCAGACTCGAATCGAAAAAACCTCGCTTCTGATAGATGGCCAGCGAGTCAAACTGAAAGGAACGGCACATCATGATTCGCATCCGCTGATGGGACGCGCCATCACACCTGCGATCGGGCGCGAGGACCTGGAACTCATGAAAGCGGCCAACATTGACGCGGTCAGGACCTCGCACTATCCCCCGATTCCGGAGTTGGACGATATTGCGGATGAGCTCGGGTTGTATATCGAGGAAGAAGCGCCATTTTGCTGGGTCGGCCAGGCCCATGACCTGAGGTGGGGAGCTCTTACCCGACAATTGACGGCGGAAATGGTGGAACGCGATATGTCGCATCCTTCCGTCGCTTACTGGTCCGCGGGGAACGAGAGCGATTGGGGACCTACGCTTGACCTCGGCGCAAGCGAAATTCGGTCGCACGATCCAAGCCGGCCAGTCATGGGAAGTTGGACGGACCACCTGGACTTCACGATTCGGCACAACCCCATCACAGTCGCAGGGATCCACTCTCTCGACGGCAACAGCAAGCCGGTCCTATGGGATGAGAGTCTTGCTCCTTACCAGGGCATTTGGAATGACGGCAAGGCGCTCTGGCGCGACCCAGGCATTCGCGACTATTACATTGTGCCGCTTATCGATGTCATGGAGGCGTTCTGGAACAGCAAAGTCGTGCAAGCGAGCTTTATTTGGGCCTGGGCGGATGACATGTTTCTCGTCCCCAACCGTGGCTCTGAGCAGGGCCGCAGCTACACGGAAGATCACGGTGTAGAGCGAATCTACTACAAACCGGGGCACGGCTTGGTGGGTGACGCACCTTGGGGCGTCATCGACGGCTGGCGCCGCCGAAAACCGGAATTCTGGAATGTGCAAAACCTTTACTCCCCGATTGCTATTCCCGACCGATCTGTGGCTCTTCCCTTCTCTGGTCCGCTGCGTGTTCCCATCAAGAATCGTTACTTCTTCACTGATCTCTCGGAACTTGTTGTCAAATGGCGCCTCAAGGACCAACAAGGTACAGTCGCAACCCATGTCCCAGCGCAAAGCTCGGGATTCCTCGAGATTCCTTTACCGCCGGGAACTCAGCCGGGAAGCGATTTAGAACTGAGCTTTACCAATGGCGACCGACTGGTGAATGCGTTCACTGTGCAGGTAGGAGACCCTGTGGTCGCCGCATTGGCTCCATCTTCATCAAAGACTGGAACCGCTCTGCGCGTTCGCAAACAAGAACTGCTCTCTGGCATAACGCCCCGCATTGAAGGTGACAGATTCTCCTTGGGCGTCTCCGGGGAACGCGGCCTGCTCCAGTATGCCGTCGCCAACGGAAACACGGTGCTTTACGATCAGCCGCAGATTCACATTCTCCCGATGCAAGGCTCTTCCTCCACGCTACCGCAGGCCATCACCTGGAGCTTGGATCATCCGGTCGACATCTCAGAAGCAGACGGAAACGTAACCATTACTGCTCAAGGACACTATCCGAACCTGGTCGGAACCTATCGCACCGTCATTGGGCCTAAGGGCGACGTCACTGTTTCCTACGATTTTGAATATGGTGGCCCGGAGATAACCGCCCAAGAGGTTGGATTCCGCTTCGAAGTACCGCTTCGCCTGGATCATCTTTCATGGGCAAGGAAGGGCGAGTTGACCTGGTATCCGGAAGGTCACATCGGCTCACTCACGGGAGATGTACCGACGCACTCGGGAAGGCCGCCGTTTGTGACACCAACCTGGCCGTTCGAAGAAGATGACTCTCCCATGGGGAGCAACGCCTATCGCAGTACGAAACGGAATGTCATCCAGGCAACCGTGCGAGAGCCATCGGGCTACGGATGGACGATCCAATCGGACGGATCGCAGCATCTTCGTGCAGCGGTCGAATCCGACCGAATTGCAGTCTACGTAAACGACTGGTACGGTGGAAGTCCGGCAGAAATCGGAGAGTATGTGGAAAATTACGGGCGCGGCAAAATGCTTCGCACGGGAGAGCGAATTCATTCCACCGTTCACTTGCGCTTGACAGCTCCAGCCGGCGATCAGTCGCTTTCGGAAGGCATTCCGCAGCGTTGAACGGGACGGCTCAATCAGATATACTCGTTCACCACAGAAGGCGTCGGAATCACCGATACCATCTACATTTTTGAGCGAGGCGACCCAATGCTAACGCTGAACGGCATCACACCGGTGATGGCCACGTGTTTCCGCGAAGACGATTCCATTGACGACGCCGCCCTGCGTAAGCAGATCGACTTCGCTATCGAAGCAGGAGCCGCAGCCGTCTGCGGTCCCGGTTTCGCAGCCGAATTCTACAAACTGTCAGACCCTGAGCGTTATCACTTTGTCGATGTGCTCGTCGAGCACACAAAGAAGCGCGTTCCTGCGATCGCGGCCACCAGCTCCGGTTCCACTTACAGCACTATCGAATTCTCGCGTTACGCGGAAAGAGCGGGCGCAGACTGCCTGATGGTCACGCCTCCGCGAACTGTAGCCTTGCCAGCGAAGGAAATTGTCGGATATTACAGCCAGCTTTGTAGCGCGGTGAAGATCCCGGTAATGCTGCAGGACGCCGATTTTACCGGGGCTGGCATGCCTGCCAAGGTGATGGTTGAACTGGCGCACAAGCATCCAAATTTCCGTTTTGCGAAGCTGGAAGTGACTTTGCCGGGTGAAAAGTGCGCTGAGATTGTTGAGCAATCCAAGGGGCAAGTTCAGATCATCTACGGATTGGGCGGCATAGCGATGATGGACGGATTAGCACACGGTGCTTCTGCCATGATGCCGGGAGCCGCCTGCCTGGAGGTCTACGTTCGAGTCTATGAACTCTACAAAGAGGGCCGTCACCGTGAGGCAAAGGAACTGTTCGAACGTCTCGTCCCCTATCTGGCCTTCGCACTCCAGCACCTTGAGCTTGCCATTCGTATTGAAAAGCGGGTGCTGCACAAACGGGGAATTCTTCCGAATTCCCGTTTGCGCCCGCCGACCCTCTCACTAGGCGTGACTTACGAGGCGCAGTTGGAATCCCTCGTTGATTCCGTCCTAGCGCTATCTCAGGAATGTCGGAAACAACCTGTATCGAGCTGACTCGTAGGAAAATCGATGACTCCGTAACAACCACTGAACACCAGATGGTGGCAAACTTGCGCCCTCTGTGGCGCCCACGCAAAGTTCCCAGAGCCGATCCCTAGCGAGAAACCCGATCACTGCACAGTAATTTGTCATGTCACTGCTTGTCCGTTATTTGTAGTTCCAGCAACGTGACCGAAAAAGGCGCAAAGCTGTAGTCGAATTCGCGTCCACTAAAGGTTCCTTTGCTGCTCTGCAGTGAAACCCGGTGGGGCTCGTCCCGCGAGTTCATCGCCTCTGAATCCGCCACAGGATTGCTGTCTGCAACCACAAAGACTTCCCCCGTCTGCACCGCACCGAAACTTGACGGAAGGGTAAACTTGATCTCGCGCGGTTCAGGCGTGGAGTTCACTCCGTAGATTCGGAGCGTTTTGTTATCCGGACTCAGAGTTGCATCCAGGTCGGGTTCTCTCAGATAAAAGGAAAGTAAACTGCTGCGCTCGACTCCGAGCGGAAACGAGCCCGCAGCGCGCTGATAGAGCCGCTGCGTATCGTAACTGGGGATCTTGTAGAGCCAACCGGGCCCGGGCTGCAATTGCCCGCCACCAAAGCTATGCGAAAAATTCGAGAGATTCGCGATCTCAACGAGATCACTGTAGCGATGCATCATGTGCTGATAGCGGGAGCACACAAGGGCGTTGCCCAATGTATGCAGCATGCCGCGTTTGAGCCCCCACTCACCACCCGTTGCGTTCCATTCGGTGATCGATAGCCGGATGTCTTTACCAGTCCCATCCTGCTTGATTTCGCTTTGCAGCTGCTGCAAATCTTGCTCAGTTCCGTTCAGGTCGCCAACCGAATAATGATGCGGGCTCAAGTAGTCCAATCCTCGTCCCGCCAGTCGCACGGTGTTACGGCTGGGATAGGAAGAAGAAATCTTGATCGATGGATCTACCCTCCGCATGGCCTCGGCAAAGGCAGGCAGCGACGCATCGTATTCAGGCCCGCCCACTTCGTTCCCCACTTCCCAGTACTTCACGTGATACGGTTCGCGGTGGCCATTCTTCGCCCGCAACTGGCCCCATTTGCTGTCTTGACTGCCGTTGAAGTATTCGACTTCATTGGCTGCGTCTTGCGGAGTCCTCCCGGTCCATCGCAGGCAGACCAGCGGCTCGGCGCCAACTTGCTGCACCAACTGGACAAACTCTTCGACTCCAACAAAGTTCTCCTGCAAACCGCCCCATGGGTCATCGGGGAAAGGAACTCGTGCATCCCAGCTCCCGATCGTGTTGGACCATTCGAACTCCTCGGTGGTGCTGCCGCCAAACCGTACGATCCCTGGATTCATGGCCTTCAACGCCTCAACTACATCGCGACGCCAAAGACCCAACACTGCATTCGTATCAATCAAGTACACTCGGTCCAGCCATAAAGTTCCGGGCCCTTCAAACTCAACCGTGAGCGTGGCATCGCTCACGCTGCGTTTTGCGGTCAGGAACACATCGGCCCCCTTCCACTCGGTCGTTCCTCGTCCGAGAGACACCGGGCCCGCAATCACGCTGCCATCGCCATGCAGTAATGCCCGAACCGGAACATTGCCCTCACCGCGCATGTGCAGGCGCAAGCGGTAGCTATGTCCGGCTTCCAGGTAGAACCCGTCTTGCGATATGCCGGCCCAGGTATTTGCCTGCGGCAACTCGATCTTTTGGGATCGCTTGCCATTAAACGGGTTATTCGTATCAAGAGAATAGGTCGCGACATGGACGGACCCGTCCGGATACCACGGACGGTACGGCTTGTCGACCTCGGCCTTGTACGCGTAATTCCAGGGCGTTTCTTCTTCAAAGCTTGTCGACCGCACCTGCTGTGCGATCATCGAAGGCATCACATCACACAACGGCTCGATGAACTGCCCGCCTTGCTTCAAGTCAATCGGAAGCTTGCTGAGACGCCGGTCTGAGATGGTCACTGACTCCTTTTGTGCGGGCTCCGGAACCGGTTCGATCCGAATGTCGTCCAACCAAACCTTCCCGGCCTGGTTGTTGAACACATTCAGAGCCACGGTCATTCTGCCGGGTGATGGAACCCGGAACAGGAAGGTCTCCTGCTGCCACCCGCTTGCACTCGACGTGGGTGGACTGAATCCCTGGTCTCCAACCTGCGCTTCGATGCCGATCCGCGGTCCCGGTCTGGAGTCATCAGCCGAAGTATTTCCTGCGCTTGAAACAGGCGACGCTGCAAACTTCTCCCACCCAGTCAGTCGCCAAAGCGTCCCAATTGGGAGAAATACTTCTTGGCGTAGCGTGAGGCGCACCGGCTGATCCGTCTCGATCAGCAACGATTGCTGCCCTTCTTTGACTTCTGTCCGGTCTACACGCATTGAAAAACCCTGCTTTGCCTCCGACTTATCAACCTGCCAAAACTCGCCTGGGGTCAAAGATTCGAATCCGCCGTTCTGGAGGCCTGGACTTCCGCCTCCCACAAGAGCCAGAAGAGACAGGGTCGGCGCCAGGACGGCTAAGCTGAGGGTTCGTGCCGATATGTTTGGCCTTTGTGAGAAGGCTCCGCGCAGACGCCGTACTTTTTTCGATATGAATCTCATCGACCGTTTCCTCAATGGAGTATCTCCAGTCCCTGGAATTCCACTCTATTAGGCTAGTGTGCCAATCCCGTTCCATTTCTTCTTCAGGTGGCAATCGCACCCGTTGCTTGTTGCTCGCGAGCGAGGCGTTGAGCCCTCGTCCGGACGAATATCGCCAGACAGCCAGCTGTACCTAGGCCCAGACCGAGTGACACGATTCCATTGCGAAAGCCGGTATTTGAATTCCTAAGCGCTCCAATGGCATAGGACCCGACTAAGCCGCCAAGATTGCCGACGGAATTGATCAGTGCAATAGCAGCGGCGGCATGCTGCGGCTCTATCGTCGTGGACAGCGCCCAAAATGGACCGATAATCGAAAACTCCGCCACAATCGCTAATGTGATAGCTGCGACTAGAGTGCCGACAGAGTTCGAATATCCGGCCGAGACTAAAGCCAGCGCGCCCAACGCCGCAGGCACCACGATATGCCAGCGATGTTCGCCAGACTTGTCCGCATGTGCACCCGCAAGGACCATCACAATTAGCGCCGCCGCATAAGGAATCGCGGAAAGCAAGCCGATCCCGATCGCGCTGGCGCCAGAGAGACTACGAATCAAGGACGGGAGCCAAAACGTAATTCCGTATCCTGCAAAGTTCACACCGAAATAAACAAAAACCAGCAGCCAAATATCAACACTGGTGAAAACCTTGAGTACGTAGCTTCTGTCGTGCAACTGCGGGGTGTCGCACTTTTCCGGTAGTGCATCGATGAGCCAGGTTCGCTCTTCCGAAGATAGCCAGTGGGCCTCCCTCGGAGCGTTTGTGAGATAAAGGAAGACCCCAATACCTAGAAAGACCGCCGGAACGCCCTCCAGAAGGAACATCCACTGCCATCCCGCCAGACCGGCCTGATGAAGACCTAGCAGCATGCCGCAAAGCGGACCGGCAATTACGGCCGACACGGGTCCCGCAGCCGAAAACAACGCCACCGTCTTTGCTCGCGACGTTACCGGAAACCAACCCTTCAGATAGAAAACGATACCGGGAAAAAATCCGGCTTCTGCCGCGCCCAACATAAAGCGCAAGGCATACAGCTGCCACGGAGTCCTCACAAGAATCATGGAGGAGGAGATGACTCCCCACGTGACCATCAGCACCGCGATCCAGCGGCGCGCCCCAATCCGCTCCAGCGCTATGTTGCTGGGCAACTGGAACAGAACGTATCCCGCAAAAAACACTCCCGCGGCAAACCCATAACTGGCATCACTTAAACGAAGCCGAGACTGAATCTGGAGTGCGGCAAAGCCGATATTGATTCGATCGAGATACGCAACTACGTAAAGAAAAAACAGGAGCGGAACGAGCCGCCATGTCACCTTGGAAACGACGGCAGCTTTCAGGTAACCGGCGGCGGAATTCGGTGCAGGATCTCGCAAGCGCCTCACTCGGAATGAGGCGATTCTAGCATCAACGGATCAAGCTGTGCAGATTAATCCGGAATGCATTCCGATCTGCAAGCTGCACCTAAAGCAGACCCGCACAGGACACTGTTCATTGAGATCTGTTCCCTCTCATTTCATCGCCGGATCCTGCCCGGGCCCACCGGTGGGGGCGATCTTGGGAATTCTCTTCTCCACTGGTGGCAGAGGAGGATAGGCCGCGTGCGGTTCCTTCTGATACCAGTAAGCCACCGAATAAATGTTGTCAGAGCGGAGATTCGCCTGGCCATCTTCTATGGTTACTTTGATCGATTTGTGAAACCGTACGGGAGCCTCTAGATGCCAGCGATACATGGTAAACCTCGACCCCGGCTGCTCTCCCGTGAACTCGACGATTCCGACGGTTGGAGTGGAATAAAGCGGACCGAACCCCCACGCCCCGTTGAAATAATCCTCGCCTCCGGTACCGTTGATGCGCGGAGTTCTTTCTCCATCAATGAAGATCATGTCGTCACCTTCGTTCCAGGCGCCCCACTGGTTGTTCAACACAGACATCATCACGCCAACAAACTGCCCTTCCCCTTCAGCATCCAGAATGACGTAGTTGTCGGTGCCCAGTTTGTTGAACCAACGGGCGTCTTTGTGAGCGTCGGCGAAGTCATTGCCGTAGAAGTTGCCTTTGTACCACCCCTGGCACGGCGCGCACTGCCGATATTGAGCATGAAAGTATGCCGTGTCGGGCGAAAGAGAGGGCAACTTCACCCAGTCGATGTTCCAATAGTAATCCGTAATCTGTTTGCTTCCCTCGTTTGTGATGGTGATCCGACCGTGAGTGCGAAAGGGCATGGGGAAATAGGAGTTCAACGCCTGGACGGGATTGACCGTAATCAACGCCGACTGAAAAACCGGGGGAACTCCGAAAGCAAGGCCGAAGAAGTTACCGATCGGCGTTTCGATGCTGGGATCTTTTTCGCCATCCCAATAAGCACGAATCACGACTTTTTGATGTACGTAGATTTCCGACCAACCCGGTATCGTTGTCCAGATGTGCCGAATTTCTCCCGGGCCATCGCTATCGAATATCGTGACTGTCTGCCCCGGATCGACTGAGACGTAGTCATGGTTTCCGCCGGTACGGTCATAACTTGAAGCGCGCTCGGACTCGTAGTCTCTCAGTTTGGACAGGTCAGCTACCGAAAACTGCGCCCAGAGAACTGCGGGAAGGAAAAGAAAAAGGGCGTGGTAGAAACACATTCTTTTCATACTAATGACGCCTCCTTGGCGACAGGCTCAGGTTTGGTTCGGGTTGAAAAACAAGCAGCCCGGGCTCTGTCTTTCACTTCTCTGTGCTCAAAGTGGTCAGTTTCAATGCGACTCTCTCGGAACCGCAGCACCGCTGCCCCCAACCAGAAAATCCAAATCAGCGCCTTCGTGGGCTTGAAGTACATGATCAAAATAGAGCTTGGCCCATCCGCGTTGGGGCGACGGCGGCGGCATCCATCGCGCTCGACGCTGTTCGAGTACTGCATCGTCAACCTCCACGCTGACCAGTCGGGCAGGTACATCAAGCGTAATCATGTCCCCGGATTGCACCATAGCCAGCGGGCCGCCAATTGCTGCCTCAGGAGAAACGTGGAGAACTACCGTGCCATATGCGGTGCCACTCATCCGTGCGTCCGAAATACGGACCATGTCGGTGATACCGCGGCGCAACAGTTTTGGTGGAATCGCCATGTTTCCTACTTCCGCCATTCCCGGGTAGCCGCGCGGACCACAGTTCTTAAGAACCATGACGCAGTTTTCGTCAATGTCCAGACCATCGTCGTTGACGCTCGAGTGGAGTTCCTCGACGTTCTCAAATACCACTGCCCGTCCTCGGTGACGCAAAAGGTGCTCGCTGGCGGCCGAGGGCTTGATGACCGCTCCGTTCGGCGCAAGATTGCCGCGCACTACCGCAATTCCAGCGTGAGCCTTGAAGGGCTGGGTGAAGGGGCGAATTACCGCCCGGTTCCAGCATTCTGCATTGGCGACGTTTTCCCAGATTGAATGGCCACTTGCGGTCAACGCGTCCCGGTTCAGAACGCCCGCCTCTCCCAATTCTCGAAGGACGACTGGAACGCCTCCCGCATAGAAAAAATCTTCCATCAGATGTTGACCCGAGGGTTGCAGGTCCACGAGGCAAGGCAAGCCGGAACCGAGGCGATCCCAATCATCCAGAGACAGCGGCACTCCCAGCCGTCTCGCCAGTGCAAGCAGGTGGATCACTGCATTCGAAGATCCGCCGATCGCTGCATTATTGAAAATGGCGTTTTCCAACGCGGCACGGGTGAGGATTTTCGACATGCGGAGATCTTCGCGAACCATTTCGACGATGCGGCGACCAGTCATTTGCGCGAGTGTACTGCGGCGGGCATCAACCGCCGGAATCGCAGCGTTCCCGGGCAAACTCATACCCAGCGCTTCAACCATGCTGGCCATGGTGGATGCCGTTCCCATGGTCATGCAGTGTCCTTTGGAGCGATTCATCGAACTCTCCGCGTCCAGGAACTCACACAGAGGCATAGTGCCGGCCGCCACTTCCATCGCCATCTTCCAGACACTCGTGCCTGAGCCGAGTTCCTTGCCGCGGAATTTGCCGTTGAGCATGGGACCGCCGGAAAGGCCGATCGTCGGCAGGTCGCACGAGGCCGCGCCCATCAGCAACGAGGGAGTCGTCTTGTCACATCCCATCAACAGGACGACTCCGTCCATGGGATTGCCGCGGATCGATTCCTCAACGTCCATGCTAGCGAGATTGCGAAAAAGCATTGCCGTGGGACGCAATTGCGATTCGCCCAGAGACATTACCGGAAATTCAAGAGGAAAACCGCCCGCCTCCCACACTCCGCGTTTGACGCAATCGGCCAATTCGCGGAAATGTGCATTGCAGGGATTCAGTTCGGACCACGTGTTACATATCCCGATGACCGGACGGCCGTCGAAAAGGTTACTTGGCCAGCCTTGATTTTTCATCCAGCTGCGATGACCGAAGCCGTCGCGGTCGTTTTTTCCAAACCATTCCTGGCTGCGCAACTTCTGCATACAAATTTCCTCGTGATTCGTTTGAGCAATGGCAAATGGAAGAGATCTGTAGACACCCCGGCGCTGTCAACGGAGGTTCATGTAGTCATGATTTCAGAGAATATACCAATGTGTGGAGTGATTAACGTATCGCTCATTTCGTGAACAGTTACGGCAGCGATTTCACTCCTGGCGGTTGCATCCGGACATGGGGCGAAATGGCATTCTGTTAGCGCAACTTGGTCAAAGTCAAGCAGAAAACGACTCCGTATCCGTAATACGGAACCGCGTTGTCGAATGAGACGCGACGTCTTTACATCACAAACCCCAGGTGAATATATTGAGACTGTTTCTTGACATCATTTCATTGCGACTGGCAGTGCGGATCAGGCTTTGACAGTGTCCCACGAGCCATTGACTGGATTCCCAAATGGAAGCGCAAGAATCTGTTGATCTCAACGGAAGCACCGCGATCGTCACCGGCGCAGGAAACGGCCTGGGATTAGCTATTGCGCGTCGGTTCGCAGCCGGTGGCGCGAAGGTTTTGCTGGTAGATCGAGACCAGGCTGTACTGAAGCGGATCGGATCTGACGATCTACCCTCACATAGCGCGTTTGCTTTGGTGAAAGACCTGGCCGACGATGATTCGGCTGCAATCGTGTTCGAGACCGCGAACAAAACGTTAGGCCAAGTCGACGCCCTCGTAAATAACGCCGCCTGGAGTTTTCATAAACCTATGCTTGAGGTCACGCACGCGGAATTCGAGCGCGTGGTTCGTACTAACCAGGCCGCGCCCTATTTTCTGGCACAAGAATTCTGTCGCGCAGTCGCGAATGCTAAGTCGAAGCCTCGGAACCCTGCGATCGTCAATATCGCGTCCGTGAATGCCTCGCGGGGCAACCCAAATCTTATTGCCTATGCTGGAACAAAGGGCGCTGTGGTTGCCATGACGCGCGGCTTGGCAGTCGAAATGGCTCCACTGGGTATTCGAGTGAACAGCATTAGTCCTGGAGCCGTCGAGACCGCATTCACACGATCCCTAATCGATTCTGGAGTGATCGATCCTCCCAAGCTATTTGAAAAGGCGCTCATTAAGCGCTTCGCAACCTGTGAGGAGATCGCCGACCTTGTCGCCTATCTGTGTAGCCCACAAGCAGCATTCGTGACAGGTGCAGATTGGGTTATCGATGGCGGATACCTTGCTTATTGATGCAGCCCGTCATCCGGCGACTTACGGTTTCTTCAGGCTCTAGTTTTCACGGTACGCGACATTCTCGAATCGTTTCACCTGCGCGAAGCTTGCTCGTGAATTTTATCCTGCAAAATGCGAGTCACGGGGTCAGCAATGTCCGGGTAACTCCCCGCGATGCGGGGAGCCCGGAGTGACAATCGATGACGTCCGCACCGACTGGTTACGCATTCCACCCTCGCAACCCATCGAGGAAGGTCTGCCCATTAGCGCGGCCGCCACCGCAAGTCGAAGCCGACATTTCTTGTAAAATCCCAGACTATGGGAAGGTCGTGGCGCGGGCCAAGTTATTTAGCACTTCTGTTCGTAGGCGTTGCTCTTGCTGCAGTTTCGCCTGGTCCGATCTTTCGCGAAGTTCCTCCCGGCGAAAGCGGAATCACATGGATTCACCACAACGGTTTTTCGCCACAGCATTACCTGCCGGAATCGACGGGACCCGGGGTCGCCATCTTCGACTACAACAATGACGGGTGGATGGACATCTTGTTGGTGGATTCGGGAACCAGCGCTTTTTACAAGCCTGATGTGCCGCTACATCCGGTGCTCTACCGCAACAATAGCAATGGCACGTTCACCGATGTTTCAAAAGAGGCTGGGCTCTCCGCCGATCTATACGGTCAAGGCGTTGCGGTGGCGGACTATGACGGGGATGGATACGAAGATGTGTTCATCAGTGGCTACGGGAAATGCGTGCTTTACCACAACAACGGCAATGGCACGTTCACGGACGTGACCGCTGCCAGCGGCATTGCCCCAACTCAATGGGGCAGCAGTGCAGTGTGGTTTGACTACGACAATGACGGCAAGCCGGATTTATTCGTGGGAGAGTTTGCGGATTATTCGAGCTTGCGAGTCTGCTCGGCCAGCGAGTCTTATGGAGGCGAGTCCGGCGCCAGCCAGTCGGCATTCTATTGCACACCCAAACTATTTAAGCCGATGCCAAGCGAACTCTACCGCAACCTGGGGAATGGCAAGTTCGCCAATGTCAGCGCAAGCACGGGAATCAGTTCGCGGCCGGGGAAGGCGTGGGGAGTTGTCGCCACCGACATCAATAACGACGGTTTTCTCGATCTGTTCGTTTCCAATGACATTGTGCCCAATTATCTTTGGGCAAACCGCGGCGGCAAGAAGTTCGAAGAGGTGGGAGTGGAAGCCGGGGTGGGCTACAGTGGCGAGGGTGCTCCGCGTTCCGGAATGGGGGTGGATGCGGACGATTTCGATCAGGATGGTCGCCAGGATTTGATTGTCGGCAACATTGACACCCAGACCACATCGCTTTACCGCAATGTCGGTCTGGAAATCTTTGATGATGTCAATCTGAAGACTGGAGTCAGCCAAGCCACACGGATGATGAGCGGCTGGGGATTGCGTTTCATAGATTACGACAACGACGGCTGGCCGGACCTGATCCTCTCGAACGGGCACCCTGACGACGCAGTCGAAACGCGAAATGCCGGCATCGGTTACCGTCAGCCGATTCTGCTGATGCACAACGTGGCGGGGGCAAAGATGGAAAATGTGAGTGCCGATGCAGGACCGGCCTTCACGAAGAAATATTCTTCTCGAGGCCTGGCCGTCGGCGACCTGAACAACGATGGTTATCCCGACGTAGTTTTCGCGGAGAACGGCGGACCGGTTCACGTGCTGATGAACACCGCTGCCAGCGGAAACAACTGGCTTGGCCTGATTCTTCGCGCCAAGACAACCAATCCGGAGGCCACTGGGGCAACCATCCGCTGGAGCGTCGGCGGCAGAATATTTTCACGGCTGAAGACGGCCGGGGGGAGCTTTTTGTCGAGCCACGACCCGCGCCAGCTTCTCGGCGCAGGCAAGAACCAGATTGACTGGGTAGAAATCAAGTGGCCGCGCCCCAGTCAGCAAGTGGACCGCATCAACAAGCCAGAGATGAACCGGTATATGACAGTCACCGAAGGACACAGCAGCGCTTCCAAGTAGTCGGTCTCGCGGATCTCGGCGACGGCATAGTGCTGTTTGGTCCAGCCCTCGCTATGCTCGCAGGAAGGCACACAGAAAGTCGTCTGGTTCCGCTGTAAAATGGGGCGCAATGGCAAAGGTAGCACCGCTCCTGTATGTTCTGCTGGGCTTCGCTCTCGTGCTCTCCTCAGCACAGGCCAGCGAGCAGACTGCAATCGACAAAGCCGCCGCGCTGGTGCATGCGGGCAAACTCAGGCAGGCGGAGACTGTTTTGCGTACGGCGGCCCAGGCCAACCCCGATTCTGAAGCCGTGCATGCGGCGCTCGGCAGATTGCTGTTCAAACGCCAAAGATACGAAAGTGCTGTCCGGGAATTGGGTCTGGCGTTGCAAATCAATCCGAACTCGCGTGAAAACAGTTTATTGCTATCCGAGGCTCTCACCGGATGGGGGCACTTCGGCGTGGCTGTGGACTTCCTCCAAGCGGTGCAGGACAAGTTTGGCAGCTACCCTGAATTCCACTACGATCTGGGCCTCGCCTACTACAGCGAGAACAAGATAAAAGAGGCAAAACTGGAGTTTCAGGAAGCAATTCGCTTGGCACCCAATTTGGATCGTGCGCAGTACCTGCTTGCCGCCTGTATAGCCACGCAGGGAGATTATGCGCAGGCGGTTGACATCTTTCGCACCCTCGTAAAGGACCATCCTACAAACGCGACCTATTGGGCGACCTTGGCTCAAATGCTGACGCACGTGGGAAGCGAGAACTTGCCTGAGGCTGTGCGCGCTTGCCGGCGAGCGCGAACCCTAAAACCCCATGACCCTCATGTGCAATACGTGACGGCCACGGTTCTTATGCAAAACGGGGACTTTGCTGGAGCCCGGCCACTTTTCGAACACCTGGTGAGCCTCAATCCAAAGGAACTCTCCGCGCACATCGCGCTTGCGCGCATTTACGCCCGCTTGGGGGAGCGCGAACTCGCGCGAAAGGAAACGCAAATTGTCAGCCAGTTAGAGAGCGAACAAACCTCCCACAGCGCATCAGGGCCGCAGGAAGGGCCAAACGGCAATCAAGAACAGCACTAGCAGAGGATTTTGATCTCAGCGCAGTTCCCACCCTCTGCGGGACACGGTTCTATCCCCAGCAGCATCCGCGGGCTCTCCCAATCCAATAAAGGACGGCGCTCTGGTTGGCAAGAAGATGTACAGCTTCGCCAACAGTCTCTGACACAAAGAGCGTGTGCTGCCGCCGGTGATCCGTTTCCATGCGGTTCGCACTGTCTTGCAAATTCGTTTTTGCCCTGATAGCCTGCATCAGTTTCAATACAAGTAGTGAACGTCTCCCGAAGTCGTAACAGCGAATTTGTTGTTTAAGGCTTGCCCAACGCACCCACCATGAAGCCGACTCGCAGGCAATTCCTAAAGACCACGGCTTTCGCAACCCTGGCTGCCCGGCAGTCTTTAAGCCCTAAGGCTTATGCGTCGCTCTCAGGCAAATCTCTTGATGCCTTTGCGATTGCGCGCCAACACTTGATCGTACGGGATTTGCCAACCCCTAACTTCTTCGAAGGAATGTTGCTCGGTAATGGGGATGTCGGCGTCTGCGTAGTGGTGCGGCCGGACGCTCTTGGCCTGCATATTGGCAAGAACGACTGCTGGGACATTCGCCTCAGTGAAGAAGCGGAGGAATACACTCTGCCCTGTTCGGAGGTTTTGAAACTCTGGCAGGGGGCTAGCGACGAGGCGAAGCGGCAGGGCAAGCCCGAGATGTTGAATCTCGAGGACAACATTGATTTCCTCCGTGAGTACACGAGAAAACTCCAGGCCTCATACTCGAGGCCTTGGCCTCGTCCCTGGCCATGCGGCACGGTTTGGGTGCATTGGGACCCGCGCTGGGTCCAACCGGGGAAACACGCTCTTGATCCTGCCAACGGTGCGTTCAGCCTTGATCTCAGATGCGTGAACCCAGGGGGAGGGTCGCGCACGGCAAAACTCGCCTGTTTTGTAGATTGGGTGACGGGTCTCATTTCTGCGTCAACCGATATTCCGGTGTCGTTTCTGTCTTTGAGTTACTATCCGCGGATTGATGAGGGCCATGGTTCGGCTGCGGAAGACTCCAAGCCTAAGGTAGGTGCATTGCCTCACCCGGAGTTAGATGTGCAGACCGGGCCGGCGTTCGCGGAGTTCTCCTGCTTTCAGTATTTTCCGGCGCTGGGTCCTACAGAAAAGATGCCAGTGCCTCCCAAGTCCGACAGAGACCGCAATTTCACCTTGCATGCAAGAGTCACGGGCAATTGGTCCGTTGAACCCGGAGCGAAAGAAAAGGCAGTATCGCTCAACGGCACGGGCGAGCAGTCTCTGCGCTTAGATGTTAAGGTAGCAACGCCGCGTGAGATATTGCTGGATGGGCTAGAGCATGAGGCAGCCTCCTCGGGTGGGGGCAAACCCTGGATTCTCATCCCGCAAGATCACGCTTTCAGTGCGCACCACCTCGACACGCGCGCGTACGCTCACAAGGAAGTCACACGGTTGGCAGCGATCCCGCTCACCCAGATTTGGCAGGATTCGGATTCCCACTGGCGCGAGTTCTGGTCACATTCAGCGGTTCAAATGGATGACAGAGAGCTGGAAAGAATCTGGTATCACAACCAGTATTTCTTGGCATGCTGCCTGCGCCCGGGGAAAACGGCTCCGGGCTTGTTTGCTAACTGTTCCACTGGCGACATCGGCACAGCTTGGCACAGCGATTACCACATGGATTACAACTGCCAGCAAGTCTTTTGGGGTGTCTTCTCCAGCAACCATGTGGAGCAACATTTGCCTTACGTGGAACTTTGCCAGAACCTGATGGCGATGTCAGAAAAATTCACCCGCGAAAAGTTCGAACTCCCGGGGGTTTGTTTTCCCTTGAGTGCCGTTCCAGTGCCGAGCCAAAGCATATTTGTCCCGTATTTACCTTGGCTGTATCTGATTAGCAACACTCCGTGGACAGTGCAGAGCTTGTGGTGGCAATACCTTTACACCCAAGACGTGGATTACTTGCGGAATGTTTACCCCATCCTGCGATCAGCGGCGCAGTTCGTGGCTGCCTACTTCAAGAAGGGGGATGATGGGAAGTATCACGTCATTCCGACGGTTTCTCCGGAAAACTGGGGGTGTACCGTAGATTTCAGGCTGAATAAGGACTGCATTATTGATCTTGCCCTGACCCAGTTTCTGCTGGATGCGGTGCTTGAGGGTTCTACTGTACTTGAGACCGACGCCGCCGATCGCCCTCACTGGAAAGAGATTCGTGAGAATCTAGCGCCCTACCCGACAGGAAAAGGACCCTACGGTGAGGTTTGGTTGGATGTCGGAAATGCGCCGGAAGAGCATGTGTACAACGTACCTGTGACGTTGGCGCCAGTTTTTCCGGGAGAGCAGGTGGGCATCGGCCGCGGCGCCGAATACTGGGAAGTGGCGCGCCGCACTGCGAGCGTTGTTCGTCTCGAAGGCGGGAACGACCTGGTGTATCAGCCCATGATTCGCGCTCGTCTCGCGATGCTCGACCTCGAGTGGTTCAAACGCGAAGTTCGGTATTGCAGCCTACCTAATGGTGTTGCGAATGATCGTATCCGTCAAGTGGTAGGACGTTATGACGATTCAACTGACTACGACTTCATGATGCAGATGGGTTTCTGGACGGAGAACTTTGCTTTGCCCGCAGTGCTCAACGAGTGCATGATGCAAAGCTACACGGGCATCATTCATCTTTTCCCTAATGAGCAGAGCCTCGGGTCAGCGCGATTTGAGAATCTGCGCGCCGCCGGAGCTTTTCTGGTCAGCGCCACGTACGACGGGAAGGCAATCACAGGGCTATCAATACTCAGCGAAAAGGGGAGGATAGCGCGTGTAGCAAAGCCATGGGCCTCCGGCACAATTAAAGTGACGCGGGTACGAGACAGCCAACCTGTCCCAGTTCACGTCGAAAGAGAGATTTTTGTTCTTGAGACCGAACCGGGAGAAAGCTATCAAATTGAGCCTACGTCCTGAATCGTCACGCCTAGCCCCCAGGTTTCGCCCCACACCAGATCCCTAATTAAGGAGAAGCCAGTGAAGGTTGGACACACTTGGTACTGGATCGTCTTTCTCTCAATGATCTCTTGTTTCCCTCTGGCGGAGGGCGCAGCGCGTGCCGAATCCGCACCAAGAACCGCCTTGGTCGTTTTGCCGAAGAATGCTGCCGCACCTCTGGAATCTGGAGCGGAGGTTCTCCGAGGAGCGCTTAGCAAACGAGGATTTCAGGTCAAGGTCGAGACTCAACGATCAGCTGCCGATTTTGAAGTAGTCGTCAGCGAAAAAAGCAAAGCCGCTGACAACAGTGATGGCCGTCAAAAAGCTTCCAGCAAGCCCGAATCCTATGCCATTTCATTCTCCTCGAACCAATGGATTGCGTTTGTCGATGGAAGTGATGCGGTCGGCGTTATGTACGGCGAGTTCGAACTCGCGGAGCAGATCAACGATTCCCCGGGAAGCAACTGGACGCCAGCGTTCAAGCCGGTCAGCAAGTCCCCATACCTTGAAGTGCGCGGTGTCAATATGTTTCTGACCGTGCAAGATGTAGACAATCCCGACGGAGCCTTCTGGTCGGATGATTACTGGAAGGCCTACCTAGACATCATGGCGCGCAGCCGTTACAACTTTCTCGACATCCACGGCCTGTGCGATCCGGTGACCCTTACTTTCCCCAATGGCTTTTCCTATTTTCTCAGTCTGCCCAATTTTGCTGAGCTTGGCGTTGGCCCCGAGCGGTCCGCAAAGAATCTCGCGCGCTTTCGTCAGGTGATTCAGATGGCGGCCGACCGTGGCATCAAGGTGGGCTATATGAACTATGAGGCTCCGCCACCAATTGGGCCCTGGAAGACTCGCCGCGTCGGAGTAGATGAACGTTGGGCGGATGTGCCACAACAGTTTCTAGAAGGGCCGCGTCTTGTACAGTACACACGAGAGGCCGTACTCAGCTTTCTCAAGCAACTTCCTGGGCTGTGGATGTTCGGTTTCCGTGTGGGGGAGTCCGGGCAGCCCGAGGATTTTTACCAAAAAACCTACCTGGCGGCTTTGGCCGAACTGCCACCCACTCAAAAGGTGTATCTGCGGACCTGGATTGCCGATCCGCAAAAAGTGCGTGAACTCGCTGCCTCCACCAAGAATCACATCTACATCGAACCGAAATACAACGGGGAACATCTCGGGGCTCCTTACCAGGCTTCTCTCGGAGGCCGCCAATACCCGCCCAGTGGTTCCTTTGAAAATTACACCGACAAGCCTCAGAACTTCTCCATCATTTGGCAGATCCGGGCGCATGGTACGCATCGTGTCTTTTACTGGGGATCTCCGGAGTTCGCCCGGCGAACCGTGCGCAGCTGCAAATTCGGCGATGGCGTTGGTTTCTCGATGGAGCCGATGGAAGCCTACATGCCCGCGGCCGACTATCTTCACAACAATCCCAAGACCGATCACAGCTTCTATAAATGGATGGTCGAACGAGAATGGATTTGGCATTTGATCTGGGGCCGTACCGCCTACGATCCTGATGTACCGGAGCGAGTCTTTGTGAGCGAGTTTGTGAACCACTTCGGGCCACAAGCTGGACCGCTAGTGTTCAAGGCATTGTCGGAAAGCAGCAAAATCGTCCCCTTCATTTACTCGTACCACAACATCGGCATGGACCATCAGGACTATGCCCCCGAGTTCGAGAACGGCGATCACGCATTGAGCGCCCGCGTTCGGCTTTGGCAGGGTACACGCTTGGTACCCTATGGTGGCGATAACGACGATTTTCTGCGAGTCAACCCACTCGATCGCACAGCGATGGCCTCCCCGGCTGCTTTCGTGGATGAGGAACTCAACGGCGTCGTAACCGGCAAGATGACCCCCTTCGAAGCCGCCGACTATCTCAATAAGGCCGCGACCGCGAGCGAGGATCAAATTGAACAGGCCGCCAAACTGAATCCCGATTCGACCAAGAACTTTGATTGCATTCGCATGGATATTCACGCCGTTGCGTGGTTGGGCAGGTATTATCACGACCGCATTCTCTCCGCCACACACCTCAGATTCTACGAACGTACTTTTGACCACCCTGAACTGACCCAGGCCTACGAGTACATGCAGCGCGCCGCTGCCGATTGGGATCAGTTGTCCGACATCACGGAGCAGCATTTCGGTTATGTCCCCGAATACATTCGCATGGGCGTGAAAGCTTTTCGCTGGCGGGATGAAGGGCGCAGTCTGGGAGTCGATCTTGAGCAGTTGAACAATCTCGAAACTGCATTTCGGCATCTTCCGGAACAAGGCGGTGTCGGCGTAGTCATTGGGCACGTGCGGCCCGCGAAGACGGAGCCGGGGAAACCACTAACTTTGACTGCGACCTACGCTACTTCCTCAGAGGCTCCTCATGTGTACGGTTTCTATCGGAACTCGCAGGCAACGGGATACACAAGAGTTGATCTTGAGCAGGACAACAAGTCTGCGCGGACCTGGAGGATGACGATTCCAGCAGATCAAGTCGTTCCTGGCTTCCTCGATTACTACTTTGGAGCGAACTCGGGAAGATGGAGCGATTACGATGAGACCATTGCCCACCGGCCTCATTTTCACGTACTGGTAAACGACAATGGCTCCAAACCCCTGTTTTACTACACTTCGCCCACTCCGCCCACTACCGGCAATTCCGTCGACCTGAAGGTCAAAGTCCAGGCCAAAGCCAAGCTCAAGTCCGTTCACGTCTATTACAAAGTGATGCCGGCTTATTACGAGTGGCTTCCTATCGAAATGATCGTCGGCACCGACGGCAACTACACTGCTACGGTGCCGCTAACTCCCCAAGGAGTTCTTTACTACTTCGAGGCGGTGGACGAAGATGGCAATGCTGCCAACTATCCCAACTTTCTGGGGCAGACTCCCTATTTTGTGATTGACAGTTGGGCGCCACAAGCTGCGAGCCAGAAATGAAAAGTGAAGGTCATGAGTCTCGCATGGCAACCGTCTTCGGTCACCCTTCCGTTATCCATAACGATGATCTCGTCCGCCCGCCGCACGGCTGAGAAATCGTGGGAGGTCACCAAGATGGTTCGATAGCGCGGGGAGGCCTCAATGTTCCGGAAGATGCCGAATTCTGTATCGGGATCGGCGGATGTCGCCAGCTCGTCCAGCATCAGTACCCGTGCCTCCCGATAGAACGTCCGCGCGAGTGCCAATCGCTGCCACTGCCCCAGACCCACTGCGGTACCCGTGTGGCCCTTGCATGCCCCGGCGTCGCGAGAAGCGGAGGAATCGATGCGAACCCAGGGAAGTTCGACCCGCACAGCCTCTCATAGACGACCAAATCGTGTCGGCGTTGATCCGCGAGGGTCCGTGCCACGATCACCCGGTTCGGGAGTTGCTCAACGAGAGCGCGAAGATCGCCCGTAAAGCGCGATTCCACAAATCCTAGAATTGGTTCCAAAGGAACTGGTTGTAGACTTCGTGGTGGAACTGGACTTCCTGGGCCTTTACGAAGCTTCCCAGCAACTTCGGGCAGCGATCGGCGGAGGCTTGCTTCAGGTCTGCGTAACGGCCCTTTACGTCTTCCCCGAGAAGCTGTGTCGTCCACTCCGCGTTGCGGAAATTGTCGAGGGCATCGTAAATGTTATCTGGCAAGAAACGCTCAGCCTGTCGCAGGTTCTTCATCTTCGACGTGGTGCCCGCCACGCCTGTCTTGAAGATCGAGTACATAACAAGGTAGGGGTTGGCATCGGGTGCGACGGCGCGCACTTCGATGCGCATGCTCTTCTCGTTGCCGATTGGAATGCGGATCATCGCACCCCGATTAACAGCCGAGGCATTGAGCTGGTTTGGCGCCTCGAAATGCGGGTCGAGGCGGCGATACGCGTTTACGCTGGAGTTGAATAGCAGACAAAGATCGTTGCCGTGCGTAAGAACGCGGTCCAGAAACTCGTAGCCAAACTTGCTGAGCTTCTCCTCGCCCTTGGGATCCCAGAACAAGTTCTTGCCGTTCTTGCTCACTGAGATATTGGTATGCATGCCGCTGCCGTTCACACCCACCACCGGCTTGGGGAGGAACGACGCCGTCAATCCCATGTTGGTTGCCACTTGGCGGCAGATCAGCTTGTAGAGCTGGATCTGATCGGCGGCGGCTACGACTTCGCCGTAGCCGTAGTTGATTTCAAACTGCGAAGGCGCCACTTCCGGATGGTCTTTCTCGTTTTGGAAGCCCATCGACCGCTGCACTTCCGCGGTGGTGTCGATGAAGGTACGCAGTGGATCGCCAGGAAGCGAATGATAGTAGCCGCCTGTGTTGACATATTCGAACTTACCGGTTTCGTGGTAGCGGCGCTCGGCGTCTGGGCCTTTGAACAGGAAACCTTCGATCTCGTTGGCCGCATTCAGGGTGTAGCCGTCGCTCTTGAACAACTCGTCGGCTAAGCCCTTCAGCACGCCGCGAATGTCAGCTGCGTACGGTGTGCCACCCTTGTCGATCACGTCGCCGAACACCAGCACCTTGCCGGAGCCGAAGACGTCGGCAGGCGCCATATAGAACGCGCCCCAGTCGATGCCCAGCCGCAGATCGCTTTCGCGCTGCGCAGTGAAACCACGGATGGAAGATCCGTCGAAAGTGAGGTTGTCATAACTCTTCAGCAGGAACTTCTTGTCGTAGTCGAGCATGTGCAGCCGGCCTTCGAGATCGCTGAAGAGCACGGTTACGGCCTTGATCCGCTTTTCGTCGGTTAGGTATTTCAGGCGTTCTTCCTGAATCTTGTGGAGTGGGGTGCGGTTCTTGCGCTGCTCCTTTGCCTTCAGATTCAGCTCCTCTAATTCGTCGTAAGACAATGCCAGGAAATTGCGTAGTTCGTTCGACATGAATCTCCTTTTAGTGGGTGGTCCGGCGGTTAAGTCTTTTTGACCGGCAAGATTGTGGCAGCATATCGTCTGCACAACCGAATGCGCTCATGAAAAATATCAATCGAGCCTATAAGATCCTGCAATGATGGCGCCGTGAAAGCGGCTCCAAACGCATTTCGCGGCAGTTTCTCTTTGGCTCTCACACAAGATACCTCCCGGAGATTTCCCGCACTGAGAGTGACACTCCCCGCGCCAATCACAGATTCCGCAGCATTCCTCTGCGCCAGACGAATGCGTACTTCTGCCCTGGATGCCGTCTGCCGGAGACCTGGAGACCAAGATTGCCTTATGGGCTCTATAAGTTTTAATGATCGGAAGATTTTTCGAATGGGTAGCAGCAAAAAGATGCGTTGGACTGCAGCGGCATTGGTCGCTAGGTTCGTCGTGCTGGCAGCGGATGCGCACGGTCATCCCATATTTGCACAGCCATCCGTTACACGTTCCAGGAGAGAAGGCGAGAAACATGATGAAGAATCATTCCCACTACAAAGCTATGTTCGCGATCGCAAGCGTGTTGTTTGTTTCAACCGCTCAGGCACAGGATCCGGCGAGCACAAGCGTCGCTCCCCCCACCTCCGCTCAGCAAAGTGCAGCGCAGGCGTCGGTTGCTGGGAAAGATCCCGAGACACCAGTTTCGATAGCGCAAGCGACGGCACCCGCCGCAACGCTAGTGGATCCTGCTGCTCAGCCAGCGGCGACTCCCGCCCCACCTCCAGACCCACCAGCGCCGGTAGCGCTCCCCACGCCTTCGATAACGGGCCCGCTGTCGGCACTCCCCCCAGCCATCTTCGAGGCCGGCCCCTTCGGCAAGCTCGCCGTGAACGGCCTTCTCGGAGGTTCGGGCATGTGGACCGGGAATTACGTCCAGGGGGATAACAGCCATCAAGCGGCTCTGAGCAACGGCCAGGTATTCATTCAAAAAACCGACGGCTGGTTTCAGTACTACATGCAGGCGGGTGCATACAACGTTCCCGCACTTGGCGCGCCGTTCCTGGCCACCGATAAAACGATGAGCAAGCTGTTCGGCCCGGTGCCGGTTGCCTTTGTGAAGCTGCAGGGGCAGAAATCTTTGAAGAACACTTCCGTCCTGATCGGCGAGCTGCCGACACTGATCGGCGCCGAATACACCTTCACCTTCGAGAACATGAACGTAAATCGAGGGCTGTTGTGGAACCAGGAAAACGCGGTCAATCGCGGAATCCAAGTCAATCAGACCATGGGCAAGTTCTCCGCCTCGCTGAGTTGGAACGACGGCTTTTACTCCAACCGCTACTCGTGGCTGACGGGTTCCTTAACCTATGCCAAAGGGCCCCATAGCCTGGCATTCGTGGCCGGCGGGAACTACGGGCAAACGGCCGCTCAGACCTACGCCACACCCGTGCAAAACAACAGCAGTATCTACAACCTCATCTACACCTATACGAAAGGGCCATGGATCATCCAGCCCTATTTTCAGTACACCGATGTTCCCACAAACGCGAAGATCGGCATCGTGAAGGGTGCATCGACGACGGGCGGTGCGATCTTGGCGAGTTACGCCTTTAAACACGGTTTCTCGCTGCCGGTACGCTGGGAATACATTTCGAGTTCGGGGAGCGTCGCAGAGCAAGCTGTCAACCTTTTGTACGGTCCGGGCAGTTCTGCTCAGTCGGTCACTGTAACGCCCACTTTCCAACGCGGCGGCTTCTTCGTTCGTGGAGACCTGGCCTACGTTCATGCGAGCAGCATCACGCCGGGCGACGCCTTCAGTCGCTTGGGCATGAACCAGAACCAGCCTCGGGCTATGGGTGAAATAGGCTTTATGTTTGGCAAGAACATCGTTGAGAAGTAATCGTAAGCGTGCCAAGAGAGGATCACGCACCGATGAGAATGCCCCTTCCACTGCAAGCCTTGGGATTACCGGCTGGGTTTGTAGGTTTAGTGGCGGGCCTGCTCCTTCTCAACCGAGAGCCGCTGTTCGGTGTTCTCGGGACGCTGGGCGCGATGGCTCTGCTGTTGGGGTCGGTGGCAAGGCTTTGTGAAAGCAGTAGCACAGAAATGACTTCGTTCCCTAGACGATAGACAGGAGAATATCGATGGCAGAAAACTCTACTGAAATGAAAAAGACCTTGGGCTTGACCGGGCTGACGATGAACGCCATGGCTCTGATCGCCCCCGGCGCGTTTCTTTGGCTAACTTTTGCCGGGCAAGCCGCGGCTGGCGCGACTGCACCGTCAATGTGGATCGGCATTCTGTTCGCAACCGTGCTGTGCCTGGCGACCGCCGTCTGTTATGCGGAGATGGCGAAGCTGTATCCCGGAACCGGCAGCTCCTACTACTTTGCTGAGCAATCGTTCATCAACCACGACACTGCTTGGCCGTACGCCCGCCTTGCCAAGTTCGTGGTCGGCTGGGGCTCCCATCTGTACTACTGGATCTATCCCGGAGTGATGGTAGGAGTCATTGGGGTGATCTCGGGCTACCTGGTGGGAACGATCTGGCCGAACTTCATGAGCGCCAGCAACCCAGGTCCCATGTTCATGATGGTGGTGGCGGTCTTCTTCTCGTTTGCCGTGGCTTACATCGCCCATCGCGGAGTGAACGGTTCGACCTCGGTGAATATCGCTATCAATGTCATTCAGATCAGCGCGCTGCTGTTGTTCTCCGTGGTGGCTTTGAATTACCGCCTCAGCCATCCGCCGGGAAGCACCGCGCCTCAGTTTGATGCGCAAACCAGCGCTTCCTACACCTATGAGTTTGCCACCACTTCGCAGACCGTCAACGGCCAGGCGACCGACGTGATCGTTCGTGACGCGAACGGCGTGCCACAGCCCAAGCTGGACGCTTCTGGAAAGCCCGTGCCTTACCACATCACTTACCCCGAGAAGGACTCCAGCGGAGCGTTTGTCTCGCATCCTAGCGGCGGGTCCGTCCTGCGCATGCATAACTTTGGCTGGATGTTCGTACAAGCGACCATCGCGATCCTGATTCTGGTCGGATTCGAGTCGGTGACGTCAATGGGTGGCGAAGCCAAGAATGCGAAACGCGACGTGCCCATTGCAGTCATCACATCGCTCCTCGTGCAGGGATGCTTCTGCTATCTGTTCGAGTATTTCGCCGCAAACTACGTGCTCAACAGCGGATATACCATGCAGAACGCGGCCGCTTCGGCTGCGCCCATCGGAGATCTGATGATCCTTGTGGGTGACACCCTGTTCGGTCCCGGACGCGGGCGCATCTTCATGCTGGCTGAGGCCGCGACAGTGTTCCTGGCCTTGATTGGCACCACGCTCTCCTGCATCAACACCGGAGCGCGCGTAACCTACGCCATGGGCAAAGACAAGGAACTACCCGATTCCATGGGAGCGCTGCACTCGAGGAATTTGACGCCGCATCGCGCCATTTGGACGCTGGCAGTCATTTCTGCCGTGGTCGGGTGCATCACGGTCGTGATGTACTTCGGCGACGGATCCGCTCCGGCCGATTCGGCCATTCAGGCCCTGCCCCATGGATTTTGGTCCAGCGTGGGATACCTAACCCATGACAAAATGGCGGCATTGCCAAACTCGTTCCTCACCATGACTCTGGCTTCGAACTTCGGAACTTTCTTGCTCTACATGCTGAGCTGCGTGACGTGCCTCGTGTGTTTTCACAATCACCCGCAGTTCAAGTTCGTTCGCCATCTCGTGATCCCGGTGTTTGGCTTGCTGGCCAACCTGGCATGCATGGCCTTCTACATCGTTGGGCCGTTCATGGGTTACGGAACGAAGATGGAACCACTATTGGCGCTGGGGATTGCGCTGGTCTGGGCGATCTACGGCGGAATCTACTTCCTGCGTGCAAGCAAATCAGCGGGACGGACGACGCTGGTCGAAAACCGCGTGCCGGCGGCCTGATACGCTGGTAACGCAAGATCGCAAAGGCCTGGTAGCCGAAAGGTTACCAGGCCCTTGCCATGCTTGTCGGGCCCAAGGGGAACTGCAGGGATTGTCGCAGCTCGGGAGGCAATTTGTGGACCGCATTAAGCGCTGAGCACTCCCTTATGCTCGAAGTAGAGTTTGCACAATTTTCGGATCCGGGCATGGTTCGCCCACGAAACGAGGATTATCTCGGTTACGTCCTCCCATCTTCTCCCGAGCAGATGCGCTCCCACGGCTGGTTGTTTGCCCTCGCTGACGGCGTTGGGGGGCAGCGGCAAGGAGAAGTCGCGTCCCGGGCAGCCGTAGAAGAAGTGCTTGCCGGCTTCCGCAGGGCGCCGGCGATGGAGTCCCATGCTCGTCTGCTGACCCGGCTGGTGCAGGCGTCAAACGCGCGCATTTGCGACACTGAGGCGATGGCGGGACCCGCGGGCGCCGGAATGTCTTCCACGATCGTGGTTTGTGCCTTGCGTTTCGATCGCGCCACGATTGCTCATGTCGGCGATTCGCGATGCTATCTGATCCGCAACGGACTGGCTCGCGTGATGACCAACGATCACACCGTCGCTAACGAGCAACGCCTCTTAGGCATTCTCTCCAAGGCTGAGGCGGAATCGGTACCCACACGCCACGTCCTAAGCCGTTCGTTGGGAAGTGGGCTGTTCGTCAAGGTCGACATCGACGAAGTGCAGGTGCAACCTGGCGACGTACTCATGCTCTGTTCCGACGGCCTGCACGGCGCTGTGAGCTCCGCTGAGATTGCTCACACGGTCAGCCGCGGTAGCGACCTGAAAGCCGCCACGGCGGAACTGGTGGCCAGAGCGAACCGGCAGGACGGCAGCGACAATGTCAGCCTGCAGTTGATCGCCATTCGCAGTGTCGAGCGTATGGGGATGTACCGCGGGCGACCCTACAAGCTGCGCTGACGGTAGTATTCCGGGCATTCTTTATGAATTCCTTGCCTCTTTTCTGTCATGATGGAAGCGGTATTCGGACCTCAACAGATGACCCCTCTCCATCCTGGCGATCAGCTTGATCACTATCGCATTGACAGTCTCGTAGCCCGCAGTGGAATGGCCACCATCTTTCGCGGTACCGATCTAAGGGACGGCCGCCAAGTCGCCATCAAGGTCCCGCATCCCGAGGTCGAGAGCGACCCCGCCCTGTTCGATCGCTTCCAACGCGAAGAAGAGATCGGAAAGACCCTGGATCACCCCGGAGTCATGAAAGTGTTCGCAGACGAGAATCGCAGCCAGGTCTACATGGTCATGGAGTGGGTGGACGGACGCCTGCTGCGCAAGATCCTCGATGAGCAGCCCAAGCTGCCCGCGGAGCGCGCCACACGGCTGACGCTCCACATCCTGGACGCGTTGGGTTACATTCACTCCCGCGGCGTCGCGCACCGTGACCTGAAGCCCGAGAACATCATGGTCGACGAAAACGACGCGATCAAGCTCATTGACTTCGGCATCGCGGCCAGCAGCAGTTCCCGCCGCCTTACATTCGCCAAGCTTTCCCAGACGATGGGAACGCCCGACTACATTTCTCCGGAGCAGGTGAAGGGCAAGCGCGGCGATGCACGCAGCGATCTCTACGCGCTCGGCGTGATGCTCTACGAAATGTTGACAGGCCAGGTCCCATTTTCCGGCGACAACGCCTTCGTCATCATGAACGATCGTCTGCTGAACAATCCCGTGCCTCCGCGCGAGATTGACCCCGCCATCACGCCACAATTGCAGGAGATTATTTACCGCGCCCTGGAGCGTGATCCCAAGAATCGCTATCCAAATGCCCGCGATTTTGCGTGGGATCTCGAACATCAGGATCAGGTGGGAGTTAGCGAACGGGAGGCACTGCACGATTGGAAAGATCGCCGCACTCCCTGGCCAAAGAAGATTCTTTTCTATGTTGGGCTGGCGCTGATTCCGGTCGTGATTTTTGGGCTGCTGCTGTGGGTGGCCAGGCACAGCTAGACCTTCACAGTCGCTGTAGCCCCATTACGAACTGTCATCCCGAGCGAAGCCAGGGATGACAAGCGCGCTCCAGTCCGCGCTATATCTGAAAACGGATCAGACCAGTCGTGCAGAAGCAAAACGTCTGCCCTCAGCTCAACGCTGCATGAACTCGTCGCTATGGACGACAAACTCGGGATAGGCCCCGGCGCCCAGTTCATAGAGATCCATTCCTTGCCGCTCTCCTTCTTCGTCCACGCGCTGACGATAGAACTTGTCCAGAAGCCAGTTGAGGACGTAAGTCAATGGCAGCACAAATCCCAAAAGAGTCGCAATCCCCGCCAACTGTGCCAGCCACTGCCCGTCCGATCCGCCATTCGACAGAAGTGAAACCGCAAGCAGGCCCCAAATTCCTGCGACAGCATGCACCGACACCGCTCCCCCGGGATCATCGATGGCCAGCCGGGTTTCTAGAAGATCGATCGCGAACAGGACCACGCCTCCAGCAACTATACCGACCAGGATAGCCGCTGCTGGCTTCAGAAACGCGGCCGATGCACTGCTTGCAACCAGCCCCGCCATCCATCCGTTCGCAATCAGCGACGCATCCGGCCTGCCGAAGCGGACCCGCGTCACTACCGCCGCGGTCAGGCCAGAGGCAGTCGCGGAGAGGGTCGTATTAACCGCAATCAGCACCACGCTCGACGGCTCGGCCCCAGCAAACAGAATCGCGCCTGCAGAATTCAGGCCAAGCCAACCCACCCAGGCCGTCAGGCAACCCGCAAGCGCCAGCACCGGACTGTGCCCCGGAATCGCGGCCGGGATACCATCTGCCGAAAACTTCCCACGCCGGGAGCCCAATATCCAGGATATGGATAACGCTGTCAGGCCTCCCACCGCATGAATCGTGCTGGCCCCTCCGCCATCCACGAAGCCTCGCCCCAATCCGCTGTTTGTACCGAGTTGAGAGAGCCAACCTCCACCCCACACCCAGTGAGCAAACACCGGATAGGTCCATCCCGCCAGCACAGCCGACGAAGCGCACGAGGCGCCAAGTCTCCAGCGGTCCGACCCCGCGCTCAGCGGAATCACCGCCGCCAGCCCCACGCTGAACATTTGCAGCAGTACGATCAATGACTCCGCAGATAGGTCGAGCGGCAGGCCGCGCAAAAAGAAAGGTTCGGCCGCAATCCAGCTCCAAGTCTTCCCGCCAATTGTCAGGAGATGAGCAGACCGGCCGCATGCGCTTTGCCATGAAAAGCCAATCGCAACGTAGACAATCGCGGCGACTCCTGAGACGCAAAGAGAAGCCACCATCACGTGCGCGGCACTGCGGCATCGGCCGAGGCCGGAGTTCACCAGCGCCAGGCCCGCACCCGCAAGCGGCACCAGGAGGATCAAGAGGAAGCAGAGCACTGCCGAAGCTTGGGAAAGGGAAGGAACTAGCAAACCCATCAACCTCTTTCTACATCGAGAACTCGATGAGAGCGAACCGCAAGAACAAGTCCCAATGCCTGTACCACAATCCCTGCCAACACAAACGCCACACGCGAGGCTGCCGAGGGCAAGAGCAGGAGCGCGGCAACAACGATTGCCCAGCCTGCCAACAATAGAAGAAAACCCGCCGCCTTCATGCCACTCCGCCTAAGACTTGCTTCCAAAAGTTACTCAAACAACGCGTCGCGGGCACACGTTCACCCACGAGACCGCCCTCGCTCAGCGAGTACGCTAAAGTCCCGCAGTTGCCACGTCCAATCAAATTTTTTAATGGGCTCCAAAAATGGAAACGCGTGGGATCGGCTCGCGCTTCTTGCTACCATGGGGCCGGTGCCTGGCAGTTGCGGACGGAGAATGGCGCTAGGCTCTGATGCGCCAACGTGCGGGCCCCCGGCTCTGGACTCGGACTCTACGTTGCACGCAAAATCGGTGTTGCACACGGTGGCGCGCTGCAATTGGAGGACAACTCCGCGGGAGACGGCGTTACATTTCGTTTCGTGATCCAACGCGCAGACAGTGAGCGGAGCTATGGCACCTAGAATCAACGTGCTGGTAGTTGATGACGAAGCGCCGCTGCGTAGGGTGTTGCAGACTTCTTTGAGCGCCCGCGGGTGCTCTGCGGTGTGCGGATGCTGGCCTTCGCTCAGGCGCGTGAAATGCTCAGTATCGACTGCGCCCGTGAGATTCCAATGTCCAGCCAGTCTGCCCTGCTATTCGCTGTGGGCCCAGCTGGTCACAGCTCCAATAGTTCTGCTGCTCGGATGCAAATTCGCGCTCGTGGTAGGTTCGCGCTTGGCTGGCCGAGAGCGGTTTCGAGATGGTGAGCATGCCCCCGAAATTCCTTATTTGTCGTTTCGGTCGCTACCCGTTTGTGGAAGGAAGTCCTGTAGGATTTTGTGAGCCTTCTGGAGCTTCACTGCGTTGGCTTGATCGCGAATCTTGACAATCGAATCGGGGAGCAATTGTGTAAGGGAGCATTAAGAAACGCAACAATTGATCCACGGAACGGAACCAGACTTGAGGCTGATCAGGCTGCGTGTTTCGTAATCGTCACACTCTGCTGCAGCGTGAAATCCAGTAAGGTTTCGCTCGGGATCTTCACTTGGTCGCCCTTGGTGATAATTTCCGAGCCAGCTCCTAGGCCCGCACCTGTTGCAGCACCGATGGCCGCTCCTTTGCCGCCACCTGCAATCGCGCCAATAATGCCTCCAAGTGCGCCTCCGCCAACAGTTCTTTTCGCGGTGCTCTCTCCCTTAGACTTGCCTGAGAGTTGGTATTCTCCGGCGACAAGTGGCACGGTCTGGCCATCGATCACAATTCCCGTCAGCTCGAGCTTAAGCCCTGATCTGCCCGCAAAGGTCCCCGTTGTCTTGGACTCTTCCAGCCGGCCATAAACGTCTGCGCCCTTCGGTGCTATAACGCTGCCATCTACCACCAAGGCTTGTTCAAGCGAAGCCTGAAAGCGATCTCCAACGTGATTCCTTGTGGAGTCGATGGCGTCAATGGTGCGAACCGCAATCTGCGTACCGGCTGGGATGGTCATGGGCGAGGACGATTTCGCGACTTCATCACCTTCCGTCGCCGAAGGTGCCATCAGCTGCTTCGATGGAACCGAAGGCGAGGTACCCTGCGGGTCGGATGCGAATCGCAGCGAACGAACATCATCAACATTGTAGTCTTGCACAGACGAGCCAACCTGAAAACTGATGCTCGCCTGGGTTCCACCCATGAATTTACCCTTGATCAGACTTCCATTCTTTAGCTCCAAAGAATCCGCCCGGGACGCGGCGGCTGCCATACATAAACCAACAACCACGCAACAAATCTGCTTTGCATTCATCACGAGTTCTCCTTAATTTGCTCTGTTCTCTGCTGTTCACGGTGTGCCTATTTGCCGCGTCCCGGAGGGAAGTCCTTCAGCAGCTTTTGCGCTCCTTTATTGAGCCTTTCCTGGTTTTTCTCCTGTTTCTTGCTGGGTTCAATCGCATGTTGGGCAGCACCTATCCAAACGAGCTTTTTTGCGGCAGGGTCATACATACCGACGACGAAAGTCCCGATGTAATTGCTTG
>Ga0209698_10000009_pt1 | contig 199718 bp, 200 predicted proteins | sample LitLauG_LLR_2012_FD_187203 | JGI IMG/M metagenome (GOLD analysis project Ga0209698, IMG submission 187203) | Freshwater sediment microbial communities from Pennsylvania, USA - Little Laurel Run_MetaG_LLR_2012 (SPAdes) (version 2) | ecosystem: Environmental > Aquatic > Freshwater > Creek >... | reverse complement strand
CGAGATCCGCACGCACCAGCGCCTGATGGACATCATCGACCCGACCGACAAGACGGTGGACGCGCTGATGAAGCTCGACCTGCCGGCCGGCGTGGACGTGGAAATCAAGGTCCAGTAGGCGCTACGGGCAAGCCCGCCGTAGCGCCGTCACCCTCCGAAGCGCGTCGCGCGTAGGAGGGCAGTAGCCTGCGTCATTCCGCGGATTTCCAAGCATTGACCTTCTCGAGCTGGTCTTCGGACAGATAGGGATTGACGGCGCCGCACGACAGGCACACGGCCACGCTGATTCGGGCAGGCCGCCCAAGGAACAAGGTGGCCGGGTAAACCCCGGCACCCAACCGCCCAAAGAAGAGATTCTGGCCCTGGCAGGCCGAGCATTTGATCGGTTTCATGGACAGGCTCTATGAAGGTTCGCGCCTTTTCGGGCGTATCGGAGCGCGCGCGCGGTCGGCCGGCTTGTCTGGGGTCGCATTGCAGGCTACAATCTTAGGCTTTCCGCCGAATACTCGCGGATCTCGAATTTTCAGCGCATTTCAGGTCCGGCCAATCGCAGCCGGGTGATGGAGAAAAAGATGGCGGATGCAAAGTCACCGGCTGAGCCGGCGACGGCGTCGACTGCGCGCATTGCCGGCCTGGGCCTGCTCGGCCGCAAGGTGGGGATGACGCGCATCTTCAACGACGACGGCCAGTCCGTTCCGGTCACCGTACTCGAGGTTTCCAACAACCGGGTCACCCAGATCAAGACGGCCGAGACCGACGGCTACACGGCGGTGCAGCTCGCGCACGGCGTTCGCAAACCCTCCCGCATCCGCAAGCCCCAGGCCGGCCACTTCGCCAAGGCCGGCGTCGAGGGCGGCTCTGCGCTGCGTGAATTCCGCCTCGATGCCGCGGCCCTCGCCGGCGTGAACGTGGGCGGGTCGCTGGGCGTGGGCCAGTTCGAGGTCGGCCAGAAGGTCGACGTCACCGGGGTGACGATCGGCAAGGGTTTTGCCGGCGCCATCAAGCGGCACCACTTCTCGTCGAACCGGGCCTCGCACGGCAACTCGGTCTCGACCAACGCACCCGGCTCGATCGGCATGCGGCAGGACCCCGGCCGCGTGATGCCCGGCAAGCGGATGGCAGGCCATCTGGGCGACAAGCAGCGCACGACGCACAACCTAGTGATCGCACGGATCGACGCGCAGCGCCAGTTGCTGCTGGTGCGCGGCGCCGTTCCGGGCGCACGCGGCGGCAGCGTGATCGTGCGCCCGGCGGTGAAGGCATAGGCCCGGAGCTCGCGATGGAACTGAAGATTCTGGACGACAAGGGCGAGGCCAAGGCGACGTTTCCGGCGCCGCAGACGCTGTTCGGCCGCGACTACAACGAGGCGCTGGTGCACCAGGTCGTGGTGGCCTACCAGGCCAACGCGCGGCTGGGCACGCGGGCACAGAAAGACCGCTCGCAGGTGCGCCACTCGACCCGCAAGCCGTGGCGCCAGAAAGGCACCGGGCGCGCGCGGGCCGGCATGACCTCCAGCCCGCTGTGGCGCGGCGGCGGCAAGATCTTCCCGAATTCGCCCGACGAGAACTTCTCGCAGAAGGTCAATCGCAAGATGTTCCGGGCCGCGCTGTGCTCGATCCTGTCCAAGCTCGCGCAGGACGACCGCATCGCGGTGGTCGACGACATGACGCTGTCGGCGCCGCGCACCAGGCTGCTGGCCGAGAAGCTCAAGGCGATGGGGCTGCAGTCGGTGCTGATCATCACCGAAGCGGTCGACCAGAACCTGGACCTGGCTTCGCGCAACCTGAAGAACGTGATGGTGGTGGAGCCGCGCTATGCCGATCCGGTGTCGATGATCCACTTCGACAAGGTGGTCGTGACGCGGCCCGCGATCGCCCAGCTCGAGCAGATGTGGGGCCAGGCATGAAACCAGAACGACTTTACAACGTCCTGATCGCGCCGGTCGTGTCCGAGAAGTCGACGATGATCGCCGACAAGCACAACCAGGTCGCCTTCAAGGTGGTGCAGGACGCGACCCGCCAGGAAGTGAAGGCGGCGGTCGAGCTGCTCTTCAAGGTGCAGGTCGCCAAGGTCCAGATCCTGAACCGGCGCGGCAAGGAGAAGAAGTTCGGCCGCACGCCGGGCCGCCGCAGCAACCTGCGCAAAGCGTATGTCTGCCTGAAGCCGGGGCAGGAAATCAACTTCGCGGAAGAGGTGAAGTAAAGTGGCGCTGGTCAAGGTCAAGCCGACGTCCGCGGGCCGGCGCGCGCTGGTCAAGGTCGTCAATCCGAACCTGCACAAGGGACGGCCGCTCGCCTCGCTGACGGAGCGCAAGATCCGCGGCTCGGGACGCAACAACAGCGGGCACATCACGACCCGCCACCAAGGCGGCGGTCACAAGCGCCACTATCGCGTGGTCGATTTCCGGCGCGACAAGGACGGCGTTTCCGCCAAGGTCGAGCGGCTCGAATACGATCCGAACCGCTCCGCGCACCTGGCGCTGCTGTGCTATGCCGACGGCGAGCGCCGCTACATCATCGCTCCGCGCGGCCTGGGGGTCGGCGCGCAGGTGCAGAGCGGCCAGGAGGCCGCGATCCGGGTCGGCAACACATTGCCGCTGCGCAACATCCCCGTGGGCACGACCGTGCACTGCGTCGAGATGCTGCCGGGCAAGGGCGCGCAGCTGGCGCGGGCCGCGGGCACCTCGGTGCAGCTGCTGGCGCGCGAGGGCGGCTACGCCCAGCTGCGGCTGCGCTCCGGCGAGATCCGCAAGGTGCTGATCGAGTGCCGCGCCACGATCGGCGAGGTCGGCAACGAAGAGAACAACCTGCGCCAGTTCGGCAAGGCCGGCGCCATGCGCTGGCGCGGCATCCGGCCGACCGTGCGCGGGGTGGCGATGAATCCGATCGACCACCCGCACGGCGGCGGCGAAGGCCGCACCGGCACCAAGCGCGATCCCGTCTCGCCCTGGGGCAAGCTGACCAAGGGCTATCGCACCCGCAAGAACAAGCGCACGAGCTCGATGATCGTGCAGCGTCGTCGCAAGTAGGTCCGCGGAGAACCCTGCCATGTCCCGCTCATTGAAGAAAGGCCCGTTCGTCGACAGCCACCTGCTGAAGAAGGTCGAGGCCGCGCAGTCCTCCAAGGACAAGCGTCCGATCAAGACCTGGTCGCGGCGCTCGACCATCGTTCCGGATTTCATCGGGTTGACGATCGCGGTGCACAACGGCAAGCAGCACGTGCCGGTCTACATCAGCGACCAGATGGTCGGCCACAAGCTGGGCGAATTCGCGCTGACGCGCACCTTCAAGGGGCACTCCGCCGACCGCAAGACGGCCGCGCCGGCAGCGCCCGCCCGGAAGTAAGGAATTGAACATGGAGACGATGGCATCCATCCGCGGCGCGCGACTGTCGGCACAGAAGGGCCGGCTGGTGGCCGACCTCGTGCGCGGCAAGCCGATCGACAAGGCGTTGAACATCCTGCGCTTCTCGCCGAAAAAGGCGGCCGGGCTGATCCGCAAGGCGCTCGAATCGGCGATCGCGAACGCCGAGCACAACGACGGCGCCGACATCGACGAGCTGCGCGTGACGCGCATCTTCGTCGAGCAGGGACCGACGCTGCGCCGCTTCGCGGCCCGCGCCAAGGGGCGCGGCGCGCGCATCTGCAAGAAGAGCTGCCATATCTACGTCGCGGTGGGCGACGGGAAAAGCGAGTAGGTGACGCATGGGTCAGAAGATCAATCCGACCGGCTTCCGCCTCTCGGTTTCGCGCAACTGGAACTCGCGCTGGTACGCCGGCCGCCGCGACTTCCCCCGCATGCTGGGCGAAGACCTGAAGGTGCGCGACTACCTGCGCCAGAAGCTGCGCAACGCATCGGTCGGCCGCATCCTGATCGAGCGCCCGGCCAAGAACGCGCGCATCACCATCTATTCGGCCCGTCCGGGCGTGGTGATCGGCAAGAAGGGCGAGGACATCGAGGCGCTGAAGGTGACGCTGCAGAAGATGATGGGCGTGCCGGTGCACGTGAACATCGACGAGATCCGCAAGCCGGAGCTGGATGCGCAGCTGATCGCAGACTCGATCACCCAGCAGCTGGAAAAGCGGATCATGTTCCGGCGCGCGATGAAGCGGGCGATGCAGAACGCGATGCGGCTGGGCGCGCAGGGCATCAAGATCATGAGCTCGGGTCGGCTCAACGGCATCGAGATCGCGCGCACCGAGTGGTACCGCGAGGGCCGGGTGCCGCTGCACACGCTGCGCGCGGATATCGATTACGGCCTGTCGGAGGCCAAGACGACCTACGGCGTGATCGGCGTGAAAGTCTGGGTCTACAAGGGCGAGACGCTGGGCCGCGGCGAGGCCCCGGGCACCGAGGCGACCGCGCCCGCGCCGGAGCGCGAGGAGCGCCGGCCGCGCCGGCCCGCCGCCGATCGGCCGGCCGGCCCGGCGCCACGTCCGCCGGGGGCCGGGGGACGGCGTTCGGCGCCGCGCAAGACCGAGGCCAGGCCCGAGGCGGCCGCCGGTGCCGGAACCGCGGCGCCGGCCGAGGCTGCGCCGCGCGAGGCGGCCGCACCGGCCAAGCCGGCCGTGAAGCGCGTGCGCAAGGTGGCGACCAAGTCGGCTGAGGGCAAGGCGGCCGAGCCCAAGACCGAGGAAAAGAAAGAGGACTGAAGGCCCGGCCGCGCCGCGCCGATGGCGCCACGCGGCCAGTTCGGGCAGGAGACATACGATGCTGCAACCGGCACGACGGAAGTACCGCAAGGATCACAAGGGGCGCATCCGCGGGATGGCGACCCGGGGCGCCCACGTTTCGTTCGGCGATTTCGGCCTGAAGGCCACCGAACGGGGCCGCCTGACAGCGCGCCAGATCGAAGCGGCGCGGCGCGCGATCACGCGCCATATCAAGCGCGGCGGCCGCGTCTGGATCCGGATCTTTCCGGACAAGCCGATCTCGCAGAAGCCGGCCGAAGTGCGGATGGGCAACGGCAAGGGCAATCCGGAATACTGGGTGGCCCAGATCACGCCCGGCAAGGTGCTGTACGAGATGGACGGGGTCGAGGAAGCCGTGGCGCGCGAGGCCTTCGCGCTGGCGGCCGCCAAGCTGCCGCTGAAGACGGTGTTCGTCGAGCGGCAGCTCGGCCAGTAGGGAGTTGCTATGCAGACCAAGGAACTGCGTGAGAAGGACGCCAAGGCGCTGGACGAGGAGTTGCGCCAGCTGCTCAAGGCGCAGTTTTCGGCGCGCATGCAGCGTGCGACCCAGCAGCTGCAGGATCCCAGCCAGCTGCGCAAGCTGCGGCGGGACATCGCCCGGGTGCATACCGTGATGGCGGAAAAGGTGGCGAAGCGATGACGACGACTCCAGAGAAGACGGCCCCGCAGGCATCCAAGCGGACACTGGTCGGCCGCGTGATCAGCAACAAGATGGACAAGACCGTGACCGTGCTGATCGAGCGGCGCGTGCGCCACCCGGTGTACGGCAAGTACCTGGTGCGCTCGACCAAGCTGCACGCGCACGACGCCAGCGATTCGATTGGCGAGGGTGACCTCGTCGAGATCATGGAAACCCGGCCGCTGTCCCGGACCAAGACCTGGACCGTGATGCGCGTGGTCGAGGCGGCACGCAACCTGTAACAGAGGGTGGACCGCCCCCGGCAGCTTGCCTTCAGGCGTTCAACCAGGATAGAATATTCGGCTCTCCGCAGCCCCTTTGGGCTGCGTCCTTCCCGAAACGGGACCAAGACTGTCTGTCGGCGCGGGCTCGGCACAAGCCGGGCGCAGCCGGTGGGCAAGTTGGGGCGGATCATGATTCAGATGCAGACGATGCTCGATGTCGCCGACAACACGGGCGCGAGGGCGGTGATGTGTATCAAGGTGCTGGGCGGCAGCAAGCGCCGCTACGCCAACATCGGCGACGTGATCAAGGTGACCGTGAAGGACGCCGCGCCCCGTGGGCGCGTGAAAAAGGGCGAGATCTACAACGCGGTGGTGGTTCGCACCGCGAGCGGGCTGCGCCGGGGCGATGGGTCGGCGATCAAGTTCGATCGGAACGCCGCGGTGCTGCTCAACGCCAAGCTGGAGCCGATCGGCACCCGCATTTTCGGGCCCGTGACGCGCGAGCTTCGCACCGAGCGCTTCATGAAGATCGTCTCGCTCGCACCGGAAGTGCTGTAGCGGAATTTCGAGGGGGCCATGCAACGCATTCGCAAGGGCGACGAGGTCGTCGTGGTCGCTGGCAAGGACAAGGGTAAACGCGGCGTTGTCCTTTCGCGGGTGGATGAGCGGCGGATCACGGTCGAGGGCATCAACCAGGTGAAGAAGCACGTGCGCCCCAACCCGATGAAGGGCGTCACCGGCGGCATCATCGACCGCACGATGCCGATCGACCAGTCCAACGTGATGCTGTTCAACCCGACCACCAGCAAGGGCGAGCGGATCGGTTTCAAGGTGGTCGACGGCAACAAGGTGCGCGTGTTCAAGAGCAACGGCGCGCTGGTCGGCTCCAAGGGATGACGGGGCGAACATGAGCAAAGGGGCCAAGGCGGGAGCCGAAGCGAAACCGGAGCCGAAGGCCAAGACCGAGCCCAAGGGCAAGGTCGAGCCCAAGGCGAAGGCGCATCCAAAGGCGGGCTCGCCCGCCGAAGCGCGCGGCGCGAAGGCGGGGGGCGTGGCCGCCGCCGGCGCCACGCCGGCGCGCCTGCAGACGCTGTACCGGGAAAAAGTGGTGCCGGAGCTGCAGAAGCAGTTCTCCTACGGCACCACGATGCGGGTGCCGCGCGTCGCCAAGATCACGCTGAACATGGGCGTGGGCGAGGCGGTCGTCGACAAGAAGAACATCGACGCGGCCGTGGCGGACCTGACGCGCATCGCCGGCCAGAAGCCGGTCGTGACGCGCGCGCGCAAGGCGATCGCCAATTTCAAGATCCGCCAAGGCCTGGCGATCGGCTGCATGGTCACGCTGCGCGGCAGCCGGATGTACGAGTTCCTGGACCGGCTGATCACGATCGCCTTTCCGCGGATGCGCGACTTCCGCGGCGTCTCGGTGCGCGCTTTCGACGGTCGCGGCAACTACAGCATCGGCTTCAAGGAACAGATCATTTTCCCCGAGATCGAGTACGACAAGATCGACAAGATCCGGGGCCTGAACATCAGCATCACGACGACCGCCCGCTCCGACGAGGAGGCCAAGGCGCTCCTCGCGGCGTTCCGCTTCCCATTCAGAAACTGAGCGCAACTGAACGAGGTTCTCATTGGCCAAGCTTGCCCTCATTAACCGCGCCAACAAGCGCGTGGCGCTCACCAAGAAGTTCGCCGCCAAGCGCAGCGCGCTCAAGGCCCAGATCAGCGATCCGACGCTGTCGATGGAGGAGCGGCTGGATGCGCAGCGCCGCCTGCAGGGGCTGCCGCGCAACGCCAGCCCGACGCGGCTGCGCAACCGCTGCTCGATCACGGGGCGCCCCCGCGGCACGTTCCGCATGTTCGGACTGGGGCGCAACAAGCTGCGGGAGGCCGCGCTGCGCGGGGACATCCCGGGGCTGATCAAGGCCAGCTGGTAGGCGCGGAGTTACGAACATGAGCATGAGTGATCCGATTGCCGACATGCTGACGCGAATCCGCAACGCCCAGGGCGTGGAGAAGCCCGACGTGGCGATGCCGTCGTCGAAGCTGAAGATTGCGATCGCCCGGGTACTGCAGGACGAGGGCTACATCGAAGGCTTCCGGGTGGACGCCGGAAGCGCCGGGCACGCGGAACTGCGAATCGGCCTGAAGTACTACGCGGGGCGGCCCGTGATCGAGCGCCTGGAGCGGGTGTCGCGTCCGGGGCTGCGCATCTACCGGGGGCGCGATGCGCTGCCGGAAGTGATGAACGGGCTGGGCGTGGCGATCGTTTCCACCTCCAAGGGCGTGATGACCGACCGCAAGGCCCGCGTGCAGGGCGTGGGCGGCGAAGTCATCTGCTACGTGGCCTGAGCCGGGGGAATCCGCAATGTCCAGAGTCGCACGCATTCCGGTCAGCCTGGTCAAGGGCGTCGAGGCCCAGGTGGCGGCCGGCCAGATCGTGGTCAAGGGCCCGCTGGGCACGTTGAAGCGCGAGCTCAACGAGCGCGTCCACGTGAAGGTGGTCGACGGCAAGGTTAGCTTCGAGGCGGCCGACGCCTCGCGCGAGGCCAATGCGATGAGCGGGACGCTGCGGTCGCTGGTGGCCGGCATGGTCGAGGGTGTCAGCCGCGGCTTCGAGCGGCGCCTGACGCTGGTCGGGGTCGGGTACCGGGCCCAGGCCCAGGGCGACCGCATCACGCTGTCGCTCGGGTTCTCGCATCCGGTCGAGCACCGGATGCCGGCCGGCATCAAGGTCGAGACGCCGACCCAGACCGAAATCGTGGTCAAGGGAGCCGACAAGCAGAAGGTCGGGCAGATCGCCGCGGAGTTGCGGGCGTTCCGTCCGCCGGAGCCCTACAAGGGCAAGGGCGTGCGCTACGTCGGCGAGACCGTGATCCTGAAGGAAACCAAGAAGAAGTAACCGGAACGACGACGAATGAACGACAGGCCGCTGCGATGATCGACAAGAAGGCATCCCGTTTGCGCCGTTCGCAGGCGACGCGCCAGCGCATCGCCCTGCAGCGCATGCACCGGCTGGCGGTGCACCGGACCAACCTGAACATCTACGCGTCGGTGCTGTCGCCGGACGGCGGCCGCGTGCTGGTGTCGGCTTCGACGCTCGAACACGAGGTGCGCCAGCAGCTGACCGGCACCAAGGGGCGGGGAGGCAACGCCGCCGCGGCCAAGCTGATCGGCACCCGCATCGCGCAGAAGGCGGTTGCGGCCGGCATCGACCGGGTCGCGTTCGATCGATCCGGGTTTCACTACCACGGCCGCGTCAAGGCGCTCGCCGAAGCGGCCCGCGAGGCCGGACTGAAGATCTGAGGAAGAGAAGGAAGCCATGGCGAGGATCCAACCCAAGAGCCTGGGCGAAGCGCGCGACGACGGCCTGCGCGAGAAGATGATCGCGGTCAACCGCGTCACCAAGGTCGTCAAGGGCGGGCGCATCCTCGGCTTTGCCGCGCTGACCGTGGTGGGCGACGGCGATGGGCGCATCGGAATGGGCAAGGGCAAGGCGCGCGAGGTTCCGGTCGCGATCCAGAAGGCGATGGAGCGCGCGCGCCGCGGCATGGAGCGCGTGCCGCTGCGCGAAGGAACGCTGCAGCATTCGGTTCACGCCAAGCACGGAGCGGCCCGGGTGATGCTGTCGCCGGCGGCCGAGGGCACCGGCGTGATCGCCGGCGGTCCGATGCGCGCCATTTTCGACGTGATGGGCGTGCGCAACGTGGTCGCCAAGTCGCACGGGTCGACCAATCCATACAACATGGTGCGCGCGACGTTGAAGGCGCTGCAGGAACTGCGCACCCCGGCCGAGATCGCCGCCAAGCGGGGCAAGTCGGTCGAGGACGTCACGGGCGGATCGAAATGACGAAGAAGGCGGTCACGGTGACGCTGGTCAAGAGCGTGGCGGGAACCCGTTCGGACCACCGTGCGACGGTGCTCGGCCTGGGGTTGAAGCGGATCAACCAGTCGCGCCAGCTCGAGGACACCCCGGCCGTGCGGGGCATGATCAACAAGGTCGCCTACCTGCTGAAGGTGGGCTGAGGCGATGACGATGCGACTGAATTCGATCAAGGCGCCCGCGGGCGCGCGCAGCCCCCGGCACCGCGTCGGCCGCGGCATCGGCAGCGGCTGGGGCAAGACGGCCGGGCGCGGCCACAAGGGTCAGCGCGCGCGGGCCGGCGGCTACCACAAGATCGGTTTCGAGGGCGGCCAGATGCCGCTGCACCGGCGTCTGCCGAAGCGCGGCTTCAAGTCGCTGACGCACCGCTTCGTGGTGACGGTGCGGCTGGGCGATCTGCAGCGCCTGAAGGACGAGGCGATCGATCTGGCGGTGCTGAAGCAGGCCGGGCTGGCCCCCGTGCTGGCGCGGTCGGCCCGGATCGTACGTACCGGCGCGATCAAGCGCCGCATCACGGTGCAGGGCCTGGGCGTGACGGCCGGCGCGCGCGCGGCGATCGAGGCCGCCGGCGGCTCGATCGCGGCCTGAGTCGGGGACAGGACGGGGAACGTGTCGAACCAAGTCGCAGCCACGCTGGGAAAGACCGGGAAGTACTCGGACCTGAAGCGCCGGTTCGTCTTTCTGCTGCTGACGCTCGTGGTCTACCGGATCGGCACGCACATTCCGGTGCCGCTGATCAATCCGGAGGAGTTCCACAAGTTCTTCGATTCGCAGCAGGGCGGCATCTTCGGCCTGCTGAACATGTTCGCGGGCGGGGCGCTCGGGCGCTTTTCGATCTTCTCCATCGGGATCATGCCGTACATCTCGGCCTCGATCATCCTGCAGATGCTCACCTATGTGCTGCCCTCGCTCGAGGCATTGCGCAAAGAGGGCGAATCGGGGCGGCGCAAGGTGACCCAGTACACGCGCTACGCGACGGTCGGGGTGGCCACGATCCAGTCGTTGATGGCGATCAAGGCGATCGAATCGGTGCCCAACCTGGTGACCCAGCCCGGATTCAGCTTCGAATTCATCGGGGTCGTGTCGCTCGTGACCGGGTGCCTGTTCCTGATGTGGCTGGGCGAGCAGATCACCGAACGCGGCCTGGGCAACGGCATTTCGATCATCATCTTCTCCGGCATCGCCGCCGGCCTGCCCGGCGCGATGGGCCGTCTGGCCGAGCTGGTGCGCAGCGGCGCGCTCAACCCCTTGTCGTTCATCGCGATCGTGGCGCTGGTGATGGCGGTGACCGCCTTCGTGGTGTATGTCGAGCGCGGCCAGCGGCGCATCCTGGTGAACTACGCCAAGCGCCAGGTCGGCAACCGGGTGTACGGCGGGCAGAGTTCCTATCTGCCGCTGAAGCTGAACATGTCGGGCGTGATCCCGCCGATCTTCGCGTCCTCGATCGTGCTGTTCCCGGCCACCGTGGCGAGCTGGTTTTCGACGGGCGATGCGACCCGCTGGATCCGGGACCTGGCCGCCGCCCTGCAGCACGGGCAGCCGCTGTACCTGCTGCTGTACGCGGGCCTGATCATCTTCTTCTGCTTCTTTTATACCGCGCTGGTGTTCAACAGCAAGGAGCAGGCCGACAACCTGAAGAAGAGCGGCGCTTTCGTGCCGGGCATACGGCCGGGCGATCAGACCGCGCGCTACATCGACAAGATTCTGCTGCGCCTGACCATGATCGGCGCCATCTACATCACGCTGGTGTGCCTGGTGCCGGAGTTCCTGTACCTGCGCTGGAGCGTGCCGTTCTACTTCGGGGGCACGTCGCTGCTGATCGTGGTGGTGGTGACGATGGATTTCATGGCCCAGGTGCAGGCCTACATGATGACGCACCAGTACGAATCGCTGCTGAAGAAGGCGAACTTCCGCGGTCTTGGCGGTGCGGGGCTGACGCGATAGCCGATGGCCAAGGATGACGTCATCCAGATGCAGGGAGAGATACTGGAGAACCTCCCGAACGCGACGTTTCGCGTGAAGCTGGAAAACGGGCACGTGGTGCTGGGACACATATCGGGCAAGATGCGGATGCACTACATCCGGATCCTTCCCGGCGACAAGGTGACGGTCGAGCTGACGCCCTACGACCTGTCGCGCGCTCGCATCGTGTTCAGGGCCAAGTGAAGGGTATTCCCCCTCTCCCGCGGAGCGGGAGAGGGTCGGGGTGAGGGTGGTGGCGGGGAGAGATGGAATGAAAGTGATGGCTTCGGTCAAGAAGATGTGCCGCAAGTGCAAGCTGATCCGGCGCAAGCGCGTGGTGCGCGTGATCTGCACGGACCCGCGGCACAAGCAGCGCCAGGGTTGAGGGGATCGCAATGGCTCGAATTGCAGGCATCAACATTCCTCCGCAACAGCACGCCGAGATCGGCCTGACGGCGATCTTCGGCCTGGGTCGCGCGCGCGCGCGGGCGATCCTGGATGCCGTGCGGATCCCCTACTCCAAGAAGGTCAAGGACCTGAGCGACGGCGAGCTGGAGCGCATCCGCGAAGCGGTGTCGCGCTTCACGGTCGAGGGCGACCTGCGCCGCGAGATCCAGCTGTCGATCAAGCGGCTGATCGACCTGGGCTGCTATCGCGGCGTGCGCCATCGCAAGGGACTGCCGGTGCGCGGACAGCGCACGCGCACCAACGCGCGCACGCGCAAGGGTCCGCGCAAGGCCGGCGTGGCACTGAAGAAAGGCGTATAGGTCCGAGATGACGCAACCCGAATTCACGCGGAAGGCCGGCTAACCCCATGGCAACCAGAAATCCGAACCAGCAGCAGGCGGCGGGCCAGCGCGTGCGCAAGAAGGTCAAGAAGAACGTGGCCGAGGGTGTCGCGCACATCCACGCCTCGTTCAACAACACGATCATCACGATCACCGACCGCCAGGGCAACGCGCTGTCGTGGGCCAGCAGCGGCGGGGCCGGCTTCAAGGGGTCGCGCAAGTCGACGCCCTTCGCGGCCCAGGTCGCCGCCGAGGCGGCCGGGCGCGCGGCGCTCGAGTGCGGGGTCAAGAACCTGGAAGTCCGGATCAAGGGACCCGGGCCGGGGCGCGAGTCGTCGGTGCGGGCATTGAACGCCTGCGGCTTCCGGATCTCCTCGATCCAGGACATCACGCCGGTTCCGCACAACGGGTGCCGGCCGCCGAAGCGGCGCCGGGTCTGAAGCAGTCAAAGGGCTATCGGGAGCACACAGTGGGCTACGACAATCTGGTGACGGCCGAGTAAGCAAGCCGGCCGAGGACATACACGCGGGAATCAGAACATGGCACGCCATACCGGACCGAAACTGAAACTGTCGCGCCGCGAGGGCACGGACCTCTTCCTGAAGAGTGCCCGGCGCTCGCTCGACAGCAAGTGCAAGGCGGACAGCAAACCCGGGCAGCACGGCCGCATTTCCGGCGCCCGGCTGTCCGATTACGGGGTACAGCTGCGCGAGAAGCAGAAGGTCAAGCGGATGTACGGCCTGCTGGAGCGCCAGTTCCGGCGCTATTTCGCCGAGGCGGGACGCCGCAAGGGCAACACGGGTTCCAATCTGATCACGCTGCTGGAGTCCCGCCTCGACAACGTCGTGTACCGGATGGGATTCGGGTCGACCCGGTCGGAAGCGCGTCAGCTGGTTTCGCACCGGGCCATCGCGGTCAACGGCCGGATCGCCAACATCGCCTCGATGCTGGTTGCGGCCGGCGACCGCATCAGCGTGCGCGAGGGCGCGCGCGCCCAGGCGCGCATCCAGGAGGCTCTGTCGCTCGCCGAGCAGAGCGGCTTCCCGGCGTGGGTCGAGGTCGACCCCAAGAAGTTCGAAGGACGTTTCAAGTCCGCGCCGGATCGCGGCGACGTGGCGCAGGATGTGAACGAATCGCTGGTGGTCGAGCTTTATTCGCGCTAGCGCAACCGTTTTTTTTGTCAGACCAGCCTTATCGGTGTAACGAACCGAGGGTATTGGAAAGGGATCGTCGATGAACAACGCAAGTCTGTTGAAACCACGGGCCATCGAAGTCGAATCGATCGGGCCGCACGCGGCCATCGTCACGATGGAGCCGTTCGAACGCGGGTACGGACATACGCTGGGCAACGCCCTGCGCAGGATCCTGCTGTCCTCGATGGTCGGCTACGCGCCGACCGAGGCGCAGATCGCCGGCGTGGTGCACGAGTATTCCACCATCGACGGCGTCCGCGAGGACGTGGTCGATATCCTGCTGAACCTGAAGGGGGTCGTGTTCAAGCTGCACAACCGCGACGAGGTGACGCTGACGTTGAAGAAGGAGGGCGAGGGCGTGGTGCGCGCGTCGGACATCGAGCTGCCGCACGACGTCGAGATCGTCAACCCGGACCATCTGATCGCACACCTGACCGCGGGGGGCCGGCTGGAGCTCCAGCTGAAGGTCGAGAAGGGCCGCGGCTACGTGCCGGGCAACGTTCGCGCCTTCGGCGACGACCACAGCAAGACGATCGGCCGCATCGTGATGGACGCCTCGTTCTCGCCGGTGCGGCGGGTCAGCTACACGGTCGAGAGCGCGCGCGTGGAGCAGCGCACCGACCTGGACAAGCTGGTGATGACGATCGAGACCAACGGAGCGATCGGGCCGGAAGAGGCGGTGCGCCAGTCGGCCCGCATCCTGGTCGAGCAGCTGTCGGTGTTCGCGGCGCTCGAGGGCACTTCGGAGCCGGTCCTGTCGCAGCGCACCTCGCCGTCGGTCGACCCGATCCTGTTGCGGCCGGTCGATGACCTGGAGCTCACCGTGCGGTCGGCCAACTGCCTGAAGGCCGAGAACATCTATTACATCGGTGACCTGATCCAGCGCACCGAGAACGAGCTGCTGAAGACGCCGAACCTGGGGCGCAAGTCCCTGAACGAGATCAAGGAGGTCCTGGCGGCGCGCGGACTGACGCTCGGAATGAAGCTGGAGAACTGGCCGCCGGTCGGTTTGGAGAAGTAGGAGGGAAAGCCGATGCGCCACGGACACGGACTGCGGAAACTCAACCGCACCACCAGCCACCGCCTTGCGATGCTTCGCAACATGTCGAACTCGCTGTTGCGCCATGAGCTGATCCGCACCACGCTGCCCAAGGCCAAGGAACTGCGCCGCGTGGTCGAACCGCTGATCACGCTCGGCAAGGAGCCGACGCTGGCCAACCGGCGGCTGGCTTTCGATCGCCTGCGCGACCGTGATGTCGTGGTCAAGCTGTTCGCGGAGCTGGGGCCGCGTTACAAGTCGCGCAAGGGCGGCTACACGCGCATCCTGAAGTTCGGCTTTCGAGTCGGCGACAATGCGCCGCTGGCGCTGATGGAGCTGGTCGACCGGCCCCAGCCCGAAGCGGCTGCGCCGGAAGCGGCCCCGGCCGCCGGCAAGTAGGCGGTTGCCGGCCCGGGTGCTCGATGCGCGAATGGGCGAGTCCACGGCCGACGTCCTGCTGGTCCTGACCAACTGTCCGGACGACGCGACGGCCGCGCGGATCCGGCGCGAATTGGTCGAGCAGCGGCTGGCCGCTTGCGTGAACCAGCTCGCGCCGGTCCAGTCCACCTACCGCTGGCAGGGTGCCGTCGAGGAAGCCTCGGAGGTCGCGCTGCTGATCAAGACGACGCGGGACCGCTATCCGGCCCTGGAAGCGCACCTGCTCCGGCTGCACCCGTATTCGGTTCCCGAGATCCTGGCCATTCCGGTGGAGCGGGGCTGTCCGGAATACCTGACCTGGGTGCTCGCCGAAACCCGCGCCGATACTGACCAGAACGCGTAGTTGTCATTCACTCGTCATTCCGGTCGCATAGGCTGCGGGTAATGACGCGTAGATCCGGCGTGGTCGACCTGGCTCCATCCCGTCTTGCATTTTCGCCTTCGAACGGCCTTCCGGCGGCCGGGGCCGGGGCCGGCACCCGGCAGACCGTCCCGCCCGATGCCGCCCGCCCGGTCTCGCGGGTCCGCGCCATCTTCGTTTCCGACGTGCACCTCGGAACCCCCGGCTGCAAGGCCGAACACCTGCTCGATTTTCTTCGCCACCACGAATCCGAGTTCCTGTACCTGGTCGGCGACATCCTGGACGGCTGGGCCCTGCGCAGCCGCTTCTACTGGCACCAGACGCACAACGACGTGATCCAGAAGGTGCTGCGCAGGGCCCGCAAGGGCACCCGCGTGACCTATGTACCGGGCAACCACGACGAAGTCGCACGCCCGTTCTGCGGGCTGAACTTCGGCGATGTGGCGATCCGCGAAGAGGCCGTGCATGTGCTGCTGGACGGCCGCCGCCTGTGGGTCGTGCATGGCGACCTGGCCGACGGCGTGATCCGCCATGCCAAGTGGCTCGCCCACCTGGGCGATACGCTGTACGACTGGCTGCTGTGGACCAACCGGCACTTCAATGCGCTGCGCGCCCGGCTGGGATTCGGCTACTGGTCGCTGTCGCAGTACCTGAAGCACAAGGTGAAGAACGCGGTGAGTTTCATCAGCGACTTCGAGCACGTGCTGATCCGCGAAGCCAGGCGCCGCGGCTACGACGGCGTGGTGTGCGGGCACATCCACAAGGCGCAGATCGATGCGATCGACGGCCTGCTTTACTGCAATTGCGGCGATTGGGTCGAGAGCCTGACGGCGATCGTCGAAACGCTGGAGGGCCAGTTGAAGATCGTGGCGTGGAACAGCGTGCTGGCGCCCGGGGAGCGGGTGCCGCGCTGGAACGATGCGGAAGCGGAGGATGAGCCGCAGGCGCCCCAGGCCGTGCCGGTCACATGATGGACGATGGTCCGATTCAAGCCATGATGGACGCCGCCTGCGCGGGCGATCGGCCGGCGGGGGTGCCGGCGCGGCCGCCGGTGCGCTCCCGGCGCATCCTGACGGTGACGGACGCCTGGCATCCGCAGGTCAACGGCGTCGTCAGGACGATCGAGGCGACCCACAACGAGTTGCGGCGCGCAGGCCACGACTGCGACGTGATCACGCCGATGGATTTCGCCACCGTGCCCTGCCCCGGCTACCGCGAGATCCGCCTGTCGCTGCTCCCGTACCCCAGGGTCGCGCGCCGGATCGCGGAGCGCGAACCCGATGCGATCCACATCGCGACCGAGGGGCCACTGGGGCAGGCCGCGCGGCGCTATTGCGTGCGGCATGGGCTGCCGTTCACGACCGCGTACCACACGCGCTTTCCGCAATACCTGCACGCGATGTTCGGCATTCAGGAGCGCTGGGTCTACCGCTTCCTGCGCTGGTTTCACGCGCCAGCCTGGCGCGTCCTGACGCCGACCGCCGAGGTCGAGCGCGAGCTCGCCGAGTGGGGCATCCGGCACGTGGCGCGCTGGACGCGCGGGGTCGACCTGGACGTGTTCCGCCCGCGCGGCGAGCCGTCCCCCCTGGTGCAAGGGCTGGTCGGCCCGCGGTTCCTGTACGTGGGCCGCGTGTCGGTCGAGAAGAACATCGATGCCTTCCTGAAGCTGGATCTGCCCGGCAGCAAGATCGTCGCCGGCGTCGGACCCGCCTTGGAGCTGCTGAGCCGCCGCTTTCCCGACGTGCGCTTCGTGGGCGTGCTGGAGCGCCACCAGCTGGCGCAGCTGTACTCCAGCGTGGACGCCTTCGTGTTCCCCAGCCTCACCGACACCTTCGGGCTGGTGATGCTGGAGGCGCTTGCGTGCGGAACGCCCGTGGCGGCTTTCCCGGTGCAGGGGCCGCTCGATGTGGTGGGCGACTCCGACGCGGCCGCGCTGGATACCGACCTGCGGCGCGCAGCGCTGCGCGCGCTGCGGATCGATCGGGCGCGCTGTCGCGCTTGGGCCGAGCGCTTCTCGTGGGGCGCGGCGACCGAGCAGTTTCTCGCCCAGCAGCGCTGGACCGGAAGCCCGAGCGCATCGGAGGCGCCGTTGGCCCGTCCGGCCTGAGGCCGGCTCACCCGGCGGCGCGTCGATCGGCGCCCGCACGCAGCGCAGCCGATGCTCGACCGGCACGTGGCCTTTACGCATCAGCGTGCCCTCCGGTCGGGAAAATGGGTTTGCGCCGGAGCGGGCGCCTGCGGAACCACCTCGCCGGGGTTGCGCGCCGGGCCGGCGGGTTGTCTTCGGTCGGCAGACCCGGCGTCAGGCGATCATGCCGAACGGCTCGGGCGCCCGCACCGGAGCCGGTTCCTTGCGCCAGAGCAGTGCAGGCGCCTCGCACAGCGCGATCAGGCGCTCGATCTCGTCGAGCGGCAGACGGTTGAAATCGTCACGAGGGGCGCCGCCCTTGGCGTCCGTCCCCGCATCCTCGCCGACTGCAGCCAGACTGCGGCCGCAGTCCGCAGTGATTCGTCTGATCATCCTTTTCCCGTCCTTTCCTCATGGATACTTCGCGCTGCGCCGCACGCCGCGTGCCAGAAAAAGAGCGAACTCACGCCAGGCAAGACGCACGAGCGCCGCAGTTTGCACGTCGAGTCAAACGCGGAACATCCGGATTTACATTCAAGCCTTAGCGGGGAATACCTGAATTGCCGTGAATCCGCGATGGTCCGCAAGTGCGGATCCGCAGCGATCCTCGCCGCGAGGAATCGCGCGGCTACAGCTGCACCAGCCCGCGCCGCACCGCGTAGCGCACCAGTCCCGCCGTCTCGTGGATGTCGAGCTTCTTCATCAGGCGCGAGCGATGCGATTCGGCGGTCTTGTAGCTGATGTCCAGGATGCGGGCGATCTGCTTGGTCGATTTGCTCTCGGCGATCAACTGCAGGATCTGCCGCTCGCGTGCCGTCAGCTCCTTCGCGCCCGAATCGTCCTTGTCGAGGATTGCATCGACCAGCGAGACGGCCACCGCCGGGCTGATGTACACGGCGCCGCGCGACACCTCGTCGATCGCGCGCACCAGGTCCTCGGCCGCCTGCGTCTTCAGCACGTAGCCCTTGGCGCCGGCCTGCAGCGCTTCCACCACGTAAGGCCGGTCCGCATGCATCGTCAGCAGGATGGTGCGCATCTGCGGGGCGACGCGCACCAGCTCGCGCGCCGAGTCCACGCCGTTCAGGATCGGCATGATCAGATCCAGCACCGCGATGTCGATCTGATGCACCGCGGCCAGGTCGACCGCCTCCCGTCCGTTGGCCGCTTCCGCGACGACCACGTGGCCCGCCTTTTCCAGCAGGGCGCGCAGTCCCTGGCGGACGATCACGTGATCGTCCGCGATCATCACGCGGCGTCGCACCGTCATGTTCTCAACGGAACCACGAGCAGCAGCGTCGTTCCCCGCGGCGCGCGGGAAACGATCCGGAACGAACCGCCCAGTGCGGTCAGGCGTTCGCGTATCCCGATCAGACCTAGTCCCGTGTTCTCCTCCCGCCGTATTGGTTTCGCCAGTCCGACCCCGTCGTCCTGCACGATGCAACTGATCCAGCGCGACCCGCAGCGCAGCCTGATGCGAACCGCGTGGGCGCGCGCGTGCTTGACCACATTATTAATCGCTTCCTGCACCGAGCGATAGACGGTCGACTCGATCGAGGCCGGTATGCGCGCATGGTTATTCCCGCTGACCGAGATCGACAGATGGTTGCGCCGCGCCGCCGTTTCCGCCAGCCACCGCAGCGCCGGCAGCAGGCCCAGGTTCTCCAGCACCATCGGCCGCAACTCGTGCGACAGATCGCGCAGCGAGTCCTCCGATTGCCTCAGCAGCTGGACGATCTCTTCGATGCGCTCGCGCGTCGGCGCCGGAAGCGTGGGCGCCAGCTCGGCCAGAGCGATGTGCACCGACGCCAGCAGCTGGCCCGCCTCGTTGTGCAGGGCCTGGCCGATCCGCCTGGCTTCGTTCTCCAGCGCCTCGTTCAACCGCTGCAGCGCCAGGGCCGCCTCGCGCATTCCGCGGTGGCTCATTTCGAACGGCGACAGGCATTCGGCCAGGAACCTCCCGGCGGCCTGCGATGCGCCGGTGCGTACGGTCAGATCCTCGATCTCCAGTACGCGCCGCAGTGCCACCTGGTGCGAGGCCGCGACCTCGAGGATGCCCAGTCCGGCCACCAGCGCCTCGCGGCCCATCTCGTAGGCGCGGTGCAGATGCTCTTCGCGCAGATCGCGCAGGTAGCTCTGCAAGGCGTCGTGGTAGCTCGTGCCGAACCGGTCAATGTTCACGTTCATCGGCGGTCACGCAGTAGCGGGCCACCAGCACCAGGGCATCGTCGGTGCTCTTCGCATAGCGCCGCAGGATGTGTTCGGCAAGCGGCTGCGGCGGCAGCGTGTAAGGCAGCGTATCGGCCATCGCGTCGGCAAACCGTTCCTGTATGCCATCGGTCGCCATGACCAGCGTATCGCCCGGCGCGAGCGCGACCGCGACCGGATCCAGTTCGGGCAGATCGCCGCCGACCACTCCGCCGCGCACCAGCAGGCGCCGGACCGGAGCGCCGACCTCGATCAACTGCGGTATCACCACGCCGGTGACGTTGCCGATGCCGAGCCACGTCATGCGCTGCGACCTCCAGTCGAACGACGCCAGGCTCATCGTTGCCCCGTAGGCGCGGCGCAGCGCCGCGTGGCAGCGCACGACCAGGCCGGTGACCGTGTCCTGCGCGTACTGCGAGAGCGTATCGATCGCCTGCGCCGAAATCTGGGCGGCGCGGTGGCCGTGGCCGAGCGCGTCGACCACGGCCACCAGCGCGCCGTCCGGGAACGGCTTGACCAGGAACCGGTCGCCCGATTCCGTCTGGCCCGGCAACGGTGCGGCCGCGGCCCCCCATTGAAGCGTCTGGCGGCTCAGTTTCTCCATTTGGTCACGGTGACGGTCGTTCCGGCGTCGCGCTCGGAGACGATGTGAAAGTCGTCGACGATGCGCCGCACTCCCGGCAAACCCAGGCCCAGACCACCCGATGTCGAATAACCGGACCGGACCGCGAGCTTCAGGTCGGCGATGCCCGGTCCGCGGTCGCGCGCCACCACGACGATGCCGCGCCGCGAGCCGTTGTGGGTGGCCCGCACCAGGATGTCGCCGCGCCCCGCGTACTGGACGATGTTGCGCGCCAGCTCCGAAATGGCCGTGGCCACCAGCGTGGCCTCGCCGGCCGAGAAACCGAGTTGCTCCGCCAGCGTGCGCCCCTGCAGGCGGGCCGTGACGATGTCGTTGACCGATGCCACCGGTATGCAAAACTCCGCATCGTCGTGGGCGATCTGCTCTGGCATCCCGCAGTTTCCCGGTCAGCTCTCTGCGCGGGCATGCTGCAGCTTCTTGTCGAGGTAGGCCAGACCCTCTTCCAGGTCGAGCGCCGTCGAGACCTTCTCCAGCGTGATGCCCAGCTGCACCATCGCGAAGGCCACCTCCGGTTGGACCCCGACGATCACCGTCTCGGCGCCTCGCAGGCGGATGATGTGCGCGATATCGCGCAGCGTGCGCGATGCGAACGAATCGAGCACGTCCAGGGCGGTCACGTCCACGATCACGCCACGCGATCGGAACTTGCCGACCTTCTCCACCAGCGCGGACTGCAGCGCCAGCAGATCCTCGTCGGTCAGCGCCGATTGGATCGTCGCGATCAGGTACTGCGCCTGCTTGAGGATCGGAACCGCCATGCCGCCACCCTATGCTTCCTCCCGGAACCCCGAGATCTGCGACTGCGTCTCCTGCGTCGGCACGACCTTGTAGCCGAGCAGGCGCTCGGCTTCCTCGATTCCACCCTGCAGGTCCCCGACCGTGTTCATCTTTCCCAGATCGACGCCGATCTTCACCAGCGTCTGGGCGATTTCGGGCGACAGGCCCGTGACGATGACCGTTGCGCCCAGCAGCCGTGACGCCTCCACGGTCTGTACCAGGTGATTGGCCACGTGCGAGTCCATCGCCGCCACGCCGGTGATGTCGATCACGACCACGCGCGCCCGGTTGGCCCGGATCCCGCGCAGAAGCTGCTCGGTGAGCTGGCGCGCCCGTTGCGGATCGATCACGCCGATGATCGGCAGGATCAGCAGCCGCTCGCGCACCTGCAGCACCGGCGTCGACAGCTCGCGGATCGCCTCCTGCTGCTCGCGGATGATGCGCTCGCGCTCCTGCACGAACCCGACCGCGACGGTGTTCGCGATGCGGTTGGCGGCCGGTTCGTAGGCGTCCAGGATCCGGTTCAGCAGCTGGAAGTCGGCCTGGTACTTGGCGAACAGGGAGCGCGCCAGCACGTCGCGCAGCAGCAGCACGATGCCGATCACCTCGTGCGTCTCGACCCCGCGCGGGATGATCCGCTCGGACAGGTTGCGCGAGTACGTCTGCAGCGCCTCGAATGTGCCCGTTTCGAGTGCCGCCACGTAGTTGTCATAAACCGACGTCGCCTCGGCGAAGATCTCCGCGTCGGTCATCGCCGTCAGGACTTTGGCCTCGGTGATGCGGCGGGCCCATTCTTCCCGCAGCTCGGTGCGGTGCTGACGCAGGTGCTCCACCAGCTCCCGCAGCAGCGCCGCGGTCGAAACCGCGGTGTCCGGCGCCGCGTCCCGCTCGAAAATGGTTTTCAATTCGCTTCTCCCCGTTTCTTGTTGAGATCGCGCTCCCTGGGTGGTCGACCGGACACCGCCATTGCGGATGTTCGTGCCGGCTATTTGATCATCCAGGTGGGCGGCCACGGGTGTCCTCGTCTGATCGGCGTCGCTGCATCGCGCTAGCCGACGAGGATCCGCGCTCCTGCCGGCTCGATCATCTTAGGGTGGAACGGGTCGCCGTAGCGAGCCGGTCAGGGCATGCGGGTATCTCCCGCGCGCGGACTAGGGTGAATACCGGATGCCCCGATTGACGCGTTCCGGCAACCGATTGCGACGTCAGACCGCGCGGAACTTGTGGGTATCGAATTCGCGGTCGGAACGAGGCCGTTAGTCCCGGAAATTGTCGAACCCGATTGGCACGTCGACGACCTGGCTGCGCAGCTTCGCGATGCACTCCTGCAGCAGATCCTTCTTGGCGCCGGCGACCCGGACCGCATCGCCCTGGATGCTGGCGGTGAGCTTCAGGCGGCTGTCCTTCACGTGCTGCACGATGCTCTTGGCCAGCGCGGTCTCCAGCCCGTTGCGGACCGGCACGTCCTGTTTCAGCTTGTCGCCCCCGATCTTCTGCGGCGGCGCATCCAGCGTCAGGAAGCGCGCGTCGACCGACCGTTTCGCCAGCTTCGCCAGCAGCACGTCGCGCACCTGGCCCAGTTTGAACTCGTCGTCCGCGAAAAGGACCAACTGCAGGTCGGCCAGTTCGACCCTCGCATCGGAGCCCTTGAAATCGAAGCGGTTGGATATCTCACGGTTGGCCTGGTCGATCGCGTTGCGCAACTCGACCAGGTTGGGCTTGCAGACGACGTCGAACGACGGCATGGCGTTTCTCCCGGGGCCCGGGTGCGGGCGGGCCCCGGTGCCAGTTTATCCGCCAGCGCCGGGGCCGATTCCGCGTAAGAATTGGCCCGCTCGACCGACTGATACGAACCGACCTTCAGGGAGGCACCCGGGATGCTGAGCAGACGCGGATTTCTGATGGCTGGCCTGGCAGGCGGCGGCGCGCTGGCGTTGATCCAGGCCACCCGGTCCAACGGTGGGGCAGGCAACGAGGCGCCCGCCCGCTTTGAGGTGACCCATACGGACGAGCAATGGCGCGCTCTTCTTTCGCCGGAGCAGTACGACGTGCTGCGGCGTGAGGGGACGGAGCGGGCGTTCACCAGCCCGCTGAATCGTGAGCACCGCCCCGGCACGTTCCTGTGCGCGGGCTGCAGCCTGCCGGTTTTCTCGTCCAAGACCAAGTTCGACAGCGGCACCGGTTGGCCCAGCTTCTGGGCTGCGCTGGACAATGCGGTCGGCACCACGCGGGACGTCACCTTCGGGATGGTGCGCACCGCCCTGCACTGCGCGCGGTGCGGCGGGCACCTGGGTCACGTGTTCGACGACGGGCCGCCGCCGACTCACCTGCGCTACTGCATCAACGGGGCCGCCCTAAAATTTGTCCCCGCAGCCGCCTGAGCGCGCCGCGGCAGCGTTTCCAAGAGGAGTCCAACCATGTCGATCCACGCACCCTCGCCCGGCCCTCTGGCCAGGTTCCTGCTTCCGCTTCTGGCCGCGCTGGCGCCGATGCTGTGCGCCTGCGCCGAATCGGCCACCGTCGTTCCGGCCCCGGTGCTCGACGAGCCCGCGTCCGCTGCCGGGTCCGAAACGGCCGTGCTGGCCGGCGGCTGTTTCTGGGGCGTACAGGCGGTCTTCCAGCATACGAAGGGCGTCCAGCAGGTGGTGTCGGGCTACGCGGGCGGCTCGAAGGACACGGCCCAGTACGAGACGGTCGGGACCGGGCGCACCGGCCACGCCGAATCGGTGCAGATCACGTTCGATCCGCATCAGATCAGCTACGGCCGGATCCTGCAGATCTACTTTTCGGTGGCACACGACCCGACCCAGCTCAATCGCCAGGGCCCGGATTCCGGCACCCAGTACCGCTCGGCCATTTTCGCGATGGACGAGCCGCAGCGGCGCGTCGCCCAGGGTTACGTGGCCCAGTTGGATCGGGCCGGCGTGTTTCGGCGGCCCATCGTCACGCGGATCGATCCGTTCACCGGGTTCTACGCGGCCGAGGGATATCACCAGGACTATGCGACGCTGCATCCCGATTCCCCGTACATCGCCTTCAACGACCTGCCCAAGGTCGAAAACCTGAAGCGCTTGTTCCCCGACCTGTATCGGGATTCCCCGGTTCTGGTCCGCTCCGGGCCGGCGGCGGCGCGCTGACCAAATACTCCGAGGCTCCCCAGATGACCCTCTTTCGAGCCCTGATCGCGCCGCTGGCGCTGACCACCGCGGCCGGCGCCGCCGCGGGCGAGCCCTGCCGGGCGGTCAGCCCCGCCCACACGGTCGCGCTGGTCGAGCTGTACACCTCGCAAGGGTGCTCCAGCTGTCCGCCGGCCGATGATTGGCTGTCGCGCCTGCACACGCGGCAGGCGCCGCTGCAAGCCATTCCGATGGCGCTGCACGTCGGCTACTGGGACTACATCGGCTGGAAGGATCCGTTCGCCCGACGCGAATTCAACGACCGCCAGCGCCGGCTGGCCGGGCACAGCGGCGCCGGCACCTACACGCCGGAGGTATTCGTCGGCGGCTCGGAGCTGGCCGACTGGAACCGGCCGGACGCTTTCAAGGCGGCACTGAAGGACGTCAACGCTCGCCCGGCCCACGCGAACATCGAATTGCAGGCGCGCTGGGTGGCCGCCGCCGCGGGCACCGACCCGCAGCGGCTGGGCGTGCAAGTGCGCTGGTCCGCCGACGGCTCGATTCGCGATCCGCAGCTGCTGCTGGCGGTCAAGCGCAGCGGCTACCTGACGGACGTGCAGGCCGGCGAGAACCGCGGCAGCCGGCTGCGCAACGACCACGTCGTGCGCGCATGGGATGGCCCGTTTTCCCTCAAGCGGCAGCCGCTCGCCACCGAGATCCCGGTGCCGGCCGGCGCCGGGGATGCGACGCTGGTGGCCATCGCGCAGGACGGTTCCTCGGGTGCCGTGCTGCAGGCCGTTGAACTGTCCCTGGGATCTTGCGCGGCGTCGCAGTGAGGCCGGGATAAGGTGATAATTGGGTCAGGGAGGGGCCATGACGAGCGCACCCGCAGCCGCATCAACGCTCGAGTCGGCACTCGTGGTGCAGCCGGTGTGGGTGCGCGTGACCCACTGGCTCAATGCGCTCGGCGCGATCCTGATGGTGATGAGCGGCTGGCGGATCTACAACGCCTCGCCGATCTTCCAGTTCCGCTTTCCCGATTCGATCACGCTGGGTGGCTGGCTCGCCGGGGCGCTGCAATGGCACTTCGCCGCGATGTGGCTGCTGTTCGTCAACGGGCTCGTCTATCTGGTGCTGAACGTCGCCACCGGCCGGGTCAAGCGGCGCTTCTGGCCGCTGTCGGCGCGCCAGTTCGCTTCCGATCTGGCCGCCGCGTTGCGCGGACACCTGGCCCATGACGACCCCGCCCGTTACAACGCGGTGCAAAAGGCGGCCTACGTGGGCGCGACCGCGCTGCTGGTGCTGATGGTGCTGTCGGGTCTGGTGATGTGGAAGTCGGTGCAGTTTCCGCTGCTGCGCGCCCTGCTGGGCGGGTACGAAAGCGCGCGCATCGTGCATTTCCTGGCGATGTGCGGACTGGTCTTCTTCTTCATCGTTCATGTGACGATGGTCGCGCGCGTGCCCCGGTCGCTGCGGACGATGATTCTGGGCCGCTGATCGGCGTCCCGCGGGAAAGGACTTCGGCGATGAAACCCCCCACCACGCTCAGCCCGCGCGATCGGGACGATCTGCTGCAGGAGGCCGGCCGGCTGCTGCCGCTGGCGGCGCGGCGCCGCTTCCTGCGGCGCGGCGTCACGCTGGGCAGCCTCGCGATGCTGACCGGCTGCGACGTGACCGGCTCCGCATCGGCCGAGTCGCTTTTGATGGGGGTGTCGCGCTTCAACGACCGGGTCCAGGCCTGGTTGTTCGACCCGCACCGTCTGGCGCCGGCCTATCCGGAGTCGATGATCACGCGCCCGTTTCCGTTCAACGCTTTCTACGGGATCGAGAAGGTGCCGGTCGTGGACGGCGCCGGTTTCCGGTTGAACGTGGGCGGAAAGGTGCGCCAGACGCGGTCCTGGAGCCTGGAGGAGCTGGCGCAGCTGCCGCAGCAGGAGCAGGTCACGCGCCACATCTGCGTGGAAGGGTGGAGCGCGATCGGCAAGTGGGGTGGCGTTCCGTTCCGGCACTTCCTGGATCTGATCGGCGCCGACCTTGGCGCCCGGTACGTCGGGTTCCGATGCGCGGACGATTACTACGAGAGCATCGACATGGCGACGGCGCTGCACCCGCAGACGGTCCTCGCCCTCACCTACGACGGCCGCACGCTGCCGCACGAATACGGCTTCCCGATGAAGCTGCGGATGCCGACCAAGCTCGGCTACAAGAACCCGAAGCACATCGTCGAGCTCTTCGTCACCAACGACTACCCGGGCGGCTACTGGGAAGACAAGGGCTACAACTGGTTCGGGGGCTCCTGACCTGCGGACCGGAGTTCGGAGCCGGCCGGCCATGCGCGAGGGGAAGCGGAATGCGGGGAAGGTGGGCTTGGTTCGTCCTGCGTGTTTCGTGCGCGTCGATGCTCGCGTGGGTCCTCGTCGGGCGCGCAGGCGCGACAGAGCCGCGGACGGCAATCACCTGCGACCTGGCGGATTCAAAGGGCACGCACTACGACTACTCCTTCCTGTTCGAACCGGACAAGGGCACGCTGTTCTGGGTCCAAGGGCGCGAGGAACTCAGGACGGAGCGCCACACCGCTGGCGAACTGCTGGTGTCGCGCCGCGGCAAATTCGGAGAAACGTCCGCCCAGGTCGCTTACCTTGAGCTGGCCCTGGGGGGCGGCGGCGCGACGATGACCTATTTTCGCGACCCGACCGCGGGCGAAATCGCGAAGTGTGAAGGGGAGCAGTCGCCCGCGGACTGCAAGGCCCCCGTCGCCCTGCCGCAGTACTACGAGGCCGGCACCTGCACGTTCGAGCAACAAGCGGCCAAGTGAAGCGGCAGGGGCCCGGATCGCGCGTGGGCGGGCAAGGATCGGCGCGGACGTTTATCATGTCGCTCCGCCCGGCCCATCGCCGGGCCAGAAGAACGACCTGCCAGGCCGGCGCGAGGAGGATCGCTTCGGCGTCATTCAGTCCCGAGTGGGGCCGTAGCTCAGTTGGTAGAGCAGCGGACTCTTAATCCGTCGGTCGAAGGTTCGAGCCCTTCCGGCCCCACCAGTTTTCGCTCGCTGCGCGGGCGAAAACTGCCCGCCGAAGCCCGCAGGGCGAAGGCGGGCCATTGCGAATCAAGCACTTAGCCAGCCGCCGCGCCGGGCCCTCAGCGCGCGTTCTCTTCCCTCAACCAGCGCGCCGCCTGCAGCGCGAAATAGCTGAGCACGCCGTCGGCGCCTGCGCGCTTGAATCCGAGCAGCGCCTCCATCACGACGGCGCGCTCGTCGAGCCAGCCATGGCTGCAGGCCGCTTTGAGCATCGAGTATTCGCCGCTGACCTGGTAGACGAACGTGGGAGCCGCGAACTGGTCCTTGACCCTGCGCACGATGTCCAGGTACGGCATGCCGGGCTTCACCATCACCATGTCGGCGCCCTCCTGCAGGTCCAGGCCCACCTCCCACAGTGCCTCGTCGGTGTTGGCCGGATCCATCTGGTAATTGGCCTTGTTGGACTTGCCCAGGTTCGATTTGGAGCCGATCGCGTCGCGATACGGTCCGTAGAAGGCGCTCGCGTACTTGGCCGCGTACGCCATGATCCGTGTATAGATGTGCCCGTTCGATTCCAGCGCGTTGCGGATCGCTCCGATCCGGCCGTCCATCATGTCGCTCGGGGCCACGATGTCGACCCCCGCCTGGGCCTGCATCAGCGCCTGCCGGCACAGGATCTCGACCGTCTCGTCGTTCAGCACGTAGCCGGAGCCGTCGGCCACGCCGTCCTGGCCGTTGGTGGTGTATGGATCCAGCGCGACGTCGGTCAGCAGACCCAGCTCGGGCAGCCGCTGCTTCAGTGCGCGCACCGCGCGCGGCACCACGCCCTCGGAATTGACCGCTTCGCGCCCGTCGTGCGATTTGAGGGATGCATCGACGACGGGAAACAGCGCCATCACCGGCACGCCCAGCTTGACGCACTCCTCTGCCACCGGGAGCAGATGATCGATCGAGACGCGCTCGATGCCCGGCATCGAAGCCACCGGCTCGCGCCGCTTGTTGCCGTCCAGCACGAACACCGGATAGATCAGGTCATCGGCGCTGAGCCGGTGCTCCCGCATCAGACGGCGGGAGAAATCGTCGCGCCGCATCCGGCGCATCCGTACCGACGGAAAGCTTCCGAGTATCTGGATTGGCTTGGGCATCTCTTCGAAACCCCGGGATGGCGATGATCGATGATAACCGCGCGGTTTGCCTCACGCCGGCAGCAGCATCCGGGCGACCCGTTCGCTCAGCTCGTCGAGCCCCTCGCGCGCGCGTGCCGAAAACAGCTGTACGGTCGTCTGCAGCGGCAGCGTCCGGGCGCGCTGCTCGGCGGCGGCCAGCGCGGCCCGGCGCTCGACCGTCTTGAGCTGGTCGGCCTTGCTCAGCAGCAGGTGCAGGGCCGCGGCCCGATCCGGGTCGCGCTGGCACAGCAACCCGATCAGCTCCTCGTCGGCCGGCAGCAGGCCCCGGCGGCTGTCGATCACCAGCACCACGCCGCGCAGGCGGTCCCGGCCGACCAGGTAGCCCCCGATCAGGTCGTTCCAGCGCTGCCGGGTGGCGGCATCGACCTTCGCGAAACCGTAGCCCGGCAGGTCGACCAGGTGCCCGACCGGGGCCGGGTCGCGGCCGCTGGCGAGTGCAAAGAAATTCAGCGTCTGCGTCCGCCCGGGCAGCTTGGACGCGTACGCCAGGCGGGTGCGGTTCGTCAGCGCGTTGATGGCGCTCGACTTGCCCGCGTTGGAGCGGCCCACGAACGCGACCTCCGGCACCTCGCCCAGGGGGGCGCCCTGCAGGGCGCTCAGCTCGGCGACCGAAATGACGAAGCGGGCGGTATCGAACGGGGTGGACATCGGATCATCTTCCCTCTTCAGCTCCGCCGCGTTCACCTTGGTTGGGGGAGCACGAGGGGGCCGGCCAAGCCCCCTCGTTCTCTTCCTCTTGCCCTATCCGGCCGAAGGCCGGATAGGGTGTGGGCGCGGAGCCGGCTAAAATGGCGAGCATAAGTGCAACCGGACCCTGTCAGTGGCCGGATCGATGATGGAGAGGATCGACGCTTTGAAAACATCGCGCATCGCGGCAGCCTTGACCGTCGCCGTGCTGCTGCGCCCAGGCGCGGCCGCCGAGCAGCCTCCGGTCGATCCGGCCAAGGGCCAGCAGATCGCAAGTCAGGTGTGCGCCGCCTGCCATATGGCCGACGGCAACTCGACGATCGCCACCAATCCGAGACTGGCCGGGCTGAGCGCCGAGTACCTGGCCAAGCAGCTGACCGACCTCGCCAAGCCGGCCGGGGACAAGAGCGGCCGCGAAAACCCGGTGATGGGCGCCTTTGCGATGACGCTCTCGGAAGCGGACCGGCGCAGCGTTGCGGCCTGGTTTTCCGGTCAGACGCCCAAGCCGGCTGTCGCGCACGACAAGGAAAGCGTCGAGGCGGGCGAGCGCATCTATCGCACCGGCATCCCCGAGAAGGCCGTTCCGGCGTGCGCCGGCTGCCATGGCCCGACCGGCGCCGGCCTGCCGGTGCTGTACCCCCGGATCGGCGGGCAGCACGCGCAGTACCTGGCGGCGCAGCTGAAGGCGTTTCGCGAGGGCAGCCGCCGCAACAGCCCGCCGATGCAGCAGATCGCGTTCCGGATGTCCGATCCGGAGATCAGCGCCGTGGCCGACTTTGCGGCCGGCCTGCGCGGCCCCTGACGGCGGGCGGTTGGCGCGCCCGCCTCAGGTCCTGTCGAACACCTCGTTGCCCTGCTGCGTGACGCGCACGAAGGTCGTGCGCTTGGACAGCTCCTTCAGGCGCCGCGCTCCCACGTAGGCGCACGCCGAGCGCAGCCCGCCCACGATCTCCTGCACGGTGGCCGTCACCTCGCCCCGGTACGGGATCAGCACCTCCTTGCCTTCGGCGGCCCGGTATTCGGCCACGCCGCCCGCGTGCAGGTCCATCGCGGTTTTCGAGCTCATTCCGTAGAAGCGCTGGTAGCGCTGCCCGTCGCGCTCGATCAGCTCGCCGCTGCACTCCGCATGCCCGGCCAGCATGCCCCCCAGCATCACGAAATCGGCGCCCGCGCCGAACGCCTTGGCGATGTCGCCGGGCGTGTTGCAGCCCCCGTCGGAGCAGATGTGTCCTCCCAGCCCGTGCGCCGCATCGGCGCACTCGAGCACGGCCGACAGCTGCGGGTAGCCCACGCCCGTCATCATCCGGGTCGTGCAGACCGAACCGGGGCCGATTCCGACCTTCACGATGTCGGCGCCCGACAGGATCAGCTCTTCGGTCATCTCGCCGGTGACGACGTTGCCGGCCATGATCACCAGCTTCGGATAGCGGGCGCGGATGCGCCGCACGAACGCCACGAAGTTCTGGTGGTAGCCGTTGGCCACGTCGATGCACACGTACTCGATGGCGCCCTCGGCCGCGTCCACCACGTGGTGGAACTTTTCCTCGTCCGCCGCCGTGATGCCGACCGAGAACAGCGCCGCCGATTTGCGCTTCAGGCCACGGAAGAAATCCAGGTAGCGGGCCGGCTCGTAATGCTTGTGCAGCGCGACCGACAGGCCCAGGCGCTCGAGCGCGCCCGCCATCTCGATCGTGCCGGTCGTGTCCATGTTGGCCGCGACGATCGGAACGCCCCGATAGGGCAGGGCGCCATGGCGGAAGCGGAATTCGCGCTCGATCTCGACGTCGGCACGCGAGGTGAGCGTCGACCGCTTGGGCCGGATCAGCACGTCCTTGAAGTCCAGCTTGACCTCGTGCTCGATGTGCATGGCCAACCTTCCTTTCGGCGTCCTGCTAGGGCAGCAGCGATTCGCCGGACATCAGATCGTCGATCGTCTCCCGCCGCCGCACGCAGTGGGCCTCGCGGCCATCGACGATCACCTCGGCCGCCCGTGCGCGGCTGTTGTAGGTGCTGGCCATGCTCATGCCGTAGGCGCCGGCCGACAGCATGGCCAGCAGGTCCCCGGCCTCGATGGCGAGCTGCCGCTCGCGCGCCAGCCAGTCGCCGCTCTCGCAGATCGGGCCCACCAGGTCGAACGTCCGTGCGGGCTGCGTGCGCGGTCCGACCTGCTGCACGTCCATCCAGGCCCCGTACAGCGCCGGCCTCATCTGGTCGTTCATCGCCGCGTCCACGATAGCGAAATTGCGGTCCCCGCCCGCTTTCAGGCCGATCACGCGCGTGAGCAGCGCACCGGCCGGCCCGACGATCGAGCGTCCCGGCTCCAGCAGCACCATCTTGTCGCGATGTCCGCGTGCGTCGACGCGGCGCGTGATGGCGCCCACCCATTGCGGGATCGCAGGCGGCGTTTCGTCGCGGTAGGCGATCGCCAGGCCGCCGCCGAAATCGAGGTGGTGCAGCTTCACGCCCGCCTGCTCGAGCTGCTCGACCAGGTCCAGCAGCCGGTCGGCCGCCTGCTCGAAGGGCGCGGCCAGCTGGATCTGCGAGCCGATGTGGCAGTCGATCCCAACCACCTGCAGGTGCTGATCGGCGCCGGCGCGCCGGTACAGCTCGAGTGCCTGGCCGTACGCCACGCCGAACTTGCTCGACTTCAAGCCGGTGGCGATGTACGGGTGGGTCCCCGCGTCGATCTCCGGATTGACCCGAAGCGACACGGGAGCGCGCCGGCCATTGGCGGCCGCAATGCGGGAAAGAGTGCACAGCTCGAATTCGGACTCCACGTTGAAGCACAGGATCCCGGCCCGCAGCGCACTCTCGATCTCGGCGTCGGTCTTTCCCACGCCGGAAAAGACGATCCGCCCGGGCGCTCCACCGGCGGCGATCACGCGCGCCAGCTCGCCGCCGGAGACGATGTCGAATCCGCTGCCGGCGCGCGCCAGCAGCCCGAGAACGCCCAGGTTGGGATTGGCCTTGACCGCGTAGCAGACCAGCGCCGGCCGCCCGGCCAGCGCGCGCTCGTACTGGCGGTAGGCGTCCAGGATCGCGCGGCGCGAGTACACGTAAAGCGGGGTGCCGAAGCGTTGCGCGAGCTCTTCCAGCGGGACCTGCTCGCAGTACAGGCGCCCGTCGCGCCGGCCGAACGGCGCCGTGCCGTGCTCCAGTTGGCTCGTCATTTCGGCTCGGCCGGCGGTGGCGCCGGAGTGCCGACTGCGGATGGCGCATCGGGGGCCGGCGCCGGCTGGGGCGGCTGGGCCGGCTTGTCCTGCCGGACCGGGGCAGTCGACTGCTTCGGGGGCGGCGGCGGCAGGATGAGCGGGCCTTTGACGCCGCAAGCGCCGGCCAGAACGGCGGCGCAAACTACAATGGCCGCGGCAGGAACTCTCATCACGAGCAATCTAACATGACCGAATCGGAGTTCAACGAACGCGCCGAGGCGGTGCTGGCGGCGCTGGAGCAGTCGATCGACGCGGTCGATGCGGGAATCGACTGCAGCCGCAGCGGCGGCGTTCTGACGCTCGAGCTGGACAACGACAGCCGGATCGTCGTGAACACCCAGCTGCCGATGCGCCAGATCTGGGTCGCCGCGCGCAGCGGGGGCCATCACTTCGGCTACGACGGCAAGTCCTGGCGTGACACACGCGATGGCACCGAGCTGTTCGCGACCCTTTCGCGCCTGGTATCGGCCCAGGGCGGCCACCCGGTGCTGCTCGGCCCGAAGTAGCCGCCCTCACCCCGGTGCGGCCGATCGACGCTTGGTGACGCCCGATCGCCCCTCGCCCGCGCAGCGGGAGAGGGGCCGGGGGTGAGGGCGCGCCCCTGTTTAAAACACGTTCTCGCTGCGCTTGGTCGCTTCCGGCACCTGCGCCTGGTCCAGGCCGAGCGTCGCCAATCCCTGGCCGGGCGGGAACTGCTCCAGGTAGTACTCGCCGTCGATCGACACCACCCCCGGCGGCGGCTCGCGCTGCACCAATGGCAGGCCCTTGAGCGCGGAGGTCATGTAGTCGAGCCAGATCGGCAGCGCCAGGCCCCCTCCGGTCTCGCGCTCGCCCAGATTGCGCGGCTGATCGAATCCGAGCCAGGCCACCCCCACGATGCCGCCGCCGTAGCCGGAGAACCAGGCGTCGTGGGAATCGTTGGTGGTGCCGGTCTTGCCGGCCACATCGGAGCGACCCAGGCTGGCGGCGCGCGCCCCGGTGCCCGGGGGGCGGGTCACGTCGCGCAGCACGTTGTCCATGATGAACGCCGTGCCGGCATCGATGACCCGCGTGGCGGAGTCCCCGGCGACCATCGGCGCCGCCTCCATCAGGACCTTGCCGCCGGCGTCGGCAATGCGCGTGATCAGATAGGGATTCACCTCGAAACCGCCGTTGGCGAACACTGCGTAGGCGGCCAGCTCCTGCCAGGGCGTCACCGAACCGGCGCCCAGCGCCATCGTCAGGTACGGCGGGTGCCGTTCCGGATCGAACCCGAACCGGCCCAGGTACTGCTGGGCGTATTGCGGGCCGATCTGCTGCAGCACCCGTATCGACACCATGTTCTTGGACCGCACCAGTCCCTGCCGGAGGCGGATCGGGCCGTCGTACCGGCCGTCGAAGTTCTTCGGATCCCAGACCTGCCCGCCGGTCTGATCCGGATCGAGCATCAGCGGCTCGTCGTTGACCAGCGTGCTGGTCATCAGGCCCTTTTCGAGCGCGGCCGCATAGATGAAGGGCTTGATGCTGGAACCGGGCTGGCGCCACGCCTGGGTCACGTGGTCGAACTTGTTCAGGTTGAAGTCGAATCCGCCCACCAGCGAGCGCACTGCGCCGTCGCGCGCATCGCAGGCCACGAAGGCGGCTTCGACCTGGGGAATCTGGGCGATGGCCCAGCTGTCCTTGCCGGCGGAGGCCAGCCGGACCACGGCGCCGGGCACGATGCGGCGCGAGGGCTGGGCGCGGGGTGCCAGCGATGCGGCGGCGAAGCGCAACCCCTCGCCTTCGATGCGCGCGATCCGCCCGTCGGCGAAGCTTGCGCGCACGAGCTTGGCCGACGCTTCCAGCACGACCGCCGGGATCAGCCCGTCGACCTCGGGGGCGTCGGCCAGGGCCTCGTCGATGCGCTGTTCGCGGGGCGGCCCCTCGGCCGGCAGCTCGATGAAACGCTCCGGCCCCCGGTAGCCGTAGCGACGGTCGTAGGCGAGCACCTGGTTGCGCAGCGCGTCATACGCAATCTGCTGCTCGCCGCTGGAGATGGTCGTGTACACGTTCAGCCCGCGCGTATAGGTCTCGTCGCGGAACACGTCGTACACCAGCTGGCGCGCCAGCTCGGCCGCGTACTCCGCGCGCACGCGTGAATGGGTCAGGTTGGTGACGGCCGAGGTCTCGGCGCCGCGCACCTTCACCTCGGCCGAGACCGCCTGGTCGTAGTCGGCCCGGTTGATGTAGCCGAGCGCCAGCATGCGCGACAGCACGTGGCGCTGTCGCACGCGCGCGCGGTGCAGGCTGGCGTTCGGGTTGTACGCGCTCGGGGCCGCCGGCAGGCCGGCCAGCAGCGCGCATTCGCCCAGCGTCAGGTCGCCCAGCGCCTTGCCGAAGTAGGTCTGGGACGCCGCGGCGAAGCCGTAGGCGCGCTGCCCCAGGTAGATCTGGTTGATGTAGACCTCCAGGATCCGGTCCTTCGGAAGCGACGACTCGATCTTGTAGGCCAGCGCGATCTCGTACAGCTTGCGGATGTAGCTGCGCTCGGAGCTCAGGTAGAAATTGCGCGCCACCTGCATCGTGATCGTGCTGCCGCCCTGGCCGCGCCGCCCGGATATCGCGTTGGCGACGGCGGCACGCACCAGCCCCAGGAAGTCGACCCCGCTGTGCCGGTAGAAGCTTTCATCCTCCGCCGACAGGATGGCATCCTTCAATCGCGGCGGAACTTCGCCGATCGGGACGTAGCTGCGCCGTTCCTCGCCGAACTCGCCGAGCAGGACGCCGTCCGCGCTCCAGATTCGAAGGGGAATCTTGGGGCGGTAGTCCGCCAGCGAGTCGATCGGTGGAAGGTTCGCGTAGGCGATCGCGAACATGAACATCACGAACAGCACGGCGCAGGCCGCCGCGCTGGAGCCCAGCAGAGCCGTCCACAGCACCAGGCGCCCCCAGCGCGAGCGCAGCCAGGCTTGCGCCTGTTTCAGGAGGTCCGTTTTCGGGACGGGTTCGACGTTCACCGCGCGATCGGCGATAGGGAAGTTGTCGAGGGTCTCGGAATTCCGGCAAAGACCCCGCGGGACGCCGGATGGCGAGTCGTTTGACTAGGGCGCAAAGCAGATCAGCCGTGCCGATTATAGGCAGCTGGCTCGAAAGGCCGGTGAACGCCGCGCGAAGGGGCGATCAAGAAAGGCGCCCGCTTGACGAATGTGCCGTAAAACCGTAGCTGTTCACATGTTCGAAGGGCTTGTGCGGACTTCCTAAAGGTTGTTAGCATCTTAAGGCGGAAATCATGAAGAAATAGCGGTAAAGCGCCGAAACATAAGGATTTTGCGGGCGGTGCATTTCGTCGCACGGGGGAATCGCCGATTCGGACAGCGCCGGGTGAAACTGGTTCACTGATCCGGCCTGTGCCCCTTAAGGGGCTAATACGTTTAGTGCAGGAGCACTGCCTTGGCCTTCGAGTTGCCGTTCTTCTCGTCCAAGACACCACCGCTGATCGGGCTGGATATCGGTTCGTCCAGCGTCAAGCTGGTGGAACTGTCCGATCCCGGCGGCGGCGTGCTGCGGTTGGAGCGCTACGGGATCGAGCCGATTCCGCGCGGGGCGGTGGTCGACGGCAACATCGACAAGATCGAGGTGGTGGCCGAAGCGGTCAAGCGCGTGTATCGCCGCTGCGGCACGCGGATCCGCAACGTGGCGCTCGCGCTGCCGGCATCGGCCGTGATCACCAAGCGGATCGCGCTGCCGGGCAATCTGCGCGAAGAAGAAATGGAGATGCAGGTCGAGAGCGAGGCCAACCAGTACATCCCATTTGCGCTGGAGGAGGTCAGCCTCGACTTCCAGGTGATCGGCCCGATTCCGAACTCGCCCGAGGACGTGGAGGTCCTGATCGCGGCCTCGCGCAAGGAAAAGGTCGAGGACCGGATGGCGGTGGCGCAGGCGGCCGGTCTGAAGCCGGTCATCATGGACGTGGAATCGCTGTCGGCCCGCTCGGCGTTGCTGCGCCTGATCGAGCAGTTGCCGGCGCGCGGCGAGGGCCTGGTGATCGCGGTGTTCTACATGGGCGCCAACACCACCAGCGTGAGCGTGGTGCTGGACGGCGAAGCGATCTACGAGCGCGAGCAGCCGTTCGGCGGCCAGCAGTTGACCGGCGATATCGGGCGCTCCTACGGCATTCCGGCCGAGGAGGCCGAACAGAAGAAGCGCAACGGCGACCTGCCGGCCAATTACGAATCGGATGTGCTGAAGCCCTTCGTGGACACGGCCACCACCGAGATCACGCGCGCGCTGCAGTTCTTCTTCACCTCGACGCCGTACACGCGGGTCGACCAGATCATGCTGGCCGGCGGCTCCTCGGTGCTGCCGGGACTGCCCGAGGCGCTGATGGAAAGGGCGCAGGTCCCGACGTCGGTGATTTCGCCGTTCAAGGGCATGGAGATTTCCGGCAATGTGCGCGAGAAGCAGCTGCGGCTGGACGCTCCGGCCCTGCTGACGCCGTGCGGCCTGGCGATGCGGAGGTTCGAAACGTGATCGTCCGCATCAACCTGCTGCCGCACCGGGAACTGAAGCGGCAGCGCCAGAAGCAAGCGTTTTTCCTGATGACCGGCCTGAGCGTTGTCGCTGGCGCGGCGCTGGTCCTGCTGGTGTGGTCGGTGCTGGAGGGTTACATCGACAACCAGAGGGGCCGCAACAAGCTGATCTCCGACGAGAACCGGCGCCTGGATGCGCAGATCAAGGAAATCGCCACCTTGCGCCAGGAGATCGATGCTTTGCGCGCGCGCCAGAAGGCCGTCGAGGATCTGCAGGCCGACCGCAACGAGCCCGTGTACCTGCTCGACGAGCTGACGCGCCAGACTCCCGAGGGCATCTATCTGCGCTCGATCAAGCAGGAGGACCGCAAGGTGACGATCGCCGGATGGGCGGCGTCCAACGAGCGGGTCTCCGAGTTCCTGCGCAACCTGACCAACAACGGCCGCTATGTCGAACGGCCGGAGCTGATCGAGATCAAGCTGGCCGGATCCACTCCCGACGGCATCCAGCGGCGCCTGTTCGACTTCTCGATGAATTTCTACATGAAACCGAACAGCGAGCTGGGATCGCCCGCCGCCGCGGCCGGCACGCCCGGGGCCGCCGGCAAACCCGCCACGCCCGGCGCTCCCGGCAAGCCGGCAACACCCGGCGCTCCGCCCAAGAAGGGCTGAGCGCCAAAGCGCGAAGGACACCATGGCGACCGCTCCGACCAATTGGATGGCTCAGTTCCGGGGCCTTTCGCTCGACAACGTCGGCACCTGGCCTTTGCTGCCCAAGCTGGGCTTGTGGCTGGCGGTCGTGATCGTGTGCGGGATCGTCGGCTGGTGGTTCGTCTGGAGCGACCAGCTGACCTCGCTCGATACGCTGCGCCAGGAGGAGTCCACGCTGAAGGATCAGTACCGCGTCAAGATCCAGCAGGCGATCAACCTGGAGGAGCTGCGACGCCAGAAGGAGCAGGTCAACCAGTCGGTGCTGACGCTGGAAAAGCAGCTGCCCAGCAAGGCCGAGATGGACGCGCTGCTGTCGGACATCAACCAGGCCGGCATCGGACGCGGCCTGCAGTTCGAGCTGTTCCGGCCCGGTCAGGTCGTGTTGAAGGACTACTACGCCGAACTTCCGATCACGGTGCGCGTGTCCGGCCGCTACCACGACCTGGGCGCCTTCACCAGCGACATCGCCAACCTGCCGCGGATCGTGACGCTGAACAACCTGAACGTGCAGACCGTCAAAAGCCCGACGCTGTCCCTGGACGCGGTGGCCAAGACGTTCCGCTACCTGGACGAGGATGAGCTGGCCACGCAGCGCAAAGCGAAGGCCGGCGTGAAGGTGGGCGGCAAATGATGCGCCCGCTGGCTTGCGCCGGGATCCGTTGGGCCGCGATCGTCGCCGTGGGCGCCCTGCTGTCCGGCTGCGGCGCCTCGGACGAGAACGAGTTGCGCGGCTGGATGAACAGCGTGAAGCAGTCGACCCGCGCGACCACCACGCCGGTGCCGCCGCCCAAGGACTTCGCGCCGTTCGTGTACGACAGCGGGGGCGCGGTCGAACCGTTCGATCCGCAGAAGATCCTGATGGCGGTGGCGCGGCAGCAGCAGGCGCGGGCCAGCGCCAGCGCCGTGAAGCCGGATCTGGAGCGGCGGCGCGAGGTGCTGGAGGGCTTCCCGCTGGACCAGATCCGGATGGTCGGGATGATGCGCCAGGCCGGCACCAACGTGGCGTTGCTCGAGACCAACGGCTCCACGCACATCGTGCGGGTCGGCAATTACCTGGGCCAGAACTTCGGCGTGGTGACGCGAATCACCGAAACGGAGTTGGTTTTGAAGGAAATCGTTCAGGACGCCGCTGGCGAATGGGTCGAGCGTCCGGCCAAATTGGAATTGCAAACTGCGGCCCTGTCGCAGCAAGGGAGCAAGCGATGAGTGCGTCATTCCATCCGATGTTCAGGACCGCCCGCGCGATCCTGCTCCTGGCGGCGCTGGCCGCTGGCGGCGGCCAGGCCTTTGGGCAGGAAGGGGTCGCATCCAACAGCATCGAACGCATCGATGCGACCCAGACCAGCACCGGGGTGTTCCTGACGATACAGTTGAAGGAAGCGGTGGCCGGGGCGCCCACCAATTTTTCCGTGAGCAACCCGGCCCGCATCGCGATCGACCTGCCGGCGACGGTCAACAACCTGGGCCGCAGCGCGGTGGAAATCAACCAGGGGGACCTGCGCTCCGTGAACGTGGTGCAGGCGCAGGGTCGCGCGCGCGTCGTGTTGAACCTGCGGGTTCCGGTCACCTACACGGTGAGCGCGCAGGGCAACACGGTGCAAGTCGTGCTCGGGACCAAGACCGAAACGGCGACCTTCCCGGGGCCGCAACCGGCAGCGCCGGCCGGTGCCACCACCGCGGCCGTGCCCGGCAGCACCGGTCCGACCGCGCCGATGGCGACCGCCTCCGAGGCTCGCACGATCCGCGCCATCGACTTCCGGCGCGGCGCGGTCGGTGAGGGCCGTGTCGTCGTCGATCTGAGCGATCCGACCACCAGCGTGGACATCCGGCAGCAGGGCCAGCAGATCCTGGTGGACTTCCTGAACACGACCGTGGGCGAGGCGCTGCGCCGGCGCCTGGACGTGACCGACTTCGGCACGCCGATCGCGATGGTCAGCACGACCCAGCAGGGCGGCAACGTGCACATGGTGATCGAGCCGCGCGGCCTGTGGGAGCAGAACGCCTACCAGAGCGACACACACTTCGTGGTCGAAGTGAAGCCCGTGAAGGAGGATCCGACGCGCCTGTTCCAGGGCACGCGCCAGGGCTACCAGGGCGAGCGCCTGTCGCTGAACTTTCAGAACGTCGACGTGCGGTCGCTGCTGCAGGTGATCGCCGATTTCACGAACCTGAACATCATCACCAGCGACTCGGTGCAGGGCGCGATCACGCTGCGGCTGAAGGACGTGCCGTGGGATCAGGCGCTGGACATCATCCTGCAGTCCAAGGGCCTGGACATGCGCAAGAACGGCAACGTGATCCTGGTGGCCCCGCGTGACGAGCTGGCCACCAAGGAAAAACTCGATCTGGAGGCGCGCAGCCAGATACAGGAACTGGAGCAGCTGCACACCGAGAACTTCGTGGTCAATTACCAGAAGGCCGATGACGTGCGCAAGCTGCTGGTCGACGAGAAGCAGCGCATGCTGACCAAGCGCGGCAGCGTGGTGGTCGATATCCGGACCAACCAGCTGTTCGTGTCGGACACCTCGGCCAAGCTGGAAGAGGTGCGCCGGCTGATCGCGCGCATCGACATCCCGGTGCCGCAGGTGCTGATCGAGGCCCGCATCGTGGAGGCCGACGACGAGTTCAGCCGCGACATCGGCGCTCGCCTGGGATTTGCCCACTTGAACTCGCACGCCTGGGTCAGCTCCGGTGCCGGCTCGAGCTTCGGTCCGCTGCCGCCGGGAACGACGACCTGCCCGACCGGAATCAGCATCATGTGTATCGGCAACACGGAGATCGTGAACCCGAACTTCGTGAACCTGCCGGCGGCGTCGCTGAACGGCTACAACCCCGGCAGCATCGGGCTGACGCTGTTTAACAGCGGGATCACCAACGTGTTGAACCTGGAGCTGAGCGCGCTCGAGCTGGACGGCCGCGGCAAGGTGATTTCCAGCCCGCGCGTGGTCACGGCCGACAAGATCAAGGCTTCGATCGAGCAGGGCAGCGACATTCCGTACCAGACCAACACGCAGCTGGGCGGCCCGGGCCAGATCCAGTTCCGCAAGGCGGTGCTGCGCCTCGAGGTCACGCCGCAGATCACGCCGGAAGGCTCGATCTTCCTGGACGTGAAGGTCAACAAGGACACCCCGAGCGCCACGGTGAGCGGCAGCGGCGGCATTGCGATCGACACCAAGAACGTGACCACCCAGGTGCTGGTCGACAACGGCGGCACGGTGGTGCTGGGCGGCATTTTCCAGCAGACCGAGCGCACCACGACCACGAAGATTCCCTGGCTGGGCGACATCCCGGTGGTCGGCAATCTGTTCAAGGATCAGTTCAAGGAGAACAACCGCACCGAGCTGCTGATCTTCATCACGCCGCGGGTGATCTCGGAGAAGGTGACGCAGGCGGCTCGCAGCTGAGCAAGCCGCCGGCTCCGGCCCGCTCCTCCATCTTCCTGATCGGGATGATGGGGGCGGGCAAGAGCACGGTCGGGCGCCTGCTGGCGGCAGGCTGCGGCTTCGAGTTCATCGACTGCGATCGGGAGCTCGAACAGCGGGCCGGCACCTCGATCGCCAACATGTTCGAGCTCGAAGGCGAGGCCGGCTTCCGGCTGCGCGAGAGCCAGCTGCTGCAGGAATTGACGGCGCGCCCGCACCTGGTGCTGGCCACCGGCGGAGGCGCGGTGCTCGGCGCCGACAACCGCCAGCTGCTGCGCTCCCGCGGGCTGGTGATCTACCTGCAGGCCTCGCTCGACGAGATCCTGCGCCGCACGCGCGGAGACGCGAACCGCCCGCTGCTGCAGGTCTCCGACCGGGGTCTGCGCATCCAGGAACTGCTGGCGCAACGCGCGCCCCTTTACCGCCAGAGCGCGCACCTGGTGTTCCGGTCGGCCGCCGCCAACCCCCGGCGGCTGGTGGCGCGCCTGCTGGCCCACCCGCAGGTGGCGGAAGTGATCGGTACCAAGGCGGCGGCGCCCTGACTGTGACGTTTTCAGGACGTTGTCTCCGCTTCCTCCTGCGGAACCGGTCGCGCCTTTTGCCTTAGGAAACGAACAGGTCCCCGAGGCCAACGCGGGCGGCAGGCAGCTGGCGGGCGATCACGATTTCCGGCGGCCAGTGCTCCGTGACCGTGCCATAGCCTTGCCTGGAGGGGTCCAGATGCCGCAGCAGCACCCGGCCTTCGACGTCGACGATCCACAGTTCGGGGATCCCGTGGGCCGCATAGAGGGGCGCCTTGACGGTGCGGTCGAAGCGCAGCGTCGTGTCGGCCACTTCGACCGCGAGCAGCACGTCTTCCGGTCCGGGAAGTGCCGGCCGATCCCTGCATTCCGGGCGAAGCAGCGCAAGATCCGGCTGCGGTTCGGAAATTGGCTTAAGGACCACGGGTCCCTGGACTGATACCACGGCATCCGGGCCAACGGCAGTCACGAGCAACTGGGTCAGCCGGTTGACCGCGTTGAAATGCCTTCCCCCGATCGGCGCCATCGACAGCAGCTCGCCTTCGATCAGTTCGACGCGCTCTTGTGGCCTGAGAACCCCGGCTTCCGCCATGTGGTGGAAGTCTTCGACCGTGAGCGTGCGTCGAGGGAATTCGAGGGGTGCACCCATGGCGCCGATCTTAGTACGCAGGCAACCTGTTGTCGCCCGCTCCGCCCTCCTGCGGGCGGCAGTCCGGGCCGCGCAAGGGCATAAAATCGGCCCGATGCAGCGCCTCACGGTCGAACTGGCCGCCCCTTACGACATCCACATCGCCCCGGGACTGATCGGACGTCTGGACCGCTTCGTCGAGCCGCTCGTGCCTACCTCCATTCATATCGTCACCAACACGGTGGTGGCGCCCCTGTACCTGGAGGCGGTGCGTCACGCCTGCCGGCAGGTGGCGCCGACCACCGCGTCGACCATCCCCGATGGCGAATCCGCCAAGACGCTCCAGACCGTCGCGCAGGTGATCGACGCGCTGGTGGCGGCACGCGCCGACCGCGGCAGCGTCGTCGTGGCGCTGGGCGGCGGGGTCGTCGGCGACATCGCCGGGTTCGCGGCCTCCGTGTTCATGCGCGGGGTGCGGGTGGTTCAGGTGCCCACGACGCTGCTCGCCCAGGTGGATTCGGCGGTCGGGGGCAAGACGGGCGTGAACCATCCGGCCGGCAAGAACCTGATCGGGGCCTTTCACCAGCCGTCGGTGGTTGTGTCCGACACGACGGTGCTGCGCAGCCTGTCCGCGCGCGAGCTGTCGGCCGGCCTGGCCGAGGTGCTGAAGCACGGCCTGCTGGGCGACGTCGAATATTTCGACAGAACGGTGCGCGACATGCCGGCCCTGCTGGCCTTGGACGACGAGGCGCTGGCGGCCGCGATCGCGCGCTCCTGCCAGATCAAGGCCGGCATCGTCGGCCGCGACGAGCGTGAAAGCGGCGAGCGCGCGCTGCTGAACCTGGGGCACACCTTCGGCCACGCGATCGAGGCTCTGACCGGATTCGGCCGCTGGCTGCACGGCGAGGCGGTCGCCTGCGGTCTGTGCCTGGCCGGCGATCTGTCGTCCCGGCTCGGGCTGATCGGCGCGCCCGATGTGCAGCGCATCTGCGACGCGGTCGGACGGGCGCGCCTGCCGGCGCGGATCGAAGGCCTCTCGAAGGCCGCCGCGATGGAGACGATGCGCGGCGACAAGAAAACGCACGCCGGGCGCATCCGCTTCATCGTGCTGGAGCGCATCGGGCGGGCGGTGCAGAGCGAGGCGCCCGAGTCGCTGGTGGAGGCGACGCTGGCGGCCGCAGGCTACCGGTGATTCCGAGCGAGGACTGGCTGGCCGCGTATGCGGTGAGCTCTTCGCAGTCGCGCGGGCGGCGCCACCCGGAGCCCGAGTCGTCCACGCGCACGTCGTTTCAGCGCGATCGCGATCGGATCATCCACTGCGTCGCGTTCCGGCGCCTCGAGTACAAGACGCAGGTGTTCGTCAACCACGAAGGGGACCTGTTCCGCACGCGCCTGACCCATTCGCTCGAGGTCGCGCAGATCGCGCGCTCGGTGGCGCGCAGCCTGCGCGTCAACGAGGACCTGGTCGAGGCCATCGCGCTCGCGCACGATCTGGGACACACGCCGTTCGGGCACGCCGGGCAGGATGCGTTGAACGAATGCATGAAGCCGCATGGCGGCTTCGAGCACAATCTGCAGTCGCTCAGGGTGGTGGACGAGCTGGAAGAGCGCTACGGCGCCTTCGACGGATTGAACCTGTGCTTCGAGACGCGGGAAGGGATACTCAAGCACTGCTCGCTCGACAATGCGCGCCGGCTCGGCGACGTGGCCGAGCGCTTTCTGCTGGGAAGACAGGCGAGCCTGGAAGCGCAGATCGCGAATCTCGCCGACGAGATCGCGTACAACAATCACGATGTGGATGACGGTCTGCGCTCCGGCCTGATAGTGGCCGAGCAGTTGGAGGGGATATCGATCGTGGCCCGTCACGCGGCGGAGGCCCGGTACCGGTTTCCGAGTATCGGCGAACGGCGCCTGGTACACGAAACCGTACGAAGAATGATCAATACATTAGTAGTGGACCTTATTGAAGAAACGCGCCGTCGCGTTACGCTGGCTTCACCGACGTGCGTAGAGGATGTTCGCCGCGCCGGTCCGTTGGTAGGATTTTCTCCGCAGACGGTGCAAGAGCAGGAAACACTGAAGAAGTTCTTACGGGATCGTTTGTATCGGCACCCCGAGGTCATGCGGATGACGACCAAATCGAAACGGATCGTGCGCGAGTTGTTCGACGCGTTCGAGCAGGAGCCGCGCCTGCTGCCGACTGACCATCAGACGCGCGTGTCGGAACAGGGACCGCGCGCAATCGCGGACTACATCGCAGGAATGACCGACCGGTACGCCATCAAGGAGCACCGCCGGCTTTTTGCGGTCGATTGAACCAGCCGGGCGGGGTCGAGGCACCAGCGAAGCTTCGCATCGGCAGTTTGCAAGGCAGCATCCACGTGGCACGCCTTCCTCGACTTTCCGTACCAGGCTACCCGCACCTGCTGGTCCAGCGCAGCGTGGCGGGGCAGCCCGCGTTCCTGGCGGACACCGACTACCAGTTCATGTTGAGCGAACTGCGCAGCCTGAGTCATCGGCACGACGTGGCGATTCATGCCTACGCGTTGATGCCGGATCAGTTCCACATGCTGGTGACGCCGTCCGACGGCCGCTCGCTGAGCCTGGCGATGCAGGCCCTGGGTCGCCGTTACGTGCGCGATTTCAACCGGCGCCACGACCGCAGCGGAACGCTGTGGCAGGCACGCTTCCGCTGCACGGTGATCGACCCGGAGCGGTACCTGCTGCCCTGTTCGTTGTTCGTCGAGCTCGGGCCGGTGCGCACGCAGCGTGTGGCCGACGCCAAGGGCTACTCCTGGTCGAGCCTGCCGCATCACCTCGGCCTGCACGTGGATCCCGCCATCACCGACCACGCCGAGCTCTGGAAGCTGGGCAATACGCCTTTCGAGCGGCAGGCCCAGTATCGGCGCCTGTCCGATGCCGGCCTGCCGGAACCCGACGTGGCGCGCATCCACAACGCGGTCGAGCATGGGTGGGCTCTGGGCGACGGCCCGTTCCTGAAGGAGCTGTCGTCCAAGACCGAGCGGCGCCTCGCGCCGCTGCCGGTGGGTCGGCCGCGCCGCGCGGCCAGCGCTGCCTCGCCCGGCGGCTCCGCTTCCTGAGCTGCCCACCCGGAGTCCGCCCCCAGCACCGGGCGGCGCATAGCGTTTCTTGGTGTGTCCACACGCGAGGGGCCCCCCCGGTCCGGCGAGCGTATCCAACTGCCCGGTTTGTTAGCGCTCGCTGACATCCACCGAAACGGTTCGCGCGCGCGGTTCGATGCGCTACTCAAGGAAGCGCCTGGGCGTGCGCCCCTACCGCGCCCGCATGTCCGCTTCGTGTCGTGCGCTTCTTCCCGTTGATCCCTAGGAATCACGTCGATCCCGACTGACACCGCCATTTCACATTGGCTCCCTAAGTTCACGCTTTCCCGCGCGCCGGGACATCGACTGTGGCAGGCCAATGACCGTTTCGCGACTCCCGACACGTCAACTGATCCTCGCCGGCGCGACCGGCCTTGCACTGGTCGCCTGTGGACATCACGCGTCCGGCGGCTCCCAGGTCGCCGTGAAAGTGAACAAGGACGAGATCACGGTGCTTCAGCTGAACCAGCAGATGGCGCGCCTGCCGGCCAGCCTGCCGCAGAGCCAGCGCGACGAGGCTACGCGCCGGGCGATCGCCGGACTGGTCGACCAGCAGTTGCTGGTGCAGCAGGCGATCGATCACAAGCTGGACCGCGACCCGGAGGTCGTCAGCGCCCTCGAGGCAGCCCGCCAGCAGCTGCTGGCGCAGGCGTACGTTCAGCGCGTGCTGGGCGCACAGGCCAAGCCGACCGAGCAGGAAGTGAAGCAGTATTACGCGGAAAACCCGTCGCTGTTCGCCGAGCGCAAGGTCTACCAGCTGCAGGAACTGACCATCCATGGAACACCGGAGCAGATCAGGTCGTTGGAGGAGCACGAGAAAGGCACCAGGTCGCTGCGCGAGCTGGCGGTCTGGCTGAAGGACAACAAGATCGAGTTCAACGTCGAAGCGGCCGTGCGCAGCGCGGAGCAGCTTCCGATGGATCGGCTGTCCCAGGTTGCGAGGTTGAAGGAAGGTGAAGTGGCGTTCTTCCGCGTCGCGGCCAATCCGAATCACGTCACCGCATTGCAGGTCCTGGGCAGCCAGATGCAACCCGTCGACGACAAGCAGGCTGCGCCGGTGATCGAGCAGTTCCTGACCAATCGCAAGCGGGGCGAGCTGACACAGTCCGAGGTCAAGCGCTTGCGCGAGGCGGCGAAGATCGAGTACGTCGGTGACTTCTCCAAGTTCGCCACGGCGTCAGCCGCACCGGAGGCCGCGCCCGCCCAGGCTGCTGCTGCCGGGCCGGTGCCGGATGCCATGGCCGCCCCGGGGCCCACCGCCGCGACGGCCGACACATCGAAAGTCTCGAACGACAAGGGCATTGCCGGCTTGCGCTAGCACGGGGGGTGCGCGTGTCAGTTCTAAGAGTCTTTGTCGCGGTCGTTGTTTCCCGCTGGCCGGTGGTGGCTGGCACCGCGGTAATGTGCGTCGCCGGGGGAATCGGCTATTCGATGATCGCGCCCGAGCGCTTCATCGCGACCTCGACCCTCGTACTCGATCCGGTCGGCGCGGCCTCCGCCTCGAGCGACGCCTCGCTGCGGACCGAGCTGGATCTGCTGCGCAGCGAGCGGGTCGCGCAGCGGGTGGTCGAGAACCTTCGGATGTCCGACAGTCCCGCCGCCAGAACGCTGCTGCTCGAGAGCGGCGACACGCGGCATACGCTGCCCGAGTTTCTGGCCCTGCAGCTGATGGAGCGCGTGCGTGCGTATCCCGCCGGCGAGGGCGGGTTGGTGCGTGTCCGGTTTTCCGCCCAGGACCCGGACTTCGCCGCCCAGGTCGCCAATGCCTACCCGCAGGCCTACGGTGAAGTGAGCCTGGAGATGCGCGCAGCGGCGATCCGCAGCGGGGTTGAACGCGCCGGCCAGGACCTGGCGCTGTTGCGGGTTCGCCTGGAACAGGCGCGCGTCCGCCAGACGACGCCAAGTCGAGCGGCGCTGGACTCCATAGCGGTCCGGGCCGGCGAGCAATTCGCGCACCTGGCGCGGCTGGCGTTGCAATCGGCCCACGCCGGTTTCGGCGCCCCCGAGGAATCGGTGCAGGTGTCTGCCGCGCTGGCCGGCAATCCGGGCGTGGGCGCGGATCCTGTGCCCCCGCCGTCGATCGCGCCGGCTGCACGCGCCGCCGATGGTGCGGGCGACGCGGCCACGCCGGAGCACGACCTGCGCCTGGCGCAACAGAATCTGGAACGCGCCGAGGAGCGGTTGGCGCGCCTTTCGATCGAGAGCATCGGCGCGCCGTTTCCGGCTCACCTGCTTGTGGCAGCCTCGGCGCCGCGCGCTTCGTCGAAGCCGCCGATCGTGACCTGCATTGCGATCGGCGCAGCCGCCGGCCTCCTGATCGGACTGTTGGCGTCTTTACTGGTCGAAGCGTTCGATCGGCGCGTGCGGCGCATCGAGCATGTCGCGCGGGATCTGGGCATCGTTGTGCTGGGAGACCTTCCGGCGGCATCGATGCCGTCGGCCCGTCCGGCCCGCGATGGGCGGCAAACGGGTCTGTGGCTGCAGCGAGCCTAGGAGCGGCCGCACGGCATCCTGGCGGACCGACCTTCGATGAACGCGTCCCGTCGCATTTCGGCTGAAAAAGCTCCGGCCGACCCGGACGGCCCGCCGATGTCGCGCGATCCGAGCGGCCGGTTGGGTGAGATCCTGCTCGCGCTGGGGCGGCTGCGCGAGCCGCAGATCGCCGAGGTGCTGGCGCGGCAGGCGAAAGATCCGCGCCGCTTCGGCGAACTGGCTCTGATTCTCGGATTCGTAACCCGAGGCGATGTCGACCTGGCCCTTCAACGGCAACACGACGCGGCGGGGCGCGATGTGCTGATCGACTTCCCGCGCAGTGCGAGCGCGGCGCAACTGGAGCTCGACGACCTGAGCAGCGAGGTTCTGGTCGCAGTGCGCTCCCAGCTGGTGCACCGCTGGTTCGGCAAGGACCCTGAGCAACGGGCGCTGGCGATCGTCAGCCCGGATCGCGGCGACGGTCGAAGCTACGTCTGCTCGCAGCTGGCGCGCCTGTTCGCCGACCTGGACGAGGACACGCTGCTGATCGACGCCGATCTGCGCCATCCGTCGCAGCACGCGACCTTCGGCACCGACAACTCGGTCGGCCTGTCCAGCTATCTGGCCGGACAGGTTCGCCAGCCTCCGGTGCGCAGCGTTCCGGGAATTCCATACCTGCACGTTTTGAGCGCCGGACCGACGCTCGAGCAGCCGCACCGGCTGATTGCGCGCAACGAATTCTGGAAACTGCTCGAGCGGCTGACGCCGCAGTTCCGTGCAGTGCTGATCGACACGCCCGCTACGTCCAGCGGCCCGGACGCAATGACGGTGGCGCTGCGCGCCAGCGGCGCGCTGCTGGTGGTGCGCAAGAACCGCTCCCGCATCGCCGACGTACGCGACCTGGCGGAGCAACTCGCGCAGTCGACGGTCGAGGTGCTGGGGGCGGTCGTCAATGAGCCGCCTTGAGCCGGCGCGTCGGTGACCGCCCTACCGGCCGCACAGTCTCGCCGATCCCTGCGGACCGACCGCGGCCACGTGCACGTAGTCCTCGAGCGGCCAGCGCGCGCCGTGCATCACGACCAGAACGGCCACAGTCGTTCCTGCGAGCGCCGGCGCCAGCCAGCGTGGACCGGCCGAGCGCCCGATCACGGCGGCAAGCAGGGCCACCGAGGCCCCACCGATGGCCAGTCCCACGACGACTTCGACCGGGCTGTGAACATGCAGCTCGATGCGGGATGCGGCAATCGCGCAAACCCAGGCCGATGCCGCGACCGCGATGAACGGCCGGGCAAGCTCGGGCAGGTGCCGGCTGCCCAGAAGCGCCAGTCCCCCGTAGGTCACCGCACTGAGCGCCGCGTGGCCGCTCGGGCTGAAGTGGTGCGCGGCCGGAAGGATCGAACCACAACCGTCGAATGCGAACTTCAGCGTCGCCACCACGAGGAGACACGCTCCCACCGAAGCGATCCACCCGGCTGCCCCGCGCGACCATCCACTTGCGAGCAGAACGATCAGCACCAACAGCGCGAGCGGCAGCCCGACGGCCCCATCACCGAAATTCGTTATCAGATTCCACACCGATTGCGTCACCATCCTCGAGCATCCAACATCGGTCTCACATTCCTCCACGCAATCCTCTCCTCGCGCGCCTTGCGGGAGAGGGGCGCCGCACCTCTCCCCCCTCTCCCGCTCCGCGGGAGAGGGGCCGGGGGTGAGGGCCACCAACGGCCGACGAAGTGTTGCACACCCGGATGACGCCAAACACCGTGCAGCTCCGTTTGCGTGTCTTCGCGCTTGCGATCACGCTTGCTTCGTTCGCCCGATCCGCCGATGCACTGGACGGTCGTGCAGCATTCGCCACGATCCGCTTCGGCGTCGTCGGCACGGTCTCGAGCGGCGCCCCTTCCGGGGGCGGCTTTTCGGCTACGCAGATCGCCCCCAGCTGGGCCGTGACGGCCGCGCACATCGCGCCGGCGGTCGGTCTTTCCTTCCGCAACGACTTCGGAAACTCGACGGTGGCCGAAATCCTTTCCTTCCCGACACGCGCACCCACGGACTCGCCGCTGCCGGGCGCGTTGCGCGACGACCTGGTGCTGGTTCGCCTGGCCGCGCCGATCCATGCGCTCTACCTGCCGCAGCTCGCGGATGACGCGACCTTCCTGTCCCGCGCCTCGCCGGGCCTTGCGCTGACGCTGGTATCCAACAATCCCGATGCGGCGCACCGTCGCTACGGTGCGGCGGAGCTGGCCGGCGTTTTCAATCGCATCGGCTATCCACTCGTGGTGTCGATCGGCAAGCAACTGGACGTCGTCCGGGGCGACAGCGGATCCGCGCTGTTCCTGGGGCGGATCAAGGACGCGAACGCTTCATCCGTGCTGATCGGAGTGGCGAGCGCCCAGGGCTCGACCGCGCAGGGGCAGAGCTTCGGCGTCTATACGCGCATCGGTGCGTACCGCGCGGCCCTGGATGCCGCGGTGGCTGCATCCGGCGAAACGCTCAATTGGGCCACGCCTCCCCTTCCTTCCCTTCCTCCGCTCTCCCGCTCCGCGGGAGAGGGGCCGGGGGTGAGGGCGACTCAACCCTGATGCTCAGGCGTGCCCTTGGAGTGTTTTGAAAGTTTGACAACCACTCCAACGCGTTAGGTCCGTTCGGACTAATTGCACGCGCTCACCCCCCGCGTTTCCGCGTAGACATAGGCCGAACGCGCGGCGCGCCGGTCACGCATGCGCAATCTGGCGCCGCTAAGGTCGCACGCTCCATCGCAGAGTTCGGTTTGATTTCGCTGCGAAAGCGGTACATGCCGGTCACGGATTTCGCAGAGCAACGAAAATTTCTCCAGCGCGTTTCGGAGCGCTTCGTGCATGTGATGACGCCACTCGAGCGCGACCGTGCTCGCGCGACCACCAGCGCGCACCCCTGGTGGCCGATCGCGGTCGGTTTGGCCGCCGTGATCGTGCCGACCGCGATCCGCTTCAGCCAGAGCGTTTGGCGTTCGTCCGAACAGTCGCACGGCCCGTTCGTGCTGGCGGTTGTCATCTACCTTTTCTGGACACTGCGCGGCGAATTCGAGCAGGCTCGGCCCCCTTCGCCTTCCGCCCCGGGCTGGCTATTGGTCGGGTTCGGGCTGATTGGCTACCTGTTTGGTGTCTGGACCAAGATCGCCGTGCTCGAGGGGGCCTCACTGCTGCCGATCGTGCTGGGCGCGCTGTGGCTGATGGGTGGGCCGGGACTGATCGGCAGGATGTGGTTCCCGCTTCTGTATCTGCTGCTCGCGGTGCCCATTCCCAGCTACCTGCTGGCGACGTCGACTGCCGCCTTGAAGCAGTTCTCGTCGGAAGCCAGCGAGTCGCTGCTTTACGCCTTCGGCTACCCGATCGCCCGCAATGGGGTCGTGCTGACGATCGGCTCCTACCGCCTGCTGGTCGCCGACGCATGCTCGGGGATGAATTCGGTACTGTCGCTCACTGCCGTTGGCCTGCTGTATATCTATCTGATGCGGCCGCCGTACCGCTGGCACATCGCGGTGCTGGTGGCCTCGATCCTGCCGATCGCGGTGTTCGCCAACATCGCGCGGATCGTGATCCTCGTACTCGTCACGTACTACCTGGGGGACGAGGCCGGCCAGGGATTCCTGCACGAGTTCGCCGGGATCGTCGTGTTCATCGTGGGCGTGCTGTCGCTGTTCGCGATGGATGCCATATGCCACCGGGTCGGCGAAATTGGCCGCGCGAGGGTTCATGGCTGACCGCCGCGCCGTCATCGCCGCCGGCTTGATGCTGTCCATGTCCGCGGCGGCGGCCTTCCGCATGCCGACGCGCAAGCTCTCCGACTCCCTCCCGCCGCTGCGGCTTGCGGACGCAGTGCCCGCGCGGCCGGGCGACTGGCGCCTCGATGGCAGCCTTGCTCCGCTGGTGGCGTCAGCCGACATCGAGGAGCAGGCGGGCCGGATCTACAGCCAGACGCTTGCGCGCACTTTCACGGACGGCAGCGGAGCGCAAGTGATGCTGATGATCGCGTACGGCGAGGATCAGGCCGACGCGACAACGCAACTTCATCTTCCGGAACTGTGCTACGCGAGCCAGGGTTTCGAAGTGGCGAGGCGCGGCCGGGGTCTGCTCGCGTTGCCTCAGGGTGCGTTGCCGGTGGTGCGCCTGTTTGCTCGGGAGAGCAATCGCCCGGAGCCCATCACGTACTGGACCACGGTCGGCGACCGCGCGCTGAACAGCGAAACCGAGCGGAAGCTGGCGCGCGCGCGGTATGCGCTGCGCGGGGAGATTCCCGACGGCATGCTCGTGCGCGTGTCGTCCATCGATGACAGCGAGCCGCGCGCGTTCCGGAATCACGACCGGTTCATCGCCGCCTGGGCCTCGGACGTCTCGCCCGGGCTGCGGTCGAGGTTCTTTGGAGTGGCCGGATGACGGCTTCGGTGCCCTTGGACGAGAGCGTTACCGGCGGGACCGCGACCTCCGCGGAGGCGAGGATCGGGGCCCGCGTGCTGGACACCTTCATCGACGCCGCCTCGTGCGACGGGGCCATCGAGCGAATCGTGGACTGGGCGCGGGCGCGCAAGTCGCGCGCGATCTACTTTTGCAATGTGCATTCGGTCGTGGCGGCCCGCGAGGATGCGGAGTTGGATGCCGCGCTCGCCGCGAGCGATCTGGCGGCCGCGGACGGGCAACCGATCGCGTGGATGCTGCGTCGCAACTCATTTCCCGGACTGCCGCGAGTTACCGGGACGGATCTGATGCGCCGCCTGCTCGCCCGCGCCGAGAGCGCCGGCCTGAGCGTTTACTTCTACGGCGAGCGCCCGTCCACGCTGGAGCGGCTGAGCCAGGCGTTGCAGCGCGATTTTCCGATGTTGCGCGTGGCCGGCATGCATTCGCCGCCGTTTAGGGCGCTGACGCAAGTTGAGGATCAAGCCATCGTCGAGGCGATCAATGCGTCCGGTGCCAACATTGTTTTCGTTTCGCTGGGCTGTCCGAAGCAGGAGAAGTGGATCGCCGCGCGCCGCGGCCGAATCGTTGCTCCGATGCTGGGCGTCGGGGCGGCCATCGCTTTTTATTCGGGCGTGACGCGGCGCGCACCGATTTGGATGCAGCGATATGGACTCGAATGGTTGCACCGCCTGGCGAGCGAGCCGCGGCGGCTTGGCTGGCGCTATCTCGCGACAAACTCGATCTTCATCGCGCTCGCAGTGCGTGGCTTTGCGTTGCAGTTGATGCGGCGTCTGACCGCTCGAAGCGCATCCTCGTCGGCTTCCCGTCGCTGAGCACAGAAGCGCCGATGGCATTTCGCATCCAAAGGGAGTTCGACGCGGTCATCTCCGCAGGACGGCGCCCGACCGTGCCCCGTTCGGACGCCAATGCGCAAGCGCCGATAAAGCTCAATCTTGGCTGCGGAGGCCGCTTTGTTACCGACTGGATCAATGTGGACTATTCGCTCGGCGCCCGCATCGCAAGTGTCCCATTGCTCGGACCTGCAGTGCGTCGGACGCATTTGTTCGACGTGAGCTGGGATCCACGCATCGTGTTGCACGATCTCCGCCGCCCGCTGCCGTGGCCCGGCGAGTCTGTGGATGTCGCTTACGCGTCACACACGCTGGAGCATTTGTCACGCGACGATGGTCGCCGTCTGATCGGCGAATGCCATCGCGTCTTGCGCAAGAATGGCATCGTCCGGATCCTGGTGCCTGACCTTCGCTCGCTTGCTCGCTCGTACATGGATGGCCTGCTGCGCGCCGATGACTTCGTCGAGGCATTGGGTGTTCTCTATGATCGGAGCAAGAATCCAATCAAGCACCGGCTATACCCGCTGCTGCAGTTTCCGCACCAATGCATGTACGACACCGCGAGACTGCTGGACATTCTCGATGCCACCGGTTTCGAATCGAGCAGCCGCGCGGGATTCGACAGCGGCATTGACGACATACGGGTGATCGAGTTGGAGGATCGTACTCGGGATGCCGTAATCGTCGAGGGGCACAAGCGCTGATTCTCGCTCGCAACGCCCCCGACGCACACGGAGTTGGGGTGCAATCGCGATGACGAATCCGGGGTTGATGGTCGCACTGGTGTTTGCACTGCTCGCTGCGGGAGACGGCACCTGTCGCGCCGGTCCGTTCGACCTTCGCTTTGTGACCGGCATCCACGCACACCACTTGGAGTCCTTGCCCGAAGCGGCAAGTGCCGGGGCAGAGGCGCTGCGCCTCTGGGATTCCGGGACCGCCTGGCGCAACCTTCAGCCAAGTCCCGGCGTTTTCGATTTCCGCCGCCTTGACGAGTGGATGGATTCCGCGGAAAAGAATCGACTCCCCGTGGTGCTGACACTCGGGTGCACTCCAGAATGGGCGGCAGCCAGGAAGGACGAATTGAGCGTCTACGGACCGGGTTGCGCCTCCGAACCGCAGGACATGAGCGCGTGGCGCTCTTACGTCAGAACCGTAGCTCACCGGTACCGGGCCCGTATCGAGTGTTATGAGGTCTGGAACGAGGCGAGCTTCCCGACCGACCAGGCTTTTGCCGCCGGCGCCGGCGGCGACGGGGGAGAATTCTTCACGGGCACGGTCGCTGATCTGGTCGAATTGACACGCGCTGCGTCCGAGGAAATCCGTCGTGAGGACCCGAACGCGTGCGTTCTGACGCCGTCGTTCCACACCTCCGGTGACATTGTCGCCAAGCTGGATCGCTTCCTGTCGGCCGGAGGAGGTCCATACGCGGATGCGGTCAGCTTCCACTTCTATTTTGTCCACCAGCCGGAGGAGTCTGTCGCGGTGATGCGACTGGTTCGTCAGGTGCTGCAACGGCACGGATTGACCTCCCGCCCGATTTGGAACTCGGAGGTGGGCGCTGCGTTCGCGCAGCGAGGCTCGGAACGCTCCGATGTTTCCGACGGTGACTGGGTCTGCTCGCTTCTGCTGCGAACCTTGCTGATCAACTTTTCAGAGGGAATCGAGCGCGTCTATTGGTACGCCTGGGACAATTCGGTGACCGGATTCGGCGGTACTAAGGGTGAGGTTGGCCGGGATGGTTACCGGGCCGCCGCGTCGCTGCTGCGAGGTTTGCAAGACGTCAAGTGTGCGGAGCACGACAGCCTCTGGTTGTGCCACCTGAAATTCCAGGGCGATGGTCTGGATGCAATCTGGGATGCCGGCCGCGAACCTGGACGCTTTTCCGCGCTCCTGCCACAGGGCGGGTCCCGTTGGGGCGCAGCCCGCCTCGCGCTGGCGCCCGGAAGTAGAGTGCCGCTCGATGCGCGCCCGATTCTTGTGCGGCGCGAAAGCGAGGACGCCGCCGAGGCGATACTGATCGAGCCTGCCCCTCGAGGCAGCGGGACATAAGATTCGCGCACACTTAGGGTTCGCCGGCAGCCAGTCGCGGCGAGCGGACACAATCCTGAAACCCTGATGAAACAGAATCTTTTGTTTCTAGCGCGTGACAATGCGATGACCTTCGCCGCTCCGACAGCGCCGGTTCGGATAGAGGCTGCTGCCCCCACCCATCGACTCCGGCCCGCCAGATGACGCTGGAACAGTTTCTCCGCATTCTGGGCGCCAGGCAGTTGTTGATTTGGGCCGTTTGCGTCCTGGTCACCGCATTGGTTCTCGGAATCAATCTACTGCTGCCGAAGCGGTATACCGCCACCGCCACGGTTCTGGTCGACGTGAGAACGCCTGATCCGGTCCAGGGCCAGGGGCCGGCCAACGTTTCCGCCCTGTCGCCGAGTTACATGGCGACCCAGGTCGACATCGTCTCGAGCGAGCGCGTCGCGCAGCAGGTCGTGCGCCTGATCGGGCTCGACAAGAACCCCAAGGCGATCGAACGTTGGCAAAGCGATGGGCGCGGACTGGGAACGATCGAGCAGTACTACGGCGAGACGCTGAAGAACTATCTCGACGTGAAGCCGTCGCGCGAGAGCAACATCGTTACGATCGATTTCACGAACGTCGACCCACGGTTCGCGGCTACCGTTGCCAACGCGTTCGCGCGGTCCTACGTGGACACGACCGCTTCTCTCAGAGCGGATCCCGCACGCGACTATGCGAACTGGTTCGATGACCGTACCAAGCAACTGCGTGAACGCCTCGAGCAGGCTCAGGCGCGACTTTCCACGTTCCAACAGGAAAACGGAATCGTCGCAACCGACGATCGTCTCGACGTCGAAACGACACGCCTGAACGAGTTGAACACGCAGCTCACGCATGCTCAGGGACTTCGCGCCGAATCGTCCTCGCGGGACCGGCAGGCTTCCAGCGAAATGACGACCTCACCCGATGTCGTTCGAAGCCCCGTGATCGAAGCCCTGAGCGCCGACGTGGCCCGTACCGAAGCCAAGCTCGACCAGCTCGGACAGCAACTGGGCCATAAGCACCCGCAATACATCCAGCAGAAGGCCGAGCTCGACTCCCTGAAGCTGAAGCTGAGCTCCGAAATGAAACGCATCGCAAGCAGCGTCGGCGTCTCCTACGCCGTCGATGTCCAGCGCGAGGCCGAGATTCAGAAGGCCGCGGACGCGCAGAAGCGGCGCGTACTGGAACTGAAACGCCAGCGCGACGAAATGGCCGTGTTGCAGCGCGAGGTGGAATTCGCGCAGCATGCGTACGATCAGGTCGCCCAGCGCTTCTCCCAGACAAGCCTGGAAAGCCAGTCGCATCTGACGAATATCGTGCTGCTCAGTCCCGCCCAGCCACCGACGCGCGCATCGCGCCCTCGGGTGATGATCAACACGGCCTTCGGCTTTCTCGCAGGCATCACGCTCGGAGTCTGCGCTGCGCTGATCGCCGAGCTGCGCCGGCGCCGGCTTCGAGGAGCCGATGACGTGGCTCAAACAATCGGATTACCGGTGCTCGCGTCGCTGCCCGATGCACAGCGCAAGCGCAAGGCACGATTACGTACGAAGGCGATTTCGCAAGGGTATCCCGCGTGAACGAACCGCGCCTGCACGCCGACCTGTTCGCCGGTCCGACCACCGCGGGGAACGGCGCCGACCACGGCTCCGGCCTGACGGTTGACTCCATCGGAGCCATCCTCATCGCCGCCGGGAGATTGCACGCATCGGAAGCGATGAAGATCGTCGAACAACAGCAGAAAAGGGGGCTTCGCTTCGGCGAGGCGGCTGTGCAGCTGGGAATCCTCAGTGCCGACGACATCAATTACGCGCTCTCTCGACAGTTCTCGTTTCCGCATCTGGCTTCGAGCGACGACTCGATCGCCACAGAAGTCGTTTCGGCGTTCGAGCCCGAGCATCCGCTCGTCGAGGAGATGCGCAAGCTTCGCGACCGGCTGATCTTCCACTGGACCTCTGCGGGATCGCACCGCCAGGCGGTTGCCATCGTCAGCCCCGAGCGTGGTGACGGCCGAAGCTACATCGGAGCCAACTTGGCGGTCGTCTTCGCGCAGCTCGGCTGGCGAACGCTCCTGATCGATGCCGATGTGCGCCGGCCCCGCCAGCACGATTTGTTCCGATTTCAGAATGGAATCGGCCTGTCGACGGTGCTCGCAGGTCGCGCCAACTCCGAAGCGATCCGCTCCGTGCCTTCGATCGCGACCCTGGGCATCCTGCCTGCAGGACCCACACCGCCCAACCCCAATGATCTGTTCGCGAGATCGCACTTCTCGTCGCTGCTTCGGCGTGCGCACGACGATTTTGACGTACTCGTACTCGACGCGCCGCCATGGAGCGACGGGTCCGGCGGCCGCATGGTCGCGCTCGAGGCGGGCACGGCGGTGATCGTCGCACGAGTCAATCGGTCCTCCGCTCTCGGCACGCGCCAGGTTGCGCTCGACCTTGCGCAGGCCGGCAGGCCCGCTCTCGGCGTGGTACTGAACAGGCGCTGAAGGCCGCCTGGCCGGACGCGAGAGTCCCGGTAGGGCCGCATCGTCCACGCGCACTGAGATCAAAACGAGTGATGGCATCACCGGCGCTGCAAGCGGAACCTCCGGCGGTCTGGCCCCGCTGGCTGCCGTTCTCCCTTCTCCCGATCTTCCTCGCAATTCTGTCGCGCCCCGCCGTCGACGCGTTGTTCGATTTCAACTTCGTCAAGTACCTGTACATGTTCGCGATCTTCTTCGGCGTTCTGCTCGCCCGGGTCGGGATGTCGATGGCCGCCCCGGACCCGGGGCGGGCAGAGGACGAACGCCGTGCGCTGATGGTTCTGGCGATGACGCTCGTGTACTTCTGGTATCTGATCGTACTGACGCTGTCCAGAAGCGGCAGCTTGCAGGACATATTCAAGCTGATCAGCCCATTTCTGTTCTTCGGCCTCATGCTCCTCGTCACGGGCCGCTGGCTGATCGTCGCCGCGGCGGCTGCGAGCGTCATGATCATCGTCGTGAACGCATGCCTGCTGCCGACGGGTTTCGGTTGGACGACGTGGGGCGACGCCCATACGTTCAAGGGGTTCTACTTTTTCAAGACCGACCTGGCGTACGCATTGTGCTTTGCGGTTCTTACGGTCGCATTTGCACAGCGGTACCGGTTCACCGCACTGGTTGCGGTACTTGCGATTGCGGCTGCCGCGCAGGTCGTTCTTTCCAATTCAAGATTGAATTACCTAAGCTTCGCGCTGGTAATCGCCTTCATCGCTTTGAAAGGCGGGTTTCGAGCGTCCACTATCATCAGAACCAGCATTCTCGGTACTGGCGTCGCAGGTGCATTCTGGATTCTCTACGATCCGGCGAAGGTTCTGACCTTCGATCTGTCAGACACCCACGCTTTCACCCAGGGTCGCGATGTGGTGTGGGACGTGCTTATCGAGCAAGGGTTATTCAAGTACGGCCCGATGGAGTGGATGTTTGGGGGCGGCATGTTCGCCGACGCCGAAATCTACGCCGCAAACACTAGCGGTGGCCTCGTACACAATGCCCACAATGAATTTCTTCATCTACTGATCACCCAGGGGATCGCTGGCTTCCTGATCTATCTGACGCTTTGGGTCAGTGTGCTGCGTGCTGCGCGCCCGCGTTCCGCTCCTCGTTGGACCCGCGGTACCAGCGAAATGGCAGTCATAATATTTCTACTACAAAGCGTAACGACTACGGTGGCACTGTTTGCGCAAAAGACGTGGCCACTCGCAATCGCGCTGCTCCTTGTTAGGACTTCCGCATTGGCAGATCGGACGATCTCAGCTTCGGTCGGGGATTGCGGCGCGCATTCGATTCAGAACCGTTAGTGCCTGGCTTTTTCCGTTGAAAGTATCCTTTGCGTCCTGAAATCCGATCGATTCTGACGTTTGCCGCAATGTGTCGCTGCGGAACCGCGTTCGTCCGGCGTGCCTTACAGAGTCATCTGATGTTCAAGGCAGGTACCGCTGTCGCGGATCAGGCGTTGTTGAGTATCTTTAACTTCGCGATCGGCGTGATTCTCGTCCGCCTTGCATCCAAGCAACAGGTGTCCGACTACGCGCAATTGTCCTCGCTCGTGCTGCTTTCGTGTGCCATCTTGGGGGCGACGATCAACTCTCCATTGACGACGCTGCTGCCCAAACTCTCCATATCGCGCCAGGATGGCTTTGCCAGAGATGCGTTGAGCTTGCACTTCATCGGCATGATGATTGTCGCTGTTGCATTAGTATGCGTTTTCACGGCCTTCCCTGAGGCACTTGCCATCAGTACGGTTGGCTTGATGGTAGTTTGCGTGTTGGTGTTTGCGATCGCCGTCGCGGCGACACGCGAATTTATCCGCAACCTTCTGTTTGCTCAGTTGCAGTCTCTCGCTGTTTTCCGACTGGACGTCGTTTACTGCCTGAGCAGCTCTGTGCTGCTGGCGACATTGCTCTTGGCCCGAACGCCGACGGCAGTCAGCGTCTGCTTCATGACGGCAATCGGAGGGGCGATCGCGGTTGTTCCATGGTGGTCAAAGGCACGGATGCGCCCGCAATTTGGACGAAATGCACTTCTGGCCTCTTCGACCGAGATTTGGCCACTCGCAAAGTGGTCCTTGCCTGCGACCGCACTGAGTTGGGTGAACGTGGGCTTCCCGCTCCTTTCTTCCCACGTTATCGGGGCGGAGGGGACAGCGGAACTGGTGGCGGCACGGCTTTTCGTAGCGCCCATCGGTCCGCTTTATGTTGCATGGAATAACATTTTCCGACCACGATTTGCCGCCATGATCGGGGCCAATCGCACCCGCGAGGTTCGCCTGCAGTCGATTGTTTCAATGGCAAGCATCTCGTGTATTTTGGCCGTCTATTTAATCGTCGTTATGGCGTTCTATGACTGGGCCGAGCACGGACTCCTTGGCCGCGGCTACCACAATCTCCAGCCTCTCGTAATGTGGTGGTGGTTCCTTGCGCTGGCGGGGGGTATTGGGGGCGTCGGGACAGGACTTCTCTACGCGATGGGGGGATTTAAAGCGGCATTCTGGTCTTCCTGCACGGGTAACCTCTTCAGCGTGCCGCTAATGATCTGGCTAGGGGCAGGATTCGGGGCAAGTGGCATTCTCGGCGGCCTCATCCTTGGCGCGCTGATTTCGACGACGTGGACGCTTGTCGCGGCATGGACGCAACTGCAGCAGGCAAGGGCAATCTCCGCAGCGCCGGGCGTCGCGCTGCAGCAGGCGAACGAGCTCCTTCCTTGAAAGCCTTCTCTCTAGCGCGTGGGCCGCTGCTATGACAAATGCAGGAATTAGGGAAGCGTACGCCCTACTCTACGTTCGTGAGCAAGGTAGAAGCATGCACGCGAATTTGAATACGCGGAGCGACCCAGTGGATATCTACCTCAGATGTGCGGCGACCTGCAGGACGTCATTCCGCGCCCAGGGAGCGGATCTCGTCGTGGTCACCAACGCTGCATCGAAACTCAGGGAACGCTGTGAGCGGCTCGGGTTGATCGAACAGATCCAGCTGCGCGAGCACCGTTTCCACCTCGAGGTTCCGGAGGATCTCAAGTTCTTCGAGGCGCACTACAAATTAGACCTCTTCGACGCTTTCGGCAGAGGGGAATTTGGAGCGAATCCAACGCTCGTCGATCTCGACACCGTGCTGTTGCGCCCGCTTCGGGCCCCAGCGGGTCTGGGCTTGTACGACATCACATCGCACGTAGTACCCGCATATTCGGAAGGCAGAATTCGCAAAGACCTCCAGAACTTGGCAGCTGTCACTGTCGAGACAGTTCGCTGGTTCGGCGGTGAATTCATATCCGCGGCGGCGGACACATACCGCCGCCTCAGTACAAACGTACGGCGTCTTTGGCCAAGATATCTGGACATTGCGAAGTCGCTCCACCACGTTGGCGACGAAATGGTGGTCAACGCGGCTCTTCAGCCATTGATGCAAGATGGTTTCGAGCCCGACGACTTCGGGACGAGTGGAGACGTTTCCCGATGGTGGAGTGCACGGACACTGTCGAAACTAGACGCACTGGGGCAAGTCAAAGGTACGGCGCTCCTGCATCTGCCCGCCGATAAGAAATTTCTGGCGCACCGCCGCCTGAGCGAAGATCATTTCACCGATAGATTCTTCACGTGCTACGTCCCGTACGCCAGGCGCAGGATCGCCGTTCGCAAGGCTGCTTCCGTTGTGGACCGAATCCGGGGGAAGAGTCGCCTGTTCGTCCCCATGCTCGAATAGCGAGATTTCGCCGAGGTTACGAGTTAACTTGCACGGGAAAGGATGGTTCGGGACTCGCTGCACGCACCGCGGAGGCGATACCGGAAGCCGCACTTGCGAAGGTGTACTCAGTCACTGCGACTCGCGCCGCGCGCGACATCTGATCGTATAGCTTGTCATCAGTCAAGAGTTTGGTGATTGCATCTGTCCACAATCCGGCGTCGAGAGGAAGCACATATCCATTGCGCCCATCGATAATGAGCTCGTGCGCCGCGCCCGCGTGCTGCGAAATTACGACGGGCAAACCAGCCGCTGCCGCTTCGTTGGCTACTACGCCCCATGGATCCCACTGACTCGGAAAGAGAAAGATCCGCGCTTGCCCGTACAACCGGGGTAGCTCGTCGTGCTGAACAAATCCGCAGATTGACACATCGGCGTCAGACTGCCGGGCTGCTGCATTCCGCAGGCTGACCTCCAACGGGCCGGAGCCGATGAAAAGGATGGACGTTCGCCGACCGAGCCTTTTTGACGCATGGCGTGCGATTTCAAGGGCGAAAAGCGGATTCTTGACTTCGACCAGACGGCCGCAGAACAGCAAATCAAAACGCTTCATGCTTTCTGCGTAGGGAATGAATCTGTTGTTGTCTGCGCAAAGTACGGAGCGAAAAATTTGATCCGGCGAAATACCATAGCTTTCATATAAACGGCGCGAACCATGGCTGGCACCAATGAAGGCGCGCGAGCCACGATAAACGATTCGGCGCACGGCTCGATGTAGGTACGAAAGCTTGCGCTCGGATTCGAGCGTCCCGTCGGTCATCGCGACGTGAGTGCGGCCTCGCCATCGCGAATATGCGTATGCAAATAGATGCGTGGGATTGAAACCGTTCGTGACGATCACGTGCGGGTCGAATCGAGCCAACGCGCGGATCACGTCGAAGTTGACATGGATGAAACGGCCGCGCACGGTTAGAAACGACCGCCGCAGCACGGTACGGGGGTAGTGCGATGACGGCAGCCGCCACTCTCGGTCTGGCTCGCGGTCGCTGCAGAAGAATACGTGCGTTTCGAAGTCCACGGTCCGTGAAAGCGCTTCGAGAACCGGCTCCCGGTAAGGCACGGGGATGTTAGTGACGATCGCAACTCGCAAGCGGGCGTCCTTGCCCGCGTAGCGCTTCTCCAAAAACGGCACCTCACTCAGAGTCGACCCACTCACTCGATCGCCCTCGCACTGAACGCCGATGACGTCTCAAAATCGCCGCTTGCGGAGGTCACGGCCTCGGCATAAATGGCGTGGAGCTGGCGGTAATTCTGTACTGGGCTGTATCTCGATTCGTACTCGGCGCGCGCACGCATACCCATGCGGGCCAACTCGCCTGGATGAGCATTCGCCCATTGCAATGCGCGCGCAAGGTCGGCCGCATCGCCGGGCTCAAACAGCAACCCGGTTTCACCGTCGAGGACGATTTGCTTTAGCGGCCCCGAGCGACTGGCAAGTACGGGCAGGCCGCATGAATAGGCTTCGACGATGGTGCGCGGGAAACCTTCGAAACCCAAGCTCGGCAGAACGAGGAATGCCGCGCGGCGCATTTCATTCAAGACATCATTGCGTGGCAGCAATCCCTTCCAATCATTTCCGAATGTGGTATGAACCAGTCCCTCTAGTTCACCGCCACCGGCGAGGCGAAATGCTGGACGCGGGTTGCACATGGCAAGTGCGTCCACAAGCAACTCGACGCCCTTCTGACTCGAGAGCCTACCAACAAACAGACCTCCGGCGCGGGTCTGGGAAGTGGCTTGACCGACGTCCTCGATGAAGTTGGGTTTGACCGCGATCTTCGATGGAGGAAAGCCTCCGGCAATGAATTTATCCCTCGCAAAATCGGTCAGTGCGATGAAGCGGGAAACTCGCGCCTTATGCGTCCTGAGAGCGCGATGAAACGCGATCATGCCGACAAGGACCGCGGATTGATGCCTTGATCCGCGATAGCAACCGTGCACGATCGCGCGCCACGGCAAATGCCCGAGACAATCTTCGCAACTCCTGCCGGAGCGAACGAAAAAGCTCTGTGGGCACAGAAGGCGATAATTGTGGAGAGTCTGGACAACCGCTGCGCCGGCGCTTTGCGCAGCCCAATAGACGGACGGCGATATCAGAGGAAACGTGTTGTGGACATGAACGACGTGGGGCCGAAAGCGATTGCAAAATGGCCGCAGCACCTTGACTGTCTCGGTGTTCCAAAAGGCGTCACGCGCTCCTCGTAGGGCGCTGTAGTGTTTCAGTTCGTCGTTGTGCCGTCCGTAAAGTTCGACCGAATGCCCGAAGCTCTCCAGCAGAGACGCTTCAGCCTCGAATACTGCATCCTCACCGCCAGGTTGCTGATAGCGGTTGTGGACGATCAGAACACGCAGACGGCCTTGCTGCGGTGCGCGGACATGGGCATGCGGCGGTTCCAGCTGGGTGTTCATCCAGAAATTCTCGTGCCATTGGAACCAGCGTTGGTTCGTTCGGAAACGGGCGGGTAGAAGGCGAGGCACCGATCGATGCCGTCGCAAAAGCGTTGCGCCATGTTCTCGATGGTCAACATGGAGGCGGTTTCTGCCGCGCCGCGACTGAGCCTTGCGTGCAGAGGCTCGTCCTGAAGAACCTTCACGACCTGTGCCGCATAGCCGGCCGCATCGTCCGGCGCCAGTATGCCGTTTACGCCGTTGCGCAGGTACTCGATTTCGGGAGAGTGGCGTGACGTCTCACAGGTGACAATTGGAAGAGAAGCCACCATTGCATCGAGTACACCCAGACCGATCATGCCCGGGTTCAGCATCACCTGGGCCAGCGCGAGCAGGCGCGCCTTATCAACGCCGAAGCGCGGCCCGAGCCAGTGTATCCATCCGCCCGAGCGCTCCGCAGCGTGGCGAACGGTAGTTCTCTCAGGTCCGTCGCCGAGAACCAGCAGTTCGAAATCCCTGATCTGGCGCCGCACTTCGTCCGCGGCATCGAAAAGAAGCGATAGCCGTTTGTCGCGATGAAGCGACTGAATCGCTATGCCGACCGGGCCGTCTCCAATTCCAAGTTCGCGGCGAACGGTTTGCCGCTCGCTGGGACCGATCGTCGAAAGGTGGGAGGCGATCTCGCGCGTGTCGCTCGCGTTGTTGACTACGACGATTCTGGATTCCGGAAACCCGAGTTTCCGCAGAACGGTTGCGCTAGTTTCCGTGTAGGCGAACCACCAGGGCGCGCGTCGGGCGATCCAACTCTTGAACAGTTCCGACGGCGTGTATTGGGAAGGTGCCTGGAAATTGCGCCCATGTCCCCAAAACGCGATGCGCCGCCACCCCAATGCGGCACTCAGCTGCAGCGAGAGCAGGCGGTTCTCGCTTGGCGCGATCAGCAGATCAGCACCCGTGGCGATGGCGTCGATGTCGAGAGTGCAAATGCGGCCCCCTAGCCAATAACGGCATTTGACCCGATCGGCCCACGGCAACTCGCCGGCGTCGCCACGAGAAACCTCTTCTGGCAGCGGATCCCCGTGCACAAGCTGGAATGTGATGCTTCGGTCGCGAAGATCCTCGCGCATGCGCTCGAACAAGGGTAAGCGGTAATTGACCAGGCGGCGTTGCACGAGTACGACTCGCGCTCGCGAACGCCCAAACGCGGGGGTCACGCTACTTGCCTCGGCATTGCTTTGCCGTCAAGCGGCGCCGACGCACCGCCCTTCGATACCCGGTAGCTTTCCATACGCGCGTCAAACACGACGCTCGCCTGGCCCAGCAGTCCGGCCACGCGTATCAATAGTGCCGCGCGCCGAACGGGAGACAGCGCCGGTGAAAACGGCAAGGCGAGTGCCGTCGCCAGACAACGCAGCGCCGCGGCCGGCACCCGCAGCCAAAGCGACGAGCGCCCATGCAGCCGCGCTTCAACGTCGCTCCATACCTGTCCTGAGCGATACGCGCGCCGCAGCATCCAGCCGATATGACAACGCTCGGGGCCCCAGTATTCCTCGACGAATGCGTCGGGGGCCGCCCGGATCACTGCGCCTTCGAGGGCGAGTTGCCCGTATGCCAGGATATCCTCGCCGCCACGCAGTCCGAACGCCGCGTCGAACGGCCCGTCCTCTACCTTCAATCGCAGCAGGCAGGAGCGGCGCACCATCATGTTGCCGCCACTCATGCGCCTTGGAGGCAGTGGCGTCCCCGCGGCCGGAAGGCTCGAACCGCCATACGGCAGCGTTAGAAGCCAGTCGGGTGCGCCTGCAGGCAGCCGTCGTCGCACCGGCCCCTTTGCCCCGTCCGTGCCGGGATGCGCCGCAATGGTCCACAGCGCCTGCAGCCAATCCTCGCCAGGTACTTCGTCGTCGTCGATAAAAGCGATCCACTCGCCTCGAGCGGCCGCGACAAGGCAATTGCGCGCAAGGGAAATGTTTTGAATCGGCTCGTTGAAATAGCGAACCGGAATTTCGGTCGCACCAGCGATTGCCTCGACGACCGGTTGCGCGCTGCGTCTAGTGTCATTGTCGCAGACGATGATTTCGATCGGCGCCGGCCGTGTCACGACGCCAAGGACTGCATCGAGCAGCCGCGCCAGCTCAATCGGTCGACGGAAGGTCGGAATACAAACGCTGATTGCGGGCGCGGTCGGGTTGCCCATCTCGCCGTCCACAGCGGCTGACCAGTCGGACAATTGAACGCTCCAACGATCAGTCTCTGATACCGACATCTGGTGGACTCGCGCCGGCTTTGAACCGATCGAATTTTCTGATTCTGGAGGCGCTGGATGTCATCGATATGTCGAAATTCCGGCGGCCGGGGGTCACGGATGCCACCCGTTTGGCAGACGCGCAAACATGACCGAATGATGACGTTTAGGCTGAAGCTGCGTCGATAGCCGTTACATTTTGAAGGTGCGTACGGTATAAATCGCGGCTTGTCATCGAAGCCGACGTGATGCGGTCCAGACTCAATCCTCTCCTATGGCCAGTGGCCGTCGTCCTGGCGGTTCTCGCTCTGGGAATGGCGCCATTCACGGTTCGGGCGGCGCCCGAGTCGCCGATGGACGGCCCGTCTTCATCGCAGCGCGACTATGTGCTCGGCTCAGGCGATCTGATCAAGATTTCGATCTTTCAAAGTCCGGATCTTTCGCTCGAGGCGCGCGTGTCAGAGAACGGCACCATCACGTACCCGCTGATCGGAGAAGTCGCCATCGGCGGCATGTCCACGACGCTGGCCGAGCGACTGATCACGCGACTCTTGAAGGAAGGTGGCTACCTGGTCGATCCGCAGGTCACGATCCTGATCGAGCAGGTACGCGGCAACCAGGTGGCGGCCTTGGGTCAGTTCAACAGACCGGGCCGGTATCCGCTGGAGACGACGCAAATGCGCCTGTCCGACCTGTTGGCTCAGGCGGGTGGCATTACCCCCACCGGGTCGGACTCCGTCGTATTCACCGGGGTGCGTGATGGACGTACCATTCGGCGCGAGATCGACGTGGCGCTTCTGTACACCGGCCGCAGCGGCGAGCAGGATTTCATACTGCAACCCGGCGATATCCTGTTCGTCGATCGTGCGCCGATGTTCTACATATACGGGGAAGTCCAGCGTCCAGGCTCCTATCGCGTCGAACGCCACATGACGTTTCGGCAAGCCGTCGCCACTTCAGGTGGCCTCACGCCGAGAGGCACTCAGCGCGGCTTTCGAGTCAAGCGCCGCGGCGCCGACGGCGAGATCACAGAACTCAAGCCCGAGCTCGAAGATCCGCTGATGATCGACGACGTGATCTACGTGCAGCAGAGGCTGTTCTAGCCGGCGGAACGATCGACACAGCGCAATTTCCAGAGCGATGTCACGAGGTAGCTTGGCGCACCGGCAAATGACGGATGTTCTACCGACAACACCGTCTCCACGGTTCGATCGAATGGCGGCTTATCAATATAGACGCCTGATCCATACGGATTGCGAACGTTTGGGCCGCGCGGTTTGTCCAGGTTCGGGCGGCGCAAAACTTCCGGCGCTGGAACATGCTCGGTAACCAGGCAGAACTTTGCACCGGATCCCTGAACGTTGTCGAGCGCGGCCGATATATCAGCGTTCGACAAGTGTTGGAGCACTTCGCGAATCGTTATCAGATCGACTCTTGGAAGGGGATCCGTGCAGACATCAAGCTGCCGAAATTCCACATTCTTCAGGTGCGTGAATGACTGACGATTGCGTGCCACTATGAACGTGGATACGTCGGCGCCGATAACAGTCTGCACTCTCTCGCACACCTGCGATCCTATGTGGAAATCTCCACAACCGATGTCGAGAATGCTGTCCACGTGTCGGTCTACGACGAATTGCCTGAGGAAGTCGACGTACGCCGCCGAGTGATCACCATAAGAGCCCCAGCCGGACGATCGCTCAGGCGCACCGCCCCACATGCGCTCGCGATAGATGGTGTCGAAGACCTCGACCCGACTGAACTTGCTGAATCTACCATCAGTCATGTGAATGTTTAGGCGATGAATGGCCTGCCGCACATGGGTTGGAAGTACTCCTTTCAGGAGCCTTCGGAACATCACGGGCAACGACATATTGAATCCCCACTGAGGCGGCCGACGTTTACGGTCCGATGCGGTACTGCAGACCAAGCTGCGTGGACAGGTCCTCGAACTGGTATTCCTGAAGAGTCGAGTTGCGGCGGGATGCGACCAGGTCGAGCCTTACGGTGACTCGGTCGCGCGGCAACCAGGCAACACCGAGTTTCACATCGAGGTATTTGTCCACGCGCGAGGGACCGGGGCCGTACAGAAAGGTCAGCAGATTCTGCGGCACGCCTTTGTAGTCCACGCGCGACGCGTCGGCACCTGCCGTCAGCTGAATCGCAGCCGACAGCTCGTAAGTCAGGCTGGCCTGGGAATTCGTGGTGACCGAATAGATCCGGAACGCATCGATGACCTCGTTCAAATCACGCCCCACGTTCAGGCGCACGCTGATGAGTCCGGTCGGCTGCCAGGTGAGACCCAGCGAACCGACTGGACCCGAAAAGTCGCGGTCCGGCACGTCCGAGTAATACCGCCGTGCGTAGCCGAAGCGGACGTCCATCCCGGTCAAGTCCGAGACCGTGAAGTGTGTACCGATATCGATCTGCCTCTGCCGATACGTATTGTCGATCGGGGCAACTGGGCTGATCACCCGGTTCGGGTATTCGTTGCGGGTCTGACTCAGACCGACGACGATTTCGTGGCCGAGATCGGACTGGATGCCCAGTTCGACGCGTCCAATCGTGGTGTGGAAGTCGTTTGGCAGCAGGATGCTGGCCGAATTGCTGCCTGTGCTGTTGTCGAACGACAAGCCGAGCCTGCGGTCCGGCCGCGGCCGCCAGTCGGCACTGGCGTGCCAGGCGCGATACGTCTGCTTGTTGGCTTCGCTGCTTCGAACGTCCGCCTGGCTGGTCTGAGATTGCTGTTGCGAATCGGACAGGTCGCCGCTGAACTCGTCGCCGGCCCGCCAGAGCCAGTCGCCGCGATAGACGAAGTAGGTCTGGTCGAACGACGGGTTTATCCGCAACATCTGGCGGCTGACGCCCGCTGACAGCGTTATCCGCTGCAGGCTGTACAAAATCGTGTCGTCGACGTTGAAGTACGGCGTAAAGGCCGTGTCGCCGCGATCGTCGGTGCTGAATCCGAAAGCGCGCGGGTCGGCGCCGTCCGGAATCCGAAACAGGTTGTCATCGTGCAGCGCCGAAACACCCACCGTGTAGGCGACACCCGGCATGTCCGGCACGGTCTGCGCCGATGCGGTAGGAAGCGCCAAAACCGCCCCGAGCCCTGCGGCCGAAACCAGTCGCAGCGCAACTGCGTCGACCATCACCAGAAGCTCCATGCCTCCTGATCGATTACCCAGATGCCGAGCATCAGGTTGGTCAAGGCGTGCGCGATGATGGGAAACCATATGCTTCCCGTGATCCGGTAGAGCCATCCGTACGTGAGTCCGGCGATCAGACCGGCCAGCCAGAGCGGATGGGCAAGGGCGAAGACCGCCGAGCTGGCCGCAAGCGCGAGCAAGCTCGAGCGCCCGGGCGGAAGCGCGAGGAAATCGCGCCGGTCGATCCAGCGCATCAGGAACGATCGCCAGAAAAGCTCCTCGACGACCGGGACGACCAGCACGGCCCCGGTCAGACGAAGAGCGATCAGGCCCCAGTCGAGCTCCCCTGCAGGTCCGACAGGTTCGAACGTCGCGGCGACCGAGTTAAGGGTCATCCACGGTGAAGTCGCGCGAATCCAGATCCAGAACACGGCGAACCCGGTGATGCCCGCGAGTATCCAGCCGGTTCGCCTCGCCGGCGCATCACGCAGCTCCCGGTAGCGGCGGTGAAACAGCAGCAGCAGGGCCGCCGCCGCTGCGATCTGCGCGCCATAAAGCCAGCGTGCGTCGAACGCCGCGCTGTCTTGAAGGGCCCCTCGGAGCGCCAGGGCTGCGACAAACGCGCCAAATGGGGCAAAACGCACAAACGCTGCTGAAGCCGCCGGCATTGCGGAGACGATCGAGAAAGGTTTGATCGGTGCGGGAAAAAAACCGGCGACCGGACCGGCGGCCGGGTGGCGGCCCGCGCGCCGCCAACCACGACAGCCTCGCGGTCCGAAATGACATCCGAATGACGCACCGGTGAATTGTCACGATCCCGCTCTCGAGTCCGGCGCTCTGTTGCGGTCAGTTCACGGCGCAACCCGGATGCCGATGATTGCTCGATGAAAAATCTTTTTGGTGACTAGTCCAAACGGACCAATGTGGTCACACCCGTTCTTGGGGGACGCTCGAATAATGAGAGCGGAGCGGCCTTGATCCGGCGCCAATCCACCTCGTGCGTCAAGCGGTTTGGGTACGGTCCTCGCCGGCTTGCGCTCTGTCCAGTTCGCACGGTCCGGATATTGAAACTGATTGTGGAGGGAGTTGTATGAAGATGCTGTTGGCAGGTTTCGCGATTTGCGCCTCGTTGGCACCTTGCCTGGTACAGGCGTCCGCCAAGGGGGATACCTCGTCGTCGAAGTTCTTGGAGGAACCACGGTGGTCCCTCGAACGGCAGCCGTCGTTTGCGACTCTGGCCGCTTTCCAGGAACCCAAGGTTTCAGCGCCCGAATCAAGCTGGAACTTCACGCTGTCCGCCGATTGGAACCCGGCCGCGCCACTGCCTGAACCGACGTATGGGACTTCGCACCAGTGGAATCCGGAGACTTTCAGGCCGGGCGCCCCCTGGGAGTGGGCACGCTGGAACTTCGGCGACGACGACGGTCTCGGCGGCCTGACAGGCGATGATGGCGGGCACGATCACCATCATCATCACGTGCCGGCTGTGCCCGAAGCTTCGAGTTGGATCTTGCTGGCCCTCGGTTTGGCGGCGGTTACTGTCGTCAAGGTCAAGCGATCGTGGCGGATCTGATCGATGCGGGAGGGCATTCGCGCTCCGGGGATCTGGCCTTCGACGACGCAAAACCGGAATTGCAAATCCGGATCCCCGCTACGCCGGGCACACGCGCGGATGATGACAGGTCAGATCAAGGTCACATTGCGGTTCTAACTTGTGCCCTTCATTTTCCCCGCACCCGCCATGCTGCTCGGAGCACAGACCGCAATTGTCGCGCGGGGCCGGAACTCGCTGATCAGCCTGCTGCGGGTGTCGGTCGAACCGGTACTGATCGTCGCCGGCCTGATCGCGGCATCTCTGACGGTCGGCAAGGGATTCCACGCGCCGGAGTTGATGCTTGCCCTCTTTGCGTTTTCGTTGACGTTTCCGGGCGAGGTGTCGGTCCGTCGGCTGCGGCAGAACCTGCGCTCGACCATCCTCGTCAACTGGCTGTCCGTCGTGGCATTGCTCGTGTTCTTCGGCTGGGCCACGCGCTTCATCGGCTACTTCGACGCGGCCATGCTGATCGCCTGGTTCGCGGCCACCCCGCTGCTTCTTTACGTTGCGCACAAGACGATCCCGTATTTCGCGCCGCAGATCCTGGCGATCGACGGCTACCGCAGCGCAGTGATCATCGGCGCCAACGAGGTGGGACGGCGCCTGGCGGCAAGCCTGGTGGAAGAGCCGACCTTCGGGTTCCGGTTCCAGGGCTTTTTCGACGACGATGCCTGGGCGCGTGCCGACTCGGAGGCTGCAGGTCCGGTGTTGGGTCGGACCGATTCGGCCGCCGAGTTCATCAAGCTCAACCGAGTGGAGGCCGTCTTTATCGCGCTTCCGATGGCGGCACAGCCGCACCTATTGAAGCTGCTGGACGAGGTGAAGGACACGACCGCCTCGGTGTATTTCGTTCCGGACATCTTCATCACCGATCTGATCCAGGCGCGCATCGACGACATCAACGGCATGCCGGTGATGGCGGTGTGCGAAACGCCGATCGCCGGCGTCAACGCGATGCTGAAGAGGGCCACCGATGTCGTGATGGCCATGATCGCGCTGTCGCTGCTTGTCCCGTTGATGGTACTGATCGCGCTGGGCGTGAAGCATGGCTCTCCGGGTCCGGTCATCTTCCGGCAGCGTCGCTACGGACTGGACGGGCGCTCGATCACTGTCTTCAAGTTTCGGACCATGACGGTCGTCGAAGACGGCGAACGGGTGAAGCAGGCGACGCGCGACGACAGCCGCGTTACTCGCTTGGGGGCCTTCCTGCGGCGCACATCCCTGGACGAGCTGCCGCAATTGTTCAACGTGCTGCAGGGGACCATGAGCATCGTGGGGCCTCGTCCCCATGCGGTGGCCCACAACGAGCAGTACCGGCGCCTGATCAAGGGCTACATGGTTCGTCACAAGGTCAAGCCGGGCATCACCGGCTGGGCTCAGGTGAACGGCTGCCGGGGCGAGACCGAATCGGTCGACAAGATGCGCGCTCGCATTGAATACGACCTGGAGTATCTGCGCCGCTGGTCGCTCGGGCTGGATCTTCTGATCGTGTTCAAGACGGCACTGATCGTGCTGCGCAGGACCAATGCGTATTGACAGCCCAACGGGCACGCGCGGGGAGCGCTGAATGCGAGGCGACGGCGTCGAGCAAGACGAATGGACGTTGGGCACGGCCGATTCGTCCGCGCTGCTGACCTCGATCGTCTCGGCGGCCCAGGTGCGGCGCCGCTACCAGTTCTTCGTATGGACCCAGGCGCAACTGCAGGAGGTGCTGCCGCACGGCGTGTTGGTGTGCGGGGTGGCGCGCGCCAACGGCTGCGGGATGTTCTTCGATCACTTCTACAGCCGGCCGGTGCAACCCACCACCCTGACGCGCCTGTGCCACCCGCGCCAGGGCATCGTTGCCGAGCTGGCCGAGAACTGGCGCGCCCGGGGCTGCGAACCGATGTCGGTGACCCGCGGCGACGGCTTCGACCCGGTGTCGCGCCTGGCCAGCGAGCTGCACGGCCTTGCGCTTGGCGATGCGGTCGTGCACGGGATTCCCAGCGAGAACGATGCGACGGGGGCCCATGCGCTGGTCGCTGTCGTTTCGCTGCCGGGCGCTCCGACGTCGCGCGAACTGCGGGTCGTGCAGGCTTTGGTTCCGAGCATCTTCGGAGCCTACTGCCGCGCGCTGATGCGCGAGGGTCCTTCCCAGAACGAAGTGGCACGCAACCGGCCCGAACCCGGCTCCGGGTTGAGTGATCGCGAAATTCAGATCCTGCGCTGGGTGCGCGATGGCAAGAGCAACCAGGAGATCGGCGCCATCCTGTCGATCAGCCCGTTGACGGTCAAGAATCATATGCAGCGGATCTTGCGCAAGCTGCAGGCATCCAACCGTACGCAGGCCGTTTCCAAGGCGATGGCGATGAAGCTGCTCGGGTCCTCTGCGTTGCCATTCGAGCGCGCGGAGCGCCAGCAGCCGACCGCTTGAGGCGGCCGCAGGCGGAGGACGAAACCGTTCAGGATCGTGCCGCTTATGAAATTTCGCGTGCTAGGTGTCGATGCAGACGCCGCCTCTCAGACCAGGATGGTCGACGCGATCGACGTGGGTTCGGCGCGCCGGCTGGCCGCTTCTCTCGGCCTGACCGTTCTGGAGGTCGAGCCGGCCGCCGGCTCGCGCGTATCCCTGCGCGCCGGCGCCTTCAACGTGGACCTGTTCAGCCAGGAGCTGCTGGCGCTGCTGACCGCCGGCGTGAGCGTCGGCGAGGCGCTCGAGACGCTGGTTGCCAAGGAAACCGGCGCGCGGCGCGACATCGTCGAGGCGCTGTTGCGCGCTGTGCGCGAAGGGCAACCCTTGTCGGCGGCGCTGGCGCGCCGCGCCGACCTGTTTCCCGCGATCCTGACCGAGTCGCTGCGGGCGGCCGAGCGTACCAGCGACTACGGCCCGGCGCTGAGCCGTTTCGTGCGCTACCGGGCGCTTTCGCGCGCGGTTCGCGAAAAGCTGCTGGCCGCCTCGATCTATCCGCTGATACTGCTGGGCGTCAGTTCGCTCGTGCTGCTGTTCCTGCTCGGGTACGTGGTGCCGCGTTTTGCCGATGTCTACAAGGACATGGGCGACCGCCTGCCGGCCGCATCCCGGGCGATGCTGTGGATGGGACAGGGGATCGGCGGCCACCCCGCCATCGCACTGGCGGCGCTGGCGTGTGTCGCGGCCGCTGCCGTGGCCGCCGTTCGCAGCCCGCGCGTGCGCTCGGTATTCATGCACCTGCTCAGGAGCGTGCCGAAAGTGCGCGAAGTGCTTGCGGCGGCCGAGTTCGCGCGCCTGTATCGCACGCTCGCGCTGCTGATTCACGGCGGCATTCCGATGGTCGCGTCGCTGCAGATCGTGCGCGGCATGCTGTCGCCGCACCTGGCGCCGCGGCTCGATGCGTGCCGCCGCTCGGTGAGCGAAGGGCGCACGTTCTCGGGCAGCATGGCCGAGCAAGGTCTTGCCACGGTGGTGGCCGACCGCTTCTTCCGGGTCGGCGAAGGCAGCGGCAAGCTGGCCGAGATGATCGACCGCGCAGCCGATTTTCACGAGGAGGAGGTCTCGCGCGGCGCCGACTGGCTCGGGCGCGTGGTGGGACCAGCGATGATGCTGTTGATGGGAACGCTCATCGGCCTGGTGGTCGTGCTGATGTACATGCCGATCTTCGAACTGGCGGAGGCGATCCAGTGATGCGCGACGCACCGTTGCCCGCCGGGTACCAGGTCCAGGAATTTGCCCGGATCGCCGGCCGCGCGCGCGAGGCGCGCGCACCGTTCGGGGTGGCGGCGGCCGATGCGCTGCACTGCGACGCCTACGCGGCGCTGGCGAGCTGTGCGCAGGCGCTGAGCATGCAGTACTTCGCCAGCGCGGCGCTGCAGGCGTTGGCCCCTGGCTTCGACTCGGTGAGCTTCCCGGAAGCGGATCGGCGCAACCTGGTGGTCGGGCGCGACGGCAACGGGCGCTTGTGGTGCGTCATCGACGATCCCTTCGATCAGGGCCGCATCGACTGGGCCGAAAGCCGGATCCAGGTCCCGTTCTCGATCGGGCTGGCGGTGCTCGAGGAGATCCGGGCCTACCTGAAGGGGCACGAAGCGACCTTGCGCGCGGTCGAAAGCGTGTTGCCGGACATGGCGGGCGATATCGATCCGGCCCAGGCGACCGCGGGCGACGAGCTGTCGATCAGCCGGATCGCCGAGGATGCCAGTCCCGTTGTGCGGCTGGTGAACTCGATGCTGTACGACGCGCTGAAGGCCGCCGCCAGCGACGTGCACCTGGAAACGGACGCGTCGGGCACGGCGATCAAGTACCGGGTCGACGGGGTGCTGGACGGGGCCGGTCGGATCGACGATTCCGGCACGGCCGAGCAGGTGATCTCGCGGATCAAGGTACTGGCGGAGCTGGACATCGCAGAAAAGCGCGTGCCGCAAGACGGCCGCTTCCAGGTGCGGATCGACGGGCGCGACATCGACCTGCGCGTGTCCATCATGCCGGCGGTTCACGGCGAAGACGCGGTGGTCCGGATCCTGGATCGCAAGCGGCTGACGGACGAGGCGCGCGGCCTGCGATTCGAGTCGCTCGGGTTTGATCCGCACACGGTGGGCAGGCTGAGGATGCTGTCGCGCCTGCCGTACGGGCTGCTGCTGGTGACCGGTCCCACCGGCAGCGGCAAGACGACCACGCTGTACGCGGCGCTGTCGGAGGTGAACACCGGCACCGACAAGATCGTGACGATCGAGGATCCGGTGGAGTACCAGCTGGCCGGGGTCGTGCAGATTCCCGTGAACGAGCGGCGCGGCCTGAGCTTCTCCAAAGGCCTGCGCTCGATCCTGCGCCACGATCCGGACAAGATCATGGTCGGGGAAATCCGCGATGGCGAGACCGCGCAGATCGCGGTGCAGGCGGCGCTGACCGGGCATCTAGTGTTCACCACCGTTCACGCCAACAGCGTGTTCGACGTGATCGGGCGACTGCTGCATATTGGAGTGGACGCGTTCAATCTCGTGTCGGCCCTGAATGGCGTGGTCGCCCAGCGGCTGCTGCGGCTGAACTGCAGCCACTGCCGGGAGCCGGATGCGCCGGACCTGACGGGACGGCCGAAGGCCGAGCTCGATGCGCTGGCCGGCCGGGCGCTTGCGCGCGGGCGTGGATGCGGGCACTGCCGGGGCACCGGCTACCGCGGGCGGCGGGCCATTGCCGAGATACTGGTGTTCGACGACGAGTTGCGCGAGGCGCTCGGCGCCCGCGCGGCGGGCGCCGTGTTGAAGCGGCTGGCGCGGGCGCGCGGCATGAAAACGATGCGGCGCACCGGCCTGGAAATGGTTGCCGACGGTTCGACCACGCTGGCCGAGCTGGACCGCGTCACCTTCGCGGAGGCCGAAGGTGGCCCGTGAGCTGGTGATCGGCGGCCGCGAGGCCGCGCTGTGCGATGCAGACCGCACGCTGGCGCGCGAGGCGTTCGGGGCGGAGCCCGGATCGTTGCAGGTTGCGTTGCAGCGACTGCTGCCGGTGCGCCCGGCCGAGCCGATCGTGGCGAGCGTGGCGGCCGGCCATGCGCGCATGGTGCTGCTGCCGTGGCTGCCTCAGCTGACGCGGCCCGATCGATGGCGCAGCCTTGCCGCCAGCCGTTTCGAGCAGATTTTTTGCGAGTCGACCGACGGCTGGATCCTGCGGGTGGCCGAGGACGTCCCGCCGCGCCCGCGCCTGGCTGCGGCCATTCCGAACGCGCTGCTGCAGTCGCTTCAGTCGGTCGCGAAGCTTCGGGCCGTGCGGGTCCGGTTGCTCGATGAACTGGGCCTGCTGCTTCAGCGCGAGCGCGGCTTCAGCGGGTGCGTGGCGCAGGTCGGACCCGACAGCGCCTGCCTGCTGATGTTGTGGCACGGCGAGCTGCGGCGGATCCGGATGCGCCGCTTCGATGCGCTGCAGGAGCTCGCGGTGGCGGCGCGCTCCGAGTGGGCGGCCGCGCGTGGACCGGACTCCGATGCTGCCGCGCCCGGTATTGCGGTGGCGATGCTCGGCCGGAACCCGCTTGCGGCAGAGCATCTGTCCAGCGCGATCGGCTGCAGCCGCCTGGTGCAGCTGGGCTGACGGTGAGCCCGATGACGATTCCGCCACTTCTGGGCCGCCGCTTCCAGGTCGATTTCGTCCAGGCCAGGGCACCGGTGGCTCCGCTCGCCTGGCTGCTGGTCGCGATCGGAGCAGTGGCCCTGGCGGTGGCGCTGGCCGATTTCGCGCCCCGCTGGCTCGAGCGCGCGAGACTGCGGCAGGAAAGCGCGGATCTGCAGGCGAGGCTGGACAGTCTGCCCGGCGTGTCGCGGGGCCCGGCCCGTGCCTCCGATGCGGTCGGGCTGGCGCAGGCGCGCGGCGTGCTTGCCGAGCTGAACCGTCCGTGGCCGGCGCTGTTCGACCAGTTCGAATCGATCGGCGCGCCCGATGTGCACCTGGTGCAGCTCGGGATCGATTCGCGCTTTCAGACGGTACAGATGCTGGCCGAGGCGACCAGCCTGGATCGTGTGGTGCAATTCGGACAGCAGTTTGCCGGCAGCAACCCGGTGCGTTCGGCGCGGTTGACCCACCATGAGTGGCGCAACGCGCCGGCCGGCCGCGTCGTGGTGGCCGACCTGACGGCGGACCTGGCGCCCGTGGCGCCGGCCCCCAGAGGAGCCCGATGAACCTCGCCCCGGCGTCGCAGGCGCGGATCCTGTACCTGGCGTCGCGCGCAGGACCGGCCGGCTGGGGCGGATTGGCCGCGCTGCTGCTGGCGATCGGCCTCGCGCTTGCGTCGCACATCCAGCTGGATCCGGGCAACCGGGGCGCGTCCGATCGACTGGAAAAACTCCAGGCCCAACTGGCAAAGTCACTGGTTCCCGGCGCGGCGCTGCGTCATCCGGCCGACGCGGCGGCGGCCGTGGCGGGGCAACTGCCGGCGGCCGAGGGGATGCCGGCGTTCATCGAGGACGTGCAGGGCCGCGCCTCGGGCGCCGGCGTCCAGATCGACCGGACCGAATACCGCGTGCAGTCGGCTCTGGGCAATCGTGCATTGCGCCTTCAGCTGGTGATGCCGGCCCACGGCACCTATCCACAGCTGCGCAGGTGGCTGGAGTCGCTGCTGCACGAACATCCGAGCGCCGCGCTCGAGGAGTTGAGCCTGCGCCGGCAGGCCGAGGGGGCCGCGCAGCTCGAAGCGCACGTCGTTTTGAGCTTCTACAGCCAGGCCGTCCGATGATGCGGCGGCGCCGGATCATCCTGGGCTTGTTGCTGGCAGGGTCGGTCGCACTGTCGCTGCAGGCGCTGATCTGGACGCCCGGGTCGGAAGGGTCGGACGCCTCGCCGGGGATCGTGCAGCCGGTCCAGCGCGCGCAGGCCGCTATGGTGTCGCACGCGGCGCCGATGACCGGGAGCGCCGGCGAACGGGGCGGCGACATGGGCGACGAGGAAAAGCCGGATGACCTGCTGCAGCTGCGGGCCAGGCCGGCGCCGGCCGGCGCGAGGCGCGACCTGTTCGCGGCGTATTCGTGGCTGCCGCCGCCGCCCCCGGCTGCGGCCGCCGCCGCGGCCGCCGCTGCGGCAGCGCCTCAGGCTCCTCCGCTGCCGTTTACCTATGGCGGGCGCATCGAGATCGACGGCCAGCAGACCTTCCTGCTGCTGCAGGAAGAGCGCACCTACCGGGTCGCGATCGGCCAGTCGGTCGGAGATTTCACGCTCACCTCTTCCGGGCCGCAGGGTCTGATGTTCCTTCACCAGCCGAGCGGGCAGACCGAGGCGCTTGTCGCGCCCGGGGCACCGGTCGCATCCAACTGAACGCTCAGCCGCCCCCGTGCCGAATGACATCGATGTCCAAAGGTGAGATGCGCCTGATTCTTGCTGCGCTTTGTGCGGTGTCGCTGTGCGCGTGCGACAGCACGGGGCCCGTGCGCGACAGCCGCGAAATGTGGAGCCAGGGGCGCATCGAGGAAGCGGTGGAGAGCCTGCGGGAGGCGCTTGCGCGAGATCCCGGCAACCACCGGTTGAAAACCGCCTACGAGCATGAGCGGGAGCTGGCGCTGGCGCATTTCGCCATTGCGGCCGATCGTGCGCGCGGATCGCACGAGATCGATAAGGCGCGGGCGCTGTATCAAGCCGCGCTGCGTCTGAATCCGGACTACCCGCGCGCGCTCGATGGCCTGGCGCAACTCGACGCGATGGCGCGCCAGGACGAGCTGATCGAACGGGCCACCGGGCTGGTTGCATCCGGCGACCTGACCTCGGCGCAGGCGCGGGTGCAGGACGTGCTGGCACAGAGCCCGAACAACGCGCAGGCGCGCAGGCTGCTGCAGCAGATCCGCAGCAAGCAGGCGCTGGCGCAGCCGCCGCCACAGTCGCTCAAGAGCTCGCTCGACAAGCCGATCACGCTGGATTTGCGCGACACGCCGTTGCGCAATCTGTTCGATGCGCTGTCGCAATCGACGGGCCTGAACTTCGTGTTCGACCACGACGTGCATACGGAAACGAAGGTGACGATCTTCATCCGAAACAACTCGATCGACGACGTGCTGCGGATGGTGCTTACCACGAACGCGCTGGAGCGCAAGATTCTGAACGCGAACACGGTTCTGATCTATCCGAACAACACGGCCAAGGCGCACGAATACCAGGACCTGATGCTGCGGACTTTCTACCTGACCAACGCGGATACGAAACAGGTGCAGGGCCTTTTGAAGTCGATGGCCCATACGAAGGATGTCTACATCGACGAGAAGCTGAACATGGTCGCGATCCGCGACACCCCCGAGGCGGTACGGCTGGCCGAGCGCCTGGTGGAGTCGGTCGATGTGGCCGAAGCCGAGGTGATGCTCGAGGTCGAGGTGATGGAACTGAGCCGAACGCGCGCCCAGCAGCTTGGCCTGCAATTCCCCATCCAGGCCTCGCGCGGCGCCCCTGTCCCGTTTGGAGGGACGATCCCGGCGACGATCCCGACCAGCCAGATCGGTCGCACCATCACGACGTTGACGAATCCCCTGCTGGTCGCCGATCTGTTTGCGCAGGACACCGACGCGGACTTGCTGGCCAATCCGCGCATCCGCGTGAAGAACCGCGAAAAGGCCAAGGTGCTGATTGGCGAAAAGCTGCCGGTCGTGACCAGCACCGCGGTCCAGAACGCCGGGGTGACGACGTCGGTGTCCTACATCGACGTGGGATTGAAGCTCGAGGTGGAGCCGCAGGTGTACCTGGACGACGAGGTCGGAATCAAGGTCAACCTGGAGGTGAACTCGAACCTCGGTTCGATCACGCAGCAGGGCACGACCGCCTACGACGTCGGAACGCGCACCGCCACCACGGTGCTGCGCCTGCACGACGGCGAGACGCAGGTGCTGGCGGGATTGATCAACGACAACGACCGCGCCACGCTGTCCAAGGTGCCCGGCCTGGGCGACATCCCGGGAATCGGGCGCATCTTCACCGACACGAACTCGACCCGGGAAAAGACCGAGATCGTGCTGCTGATCACGCCCCGGATCATCCGCAACCTGGTCACTCCGGACTACGACGCGCTGGTGATGGCGGCCGGCACGGACGCTCAGCCGGGAGCGCCGCCGATGACGATCGCTGCAACCCCGCCGCACTCGGTCGCGGTCAGCGCCGGCGCGCCGCTGCCGCCGCTCGTCGCCAGGCGCCTCGCACTGAACAAGCCCGAGGCGGACAACCCGTCCGCCGCGATGGCGGCGGCTCAGGTCCCTGCGCCCGCGGCCGTGCCGGCGGCGGGGAACCTGTCCGTGACGATCAACGCGCCGCAGCAGGTCGCCCTGGGAAGCAACTTCATGATTTCGGTCGACCTGCCCGATGCCGGCGCTGCGGTCGAGGGCGACGTCCTGCTCGGCTTCGACTCGTCGATTCTGCAGGCGGGCGGGCCGGCAACCGGGCGGGCCGCGGTGCATCTGGCGCAGGTCGCCACCGGCCATCTCGCGGGCTCGGTCACGTTCAAGGCCCTGGCGTCCGGCGCGGGCAGCGCCGCCATCACGTTCGCCGAAGGGCACGTACGGTGGCAGGACGGCTCCCAGCCGGCGCTGTCTGGCGGCAGCGTGACTGTGAACATCGGACTGTAGGAGCCTGCGGCATGCGGCGCGCTGCAGCAGGGTTCACGTTGCTGGAGATCGCGATCGCGCTCGCCATCCTGTCGATCCTGGTCGTGATGGCCGCGCCGGTGGTCAAGCTGCAGGCGCAACGTGAGAAGGAGGCGGAGTTGCGATATGCGCTGCGCGAGATCCGCAGTGCGCTGGACGCGTACAAGCGCGCCTCCGACGGCGGATTGATTGCCAAAGAAACCTATGCATCGGGATACCCCCCGAGCCTGGATACGCTGGTGTACGGGGCACCGAACGCGAAGGATCCGAAGGCTCGGCCGATCCGCTTCCTGCGAAGGATCCCGCGCGATCCAATGAGCACGGATTCCTCGCTCGAGGCGGTGGCCACCTGGGCCAAGCGCAGCTATGCGAGCCCGCCGGATGCGCCCAGCGAAGGCGAAGACGTGTTCGACGTTTACTCGAAGTCGGGCAGCGTCGGCATCAACGGCATTCCGTACCGGCAGTGGTGATGAAGCGCGTGCGCTCGACGATCTCCCCTCGCCCGCTTGCGGCAGAGGGGCCGGGGGTGAGGGCGGGCTTTACGCTGATCGAACTGCTGGCCGTGCTGGCGATCGTGGCGCTGCTGATGACGATCGCGGCGCCCCGCTATGTCGAGCATGTGGAGCGTGCGCGCGAAACGGCGCTGCGCACCGACTTGAAGGTAATGCGTGAGGCGATCGACAAGTTCGAGGGTGACCAGGGGCGGCTGCCGGCGACCCTGGACGAGTTGGTTCAACAGAAATACCTGACGCAGGTGCCGGTCGATCCGATTACCGACAAGCGCGATACCTGGATCGTCGTCAGCGCGGCCGAGCTGGAGCAAGTGCTCGCGGCGTCGGGCCCGACCGTAACGACGACCACCACCACCAGTTCGAAAGGCGGGACGTCGACCAGCGTCACGCTCCAGGACAGCGTCGCCGATGTGCACAGCGGCGCCGACGGCAAGGCCAAGGATGGGACCAGCTATCGGGACTGGTGACTGCCCGCTGCCGAGGGCAAGGGCCTCAAATGCAGCGCAACAGCTCCTGCTGCACGCGCGAGAAAACGGCTTCCCAGTCGCCCGGCTCGCTCTGTCGGAACAGGCGCGCCCCGGGATACCAGGGGCTGTCGTCGCGATCCCGCAGCCAGCGCCAGTCGGGCGCAAATGGGAGAAGGACCCACACCGGCAAGCCGAGCGCGCCGGCCAGATGCGCCGCGGACGTGTCCACGCTAATCACCAGATCCAGATTCATCGCGAGCGCGGCGGCTTCCGAGAAATCGCACAAATCCGCGCCGAAGAAACGGATCCGCTGGCGACCGAGCTCGACTCGGTCCGCTTCGCGCACGTCACGTTGCAGCGCGATGAAATCGGCATCGTGGCCGGTCAGCGCGGAAAACTCGCTCAGTGGCACCGAGCGGTTATGGTCGTTCGTATGCTTCGGATTTCCGGACCATGCGAGGCCGATCCGCCGCAGGCTCGTGGGTTGCAGCCGCCGCCCCCACTCGTCGACCCGGATCGGGTCGGCGCTCAGGTAGGGCGTGTGTGCCGGGATCGACGCCAGCGTGGTTCCGAACGCCAACGGCAGGCCGAGCATCGGCGCGTGGCAGTCGAACGGTGGCAAGGGGTCGTCGTCGGACAAGACGGCCTGTGCTCCCGGCAGGCTGCGCAGCAGCGGGCACAGCGCGGCCGGAGCCTGCACGATCACCTTCGCGCCGCGCGCGGCGAGCAGCTCGGTGTACCGGCAGAACTGCAGCGCGTCACCCAGGCCCTGCTCGCCATACACCAGTATCGTGCGGCCGGCGATCTCGGTGTCGCCCAGCCACCGAGGCTGGGTGTATCGCCGCTCCTGCAGACCCAGCTCGGCGTACTTCCATCGCCACTCGAATTTCGGCCAACCGCGCTCGAAATCGCCCAGCCGCAGGCGGCACAGCGCCTCGTTCCAGTGGGCCAGCGCGCTGTTCGGATCGCGACCGACCGCGCGCTCGAATCCGGCCAGGGCTTCCTGGTCGCGCCCGCTGTCCGACAGCGCCGTGCTGCGATTCAGATCGGCGCCGTGGCGATCCGGATCGATCGTGAGCGCCGCGTCGTAGCTCGCAATCGCTTCGCGCAGCCGGTTCAGCCGGTGCAGTACCGTTCCGCGATTGCACAAGGCATCGGGGTAGTGCGGCTGCAGGGCGATCGCCCGATCGTAAGCGGCCAAGGCCTCGAGCGGAAGCCCCAGCGCCTGCAGCGTGTTGCCAAAATCCATGTGGGCCGGGGCGAGCTGCGGTTGCAGCACGATCCCACGCTCGAAACTCGCGAGCGCCTCCTCCAGGCGGCCCAGCGACTTCAGCGTGAGCCCGCGCTTGCAGTGCGTCACCGCGTCCAGCGGCGCGGCGGCCAGCGCCGCGTCGAATGCGGCCAGAGCATCCGACAGGCGGCCCATGCCGCGCAGCGCGTCGGCCTGCTGCATCAGCTGGGCAGCAACGTTCGGTGCCGGGCCGTATCGGAAATTCCACATGAGCAGGCGCGTCGATGATGCGGGGCTGGATTGACCGATTCGTGACCCGCCTGCGGCCCGCAGCGCGCAAGCGGGCAGCGCCCGGCTATGCGCTGATCGCCGCCCTGATCCTGCTGGCGCTGGCCAGCCTGGCAGTGATGGTCGCGGCTCAAAGAGGCAACTCGGACGGCAAGCGCGAGCGCGAGCTGCAGCTGCTGTTCGTGGGTGACCAGTATCGCAATGCGATCCGGAGCTACTACGCCCGGGTTCCGCCGGGGGGCAGCCAGCAGTATCCGAAGCGGCTGGAGCACCTGCTGGAGGACACGCGAGCGCCGGCGATGGTGCGCCACCTGCGCACGCTGTATGTCGACCCGCTGACCGGCAAGTTCGACTGGATACTCGAAATGGCGGGCGATCGTGTGACGGGCGTGCGCAGCCCGAGCACCGGAAAGCCGCTGCTGCGGGCGAACTTCGGCTCGTCGGATTTCGACGGGTTTGCAGACGCGAGCAGCTACCGGGATTGGCTTTTCTCGGGCGCGGGCAACGGGCCCGCCGCGGTGGCCGTTGCGGCCGCGACCCCGGCAGCCGAAGCCGGTGCGGGCGGGCCGCCGTCGCCTGTACCGCAAGCGCCGGTGCCAGCGCAGCCGCCGCCCGCGACCAACCACGCGATCCAGTGTTACAACGAGTACCTGGCGCCGAAAATGCAGTTGTGCAACGGCCCGTCACCGCCGTACGGAAGCGCGATCTCGTGTGCGAAGTTCTTTTTGAACGCCTACGCGCAATGCATGGCGGCCGGCGGCTGACCTGCGGCGCCGCGTTTACGACATCTGGATGAAATCTCGCTTTCCGGCGTAGTCCGATCGGACTATTGGAACTACACGCAATCCAAGCCCGGCGCCTCGCGGGGATGATCCTGATGGCGATCAATAGTCCGAAAGGACTGCGGCGGGGCCTTTGATTTGATGCTCGCTTCACATAGCGTTCCGACAATGGTGCACGTCCCCAAAACGACCTTCGAGGCGCCACTTCGAAGTCGGGATGGGGCAGGTCGGGAAGCGAGGGGCAAGGGGCACGCAGTCCTTGCATTGGGATTCAAACTTGTCAGAGGGAATGAACCGGTATGAAGACTTCAATCAAGACTGTGGCTCTGGCGGTTGCGCTGGCGCTGTCCGGCGGCGCATGGGCGGGGCCGTCCGACATCATCGTCGACATTCACGACTCGACTGCGGGAGCGGTGATCACCGACTTCTTTGTCGACGTGAGCGCAATTGTCACAGCGGCGGGAACCACGTTCACGGTCGATCTGACCAATGGCGCGGGAACGAGCGCGAACTGGGGCAGCTTTTACAAATCGGCAGATGCCGCCAACCTCTCCTTCATCGCCGTGGGGCTGACCCAGTCCGGGATTTTGCGCTCAGGCGACATCGGCTTCGCTGCCGGTGCGAACGCCAGTCCGAGTCAGACCAACATCACCGCGATTGCCGGCGGCTCCGACAAGTTGCTGGCCTCCGATCTGGCCGTCAGTCCGACCGTGGGCATGTCGAGCATTGCCGCCCCGACGACCTCTTTCGCAAACCTGGTGACCCTCACGAATGACTATGGAATTAACCCGAGCCAGGGCACCGTGATCGGAACCGCGGCCAGTGCCCTGACGCTGTATTACTACACGACGGGTGCCGTGAGGACCACGATCGGCGCGCTCGCGCTGAACCTGGGTGCGGCAGATCAGACGATCACGCTCGGGGTGGCGGCGGTTCCCGAGCCCGGCACCTACGCGCTGATGGCGGCGGGCCTTCTCGCCGTCGGCGCGATCGTGCGTCGCCGCGCGCGCAGCTGAAGACGCCCGCCGGTTGAGCCACGGGCACCGCTGCCGTGCAGCGGATCCGGTGGCTCGCCCGGCTCGGGTCGGAAGCGCTCAACTCCAATGCTCAGGCGCGGCTCGAGCCGCGCCGCCCTTAAATAAAGGATTGCTCGAATGAAGCCTCAAGCTTTGTTTTGCCAGACCGCGATGGCGGCTGCGGTCGCGGCCGCCTTCACGGCCGGCCCGGCCTTCGGTGCCCAGCAGATCATCGGCGGCGGTGCGTCGGCGGTGAACACGTCGGCGCAGTTCATCATTCTGAACGACTACTGCGCCGGTGCGACCAATATCGTCTTCTACGACAATGGCAAGGCCCCGGCCAACACGACCGCGGCCCCGTTCTCTTCACCGGGCGGATCGGTCTGGCGCATCACCTGCAACGGGACGTCGACGACCAAGTTCACGTCCGGTGTCGATGTGTCGTACGACACCACGGGTGGCTCGTGGAAGGGCCTGATCGCGGCCGACTCGGCCAACCTGTTGACCGCTGCGGCGCAGTCGACCACGGCCAATCCGTTCCCGTTGTCGACGGTGAACCAGTCCGGCACGACGATCGCGAATTACATCGCGAAGGTATTCACCGGGACCTTCACGTTCACGTATGTCTACGCCGCGGGCATATCGATCATTCCTCCTGGCGCGACGGTCACGTTCGGGCTGACCGACGTCGAGCCGAGTCTCTTCCTGAACCAGTACAACGAGCCGCTCGTCAATTCGACCTGGGACGGCACCAACGGCTCGGTCGCAGCGGGCACGGCCGAGTACGCATCGTCGTCGCTGTTCGCGCCGACCGCGCACACGTTCACCGGCTCGGCGGGTAGTGCCTCGACCCCGTACCCCGCATTCGGCGAGATATTCGGTGTCGCGGCTTCACCCAAGTTGTACCTGGCGTTGCAGAAGGATCAGAGCGCCCTCGGGGTGTTGCCGACCACTTGCGTGGCCTCGACGGCGACGGTCGCCAACGCCGATTCGCTGTGCACCCCGTATATCTCGAAGGCGCAGTACGCCAGCCTGGTGGGCGGGGTGAACTCGTTCACGGCGGGGGGAGCCGGCCTGACTCCGCTGTTCGTGTCGATCGTTCCGGCCGACGCATCGCTTGAAGTCGCGCGGCGCGACCAGGGCTCGGGCACGCAGTCGAGTTCCAATGCCTACTTCCTTGGCCAGGGCTGCGTTCTGGGAACGGAAGCGATCAACGCCCCGTTCATTCCCAACGACTCCGGCGTGAATCAGGGCGGCACGACGGCGACCGAACTGCAGCTGTTCTACTCCTACAACTTCACCACAGGCGGTGTGATCGGGCGGGTGAATGTGCCGGCCGCGGCCACCGCGCCGTCGGCGGGCTTCATCGCCACGGCGAGCAACCCGGTGCCGGCTGCGATTCCGGGCCAGGCCCTGACGCCGACCCTTCAGCCGGGACCGACCTCCGGCTTCGTGATCGGCGTGGTGGGCGCCAGTCAGGCCGGCGCATTGACCGGGGGTGCGGGCTTCCTGAAGCTGGACGGGTTCTATCCGAACACGGCCAACGCGAACCTCGGCCTGTACAACTACGTGTCCACCGAGCACTTCTATGCCAACCCGAGCGCATCGGGCGACGGCCTGACGTTCGTGGTAGACCTGCTCGGCGTCAATGGTGTAGCAGCGGCCGAGACTTTGGCCGGCTTCTCGGGCACCGGGACGGTTCAGTTCAGCGCATCGAACTGGTACAACTCGGCCTCGATGTGCCAGGGCTGGCAACACAAGTAACCGGCCGGCGCAGGGCCCGGCGCGCCGGGCCCGTCCTCTTCCGACCACCGGAGGCCTCGCGGCCTCCGGTGGTTTTGTTTCAGCCTCCTGCGGGCGGCATGTCACGCACCGGAAAAGTCGACCCCCGAGAATGGCCGTTTCGATCTGATCACGGGGAAGCACCGACACGGTCGGGTGCGGCGCCCGTATTGTTGCGCCGGCCCGGGCCATGCGATTCGTTCCATCCGGCTCCACGTGGGTTTCCGTCTTCGCGGTGGCGGTAGCGGCCGCGGCCGTCTTCGCGGCCGTCGCGTCGGTCGCTCAGCAACCGCAGCCCAGCCCGACTTTCGACATTCTCGAATTCCAGATCGAGGGCAATTCGGTGCTGTCGGTGCGCGAGATCGAGCGTGCGGTCACTCCGTTCCTGGGACTGAAAAAGCGCTTTGAAGACGTCGAGGGTGCGCGCAAGGCGCTCGAGGACACGTACCAGAAGTCGGGCTACCAGACCGTGTTCGTCGACATACCGGAACAGAAGGTCGTAGGCGGCGTGATCCGGCTACGCGTGGCAGAAGGACGCGTCGACCGGCTTCGCGTGACCGGCTCGCGCCATTACGAACTTGGCGAGATCCGCAGCCGCGCCGAAAGCCTCGCCCCGGGATCGGTGCCGGACTTCAACCAGGTGCAACAGGACCTGGCGCAGCTGAACCGGATGCCCGACCGCCAGGTGTCGCCGATCCTGACGCCAGGAAGCACGCCGGGAACCATCGACGTGGACCTGTCGGTCAAGGACCGGCTGCCGCTCCACGGCGACCTGGAGGTCGACAATTACGCCTCCCCGTTTACCACGAACCTGCGTACCAACGCGTCGCTGCACTACGACAACCTGTGGCAGGCGCAGCACAGCCTGGCCCTGAACTATCAGGTCGCGCCGGAAAAACCGAGCGAAGCCAACGTCATTTACGCCACCTACCTGTGGCGGTTCCAGGAATCGGACGACGCGATCTCCGTGTATGGCATCCGATCGAACAGCGACGTGGCGGTGGTCGGCAGCTCGACCATTCTGGGCAACGCGAAGATAGCCGGGGTGCGCTGGGTCAGGCCGATCGGCAGCGGAATGGCCGGGTCGTCGAGCTACTTCAACTCGATCACCTTCGGCATCGACCGCAAGGATTTCGCGCAGACCAACGTCAGCGCGCTGACCGGGCAGGCCGCGATCCTGCCGCAGGTCACGTACACGCCGCTGTCGCTGACCTATGGCGGAACGCTGGTGAGCGAGGCGGGAACGGCGCAGGTCTCGTTCGGCGTCACGACGGCCCCGCGCGGCTTTTTCGGCAATTCCGACGCCGCCTTCCGTGGGCGCCGTGTGCTGGGCGACGCCAGCTGGGTCGCCTGGAAACTGGATGCGTCGATCGAGCGGTGGCTGGCCAAGCCATTGAGCGGCTTTGCAAAATTCGGGGGACAGTGGACCACCGACCCCTTGATACCGAACGAGCAGTTCATCACGGGTGGCGCCGACTCCGTGCGCGGCTACCGGGAATCGGAGATCAGCGGCGACCGGGGCTTTCACGCCACGATGGAAATGCGCTGGTACCCGATCGGACGGCCGTCGTTCGACGGACGGCACACGCTCTACGTGCTGGCTTTCGTCGACGGCGCGCAGGTCCAGCTGGTCGATCCGGCCGGGCCCCAGATTCCCCTCACCTCGATCGCTTCCGCCGGCCTGGGCGTGCGGGTGCAGGGCTGGTACGGCATCCACGGCGCACTGGACCTGGCGCGGACGCTCAGGAACGGCGGTCACGGCGTCGACGGCTTCATAACGCCAAGTGGCGTCAATCGCGTGGATGCGAGCCTGGGCGTGAGCTTCTGACACCCGAGCCGAACTGCACCACTGTCACGAAAGCGAAACCCGGGCTGACTAGCTTGTCCCGGATCGAGGAGAGCGCGATGAAGCTGAGCCGGATGAAGCGCTTGCGGGCAAACCGTCGACGGGAGGCGGAAGCGGCCCGTTCATCCGCGCCGGTGTCGCCGCGCAAGGGCCCGGTGCAGTTTGGCGCCTGGTTGCTGACCGGCAGCTTCGCGCTGGCACAGATGCCGGTGTACGCGGGCGGCAGCCTGCCGACGCCTTGTCCCGGCACCAGCGCCGCCTGCAAGGGTCTGTCCTTCGACAAGCTGAACACGGGCTCCACGCTGAACTACGGCGCCAACAACCTGACGATCAACCAGAATGCCTCCTCGGCGATCTTCAACTGGCAATCCTTCAACATCTCGGCCGGTAACACGGTTCAGTTCATCCAGCCATCCGCGTCGTCCGTCGCATTGAACCGGATCTTCGATCCGAACGTCACGTCCATCTATGGCAATCTGCTGGCCAACGGGCAGATCTACCTGATCAACCCCAACGGCGTGCTGTTCGGCTCCGGCGCGAACGTCAACGTGGGCGGATTGATCGCCTCGACCTCGAACATCTCCGACCAGCGCCTCACGAAGGGGCTGCTGTCCGATCCGTCGGTCTTCAACCCGGTGTTCACGAACAACCCGGCACTGGTCGGCACCGACCTCGGGCCGAGCTCGACGGGCGCCTCGATCGTCGTTCAGCCCGGGGCAACGCTGTACGCCGCCGGCCGCAACACGGCCGGCTCCGTGGTCAGCGCCGGCCGCGTGTTCCTGTTCGCACCGACGGTCGAAAGCGGCGGCTCGATCAAGGTCGACGGGGGCGGCCAGGTGATTCTGGCCTCCGGCAGCGACATCTACCTGGGCAGCTCGACCGATGCCTCGCTGCGCGGCCTGCTGGTCGAGGTCACCGGCAGCAACGCGGCCGGCGTGACGGTCGACGCCACCGGAAGCATCCAGGTCAACCACGGCAACATCACGCTGATGGGTCTTGCGGTCAATCAGAACGGCCGCTTGACGGCCACTTCAGCGCTCGACGCCAACGGCTCGATTCGCCTGATCGCGCGCACCGCGGACCCGACCAACACCACCTTGCCTCCCGACCCGACGATGCTGCTGCAGGCGGCACAAACCGGCAGCGTCGTGCTGGGCTCCGGGTCGCAGACGGTCGTGCGCCTGGATCCGTCCGACACCGCCACGCTGCCGCTGAATGATCCGACGGCCGCTTCGCTGCGATCGACGATCGACATCCAGGGCGCTGCGGTGCAGATCGGTGGCAACGGGTCGCCCGGCTCGACGCTGGTCGAGGCGCGTGGCGGGGGCGTGACCGTCACCGCGCGCCAGGTGAGCTCTGTGCTCGGCGTGCCCGGGATACCTTCACCGCCGCTGTATACGCTCGGCGATGGCGGCCTGCTGGGGACGGCGAACCCGTCCTCGGTGATCAACGTCGGTGCCGATGCGTCGATCGACGTATCCGGGTTGCAGAACGTCGCGGTCGCGGGCGACCGCAATTTCGTCTTCATCGACCGGTTGACCTCGTCCAACCTGGCCAACGCGCCGTATCAGCGCAACGGGTTCCTGCTGGGCCAGAGCGTGTACCTGAACCTGGCGACCGCCCCTTCGTGGATCGACGTGTCGAATCTGCAGGCGGCCGTTGCCGGCACGCAAGCCGAGCGCAACGCCAACGCGGGCACGATCGCGTTGCGCGCCGAGGGCGGGGTCAATCTCGCCAAGGGCTCGGTTCTGAACGTCTCCGGCGGCTCGATCGATGTGACCGCCGCGCTGGGCCGCACGTCCAGGTTGATCACCGCGACCGGGCAGGTGGTCGACATCTCCAACGCCTCGCCCGACGTGCAGTACGTGGGATTCGCCGATCACGGCAGCGCCACCAGCAACGACCCGTTCGAGGGAATCAACCAGACCACGAGCTGGCAGGCGCCGGCATACGCGCTGGTGGGCGGGTATTCGCAGGGCGGCAACGCGGGCACGATCGAGATCTATGCGCCGACCGCGACGCTGGCCGGAACGATGCTCGGTCAGACCACGGTGGCGCCGCAACAGCGCGCGGCCCCACCGCTGACCGGGCAGTTGAAGATCGGCAGCGACAATGCGGCGATTCTGGACAGCGAAGCGGCGTTCTCGCGCGCGGACATCGTCCTGGGCGGCCTGGACCAGCAGCTGCAACAGCAGGCGGCGGCTGCGGGGCAGCCCGCTCCGATCGTGCTCGATACCTCTTCGCTGATCCGATCCGGGATCACCCGCCTGGACCTGACCAGCGATGGCACCATCGAACTGGCGTCGAACAATGCGCTGAACCTGGGCGCCCGTGGCGCGCTGGTCGCCCGAGCCAACCAGATCCAGATCGACTCGTCGATCCAGGCCCCCGGAGGAACGGTGCAACTGTCCGAGCGCGGATTGACGCCGTTGCCCGCCAACGTCCTCGATACCAATGGCCTCGATGCATCGTCGGCTGACGAGGCCCGCGCGCGAAGCGCGCTGAGCCTGGTCGATCCCGCATCGTCGGCTTTCGGTTCGGTGCGAATTGCGCCTGCCACCTCGATCAGCGTGGCCGGGCTGTGGACCAACGACCGGCTGCTGCTGCCAGCGCAGGATCCCCCCCCCATCGTGCTCAATGGCGGCACGATCTCGATCTCCGGGCGTACGGTCGATGTCAGCGCGAGCCGGTTCGATGTTTCGGCCGGCGCCACGCTGCCGACGAGTGGCCAGTTTTCCGGCGGCGCGGGCGGCTCGCTGTCGCTGACCGCAGCGTACCGGGATCCGCTGGGCCCGCAGGCGATCTTCTACCCCGGCAGCCTGAACGGAAGCCAGGCCGTGGATACCGGCACGCTCGACCTGGGCGCCGCATTCGCTTCGCGCGTGACCGGATTCGGGGTGACCCAGGGAGGCTCGCTCACGCTCATGGCTGCTTCGTTGCAACTCGGCACCGGCGACGCTTCGCTGGCGCCTGCGCTGCCGGCCGGTACCGCTGCTACCGTGGTGATCGACCCGGCGATCGGCGCCCGCGGATTCCAGAGCTTCAAGCTGGCCGGCTACGACAGCGTGGCGGTGGCGGGCGCGGCCACCTTCGCTCCGAAGGTTCTGTCGATCCAGAACTCGGTGCTGCTCGACGTCACGCCGTCTTCCGCCGGCATTCTGTCCGTCGCCACGCCGCAGGCGCCACTGCCCGGTCAGGTGGCACCCGCCCGGATCACGCTCACCGCCTCGGCGCCGCTCGACGGCACCGTCAGCGTGGGCAAAGGGGCAACCATTGACGCCGGCGTCACCGGCAGCGTGACGATCAATGCCGATTCGAATGTCACGCTCGACGGAACCTTGCGCGCTCCGGCCGGCAGCGTCGGGCTGGCGCTGGTGGGATGGAGCGACGCCACGGCTTTCGCTCCCGGCCAGATAGCCAGCCGCTCGATACAGCTGGGTCAGGACGCGACGATCGACGTGTCGGGCGCGAGCCTGGCTTTCGTCAACCCGGTCGGCCTGAAGTTCGGCAATGTGCTCAACGGCGGGACCGTGACGCTGGATGGAACGCTGGGCTCCGTGGCGATGCAGCCGGGCGCGCGGCTGCTTGCCAGTGGCGCTCTCGATACCGTGGATATCCCGGTTGCCGGCGCCGGTTACCGGCTCGAGTCGATCGCGTCTTCCGGCGGAACGGTCGAGGTCAGCGCGACCAATGCGATCTACCTGGAAGGCACGGCGGCCGCGTACGGCGGCGACGCTGGCGCCGCGGGCGGACGGCTGTCGGTGGCCCTGCTGGCACCTGCGGTGGGATCGAATCCTCCGCCCGGGTTCAACACCCCCGACACGCTGACGATCGGCGATTCGCTCCCGCCGCTGAACGGTTTCCAGGCCTCGTTCAATCCCGGCGGTCAGGCTTATCTGCCCCCGTCGCTGCTTAACTCGCGCTCCAGCGGTTTCGATCAAGTGTGGGCACAGAGTCCGGACTTGATCAACTTCGCGCCCGCCAACGCCTCCAACGGCATCCGGCTCGCAGTCAACAACTCGCTGGTTCTGTCGGCGCAGGCGATCGGTGTGGTGCCAACCGCTGCGACCGGCGCATCGGTCCAGATCGATGCGCCCTACGTCTCCGTGGGAACCGTGGCGCTGCTGTCGGCCACCCAGCCGCCCGGCGGGACGATCATGGGTTCGAATGCGCCCGTGCCCGCGGCCAGCGGCGGCACGGCGACGCTTGACGTCAACGCGACGCGCCAGATCAACCTGGCCGGCAACCTTTACCTGCAGAACATCGGAAGCGCCACGCTGACGTCGAACCAGGACATCCAGGCGATCGGTATCGGTTCGCAGACCGGCTCGGCACGCACCAGCGGCTCGATAAATTTCGCTGGCAACGTGACCTTGAGCGCCGCGCAAGTCTTTCCGGCGACCCAGACCGACTACCAGTTCAATGCAACCGCGGCTGCTGGAGATACGCAAAATGGGATACTGCGCATCCAGGCCGGTCCGTCCGGAACGGCGCCCCTGCCCCCGTTGTCGGCGGGCGGTTCGCTCACCTTCAACGTCGGCGATTTCCAGTCGAGCGGCACCGTTCTGGCGCCACTCGGGCAGATCGCAGTCAGTGCAAGCCGCAGCATCGAGCTGGCCAGCGGCAGCGTGATTTCGGTCGCCGGTGATGCCCTGGTTCCCTTCGGGACCGTATCGGGCGGCACGTTGTGGACGTACGGGCTGCAGACCGGCAACACCAGCGTTCCGCTGGCCGATTTTACGGTCGCGAGCTCGACGGGCGTGACGATTACGTCGATTCGGCCCAAGAGCATCGCGCTCGGCGCCCCGACCATCGACGCGCAGCCCGGATCGAAAATCAATATCGCTGGGGGTGGCGATCTGCTCGGCACCGAGTTCGTCGCAGGCCCGGGCGGCAGCTATGACATGTCGCTGAATTTCCCCTACACGTCAACCGCGCCGACAACGCGCAACCCGTACTTCGCGCTGGTGCCGAGCCGGGCCACGGGCGCCGCCCCATATGACACCCAGATCTACTCCGACCTCGCCTTGAACCCGGCGATGCCGGGCGCAGGAAGCGCGGGATTCCAGGTCGGCCAGACGATCACGATCGGGGGCGGCAGCGCAATTCCCGCCGGCACCTACACGATCCTGCCGCCGCGCTATGCGCTGCTGCCGGGCGCCTTCGCGGTCGAAGCGGCTGGTGGTTTCCAGGACATGCTGCCGGGCACTTCGGTGGCGATGCCGGACGGCACCTTGATCGTCGCCGGCAAGCTGGGCTTCGCCGCGGCCGGTACCGCCGATTCCCGATGGAGCGGCTTTCGAGTGTATTCGGACGCCCAGTTCCGGACGCTGTCCGAGTTCCACGATTTTCTCGCGAGCACGTATTTCACCAGCGCGGATGCCAACGCCGGCGTTCCGGCGGACCGCGTGGGGCCGGACGCCGGCAGCCTGCAGATCGACACAGTCGGATCGATCCGTCTGGCCGGTGCGATCGACGCGGCGCCGCAGGGATCCGGGCGCGGCGCCGACATCGCGATCGACGCCCCGAGCATCGCCGTGACCGATTCGACCGTGACCGCTTCTGCGCCCCAATCGACGCTTCAGATCGCTGCTGCGACGCTGACCGGTCTGGGCGCGGAGACTTTGGTGCTGGGCGCGACCGAAACGCGCAACAGCGGCGTCGGCAGCAGCGCGCTGGCGCTGTCGAACCCGTCCCAGTCGGTTACGGTCCAGGCGAGCTCGCCGTTGTCTGCCGGCGAGGTGGTGCTGGTCGGATCGAACGTCACGGTGGTCACTGGCTCGACGGTGTCGTTCAGTGCGTCGCAAACTCCGCCGACCACCGCAGTGAGCGTCGGCAGCGCCGGCACCCCGTCCGATGGCGCCCTGTTGTATGTGGGCAACGTGGCCAGCGCGCCTTCCTATACGCGCGTGGCCGCCTCGCCGGCGGGCGCCGCCACAAGCGGCACGCTGTCGATCGGGGACGCGACGATCAGCGGACAGTCGGTGATTTTCGATGCCACGCAATCGCAGAGCTACGGCCCCAGCCTGGCGCTGAAGTCCTCCAATACGAACCTGTCGGCCGCGCTCGTCGATCTGGGCAACGTGCCGGCCGGGACGGCCGGTCTGGACCTGACCGCGGGCCTGCTTTCCCAGATGAGCGCTTCGGGCAACCTGACGATAACGAGTCCCGGCGGGTTTGACGTGTACGGGAGTGCCACGATCGGTGCATTGAATTCGGCCGGCGCGCCGCAGCTGGATCGCCTGACCCTGGTGGGGCCCGGCATCGCAGGCTTCGGTGACGCAACAGGTCAGTTCGAGGTCAATGCGGGGCACGTGTCGCTCGACAACAGGGCCGGCAGCACGATGGCCAGCACCGGCACAGGGCTTGGCCGGATGACCTTGAACTCGACGGCGACCCCCACGGACGACGGCAGCATCGAGATCGCGGGTTCGATCGCCATCAGCGGGTTCCAGGCGGTGGGCCTGAGCGCGACCGGGCGCGCGCAGGGTGGCAGCGGGGCGCCCGCGACGGTCGCGGGAACCGGAGACCTGCGCTTCGACGGCAGTGCCGGCGCGACTGCCGCCTTGTCGATACTGGGTACCGGCGCCTCCCTTTCCGTCGACGCGACGCGCATCACCGCGCAGCGGGGCGTGAATGCCTCGATCCTCGTTCCCGGCACTCTGACTATGGCGGCGTCCGGGCCGGCGAGCGCGCCCCAGACGGGCGAGTTGGGGGCGTCGCTCCAGATCCAGGCGCAGAACGTGGACCTGTCCGGGCGCATCGATCTGCCGGCCGGCGTGGTGCAGATCGATGCGACCGGCTCCGCCACCACCGACGGCATCGCGCTCGACGCGGGATCCTCGATCCGGGTCGCGGGCCTGACCCAGAGCTTCGCCTCGACCACTGCCGACGTGTCCGCCGGTTCGATCGGGCTCAACGCCGCCAACGGCTCGGTGACCATGCAGTCCGGCGCGACGCTCGACCTGCAGGGCGCCGGTTCGCAGGGCGACGCGGGCGCTCTGAGCGTTTCGGCTCCCAACGGATCGGTCGCCCTGCTGGGCGGCGTGCTGAGCGCCCCGGGTACCGCGGCGCGCGGGGTGGACATCTGGATCGAAGCTTCGCAACTCGGCAATTTCTCGGCGCTGGCGCAGACGATTGCCGCCGGAGGCGGCGGCGTTGCAGCCGACTCGATTTCGCTGCGTGCGCGCAGCGGCAATATCGCGGTGGCCGCGTCCGACGTGCTGCAGGCTCACACCATCACGCTGGAAGCCGATGGCGCCGGCGCCGCCACCGACGGCTCGCTGACGATAGGCGGCCAGTTGAACGCCACCGGTCCCGGCGGCGGCCAGATCAACCTGTATGCGAACGACCAGACCGTCCTTCAGGCCGGCGCGCTGCTCGACGCGCACGCAACCGGTGCCGCCGGCACTGGTGGCCAGGTGTTGATCTCGTCCCGCGTCACCGCCAACGCGGCCGCACCCGCCAGCCTGGATGCGATCGTGTTGCAATCGGGCAGCCAGATCAATGTCTCGGGCGGTGCCAGCGGGTCCGGGGGATTGATCACGCTGCGCGCCAACGCCAACTCGGCAGCGAGCCCGACCGATGTGGAGATCGCGGCGCTGCCGGCCGGATCGCTGATCGGAGCGCGCCAGAACATCGTCGAAGGCGTGATCGTCGATTCAACGGGACCGGTGGTGGATGCGGGAGCCGTGGTTGCGGGCTACGCCGCAACGCTTTCGGGCTACATGAGCTCGAGCAACCGCGCCGCGATCACCCAACGCCTGCTGGGTACGACCACCCCGGATCCCACGTTCAGCCTGCGGCCGGGCCTGGAGATCCGGTCGAGCGGCGATATCACGGTTGCGAGACAGATCGATTTCGCGGCCGGCCTTACGTCGACCAATGCCGCCGCCTGCACCACGTGCACGTACCGCTACGTGGGGACGACCGCGGCCAGCGATCCGGGCGACCTGACGCTGCGGGCCGCGGGTAACCTGAACGTGAATGCCAATCTCAGCGACGGCTTCAGCCCGACCGCGGCGACTGCGACCGTACCGAACTCGACCGTGTGGACCGCCGGACAGAGCTGGAGCTATACGCTGGCGGCCGGCGCCGACCTGTCCGCCTCGAATCCGAACCGGGTGATCGCCAGTGCGGCGGCAGCCGATCCGAACCGGACCGGATCGGTTGCGGGTCAATTGACGATCGGCACGTCGGCGGCCAGGCCCGTAACCGTGCGTACCGGCACCGGATCGATCGCGCTCGATGCGGGCGGCGACGTGCTGCTCGGCAACGGCAACGGCCAGGCGGCTTCCGACACCGTGTACACCGCCGGCGTCGCCAACGTTACCGGGCTCGCGCTGCCGGCGCTGTTTCAGAGAATCGGCCTCAGGACGGTCGTCTTCCCCTATGCGCTGACGCAGGGGGGAGGGGACCTTTCGGTCCAGGCCGGCGGCGACGTGCTGGGTCCGAACGGCGGCGGCAGCACGCAAGCCTCCACCAGCTGGTTGTTGCGAGGAGGCTTCGACACCGCAGCTGCGCCGACGTTGTGGTGGATTAATTTTGCTTCTTTCCAGCAGGGTTTTGGGGCCCTGGGCGGAGGCAATCTGTCGGTCGCGGCCGGGCGCAATGTGGCCGCGGGGGCGGTTGTGCCGAGCAATGGCTACGCGGCCGGCGCTGTCCCGAGCGAGTGGAATACCGGCTCGCTGAAGATCGCCGCGGGCGGGGCCATACAGCAGGGCTACTACTACGACGAAGCCGGCACGTTCGAGTTGCGAGCCGGTTCGATTGCACCCGGTCCGGCGGCGAGCGGCGCCTCCGTGGTGGTCGATCAGGGCTCCAACCTGCTGGATGTGCAGGCGCGCGAATCGATCACGATGAACAGTCCCGGCAATCCGCTGGCAGCCTGGCCGCCGTCGGCCACGAACGCCGGAATCACGCTGGCCGGAAGGGTACCGTTCGAATCGGGCTTCTATACGTATACCGGCGATTCGGCGTTCAGTTTCCGTACGGCCGCCGGCGATCTGACCGTGAACCCCGCGGGTTCGGCTGCGCCACCGAGCATGCAGCTGGTCGCTTTTGGTGGAACGTTCAGCACCACCAGCAACATTCAAGTCACGTTGTATCCGGCGCCGAACGGCCAGATGCGGGTACTGGCCGACGGGTCGATCACAGACCCGAGTCTGGTGATGTCCCAGTCGGACCCCACGCTCGGTCCGACGGTGCTGGCGCCCTATACGGCGCAGCAGGAGACTCAGAATCAGTTCAGCAACTGGCTGACGCTGGCGGCGGATATATTCAACGGGGGCGGATCCCTGCATGCCGGCGATCCGAATTCCGCTGAAATCGTGTCGCGCACCGGATCGCTGAGCGGCGCTGTCGTGATTCCCAAGACCGCTGAAATCGCCGTTGGCGGCAACATCGATTCGGCGCAGATTCAGATCCAGAACTCGAATGCAAACAGCATGACCCGGATCTCGGCGGGCCAGCAGATCGTCGAGGCGTTGGGCGCGACCAGTGCCGGCATCCAGGTCGGCGGGCCGGGCGTGGCCGAGATTACGGCTGGAGGTCCGATCGACCTCGGCATCAATGGGCCTGGTATCGTCTCGCGCGGAAACCTGGACAACCCGAATCTTGCGGCCGTGGGCGCCTCGCTGATCGTGACCGCGGGCGCCGGGCGCGAAGCGTCCGGATTCGCGGCGCGGCCCGATTACGTGGGCGTGATCGACAATTTCGTGCACTACGACGCGTTCGCGTCGTCCGGGTCGGGCTCGGCGGCGCTCGACGCCCAGGTGCTGGCCGCGCTGTCGAAAGATCCGAGCCTGCAGCCACTGGTCAACGCCTTGAGCCTGGGTCTTGCCGATCGCGCATCGGCGTCCAACCCGCAGTCCGCGTTCAACCAGGCGCTTGCGCAATTGACGCCCGCGCAACTGGCCGTCGGGGCCGTGAAGCTCGCGTCGGCGGTCCAGGTCGCAGCCAACGGGCAGTTCGTCGGCAGCAAGAACCGCGACACATTCGCCCCGGCCTACGCCGTGTTCGGCGACCTGTTCCCGAACTTGAACAACAACGCCGGCGCGATCCGCCAGTTCGTGTCGAGCAATCCCTTCGCCAACGCACCCAACGGATCGGCGCTGCAGCGGCAGGCGCTGGCCGGACTTCCATCGGCGCTTTCCGCCGCGATCTCGCTCGGGCTGTCGGCCCCGGCGACGGTCACCGATCCGAACTCGGCGTTTTCGAAGGCGCTGGCGGCGCTCGACCCCGCGACGCTGTCCGATGGCGCGCGCCAGTTGTTCGCCAACGTGCTTCAGGTCGCCGGCAGCAGCCTGGATGCGTTGCGCGCCTCGGGCGGCCTGGTCGGCAGCGGAACGCCGTACGCCAAGGCGCTGACCGCGTTCGCGGCTTCGTTCGCGCCGGCCACGCAGGCCGGGCTGAACGACTTGAACATGGCCTACAACGAGATCAACGTCCAGCAAACCGGCGATGTCGCGATGTTCACGCCCCAAGGCGGCGTCATCGTGGGCCAGTCCTCGCCCCCGCCCTTCGCGTCGGGCAAGACGGCCGCCGAACTGGGCATCTTCACGTACGGCGGCGGCGACGTCATCGGGATGGCGCGCGACAATTTTGACGTGTTCCGCTCTCGCGTGTTCACGGTTGCTGGAGGAGACATCGATCTGTGGTCCTCGCTGGAGAATATCGACGCGGGGCGCGGCGCGCGCGACGTGGCGGTCGTCCCGCCGCCGCAGATCGTGACCGACTCCAATGGAATACAGCACATCGCTCTGGGCGCGACAGTAACCGGCAGCGGTATCGGGGCGCTGGAGACGGAGCCGGACCAGCCGCCCAGCAACATCAACCTGATGGCGCCGGCCGGCTATATCGACGCGGGCGAGGCCGGCATCCGGGCCCAGACCGGACAGGTGGTGCTGGGGACCAACCTGGTGCTGAACGCCGGCAACATCCAGGCCGCGAGCGGCATCAGCGGCGGTGCGGTCGTCGCAACGCCGCCTCCCCCCCCACCGCCTTCGACCAGCACCACCGGTGGCGACCGGGCCGCCGAGGAAGCGCAAAGAGAAGCGATCGCGCAGCAGCAAGCGGCCGCCCAGGCGGCCGCCGACCAGCGGCGTTTCCGGGTCACCGGCGAGTTCATCGGGTTCGGACCCTTGGATTGCGACAGCCTGTCCAATCCGAATGAGCGCGAGAAGTGCGAATCCGAGAAGAAGAAGCCGGATTCCGACAAGCCCGGCGGCTCGAAGTAGGTCGGGGCGATGGGTGTCGCACAAGCGCCGATCAGCGTGGCCGACGCGTTGCGTCACGCCCATCAGCTGTGCGCGACCCGGCGCCACGCGGAGGCGGAGCCTTATCTGCGGATGGTGCTGCGCGTTCAACCCAGGCATTTCGACGCGCTGCATGCGCTCGGGCTTTGCCTGCTCGAGCGCGGGGAGTACGCGCAGGCCAGGAAGCGGATCGCTGACGCCGTCAGGATGGAACCCCGGCTGCCGTGCGGCCATGTCAGCCTGGGGCACGCGCTGCGCAGCTTGAACCGCATCGACGATGCGATCGCGAGCTTCCGGCGCGCCTTCGAACTGGATCCGTCGGATTTCGAAGCCCTGCGCGCCTGTGGCAGTGCGCTCGAGGAGCAGGGCAAGTACCAGGACGCGATTGCCGTATTCGAGCGCGCGCTCGCGTTGCAGCCCGCCGACTTCGTAGCGAACTGCGCGCGCGCCAACTGCCTGTTGATGCTTCATCGGTACGAAGCAGCGGTCGCCGGCTTCGACCGGGCGCTGGCGACGAAGCCGGGTAATCCCGAAGCGTCGCAGAATCGCGCCGTGGCGCTGACGCCGATCCGGCCCGCACAGGCGCTGGCTGCCTTCGACCCGGTCATCGCCGGCAGCACGGGATCCTTCCAGGCTCGGGCGATTTCGAATCGTGGCAACGCTTTCAGCGAGCTCGACCGCCTCGAGGAGGCGCTGGCCTGCCACGAGCAGGCGCTGCAGATCGACCCGGATCTTTTCGAGGCGCGCTTCTGCCGGGCCGCCGCGCTGCATGGCCTGAACCGGCTCGACGAGGCGGTGCGCGCCTATGACGAGGCGATCGGGCTGAACCCCGCGGCCGCCGACGCACGCATGTTCCGATCGATGGCCTTGCTTTCGGCGGGCCGCTTCGACGAGGGGTGGGTGCAGTACGAATGGCGCGGCGACGGCATCCGTCGCCTGAGCCCCGCGCAGCCTGACCGGCGCCGTTGGCTGGGGGACGGCGATCCCTCGGGGCGCACGGTCCTTCTCTACAACGAGCAAGGCTACGGCGACACGATCCAGTTCGCCCGCTATGCGAGGCTGTTGCTGGCGCGGGGCGCCCGCGTGATCCTGCGCGTGCAGCGTCCGCTCGCCTCGTTGATGGCACGGTTGGATCCGGCCATTCGGGTCGTCGAATCCGACCGGGACGCCGGGCCGTTCGATCTGTGTTGCCCGATCATGAGCCTTCCGCTGGCTTTCGGCACCCGCGGCGAAACGATCCCCGCGCCGGTTCCATACCTGGGCGCGGATGCGGGCCGCGTCGAGTCCTGGCGGCGCCGGATCGGGGCCGCGGCGGGGCCGCGCATCGGGCTGGCTTGGGCCGGAAACGCGGCCAACGTGAACGACCGGCGCCGCAGCATCGCACTGTCGCGCCTGGCGCCGCTGCTGTCGCTGGCTTCGGCAAAGTTCATCGTGCTGCAAAACGAATTGCGGCCAGGCGATCGGGAACTGCTGTCGACCTGGCCGGCCGTCGAGCATTTCGACCGGGAGATTCGCGACTTCGAGGATGTGGCGGCGCTGATCGAGTTGTGCGACCTGGTGATCGGTGTCGATACGGCAGTCGTGCACCTGGCAGGGGCACTGGCAAAGCCGGTGTGGGTTCTGTTGCCCTTCGCGCCCGATTTCCGCTGGATGCTGGGGCGCGAGGACACTCCCTGGTACCCGAGCGCGCGCCTGTTTCGGCAGGCGCGAACCGGCGAGTGGGAGCCGGTCGTCCAGCGGTTGGCGGAGGAAATGGGCCGGACGGCATTTCGACAAGGTGCGGCCGCATGATGGCAACCCCGACGGCGCAGCCGGGGGGCCTGCGCGAGCGGCTGCTTTACCTGATCGAGCTGCATCGCCGCGGGAACGCGGAACAGGCCATTCAGGGATACCAGGAGATCCTGCGGGTCGAGCCGGCTCAATTCGACGCGCGCCGGCTGCTGGGAGCCGCGCTGCTGCATCAGGATTTGCCGGAGCGCGCACTGCCTGAAATCGAGCGCGCGCTCCAGTTGCGTTCCGACGTGGCCGAAGCGTGGGCCTTGCACGGCGTCGCGCTGGGCTTCCTGGGTCGCCACGGGGCGGCGGTGGCGAGCTACGAGCGCGCGTTGAAGCTGCAGCCGGCAAACCCGAGCTTCCGGATGAACCACGCGATGCTGCTGCTGTTGCTGGGACAGCTCGAATCCGGCTGGGACGGCTGGGAAATGCGGCTGCGGCCGATGGGCCAATCCGCGCCACGGATGGCCGCCGGGGTTCCGGTGTGGGATGGCATGCAGGCGCTGGCCGGCAAGACCCTGCTGCTGGTCGCCGAGCAGGGGCTGGGCGACACGATCCACTTCTGCCGGTACGTGCCGCTGCTGGCGCAGCGGGGCGTGCGCGTTCTGCTGACGGTTCCGCCCCCGCTGCGCCGCCTGTTCGGCTCGCTCGATGGAGTGGCGCACCTGATCGACGATGGTGAGACCGTCGCGGGTTTCGATTCGCAGTGCCTGCTGCTGAGCCTTCCGCACCGCTTCCGCACCGCCCTGTCGACGATCCCCGCGGACGTGCCCTATCTGGCTGCGCCCCCGGATCGCGTGTCGTGGTGGCAAGCGCATCTGGGACCGGCGCGCCGCCCCCGGGTCGGGCTGGCCTATTCCGGCAACCCCAATCACGGCAACGACCGCAATCGCTCGATTCCGGTGGATCGACTCGAGCCGCTCGCAGGCGCCGGGGTGGAAATTCACCTGTTGCAGAACCTGGTCCGTGATGAAGATTCGGCCTGGCTGCAACGGCTGGGCATCGTGGACCATCGGGCCGAACTGCGCGACTTCGCGGAAACCGCCGCGCTCGCCGCGTGCATGGACGCGATCGTCAGCGTCGATACGGCCGCGGCCCACTTGGCGGGCGCGCTGAACCTTCCGTTGCTGTTGCTGCTGCCGGCCGTTCCGGACTGGCGCTGGATGCTCGGGCGCGACGACAGCCCATGGTATCCGAGCGCGCGCCTGATCCGCCAGCGCACCGCGGGCGACTGGGTCGAGCCCCTGCGGCACGCCGCCGATGCGCTTGGTTCGAGCTTCCGATGATGCCGGCGACCGACCTTCGAACGCGGCTGCTGGGCATCATTGAAACGCACCGGGCCGGCCGGGTCGAGGAGGCGATCGAGGGGTACCGGGAGGTCCTGACGCGCCAGCCGTCGCAGTTCGATGCGCTGCGCCTGCTCGGAGCTGCGCTGCTGAGCGTCGGTCGGCACCAGGAGAGCCTGGCGATGCTGGAGCGGGCGTTGCAACTCAGGACGAATCTGTCCGAAGTCTGGGCGCTGCGGGGCGATGCGCTGTCGCACCTGCAATGTGGCGAAGAGGCGGCGTCCAGCTACAAGCGCGCGCTCGCGCTGCAGCCGAACGCGGCCGGAACATGGAGCAGTCTGGGCGTGCGCTTGCACGCGCTCGGCCGCTATTCCGATGCGCTGGCCAGCTTCGAGCGGGCGCTGGTGCTGGAGCCGCGCGCGGCGCCGCTTTGGGTCTACCAGGGCAACGCGCTGAATGAACTGGGCCGCTTCTCCGACGCGGTTGCCAGCTACGAGAGCGCCCTGTCGCTCGGAGCGCCCCGGCCGGCGGAAATCTGGCACCTGCGTGCCGATGCACAGCGCTCGCTCGGCTGCCATCAGGCCGCGCTCGAGTCCTGCGAGCGCGCCTTGGCGCTGGAGCCCGACCACGAGCTGGCGGCGTCACGGCGCGCGATCCTGCTGGCCGAGCTTGGCCGACTTGATGAGGCGTTTGCCGCCATGCGCGAGATCGTGAGGCGTTATCCCGACAATGCCGGCGTGCAGTACAACCTTGGCACGCTCAACCTGATGACAGGGCGCCTGGCCCAGGGGTGGGAGGGTTACGAATGGCGCAAGAGGGTGCCGGAACTGGCGCCGCCGCCCCCGCTCGACGGTCCGGTCTGGGACGGCGTGGAGGCGCTCGACGGCCGAACCCTCCTGCTGGTCCCCGAGCAGGGACAGGGCGACACGATACAGTTCTGCCGTTTTGCGCCGCTGATGGCGCAGCGTGGCGTGACCGTCAAGCTGATCGTCCCGCCCGCGCTGGCGCCGCTGCTGCGCTCGCTCCCCAATACGGTGCAGGTGTCGAGCGCGTCCGAGCCTGCGCCGCGTTTCGATCTGCAGTGCTGTTTGCTCAGCATCCCGAGGGCGCTCGGGACCACGCTGGAGACGATTCCGTCCCAGGTGCCGTATCTGTCGCCCCCTCCGGACCGGCTGCGGGCGTGGCGCGAGCGGCTCGGACCGGCGCGCAAGCCGCGCATCGGGCTGGCTTGCTCGGGCAGTCCGAAGCACGGCAACGATCGCAACCGGTCGATCGCTTTGCGCCGGTTCGAGGTGTTGAGCAACCTCGACGCCGATGTGCATCTGCTTCAAAACGAGCTGCGCGACGAGGATCTTTCCTGGGCCGCCCGCCTGCGCATTCATGACCACCGCGGTGAATTGCGCGACTTCGCTGAAACCGCCGCACTGGCGTCGTGCATGGATGCGGTGGTCAGCGTGGACACGGCGGTGGCGCATCTGGCCGGAGCGCTGAACCTTCCGCTGCTGCTGCTGCTGCCGGCCGTCCCAGACTGGCGCTGGATGCTCGAGCGCGACGACACTCCGTGGTACCCGAGCGCGCGCCTGATCCGCCAGCCCACGCCGGGCGACTGGCAGGAGCCGTTGCAGCGCGTTCGCGACGCGCTGCGGTCGCGGATAGGATGATGCAGGCCGCCGACCTCCGGGCGCGGCTGCTCGGTGCCATCGAGACCCATCGGGCCGGGCGCCTCGAGGAGGCGATCGACGGCTATCGCGAGGTTCTGGCGCGCCACCCGGCCCAGTTCGATGCGTTGCGCCTGCTAGGCGCGGCCCTGTCGGGCGTTGGACGGCACGAGGAAGGTCTGGCGATGCTGGAGCGGGCGCTGCAGCTGAAGACCGGCCTGCCCGAGGTCTGGGCGCTGCGCGGCGATGCGCTGTCGCGCCTCGGACGCCGTGAAGAGGCGGTGTCCAGCTACGAGCGGGCCCTGATGTCGCAGCCGAACGTCAGCTCGACCTGGATCAGCCTCGGAGCGCAATTGCGTGCCTTGGGCCGGCCCGCCGAAGCGTTGGCCCGCTTCGAGCGGGCGGTGGCACTGGATCCGAGGTCGGCGACGCTGTGGATCCACCACGGCGAAGCGTTGAACGAACTGGGACGTCATTCCGAGGCGGTCGCGAGTTACGACTGCGCCTTGTCGCTTGGAGCGCCCCGGCCGGCGGAAGTCTGGCACCTGCGCGGCGTGGCGCTGCGTTCGCTGGGCAGCCGCGAATCGGCGCTCGATTGCTGCGACCGGGCCCTGAAGCTGGAATCCGACCAGCCGCCCGCGAGAGTTCTGCGCGCCGTGCTGCTGGCGGAGCTCGGGCGCATCGACGACGCCTTTCCGGCGCTGGGCGAGGCGGTCGAGCGCACCCCCGAAGATGCCGCAGCCCAATTCAACCTTGGGATGCTCAACCTTACGGCCGGGCGTTTCGAAGAAGGCTGGGAGCGCTACGAATGGCGCAAGAAGGTGGCGCAGTTCTCGATGCCGGAGGCGCCGGATGGTCCGACCTGGACCGGAACGGAACCGCTGGCGGGGCGCCGGCTGCTGCTGATTGCGGAGCAGGGGCTGGGGGACACGATCCACTTTTGCCGCTTCGCGCCGCTGCTCGCGCAGCAGGGGGCGCAGATCAAGCTGGTTGTGCAGCCCTCGCTGACGACCCTGTTGAGCTCGCTTGCGGGATCCGTGGACGTGACCAGCACGGTCGAACCGATGCCGGCGTTCGATCTGCAGTGCAGTCTGCTCAGCGTGCCGAAAGCGCTCGGAACGACGTTGGCGACGATCCCGGCTCCGGTTCCTTACCTGTCGCCGCCGTCGGGGCGGCTGCGGGCATGGCGCGAACTGCTCGGTGTGGCACGCAAGCCGCGTATCGGCCTGGTCTGCTCCGGCAGTGCGCAGCACGGCAACGATCGCAACCGGTCGATCGGCCTGCAGCAGTTCGCGCTTCTGCGTTCGCTCGACGTCGAGTGGCACCTGCTTCAGGCGGATCTGCGCGAATCGGACCAGGCGTCGCTGGCCGTCCTGGGTATCGTCGACCACCGCTCGCGCCTGACGGATTTCGCCGAAACCGCCGCCTTGGCTTCCTGCATGGATGCGGTGGTCAGTGTGGACACCGCCGTGGCGCACCTGGCAGGTGCGCTGGGGCTTGGGCTGCTGCTCCTGCTGCCCGAGGTACCGGACTGGCGCTGGATGCTGGAGCGCGGCGACAGCCCCTGGTACCCGAGCGCGCGCATTTTCCGGCGACCTTCCCGCGGCGACTGGTCGGAGCCGCTGCAGCAAGTCGGCGAGGCGCTTCGCTCGCTGCAATCAGGCACGAAATGATTTCAACGCCTCGACGACGCTGGAAATGACGCAGGACCAGTCGCCCGCCCGGGCCTGACGGAACAGGCTCGCGGTCGGATACCAGGGGCTGTCGTCGCGATCGAGCATCCAACGCCAGTCGGGCACTCGGGGCAACAGGATCCAGACGGGCCGGCCCATGGCGCCGGTAAGGTGGGCCACCGCGGTGTCCACGCTGATGACCAGGTCCAGGCACCCGATCAGGGCCGCCGTATCGCGAAAGTCCTTCAGCTCGTGCCGAAGATCGCGGATGCCGCTGGCCGCCAGGTCGGCCTCGTCGCTGCTGCGCACCTCCGTTTGCAAGAGGTAAAAATCAGCCGCGCCGAACAGGGGCTGAAAGAGGCGCAGCGGTACAGACCGGCTCCGGTCATTCCGATAAGCGGGGCCGCCCGAGCAGACCAGGCCAACGCTGGGCGCAACGCGCGCGCCCAGCCGCTGTTTCCAAAGCCCGCTCCTGTGCGGATCGGCATGCAGATAGGGAATCGAAGCCGGAATCGTCGACAGATCGGTTCCGAGCGCCAGCGGCAGGCTCATCAGGGGGATCTGCGCATCGCATGCGGGCGGCGGCTCGCCCTGCCGCACGAGCTGCGATACCCCTTGCAGCGTGCGCAACACCGGTTCCAGCGGCGCCTGGACCTCAAGAACGACTTCCACGCCCAGTGCCTGCACCATCGGCGCGTACCGGCAGAAGTGCAGCGTGTCTCCCAATCCTTGCTCGCACCAAAGCAATACGCGGCGCGCCGGCGGTGAATCGGGTCCGTTCCATCGGGAAAGGTGGCTGTGCCGCGCCGGTTCAAAGTCCGGGCTTGCCCAACGATGCTCCCAATCGCGCCACCCCTGTTCCAGACGGCCGAGCAGCAGGCGGGACAGTGCGCGGTTGTGCAGCGCCCCGGCGTCGCCTGTGTCGACCTGCAGCGCGCGGTCGAAGCTTTCGATCGCCTCCTCGTGCCTTTGCAGGTAGCTCAAGGCCGACCCGCGATTGATATGGCCTTGCAAGGAGTGCGGATCCAGTGCGATGGCCCAGTCGAAGCACTCGAGCGCCTCGCGGTGCCGGTACAGATCCGCCAATGCGACGCCGCGATTCAAATGTGCCTGCACCGACCCGGGAGCGATCGCGATCGCGTGCTCGGCGCTGGACACCGCCTCCGGCAGCCGCTTCAGCCCGGCCAGCGCCGTGGCCCGGTTCGCCCAGGCCGCGGCGAAATCCGGCGCCAGAGCGATGGCCCGGTCGAAGCATTGCAGGGCTTCCTCGTATTTCCTCTGCGCATTCAGTGCGCTGCCTTGGTTGTTGTGGGCCTGTGGATAGTCGGGCCGGAGCGAAAGCGCGCAGCCGGCGCACTCGACCGCCTCGAGGTGCCGCTGCAGCTCGATCAGGACTCCAGCCCGGTTGTTCCAGGCCCGCTCGCACGACGGACTCAACTCGATCGCGCGCTCGAAACTGGCCAACGCCTCGGTACGTCGCTTGAGCCGCGTCAGCGCGACGCCACGACTGTTGTGCAGCCCCGCATCTTCCGGTCGCAACGCGATCGCGGCGTCGAATGCGCAGACCGCGCTGCCGTGTTCGCCCAATTCGCCGCAGGCCGACCCCAGGTCGCACCACGCGGTCCAGAGCGCGGGCGACGCCTCGAGCGCCTGCCGAAAGTAGCGGACGCCTTCGCGCAAGCGGCCCTGCTGGCAGCACATCACGCCGCGCGCGTGCAGGGTCGCGCCGTCGCGCGGTTCGATCCCTGCTGTGCCGGCGCTCATGCGGCCACAACCTTCGAATCGCGCAGCGCTCGAAGGATGTCCGAGACGACGCCGCTCCAATCTCCGGGCGTCGCCTGCCGGAACAGCCGGGCCGTCGGGTACCAGGGGCTGTCGCTTCGCTCGAGCAGCCAACGCCAGTCCGGGTTGAAGGGCAACATCACCCAAACCGGGCGCCCGAGCGCGCCGGCCACATGTGCAATGACAGTATCCACGGTGACCACCAGATCCAGGTTTTCAATCAGGCCAGCGGTCTGGGCAAGATCGGTGAGCCTGTCGTCGAAGGTGCGCAGGCCCATCCGCCCCATCTCCTGACGGTCTTGCCCGCGCACGCCGACCTGGAGGCTGATCCATTCGGCGTCGACCGCCGCCAGCGGCAACAGCGTCGCCAGCGGCACCGAACGCCGGCGGTCATTCTTGTGGGTCGGGCTGCCGGACCACGCAAGACCTATGCGTGGCCGGCCTGAACGTGCGCCCAGCACCTCGGACCAGTCGGCAACGATCGGCGCGGCCGCCGCGAGGTACGGTGCCCGCGACGGGACCGTTTCAAGCGTCGTGCCGAACGCCAGCGGAAGGCTCATCAGTGGCAATTGCCAGTCGTAATCGGTCGGGGCATCACCATGGGCGAAGACGCGATCCACCCCGGCGAGCGATTCGAGCAAGCGCAGCGCCGGTGCTTGCGCTTCGAGCCACACGTGCGCCCCGCGCGCAGCGACCAGCAGCGCGTAGCGGCAGAACTGGAGCGTGTCGCCCAGTCCCTGTTCCGCATGCAGCAGAACCGTGCTCCCTCGCACCTCGCCTTCACCAAGCCACAGCCTGGCGGGATCATGCCGATGGAACAGACCGGTCGACTTTTCCCGCCAGCGCGCTTCCACGGCCCGCCAACCACGAGCGAAGTCACCGGCGCGGAGCCGGGCAATGGCCTCGCTCATCTGGACCATGGGGTTATCGGGGTCGATTGCCAGCGCCTGCTCGAGATCGTCCAGCGCCTGCGTATGCCGACCGAGCTCGGACAGTGCGATGGCCCGATTGGCGTAGGCCTTGTCGAATCGCGCGTTCAATGAAAGCGCGCGATCGAAGCTCGCCAGTGCTTCGTGGTAGCGGTCGAGCCGGTTCAGCGCGACTCCGTAATTGTTGTACGCCGCCGGGTTGCCAGGCTCCAGTTCGAGCGCGCGCGCCAGGTCCCGCAAGGCCTCCTCGTGGCGGCCCAGTTCACCGAACGCGCTGCCCCGATTGGTGAGGGTCTCCGCATCCTCGCCCGTGGTCGCCAGGACGTGGTCGAAGCCCGCCAGGGCTTCGACCGGGCGGTCCAGGCGCATCAGCGCGATGCCCCGGTTGAAATGGGCGTCGTTGTGATTCGGCGCCAGCTGGAGCGCCCGATCGTAGGCGGCCAGCGCGTCGTCGTACCGACCCAATTCGCGCAGCAGGTTGGCCCGGGTGTAGTGGGCATCGGCGCTGTCGGGCTGGACCTGAATCGCCCGCTCCAGGCTGTGCAGCGCCTCGTCGGCGCGGTGCAGCCTCATCAATGCGATGCCGCGGTTGCGCAGCGCATCGACGTGATCTGCTCGCAGTCGCAGTGCTGCATCGAACTGGTCGATGGCCTCCCGCGGCCGATCCAGGTCGGCCAGCGCCACGCCGAGGTTGTAGCGTGCCTGCGCACTGTCGGGTGCCGCCGCGGCAGCGGACTGGAAGCACGACAGCGCTTCGCCCGGTCGGCCCAGGTTGCGCAGGCAGTCGCCCAGGCTCTGAAGCGCCCCGGGATGCGAGGGGTCGATCGCAAGCGCACTTCGATAGCTGCGAATGGCGTCTTCGGTCCGGTTCATGCGGCGCAGCAGATTGCCGTGATTCGCAGGCAGATCGGGATTCCCGGGCATCAGGCCGGTGGCCCGCTCGATCCACTTCCGGGCCTCCTCGAAGCGGCCGGCGTCCTGCAGCGCGTTGCCCAGGTTGGCCATCGCCGGCCCGGCGCCGGGGTTGAGTGCGATGCAGCGTTCGAGCAGATCGATCGCCTGTCGGAAGTCGCCTTGCTGGGAGCGGCAGACGCCGAGAAGATGCAGCGCATCGAAATCGGCCGCATGCAGCGCAATCGCCCTGCGGTAATGCAGTTCCGCCTCACCGAGGCGGCCGGCCATGTGCGCGGTCAGGCCAAGACGGACCAGGTCGGCGGGCGACCGAGGTAAACCAGGATGCGGGGTGGGCTCTGACGACATGGTTTCGGGCTAATACCCCGGATTGATGACCGCTTGATGATTGCCGCGCTCGATATCGGTTTGCCTCTCAAGGGCTGACCCGGCGATCATTGGCCGCCTGCCGGGCCTTTGTCAGATCGGCATTCCCGATGAACGCGACCACTCGACCGATGACGGTTACCGAAGTGCTGCTGGAGGCACGACGGCTGCTGCTCGCACGTCGATTCGACGAATCCGAGGCGCTGTGTCGCCGCCTCTTGAAAGCCCAAAGCGTCAATGTGGACGCGATCCACATGATCGCCCTGTGCCGGCACGAGCAAGGTGACTTTGCTGCCGCGCTGAAATCCTTCGAAGCCGTGCTGAAGCTCGACAACCACTCGGCCTGGATTCGCCTGAGCCATGGCAATTCGCTTCGTGCGGTCGGCCGGCTGGCCGAGGCGACCGCCAGCTACTCGAAGGCGGCCGCCCTGGACCCGCGCCTGCCGGAGGCTCACCACAACCTGGCGCTCGCACTGTCGGATGCCGGCCGCTTCGAAGCGGCGTTGCCCAGCCATGCGCGGGCCGTCGAGCTGCGCCCCGCCTACATCGACGGCTGGCTGGGACTCGCCAATACGCTGCTGGCGATGGACCGCCTCGACGAAGCCGCTCAGGGCTACCGGCGGATCCTCGAGTTGCAGCCCGACCATGCCGATGCCTCGTCCAATCTCGGGGCGGCACTGCAGGGTTTGCGCCGACCCGAGGAGGCTTTGTCTCATTTCGACCGTGCGTTGCGCCTGCGCCCGAACCACGACATCGCGCTCGCGAATCGCGCCCTGGTGCTGCTCGAGCTGGGCCGGCTGGTCGAGGCGCTGGCGGCCACGGAAAGGATGCTCGGCCTCGATCCGGCCCGTGCGGCCGCGTGGCACCAGCGCGGCCGCATCCTCTCGAGGCTGCGGCGCCGCGAAGAGGCGATCGAATGCCTTCGACGTGCTGCGCAGCTGGAACCGGACAGCGGCGCGATCCAGGTCGATCTGGCGCTCGAGCTCGCATGGCTCGACCGGGCGGACGACGTGTTGGCGGTTCTGGAGAGGTATCTGCGGGAAAGATCGGGCGACGCCGCAGCCTGGACCAACCGTGGACTGACGCTGTCGTTGCTGGCAAGGTTCGACCAGGCTCGCGCCAGCTACGAGCGGGCGCTGGCGATCGAACCGGATCGCCCCGACGCTCGATTTCACCTGGCTTTTCTGGACCTGCGGCGCGGTGACCTTGCGCGAGGCTGGCCGGGGTACGAAGCGCGCTGGGATGTCGCGTCGACCAAATTGCGGCGTCGAAATTTCGCGGCACCGTTGTGGACCGGAGAGCAGCCGCTGTCGGGCAGGACGCTGTTCGTGCACGCCGAGCAGGGCCTGGGAGACACGCTGCACTTCTGCCGCTACCTGAATGAGCTCGCCACGCGCGCGGCGCATGTCGTGTTCGAGGTTCAGGCCCACCTGGTCGGCCTGCTGCGCCGGAACCTGCCGCCCCAGGTCGCCATCATCTCCCAGGGCACCCCGCTGCCGCGGTTCGATCTGCATGTGCCACTGCTGAGCATCCCGCTGGCTTGCGCCACGACGCTGGAAACCGTGCCGGCGCCCTGCGCCTACCTGCAGGCCGACGGGGAGCGCGTCGTGGCCTGGCAGGGGCGCCTGGGCGAATCGCCCGGGCTGCGCGTCGGCCTGGCCTGGTCGGGCAATCCCGCGCACGGCAACGACGGCCAACGCAGCATTGCGCTGGGGGAGCTGGCTCCCTTGCTGAGTGGGAGGATCCAGTTCATCGCGCTCCAGACGGACGTGCGCGATACGGACCTCGAGGCGCTTTCGATGATGCCGTCGGTGCTGTACTTCGGCGATGCGATCGCCGATTTCGACGATACCGCGGCACTGATCGCCTTGTGCGATGTGGTTGTCGCGGTGGACACGTCGGTGGTGCATCTGGCCGGCGCGATGGGCCGGCCCGTATGGGTACTGGTGCCGCGGGTGCCGGACTGGCGGTGGATGCTGGATCGGGACGACAGCCCCTGGTACCCCAGCGCGCGACTGTTCCGTCAACCGGTCGGCTGCGACTGGGAATCGGTGATCCAGCGCGTGACGGACGAACTCGGCGCGATGCTGCCCCGGGCCGCTCTGGCGCAGGCTCGCGAACCGGTTGCGCAGGATTGAGCTCGGTGCGATGAACGTCAACATCTTCGGCCAGATGAATGTGACCGGGGTCGGCCGGCATATCGACAATCTGTTCTTCGCCCTGGTGCGCAACCGTCCGGCCGGCGTGATGATCAATTACGTCGATCCGACCCGGGAGAGCTCGGTACGGCGGATGGGCGCCGGAGTCGGGAGCGAGGACGCGACCATCTTCCTCTGGCGGATTGGGGCCCAGCATCTTGCCGGCCTTGCTGGAAGGAAGATCGTTTGGCCCTATTTCGAGTCGGACCGGCTGCCAGTCGGCTGGGTGCAGGACTTCGCCGCATACGACGAAGTCTGGTCGCCGACCCGGTGGGGCCGCGATGTGCTGCTGGCGCATGGCTTGGCGCAGCATCGGGTCAAGGTCGTCGAGGCCGGCGTCAATCCGGCGATCTTCCATCCGCAACCCGTCGCACACGAGGGTTTCGTGTTCCTGTCGGTCGGAAAATATGAGAACCGCAAGAGCATCGACGAGATCGTCCGGGCATTTTGTGCCGAGTTTCCGCGCGAGCGCAATCCGCACATCAGGCTGAACCTGAAGGCGGACTACCCGCTGTATCCGCAGCGCGTCGCGCAGCTCAGGGCCCGGGTCGCCGAGGACGGCCGGATCGACGTCGTATCTGGAAACCTGAGCGACCAGGCGATGGCCAGGCTGTACAACGGAGCCGATGCCTTCGTCTTTCCGTCCAAATCCGAAGGGTTCGGCCTGCCCTGCATCGAGGCCCTGGCCTGCGGCTTGCCGGTCATCGCGACGGCCTACAGCGGCCAGGCGACCTTTCTCGAGCGCATTCCCGGCCTGTTTCGCCCGGTCGAGTACCGCATCGCGCCGCTCGTCGACGAGGATTACGCCCGCTTCTATGCGCGCGACTATGGCGGTGCGGACTTCGGCCGCTGGGCCATACCGGTGCCCGAGTCGCTGCGGCAGTCGATGCGGGAGGTCTACGACGACGCGGCCTCGTGGCGGGCGCGCGCCGACCGGGCCTCGAAGATCATCCGCGACGAGTTCTCATGGGACGTGATCGCCCGCAAGTCGTTGACCGAATTGCGCAATAGGGAGCCGCTGTCAAATATTGGACATACAACGGCAGGAAACTAGAGCGTTTCGTCCGGACCAAGCGGACCGCCGTGTCTTTGACTGGTTTTTCCCGTCCCCCAGGCCATTTCATTCGATGAGACGCCTCATCTCGCTGGCGGTGCTGCTGTGCCTGCTTCCACTGTCCGCCCAGGCATGGTGGAACGGGGACTGGAAGTTCCGGCGCAAGATCACGGTCAACACGTCGCCGGTCGGTGCGGACGTGAAGGAGAATGTCGCGCCGGCGGTTGTAGCGGTCCGGCTGCACAGCGGCAACTTCCTGTTTTCGGACGCCCGGGCCGACGGCTCGGACATTCGCTTCGTCGCCGCGGACGACAAGACGCCCCTGAAGCAATTCGTCGAGGTGTACGACGCGATCAACCAGCTGGCGATCGTGTGGGTGCAGCTGCCTTCGGTTGCGGCGGCCAGCTCGGCCGAGTTCCTGTACCTGTACTCCGGCAACGAAAAGATCGACGCCTCGGGCGACGCCAAGTCCGTCTATGACCCGCAGCAATTGCTGGGGTTGGAGTTCGCCGAGACGCAGGGTCCGTTCAAGGACGGCTCGGCGTACGCCAGCCCGATCGGCGGCGAGGGTGTCAAGCCGGATCCCTCGGGGCTGTTCGGGAACGCGGCCGCTTTCGACGGCGCGCCGCTGAAGGTGGCGCCGGCGCCGGCCGTGCATGTGGCCGCCAACGGCACCTTGACCTTTTCGGTGTGGCTCAAGCCGGCCGTGGCGCAAAAGTCGCAGCTCTTCGCCTGGGGATCGTTCGTGGTTCTTCAGGACGGCGAGCGGCTGTCGGCGCAGGTCGACCAACTGGCCGCGCACGGAGGCACCTTGAAGCCCGGCGAATGGGCCCACGTTGCGGTGATCGTCTCCGACCACATGACTCTGTACGTGAACGGGTCCGAGGCCGCGACGCTTCCGGTCAAGTTACCCGATCTGTCGGGCGAAATGGTGATCGGCCAGAACTACCGCGGAGCGATCGACTCGCTATGGCTGATCGGCTCGGCACGCAGTGCAGCCTGGGCCAAGCTGGTTGCGTCGCAGGGCCTCGACGGCAAGCTGCTCGGATTCGGCGAGGCCGAAGCGTCCGAGGAAGCCGGCGGAACGAGCTACATCAAGATTCTGTTTTCCAGCCTGACGGTCGACGCCAAGTTCGTCATTGCGATCCTGGCGATGATGTTCCTGATCGCAGTGCTGGTGATGGTCAGCAAGGCGGTGGTGGTATCGCGCACCGAGGCCAACAACGCCAGGTTCCTCGACGCGTTCGGCCAGAAACCGCAGGACTACCTGAATCCGGCCTCGGAGCTGTCGCGTGCGGCGGTCAAGACTCAGATCCCTCATTCGTCGTTGTTGCGGTTGTACCAGACGGGAATACGTGAATTGCAGCTTCGGCTGGGAAGCAGACCGCAGCGCAATCTGTCGGCCGAATCGGTGGCGGCGATCAAGGCCAGCATCGACTCGACGCTGATCCGCGAGAACCAGCGCTTGAACCAGCGGATGGTCCTGCTGACGATCGCGATTTCGGGTGGGCCGTTCCTCGGTCTGCTGGGCACCGTGGTCGGTGTGATGATCACGTTCGCGTCGATCGCGGCCCAGGGCGATGTGAACGTCAACGCGATCGCCCCAGGCATCGCCGCGGCGCTGCTGGCGACGGTGGCCGGCCTGGCGGTCGCGATCCCGTCGCTGTTCGGCTACAACTACCTGATCACGCGCATCAAGGGCATCAGCGCCGATATGCAGGCGTTCTCCGACGAATTCATCTGCAAGATGGCCGAGGCACAGAGCCAGTCATAGCGAAAGCGCCCCGCGATGCAGATTCAGGAGGAAAAGGCCTACGACGACATCAACGTCACGCCGATGCTCGATCTGGCGTACGTGCTGCTGGTGATCTTCATCATCATGACGACGGCGTCGGTGCAGGGCATCAAGGTCAACCTGCCGAAGGCGAGCAATGCCCCCAGTCTGGCCAAGCCGCAGACCAAGGCGATCACGATCACCGAGGACGGCCGTGTCTTCCTGGACGCCTACCCGGTGTCGATGACCGAGCTCGAGCAGCGTCTGCGGGATCTGAAGGCGGTCAATCCGAACTTTCCGGTGATCATCAAGGGCGACGGGCACGTCCAATACGAAAAGGTGATGGGGGTCCTGGATCTGCTGGGCCGCCTCGACATCACCCAGCTCGGTCTGGTCACCCAGCGCATCGTCAACTGAACGGTTCTCAAATTGTCCGCCTCGAATCCGATCGCAGGGCCCCCGCTGAGAACTTCGCACCGTCTGTCGGCAGGACAGCGCAAGTTCCTGTCGTCGCTGGCAGTCGGTGTCGCCGGCGTGGCGGTTTTCGGACTCGTCGCGGCGATGCTGTTGTCCCATTCGACACCCGACCGACACAAGCGGATCCCGCAGATCACGGTTCTGCGTCTGCCGCCGCCCCCTCCTCCGAAGCCCGAGGAGAAACCGCCGGAGCCGCCGAAAGTCAAGCAGGAGGTCCAGATCCAGCAGCCGCGCCCGGTCGAGCAGCCGCAACCGAGCGAGGCGCCTCCGCCCGGACCGCTCGGTATCGACGCGCAGGGAACCGGGCCTGGGGATGGATTCGGCCTGGCCGGCCGGCCGGGTGGACGCGACATCACGACCATCGGAGGCGGTGGCGGATCGGACCTGTCTCGCACGATGTATGGCAATGGCGCGGCGCGGTTCATCGCGCAGGAGCTGGCTCGCGATCCGAAATTGAAAACAGCGCTGTACCGGATCGAGATACGGATCTGGATCGGGCGCGATGGGCATTTCGACAGGGAGGAGATCGTCAAGGGGACGGGCGATGCGCAGGTTGACGCCTTGATCCGCGACGGCTTGGCGCGTTTGTCGCCGTACCGGCAGCCGATGCCGGAGAACACGCCGCAGCCATTGCTGATCCGCGTGACTTCGACGGATCGCGAGGGGTGACGGCCGGGTTTTCCCGTTATCGGGTCCGGGTCGTCTTTCGCAGTTTGAATGCCACCGCTGGGTGGTTCCGATATTGCTGAGCTATGCGTCCGTCAATCATGCGAAGTTTTTCGGCGGCTCTGGCTGCCTGCGCGCTCGCTCTGCTGGCTCCGGGCGGCGCCTCGGCGCAAGCGCCCGCCGACAGCGCGGAGCAGGTCAAGGCCGCGGTCCTCAACCTGATTCGCGCGCTGGTCGATCAGGGTGTGCTGACAGCGGCCAAGGCGCAGGAGATGCTTCGCCAGGCCGGCATCGATCCGGCCGTGCTGTCGGCACCCCAGGTGACGCCGGGCGTGCCGCCGGCGTCGCCGGAGCCTCCAAAGTCGGTCGTGCGGGTCCCGTACGTTCCGGAAACGGTGAAGGACGAGATCCGCAACGAGGTGAAGCAGGAGGTGTTGGCGCAGGCCCGCGCGGAGCGATGGGGAGAACCCGGCGCGCTGCCCGAATGGCTCAATCGGATCTCGCTCTACGGCGACGTGAAGATCCGGTTCCAATCCGACCGTTACGCCAGCGACAACGCCGTCGTGCAGCAGATCGACGCGGGATTCGGGCAGCCGCAGGGCAACACGCTGGACTCCACCGAAGCGCGCGACCGGGTGCGGGTCCGGGGCCGCTTGGGCTTGGAGGACAAGGTCTCTGAAACGGTGCAAGCGGGCGTGCGGATCGTGACGACCGGCCCCAACGAAGACCCGTACAACCCGACCTCCGAATACTTCGACGTCGGCCAATACGGCCAGCGCTACAGCGCCACGTTCGACCTGGCCTACATCCGCTGGAACATCCTGCCCTCGCTTTCCTGGAGCGGAGGGCGGGTCAACAACCCGTACCTGGGCACCGATCTGGTGTGGGCGGCGGACTTTACCTTCGACGGCACCAATGTGCGCTGGCACCCGCGCTTGAGCGAGTCGTGGTCCCATTTCACGACCTTGGGCGCGTACTGGATCGAGTCGACTTCGAACGCCCCGGGCGTGGCATCGAACAACGCCTGGCTTTATGCGGCGCAGACCGGATTGGAGGCCGCCTGGGCGGACCACTCGACTTTCACGCTGGGAGCCGCGTATTTCGATTTCTACAAGCTTGAAGGCAGACTGAACCCGGCCCTGCCGTTCGGCAACTCGATATATGCGAACACCGCCGTGCCGTTCCGCAAGCCCGGCAACACGACGTTCGACATCAATTTCCTGAGCAACCCGAACTCGCCGACGTACGCCCTGGCCTCGAAGTTCAAACTGCTGGACGTCTTCGAACGTGTCGAATGGGGCCTGTTCGAACCGGTGAAGATCGGCCTGACCGCCGAGTTCGTTCGCAATCTCGGGTTCGACTCGACCGAAATCGCCAACCGGATCGGCCCGGCCGCGCAGGCGCTGCCGCAGGATCGCAATGGCGCAACGGGTCTGCAGCGGCCGCGGGTCAACGGCTACCTGGCGGAGCTCAAGATCGGCGCCCGCGACATCCTGAACCGCGGCGACTGGAATGCGTTCACAGGCTACCGGCGCCTCGACCGCGATTCGACCGTGGCCGAATTCACCTCGGCCGACTACCGGCTGGGCGGAACGGACCAGCAGTCGTCGTACTTCGGGTTCGGCTATGGGCTCGCGCGCAACACGTCATTGATCGCGCGCTATATCTCGGCAAAGAGCCTGGACCTGGCGCCAAAGTACAACATCGACACATTGCTGATCGACGTGCAGACGAAGTTCTAACCGGCAGCGGGAGAAGCAGATGATGCGGGGTTGCGATCGTCCGGCGTGCGGGATCGCGTGCGCATTGCTCGTCGCTTTGACGCTCGTGGTTGCGGCTCGCCCGGCCCGGGCCCAGCAGCAGGGCCAGCAAAGCCGCGAACGGGCACAGATGATGCAGATGCAGCAGCAGCTGCAGCGCGTCCAGCAGGACAATACGGATCTGCAGGGCAAGCTGCAGAAGAAGGACGAGGATCTGAAGAAGGAAAGCGAGGCGGGCGGTGCCGCCCGCAAGCAGCTGTCGGCGGCGCGCGCCGAAGCGGCGGCCAAAGGGAAGGAACTGGAAAAGCTGCATGCCGAGTTGGATCACCTCCGCGAATTGCTGGGGCAGGCGCAATCCGAGATCGATGCGATGAAGAAGGTGATAGCCAGCCGCGACGACGCCCTGACCCAGGCGGGGGAGCGCGAACGGCGCGATGCAGAGGCGCAGGCGCTGCTGGGCAGCCGGCTGAAGCTTCAGACGGCGCGATCCGACCGCTGCGAAACCAAGCACGCGGCCGCGATGACCTACGCCGGCGAAATCATCGACCTGTACGAAAAGGACCGCCTGCGCCTGTGCGAGCCGATTACGGGGCTGTGGAAACCGCGCTCCGAAAACCTGATCCAGGACCTGCGCACGCGATTGCGCACGTATCAGCTGGAAGCGCCGGTCGAGGCATCGCGCTAACTACGGCGGCCCCCTCTCCCACTTGCGTGGGAGAGGGGAATTCTGAACGCAGTTACTTCGTAAAGACGATGCCGGCGTCGCCGCGGTCCGCGTCGTACAGCCGGCGCAGCGCCGCCGCAATGTCGGGCCGGCTCACCGACTCCTGCAGGCTCGGGATGAAGAGCCGGCCGAAATGCGGCGTGACCGTTGCGGCGAACTGCTCCGGCGTCACGCCGGCGACGTTCGCCAGGTGATGGGGAATGAACTCGACGATCAGCGCGCGCGCTCTTGCCAGGATCTTCTGCATTCCTTTCAGCGCGAAGAACTCCGAGCCTTCGATGTCCATGAAGATCAGCGCGAAATCCCGGTCGCCGAGCCTCTGATCCAGGCTGTGGGCCGGGACGTCGACCACGGCCGGCTTATCGTAGAAATAGGCCGGATGCTGCACCAGCGGAAGGCGCTTGCTGCCTCCCGAATTGTGCCGGCTCATCACGAACTTCAGCGTTTCTTCCTTGTCGCTCGCCGCCAGGGGCAGCGCGGTCGCGTTGCGCACATCGTTCAGGACCAGGTTGCACTGCAAGAGCTTGAAGGTCCACGGATTGGCCTCGATCATCGTCACGTGCCGGCAGCGCGCGGCGAGCGCGATGGCGATCGTTCCGACGTGGGCGCCGACCACCAGCACCTCGTCGTCGGGACCGAAATGGCGGGCAGCGCGTTCGACCTCGTCCAACCCGTAAACGCCGGTCCTGCGTAACGATTGGCCGACGAATTCGTCCTCGACGCCCACTGCGAATCGGCCCTGCGGCGACGCCGTGACGATCGCCGTCAGGAACGAAGACTCGGGCACCACGGCGCTGACGCCCCCGCGCAGGCGCGACCACCCGCACTGATAGCCGTCGAAGATCGTCTCGGCTCCCACGTGGCGGGCATACTCGCCGACGAACTTGCCCTTGCCGCCCGGCTTGGGCGGGGTGACCAGGTGGATCTGGTTATCGGCTCCGACGAAGCCGGTGAAAGAGGCCGGGGAATCGTCGACCACGACCAGCGTATCGGGACGGATCAGGGGCGAAGCCGCTACCAACTCCTTCACGTGATGGAAGGCGCTGGGGAAGACGTCCTCGAAGTCGACGTCGTACGAATCCAGGTACAGCAGGTCGACGAACGGAAGTTCGGCCGGCGGTGCATCGGCCAGGCTTCTCAGGAAACCGACGCTGTCGCCGGTATGCACCCTCACGCGTGAACTCACCAGCGATCGACACACCTTGGTCGCGTCGGCATCGATGTCGACCGTGTATACGACGCTGCCCGGATGAAACTCGGCGTATTTGTCGAACAGGATCGTGCTGCCGCCGTCGCCGGCCCAGTTGCCGGCCTGGCGCGTGCAGCCTGTCTCCACGATGCCGACCGGGCGGTCGAAGCGGTCGAGCCACTCGAAGGTGCGGGCGAACGAGGTGGCGCGTGCGCCCAGCAGTGGCCGAATGGTTTCGTAGTACTTCCAGAATTCGTTCGATTTCATCGCGGATCTTCGGGCCCTGGGCCGTCTAGGCCGTCCGGCGCATCAATGCAGGCGCTCGTCGATCAGGGACGCCAGCGCGTCGTAACCCATCTGATGCGCCCAGAAGCGGGGTGTATATCCCTGGCTGGCGAGCTTCAAGTTGATCGATCGCGAGCGGATCAGCGCCTCGGCCACGTCCGGATGGTTTCCCAGCAGCGCTATGAAAATCGGTGAACGGTGGTCCAGGTCCTGCACGTTTGGATCGGCGCCGCGCGCAAGCAGCGCGGTCGCGAGCTCCAGGTCTCCCCGTTCGGCAGCCAGGTGCAGCGGAGCGACACCGTCGCGATCGGCGCGGTTGGGATCTGCGCCCGCCGCGAGCAGCCGGTGGGCGATCTTCAGATACCCGAGCCGCACGGCGCAGGCCAACGGCGTCACACCGTTGGCATCGGCCAGGTCCGGGTCGGCGCCGGCTCGCAGCAGCCGCTCGACCGAGCCATCGGCGCCCCGCTCTGCGGCCAATCCAAGCGGCGTCATCCCGATGCTGCCGCGGGCGTCCGGATCGCCCTTCCGGCTCAGCACCTCGCGCAGCATGGCAGCGTTGTCGCTCTGCACGGCGAGCACGGCGGCGCCGTTGCCGGAAGCGTCCTTGGCGAGCGGGCTCGCGCCCTGCTGGATCATCGAGCGGAACAGGACGACATTGCCGTCGCGCGCGGCCGCCAGCATCACCTCTTCCTGCATCGTGGGCGCCGCGTACGCGCCGGCGCTTGCGATCAGCGCACCGAATGTGGCTCGCGCAAGGAGCGCCAAAGGATCGACCCAGGACGTGCCACGCATCCGCGAATTGCAGCAGAGCGGCGTTGCAGTTCGATGACGGTTGCGCTCAGGGACCAGTCCCTGGGGGATCGACCCGGGCCGTATCGGCTGCCAGCGCGATGCGGGCCGTCGCCGGGTCATAGCGCGGGCTGATCGACATTCTCAGCACGGTCAACTGGGACGTCAGCAGCAATTGCACGTCGATCCGGCCGTGGCTCGCTTGGTACGCCAGCATCGCGTTGCGCCGGTCGGCTCGGGAGAAATCCGTTCCGTAGATGTGCGAAGGGTCCTCGGGAAGCCGCGGCTGGCCGTGCGTGTGCACGCCGGCGATCCGGACGGCTTGCCCCGGCACCAGGTGGTACGGAATCGAGCTGCTGGTACGGCCGCCGGCGATCACGGGTGTGGCATACCAGCGTCCGTTCGGCATCTGGTACAGCGCGGCGGCGTATTCCCGATTCTCGTCGTAGCCCCGCTGGCCGATGCCGGAGGCGATGATTGCGCCCTCGAAGGCCTGCTCGGCGTTCTCGTAGCCGACATCGGGTGCGCACCGGGCATCCGGCGCTGCGGCACCCAGCAGTAACACGGCGAGCACGGCGCGCGCGGCAGCGGACAACGAGCGACTCCCCGGTGGATGGATCCGGGGGCGAACACGGTCGCGGCGCTCGAGCCGCTATGGCCTGATGAAACGTGCATGTGCGCCCCTGTCCGGAGAATCGGCGGGGGCATCGCCGGCTGAAGGGGGAGGTCTTTGCCTAGGGTGGGAAGTTGGGGGTACTAATGGACCGGTTATCGAAGGATACGGTCCTCGACCGCTCGGCCAGTTCGGCTCGGACGGCAGCGAGCACTGCCGGCCAATCACCCGGGGTGCGCTGGCGCCAAAGGCGAACGGTGGGGTACCACGGGCTGTCCTCGCGCTCCAGCAGCCATCGCCAATCGGGTACCCATGGCAGCAGGATCCAGGTCGGCTTGCCGATCGCTGCCGCAAGATGGGCGACCGACGTGTCGACCGTCACGACCAGGTCCAGCAGCGAGACGAGGGCCGCCGTGTCCGCGAAATCCTCGAGATCGTTTCCGAAATGGCGGACGGCATCGGATCCCGCCAGTGCGGCCTGGTCGCTCTGGCGGACGTCCTTCTGCAGGCTGATGAATTCGGCCTCGATATCCCCCAGCGTGCCCACCAGGTCCCGCAGCGGGATATTGCGGTTGCGATCGTTCTTGAGCAGGCGGCCACCGGACCATGCAAGGCCGATCCTGGGAGCGCGGCCCTTCGGTCCGAGACGGGCCTGCCATCGAAGGACGCGCTGCCCATCCGCCCGCAGGCAGGCGGCACCGGACGGGATGTTCGACAGATCGGTGCCGCATGCCAGCGGAAGGCTCAACAGCGGGCAATGGACATCGAAAACCGGTAGCGGATCGCCGCAGGCGACGATCCGGGCCGCACCGTCCAGCGCTCGAAGCACGGATACCAGTTCCGGCTGCGCTTCCAGCACCACGCGGGCTCCGCGTCCGGCGAGCAGCGGGACGTATCGACAGAACTGCAGCGTGTCGCCGAGCCCCTGTTCGGCGTGCACCAGAATCGTCTTTCCCTTGATGTCCGAGTCGGCGCGCCATCGGGGCTGGACGAAGTCCCGTGCCGGCGCGTTGACCGCCTTCAGTCGCGCTTCGTAGTCGCTCAATCCGCTTTTGAACTGCCCGAGCAGCAGGCGGACCAGGCCGCGGTTGAAGCGCGCCTCGGCGCAGTCGGGCTGGATGGTCAGAGCCTGGTCGAATTCCGCGATCGCTTCGGTGAAGCGGCCCAGGTAGTGAAGCGCGGAGCCGCGGTTCGATATCGCCCTCACGTAGCTCGGTCGGATCGACAGCGCGCGGTCGAATCGTTCGATGGCCGCGTGACAGGAGCCCAATTCGAGCAACGCGGCACCGGCGTTGCTGTAGGCCCTGGCGTCGCCTTCGCTCAGGCGGATCGCGGCTTCATAGCTGGCGAGGGCGTCCTGGTGCCGGCGTTGTGCGCTCAATGCCTCACCACGGCTGTTATGCGCCTCGGCGCAATTCGGGTCGATCGCCAAGACACGATCGAAGCAGGCGGTCGCGCCGGCGGGATCCGCAAGCTCCCTGAGCGCTGCCCCGAGGTCCATCCAGCCCAACACGAAGTCGGCGTCCAGCTCGACCGCCTTGCGAAACAGCTCGGCTCCTTCATGCAAGTTTCCGCGCCGGCACGCGAGGACGCCGAGCGCGTGGCAGGCCTGCGCCGCGCGAGGAGTTGCGTTCATTGACGTGATGTGGCAAACAGCGCCAACAATAACGCGCTTGCCAGCTTTCGGCCGTTCCGGCCGAGCTAAGCCTCAATTGCGATTGCGACAGGCTCTCGCACGGTTGCCTGGCGCGTTGCACCGCCGGCGGCCGCACCGGCAACGGGGCGGGAATGCGATCGCCGCTAACGCGATCGGCGGCGGTAGACCAGCGCGATGGTCGCCAGGCCGCAGATCAGCAGGATCCATGAGCCGGCCTCGGGGACGGCGGACAGCACGTTGACCGTGAAAGGCGGTTTGCTCGGATACACGAGCGCGGTGACGTTCTGCAGCGATCCGGTCTCCGGACTCGTGGTCGGCGTGATGTGCAAGGCCGCGTTGATCGCCGCGATGTCCGCCACCAGCGTGGGGTCCGATATCAGCGCGATCGCATTGACCTTCGAGCCGTTGACGGTTGCCATGAAGCTCAGCATCACGTCGCTCAGCGTGCCCGATCCCGGCTCGGTCAGCGCGGTTTCGCGCAGCGAGCCGTTCAGAATCGTGGCGCTGAACCAGGCGGTCGCCCCGGCGGTGTTGAAGGTGCCGTTGGCGTTCATGAAGGCCGCATCCATGTTTGCGGAGTAATCCATGCCCCCGGTCACGTTGGCATACGCGAGGATGGCCTCGAACGAGCCCGGCGCCGCATCGTAGGCGTAATACGTATGGGTCGTCCCGCCCGTCAGAACGATCTGCAGCTCGTCGGACAGCGCCTGCGCACCGGCGCTGCCGCACACCGCGGTGCCGGCCACGAGCATCGTGGCGGCAAGCGCGCGCACGAACTTTGCATTGGTTGGGATCATTGGCAGCACCCTCCGAATTTCTGCACAGCAGCGACCGGAGGCAAGCCTAAGAACCCCCGGTGACGGCGCGGTGTCGAGGCAAGAACGGCTTTGGTCCGAACGGCTCAGCAGAGGCCGAACGGGCCACGCAGGTAGCAGAGAGTATCTTTGACCCCTATTAAATGCGTTTTCTGCCATCGTGCGATTTAATAGGGGTCCGTCCCCAATTAGAAGCGTTGCTGGCAATGATGCATTGCATTACATTTCTGAAGAGGAACTTTGCGGCCGCGAGCGGCCCCCCGGAGTTGCAATGCAACCTGAATCTGACGTCCCCGGCGAGGTCGCGGCAGGGCGCGGGCTATATTCGCCGCTGAACGAGCACGACTCCTGCGGCGTCGGCTTCGTCGTCAACATCAAGGGCAACCGCAGCCACGACCTGATCGAGCAGGCGCTGCTGATCCTGCGCAACCTGGACCACCGCGGCGCGGTCGGTGCCGACGCGCTCTACGGCGACGGCGCCGGGATCCTGATCCAGATACCGGACGCGTACTACCGCAACGAGATGCTCGGACAGGGGGTGACGCTTCCTCCCCCGGGCGAATACGGCGTCGGCATGGTGTTCCTGCCGCGCGAGCACGCCTCGCGGCAGGCGTGCGAGCAGGAGCTGGAAAGAACCGTGCGCGCCGAAGGCCAGGCGGTGCTGGGCTGGCGCGACGTCCCGGTGGACCGGGAGATGCCGATGTCGCCGCGCGTGCGCGAGCGCGAGCCGGTGATTCGCCAGATCTTCATCGGCCGCGGCGACGACATCATGGTGCCCGACGCGCTGGAGCGAAAGCTCTATGTAATCCGGAAGGCCGCCAGCCACAAGATCCAGGCGCTCAAGCTCAAGCACGGGCGCGAGTACTTCGTGCCCTCGATGTCCACCCGCACCGTCGTGTACAAAGGCCTGCTGCTGGCCAACCAGGTGGGCCGCTACTACCGGGACCTGGCCGATGCGCGCGTCGAATCGGCCATCGCGCTGGTGCACCAGCGCTTCTCGACCAATACTTTCCCGAGCTGGGAGCTGGCGCATCCGTACCGGATGATCGCGCACAACGGCGAGATCAACACGGTCAAGGGCAACTTCAACTGGATGCGCGCGCGCGAGGGCGTGATGAGCTCGCCGGTGCTGCGCGAGGACCTGCGCAAGCTGTACCCGCTGATCTACGAGGGCCAGTCCGACACCGCCTGCTTCGACAACGCGCTGGAGCTGCTCGTGATGGCGGGCTACCCGCTTGCGCACGCGATGATGATGATGATCCCGGAGGCGTGGGAACAGCACACGCTGATGGACGAGAGCCGGCGCGCCTTCTACGAGTACCACGCCTCGATGATGGAGCCGTGGGACGGGCCGGCCGCGATCGCGTTCACCGACGGCGTGCGGATCGGGGCCACGCTCGACCGCAACGGGCTGCGCCCGGCCCGCTACGTGATCACGGACGACGACATCGTCGTGATGGCCTCCGAGGTCGGCGTGCTGCCGATCGCCGAGTCGAAGATCGTGAAGAAATGGCGGCTGCAGCCCGGCAAGATGTTCCTGATCGACACCGAGCAGGGCCGCATCATCGACGATGCCGAATTGAAGACGCAGCTGGCCGCCAGCAAGCCGTACAAGGAATGGATCCGCAGGATCCGGGTGCGGCTGGATGAGCTGGCGCCTTTGCCGTCGGCGGACGCCCTCACCCCCGGACCCTCTCCCGCTGGCGGGAGAGGGGGGGAACTTCTGGACCGGCAGCAGGCGTTCGGGTACACGCAGGAGGATGTCCGGCTGCTGATGGTGCCGATGGCGATCGACAGCGAGGAGCCGGTCGGGTCGATGGGCAACGACACGTCGCTGCCGGTGCTGTCGGACCGCGACAAGATCCTGTACGCGTACTTCAAGCAGGCATTCGCGCAGGTCACGAACCCGCCGATCGATCCGATCCGCGAGCAGCTGGTGATGTCGCTGGTCAGTTTCGTCGGCCCCAAGCCCAACCTGCTGGACATCAACAACATCAATCCGCCGATGCGGCTGGAGGTCGCGCAGCCGGTGCTGGACCACAAGGACATGGCCAAGATCCGCGCGATCGACGCCTACACCTCCGGCAAGTTTCGTTCGTGCGAGCTGGACATCTGCTATCCGATCGCCTGGGGCCACGAGGGCGTCGAGGCGCGGCTGGCCTCGCTGTGCGCGCGGGCGGTGGACGCGGTGCGTGCCGGCTACAACATCCTGGTCGTCAGCGACCGGCGCCTGGACGGCGGCAACGTCGCGATCCCGGCCCTGCTGGCCACCAGCGCCCTGCACCAGCACCTGATACAGGCCGGCCTGCGCACCTCGACCGGACTGGTGGTGGAGACCGGGTCGGCGCGCGAAGTGCACCATTTCGCGCTGCTGGCTGGCTACGGCGCCGAGGCCGTGCATCCGTACCTGGCGATCGAAACGCTGCAGGCCCAGTTCCGCGACAGCCCGGGCGGGGTCGACCCCGACAAGGCGGTGAAGAACTACATCAAGGCGATCGGCAAGGGGCTGCAGAAGGTGATGTCCAAGATGGGCATCTCCACCTACATGTCGTATTGCGGCGCCCAGATCTTCGAGGCGGTCGGGCTGTCGGCGCATTTCGTCGACCGCTACTTCCACGGAACGGCGAGCAACGTGGGCGGCGTCGGGCTGTTCGAGGTGATGCAGGAAGCCGTGCGCATGCACCACGCCGCGTTCGGGGAGGACCCGGTGCTGGCGCAGATGCTGGACGCGGGCGGCGAGTACCAGTACCGGGTGCGCGGCGAGGAGCACATGTGGACCCCCGACGCGATCGCCAAGCTGCAGCACTCGGCCCGGTCCAACAGTTACCAGACCTACAAGGAATACGCGCTGATCATCAACGACCAGTCGCGCCGCCAGATGACGCTCAGGGGCCTGTTCGAGTTCAAGCTCGATCCGGGGCGCGCGATCCCGATTTCCGAGGTCGAGCCGGCCGCCGAGATCGTCAAGCGCTTCGCCACCGGCGCGATGTCGCTCGGCAGCATATCGACCGAGGCGCACACGACGCTGGCGATCGCGATGAACCGGATCGGCGGCAAGAGCAACACCGGAGAAGGCGGCGAGGACCCGCTGCGCTACCAGCAGGAGCTGCGCGGCGTGCCGATCCGCGCCGGCGACACGGTCGCCTCGGTGCTGGGGGCCGACCGCGTGGAGGCCCACATCCCGCTGAAGGACGGCGACTCGCTGCGCTCCAGGATCAAGCAAGTCGCCTCGGGCCGCTTCGGCGTCACGGCCGAGTACCTGGTGTCGGCCGACCAGATCCAGATCAAGATGGCCCAGGGCGCCAAGCCGGGCGAAGGCGGCCAGCTGCCCGGACACAAGGTGTCCGAGTACATCGCCATGCTGCGCTACTCGGTGCCGGGGGTGGGCCTGATATCCCCGCCCCCGCACCACGACATCTATTCGATCGAGGACCTGGCGCAGCTGATCCACGACCTGAAGAACGCCAATTCGAAAGCTTCGATCTCGGTCAAGCTGGTCTCCGAAGTCGGGGTGGGCACGGTTGCGGCCGGGGTGGCGAAGGCCAAGGCCGACGGCGTGACGATCGCCGGCCATGACGGCGGCACCGGCGCCTCGCCGCTGTCGTCGATCAAGCACGCCGGCACGCCGTGGGAGCTGGGACTGGCGGAAACGCAGCAGACGCTGGTGCTGAACCGTTTGCGCGGCCGCATCGCGGTGCAGGTCGACGGGCAACTGAAGACCGGCCGCGACGTGGTGATCGGCGCCCTGCTCGGGGCCGACGAGTTCGGGTTCGCGACCGCGCCGCTGGTGGTCAGCGGCTGCGTGATGATGCGCAAGTGCCACCTGAACACCTGCCCGGTCGGCGTGGCCACGCAGGACCCGGTGCTGCGGCGGCGCTTCAAGGGCCAGCCCGAGCATGTGGTCAACTATTTCTTCTTCGTGGCCGAGGAGGCGCGCGAGATCATGGCGCAGTTGGGCGTGCGCCGCTTCCAGGACCTGATCGGGCGCGCCGACCTTCTGGACATGCGGCGGGGCGTGGACCACTGGAAGGCGCGCGGGCTGGATTTCGAGCGGATTTTCTATCTCCCGCCGATGCCGCCCGAGGTGGCGCGCTTCAAGTGCGAGGAGCAGGATCACCGGCTGGAGCACGCGCTCGACCACAAGCTGGTCGAGCAGAGCCGGCCGGCCCTCGAGCGGCAGGAGCGGGTCAGCTTCATCCATCCGATCCGCAACGTCAACCGCTCGGTGGGCGCGATGCTGTCCTCGGAAGTGGCGCGCCGCCACGGCCACCGCGGACTCGCCGACGACACGATCCACATCCAGCTGCAGGGAACGGCCGGGCAGAGCTTCGGCGCCTTCCTGGCGCGCGGCATCACGCTCGATCTGGTGGGAGACGCCAACGACTACACCGGCAAGGGCCTTTCGGGCGGCCGCGTGATCGTGCGTTCGCCCAACGACTTCCGCGGATTCGGCCCCGAGCACATCATCGTGGGCAACACGGTCCTGTACGGGGCGATCGCCGGCGAGGCTTTCTTCAACGGGGTGGCCGGTGAGCGCTTCGCGGTGCGCAACTCGGGAGCCTGTGCGGTGGTCGAGGGCGCGGGCGACCATTGCTGCGAGTACATGACCAGCGGGACCGTGGTCGTGCTCGGCCCCACCGGCCGCAACTTCGCCGGCGGCATGTCGGGCGGTATCGCGTACGTGTACGACGAGCAGGGCGACTTCGCGGCCCGCTGCAACACGGCGATGGTCGCGCTGGAGCCGGTGCTGACGTCGCAGGAGCAGAAGGCGCGCGTGGACGAAACCATCTGGCATTCGGCCGGGGCCGGGCCGGCCACGGACGACGCGATCCTGCGCGAACTGGTCGAGAAGCAGTTCCGCTACACGGGCAGCTTCCGGGCCAAGGAGATCCTGCACGACTGGGAACGGATGCGTTCCCGCTTCGTGAAGGTGTTCCCGAACGAATATCGCCGCGCCCTGAAGCAGATGGCCGACGCCCGCAAGGCCGGCACCGAGAAACTTGCCGCGTAACGCCCTCACCCCCGGCCCCTCTCCCACTGTCGTGGGAGAGGGGCCGGGGGTGAGGGCGAGCGATGGAAGAGTTTGGTTTGACTTGAATCTGTGGGACGGAAATGGGCAAGGCAACCGGTTTCCTCGAATTTGCGCGGCTGGAAGAGGCCGCTGAGCGGCCCGAACAGCGCCGCGGCCACTGGCGCGAGTTCATCGCGCATCTGACGGACGAAACGGCGGTCGTGCAGGCGGCGCGCTGCATGGACTGCGGCATCCCCTTCTGCAGCAACGGCTGCCCGGTCAACAACGTGATTCCGGATTTCAACGACCTGGTCTACCGGCAGGACTGGCGGCAGGCGCTCGAGGTGCTGCACTCGACCAACAACTTCCCGGAATTCACCGGGCGCGTCTGCCCGGCCCCGTGCGAGGCCGCCTGCACGCTGAACATCAACGCCGAGCCGGTCGGCATCAAATCGCTCGAGCACGCGATCATCGACCGCGGCTGGGCCGAAGGGTGGGTCACGCCGCAGCCACCGGCGCGCCGCACCGGGCGGCGCGTCGCGGTGGTCGGCAGCGGGCCCGCGGGCCTGGCGTGCGCACAGCAGCTGGCGCGCGCGGGCCACGCGGTGACCGTGTTCGAGAAGAACGACCGGATCGGCGGGCTGCTTCGCTACGGGATACCCGACTTCAAGATGGAGAAGTCGCACATCGACCGGCGCGTCCAGCAGATGATCGCCGAGGGCGTCGAGTTCCGTGCCGGCGTGCTGGTCGGCGGCCCGGAACAGGGCGGAGTTGCGCTGGGGGCCGGGGTCAATTGCCTGGGAAGCGAGCGCGTGGCGGCGTCCGGGCTGATCGACGGTTTCGACGCGGTGGTGCTGGCCGGAGGCTCGGAGACGCCGCGCGATCTGCCGGTACCCGGCCGGCAGCTCGCCGGGATCCATTTCGCGATGGAGTTCCTGCCGCAGCAGAACCGCGTGCTGGAGGGCGATCGCGTGCCGGACCAGCTGAGCGCCTCCGGCAGGCACGTGGTCGTGATCGGCGGGGGCGATACCGGCTCCGACTGCGTCGGCACCTCCAACCGGCAGGGCGCCCGTTCGGTGACGCAGTTCGAACTGCTGCCGCAGCCGCCCGATGTCGAGGACAAGGAGATGACCTGGCCGTACTGGCCGGTGAAGCTGCGCACCTCCAGCTCGCACGAGGAAGGCTGTGAGCGCGACTGGTCGGTCGCGACCAAGTCGTTCAAGGACGATGACCACGGGCGGGTCGGCGCGCTGGTTGCGGTGCGCGTCGAGTTGCGCAAGGACGCGGGCGGGGCGATGAAGTTCGCCGAGATCCCCGGTTCGGAATTCGAGATCCCCGCGCAGCTGGTGCTGCTGGCGATGGGCTTTGTGTCCCCGGTGGCCTCGGTGCTGCAATCCTTCGGCGTGGACGCCGATTCGCGCGGCAATGCGCGCGCCGCGGTGGACGACGGCCCGCGCGGGCAGCGCGCCTACGCGACCCGCGTTCCGAAGGTGTTCGCCGCCGGCGACATGCGGCGCGGCCAGTCCCTCGTCGTGTGGGCCATCCGCGAGGGGCGCCAGTGCGCGCGGGCGGTCGACGAGTTCCTGATGGGCCGCAGCGAGCTGCCGCGCTGACCAGCAAGAATGTCCAACGGCGGCGGTCCGGCGCAAACGCCGGCTGGGCGTTATGCGACAATCGCGGCCGCTCTGATGGGAGCGAACACAACCCCCGAAGTCCGGCGCCTTGGCAACCGATAACCTGGTCCAGATCGATCACGTGACGTTCGGCTACGACCCCAGCCGGGTCGTTCTGAACGACGTCTCGCTGGCGTTTCCGCGCGGCAAGGTGGTGGCCATCATGGGCAGCTCGGGTTGCGGCAAGACCACGCTGCTGCGCCTGATCGGGGGCACGATCGCGCCGCTGTCCGGAACGATCCTGTTCGACCGCGAGCGGGTCGACCCGGCCGACATCGAAAGGCTGTACGCGCTGCGCCGGCGACTCGGGATGCTGTTCCAGTTCGGTGCGCTGTTCACGGACCTGAGCGTCTTCGAAAACGTGGCGTTTCCGCTGCGGGAGCACACGAACCTGCCCGAGACGATGGTCCGGGACATCGTGCTGATGAAGCTCAATGCAGTCGGCCTGCGCGGCGCCGCGTCGCTGCGGATCGCCGAGGTGAGCGGCGGCATGGCGCGCCGGATCGCGCTGGCCCGCGCCATCGCGCTGGATCCGGAGCTGATCATGTACGACGAGCCGTTCGCGGGGCTCGATCCGATCTCGCTGGGCGTGGCCGCCAACCTGATCCGGCGCCTGAACGACGCCACCGGCGCGACCTCGATCATCGTGTCGCACGACGTCGACGAGTGCTTCCAGATCTGCGATTACGCCTACCTGATCTCGTCGGGGCGCATCGCCGGTCACGGCACCGCGGCGCAACTGCGCCAGTCCGACGACCCGGAGGTGCGGCAGTTCATACGCGGCGAGCCGGACGGCCCGGTCCGGTTCCATTACCCGGCCGAGCCGATCGAGCAGCAACTGGGGCTGTCCTGATGCATCCCGCCGCCCTGCTGGCCGCTCTGGGCGCCCGCACGCTGCGGATGCTGGCGTCGCTGGGTCACGCCTCGGCCTTCTTCCTGGAGCTCGTGCGTTTCACGCCGGCGGCGCTGCGCCGCCTCGATCTTGCGGTGGTCCAGGTCTACGCGATCGGCAATCTTTCGCTGGTGATCATCATCACCTCCGGCGCGGCGGTGGGCGGCGTGCTGGCGCTGCAGGCCTACTACGCGCTGGATCGCTACGGTGCCGCCGAGTCGGTCGGCTTGCTGGTGGCCCTGTCGCTGCTGCGCGAGCTCGGCCCGGTGCTCACCGCGCTGCTGTACGCCGGGCGCGCCGGCACGTCGCTGACGGCCGAGATCGGGTTGATGAAGGCCGGCGAGCAGCTCGCCGCGATGGAAATGATGGCGGTGGATCCGCGCGGCCGGGTGCTGGCGCCCCGCTTCCTGGCCGGCATCCTTGCGATGCCGATCCTGAGCGCGATCTTCTCGGCGGTGGGCGTGGGCGGCGCCTACGTGATCGCGGTGAAGCTGATCGGGATCGATTCGGCCGCCTTCTGGTCGCAGATGCAGGACGGGGTGGACGTCTTCAAGGACGTCGGCAACGGCGTGGCCAAGACGGTCGTGTTCGGCGTCGCGGTGACGTTCGTGGCGCTGTACACCGGCTATGAATCGGACGCCACCCCGGAAGGCGTGGCGAAGGCGACCACGCGCACGGTCGTGATCTCCTCGGTGGCGGTCCTGGTCCTGGACTTCCTGTTGACCTCGCTGATGTTCAGCACGAAACCTTAGGCGGCAAGGGGACGAGAATGGAAAAGAGGCAGATTGAGACGCTGGTGGGCTTGTTCGTCCTGCTGGGCGCGGTGGCGATCGCATTCCTGTCGCTGAAAGCGGCCAACCTGGCCAGCTTCTCGTTCAATTCCACGTATTCGCTGACGGCGCGCTTCGACAACGTCGGGGGGCTGAAGATCCGCGCTCCGGTCAAGAGCGCCGGGGTCACGGTGGGCCGGATCTCCTCGATCACGTTCGACGACAAGAATTTCCAGGGCGTGGCGACGATCGATATCGACCGCCGCTACGAGTTTCCGACCGACACCTCGGCCAAGATCCTGACCGCGGGGCTGCTGGGCGACCAGTACATCGGCCTGGAACCCGGCGCCGACGAGAAGAACCTGCAGCCCGGCGATTCGATCAAGATGACGCAGTCGGCGGTGGTACTGGAAAACCTGATCGGCCAGCTGATCTACAACAAGGCGGCCGAGGGCAAGCAGAAAGAGAACGCCAAATGAACGGGCTGCCCGATCGCGCAGCCAGCGGCCCTGCGCGCGCCGCCGCGGCGGCCGGCGCCCTGATGCTGGCGGCCTGCGCCACCGTGCCGCCGGATGCGGGCAAGAATCCGCGCGATCCGTACGAGCGCGTGAACCGGCAGGTGTACGCGTTCAACGACAAGCTCGACCGCTACCTGCTCAAGCCGCTGGCACAGGGGTACGAGTTCATCGTCCCGCGCGCATTTCGTACCTGCATCAACAGCGGCTTCGCGAACATGGGCGAAATCCGCAACGCCATCAACGACATCCTGCAGGCCAAACCGGCCGGTGCCGCGACCGACACCGGGCGCCTGGTGATCAACTCGACGCTCGGCGTGGCCGGATGCTTCGACATCGCGACCCGCATGGGCCTGGAGGCGCGTCACGAGGATTTCGGGCTGACGCTGGCCCGCTGGGGGGTCGGCACGGGCCCGTACATCGTTCTGCCGGTGCTGGGGCCGAGCGACCTGCGCGACGGCGTCGGGCTGGTGCCGGACTCGTTTGCGAACCCGATCAGCTACATCCTGCCGGTTAGCGCCCGCTACACCGTGTACGGGGTGTATCTGGTCGACTTTCGCGCGGAGCTGCTCGATGCGACCAAGCTGCTCGAGCAGGCGGCGCTGGATCCCTACCAGTTCACCCGCGATGCGTACTTCCAGCGGCGCACCAGCCTGCAGTATGAGGGCAATCCCCCGCCGGCGCCGATGGAAGACGAAAGCGGGGAATCCGGCCCCGGGGCGAATGGGGCCAAGGGCGGGGTTCAACCGGCCCCCGGGGATCAGCGTTAAAGTATCAAGTCGGGGTCGAGTCCCCCGGGAGGTCAGATGAAGACCGGTTCCAGCAAGGTATTGCGCCGCGCGCTTGCGCTCGCTTCTTTCGCGGGCGCTGCCATCCTGGCGGGCGGCCCCGCGGCCGCGGCCGGGACAGACGCCAGCATGGCGCCCGATGCCCTGGTGCAGTCGGTGTCGACCGAAGTGCTCGACAGCATCAAGGCCGACCCGGCGCTGCGCAACGGCGATTTCGAAAAGCTGCAGAAGCTGATCGACGACAAGGTGGCGCCGCACGTCGATTTCGAACGGATGACGCGCCTTTCGGTCGGGCGCGGCTGGCGGGACGCCACGCCGGAGCAGCGGCAGGCTCTGATCCGCGAGTTCCGCACGATGCTGGTTCGCACCTATAGCGGTGCCCTTTCGCGGGTGACCGACCACCAGGTGAAGATGCGCCCATTCAAGGGCCAGCCCACCGACACCGACGTGATCGTCCGCACGCAGGTGGCTCCGTCCGCGGGTGACGCGATCCAGCTCGACTACCGGCTGGAGAAGATCGATTCCGGGTGGAAGATCTACGACGTGACGATCCTGGGCGTGTCGCTGGTGGAGAATTTCAGGAACTCGTTCGCGAGCGAGATCAACCAGAGCGGAGTGGACGGGTTGATCAAGGCGCTGGGTGACCGCAACAAGCAGCTGGCCGCCTCGGCCAACAAGTCGTGAGAGTCGAAGTCGACCGGATCGTCAACTCCAACGCCGCCTCGCTGCTGCAGCTGGGTGAAGCCGCGATCGGCGCCGGCGACCTCCGGTTCGACCTGTCGGGCGTGAAGCGGTGCGATTCGTCGGCAGTGGCGCTGCTGCTGGCCTGGCAGCGCGCCGCGCACGCCCGCGGCAAGCGGCTCGAGTTGCAAGGGATCCCGGCCGACCTGACCAGTCTTGCTACGCTGTACGGGGTCGAATCGCTCATTTCATGTCCGTCCCCGCAATCGAAGCCCGCGACGTCGTCAAGCGCTATCCGCGCGTGACGGCGCTGGATCACGTCAGCCTGCGGATCGAACCGGGCGAATTCTTCGGCCTGCTCGGTCCCAACGGAGCCGGCAAGACGACGCTGATCTCGATCGTCGCCGGCCTGACCCGTGCCACTTCCGGTCAGGTTACCGTGATGGGGCACGACGTGGTCGGCCAGTACCGGCTGGCGCGCCGCTGCCTGGGCGTGGTTCCGCAGGAACTCGTGTTCGACCCGTTCTTCACGGTGCGCGAGACCCTGCGCAACCAGTCCGGTTATTTCGGGTTGAGGCACAACGACGACTGGATCGACGAGGTAATCGCCAATCTGGACCTGGGCGCCAAGGCCGACGCGAACATGCGCTCGCTGTCCGGCGGCATGAAGCGCCGCGTGCTGGTGGCCCAGGCGCTGGTGCACCGCCCGCCGGTGATCGTGCTGGACGAGCCCACGGCCGGCGTGGACGTCGAGCTGCGCCAGGGGCTGTGGCAGTTCGTGCGGCGGCTCAACCGGGACGGCCACACGATCGTGCTGACCACGCATTACCTGGAAGAAGCGCAGCACATGTGCGCCCGGATCGCGATGCTGAAGGCGGGCCGGATCATCGCGATGGAGCCCACCCGCGACCTGCTCGCGCGTGTCTCCGGCGTGCAGCTGGCGTTGAAGCTGCGCGGGACGCTGCCGCCGCAGCTGGCCGCCCAGGTGGTCGACCAGTCGGGGGACCGCACGGTGCTGAGGGTCGCGCAGCCCGCCGAGGTCGAGTCGGTGCTGGCGGCCTGCCGCATCGCCGGCTGCCAGATCGAGGACATCGAGGTCGGGCACGCCGATCTGGAGGACGTGTTCCTGCAGTTGATGTCGGACGCCGACCGGCGCAGGGCCGCATGAACCGGATCGAGCGCCGCGCGCTGCCTGCAGCGCCCGGGGTCGGCGGTCTGCCTGACGCGGCCGACCTGGCCGCATCGTGGGTGGGCTTCCGCACGCTGCTTTACAAGGAAGTGTTGCGTTTCTGGAAGGTGTCGTTCCAGACGATCGCCGCCCCGGTGCTGACGGGGGTGCTGTACCTCCTCGTCTTTGGCCATGTCCTGGACCAGCGCGTCGAGGTGTTCGCGGGCGTGCGTTACAGCGCCTTCCTGGTGCCCGGCCTGGTGATGATGTCGCTGCTGCAGAACGCATTCGCCAATTCGTCCTCGTCGCTGATCCAGTCCAAGCTGATGGGCAACCTGGTGTTCGTGCTGCTGCCTCCGCTTTCGCACCTGGAATTCTTCGGCGCCTATGCGCTCTCCTCGGTGCTGCGGGGGCTGGCGGTCGGGCTGGGCGTGTTCGCGGTGACCGCCTGGATCGCCCCGCCGCCGGTGAACGCTCCGGTCTGGATTCTCGTGTTCGCACTGCTGGGCGCGGCCCTGCTCGGCGTGCTGGGAATCATCGCCGGCATCCTGTCGGACAAGTTCGACCAGCTGGCGGCGTTCCAGAACTTCATCATCATGCCGGCGACCTTCCTGTCGGGCGTGTTCTACTCGGTGCACGGCCTGGCCCCGTTCTGGCAGTGGCTGTCGCGCCTTAACCCGTTCTTCTACATGATCGACGGTTTCCGCTACGGTTTTTTCGCGCAGTCGGACGTGGATCCCTGGCAAAGCCTGGCGGTGGTGGCCGCCTCGCTGCTGGTGTCCGTGGCGATCGCGATCCGTATGCTGTCGACCGGATACAAGCTGCGCGGATGACCGAGGCCATGGAAACGGATCTGCCGACCCCCGAGGAGCTGCAGCGCGCGATCGCGGCAGGGCTGGAGTGCGAATGGGTGAAGGTCGATGGTGATGGCCAGCACTTCGAGGCGTTCATCGTGAGCCCCTCGTTCGAAGGCAAATCCCGCATCGAGCGTCATCGGCTCGTATATGCCGCGCTGGGCGACCGGATGCGCCACCGGGTGCATGCGCTGTCGATGAAGACGCTCACGCCCGAGGAACACCGGCGGGTCGGGTAGGCGGATCGTGGACAAGCTCAGGATTCGGGGCGGGCAGCGTCTGCAGGGCAGCGTCCGGGCCGGCGGCGCCAAGAACGCCGCGCTCAAGATGCTGGCCGCCGGCCTGCTCACGCGCGAGGAGCTCACGCTCTCCAACGTGCCGGTCCTGGCCGACATCACGACGATGAGCCGGCTGCTGGCGGGCATGGGCGCGAGCGTGCGGCGCGACGCCGAGACGGTCACCGTGTGCGCCGACGGCCTGCATTCGACCGAGGCGTCGTACGACCTGGTCAAGACGATGCGCGCCTCGATCGTCGTGCTCGGGCCGCTGCTCGCGCGCGCCGGCTCGGCCCGCGTCAGCCTGCCGGGCGGCTGCGCGATCGGCGCCCGCCCGGTCGACCAGCACCTGAAGGGGCTGCAGGCGCTGGGCGCGCGCATCCAGATCGAGCACGGCTACATCGTGGCCGACCTCGGCGGCAAACGGCGCCTGCAGGGAGCCCGCATCGTGACGGACCTGGTGACCGTCACCGGCACCGAGAACCTGATGATGGCGGCCACGCTGGCCGAGGGCGAAACGGTGATCGAGAATGCCGCCCGCGAACCGGAAGTCGTGGACCTGGCGATGTGCCTGAACAGGATGGGCGCGCGCATCCGCGGCGCGGGCACCGATCGCATCGTGATCGAGGGCGTGTCGTCGTTGCACGGAACGCACCACCGCGTGATGCCGGACCGGATCGAGTCGGGCAGCTTCCTGGTGGCGGCGGCGATCACCGGCGGCGAGGTGCTGCTGGAAGGCGCCGCGCCGGCCACGCTGGATGCCGTGCTGGACAAGCTGCGGGAGGCAGGCGCCGAGATCCGGACGGGCGAGGACTGGGTGCAGTTGCGGATGAGCGGGAGGCCGCGGGCGGTCAACCTCAGGACCGCGCCCTACCCGGCGTTCCCGACCGACATGCAGGCACAGTTCATGGCGCTGGGGTGCGTCTCCGAAGGGGTCGGCACCATCGTCGAGACCATCTTCGAGAACCGCTTCATGCACGTGCTCGAGCTGCAGCGGCTGGGCGCCGACATCGGCATCGACGGCAACACCGCGGTGGTGCGGGGCGTGGCCCGACTGTCGGGCGCGCGCGTGATGGCAACCGACCTGCGCGCCTCGGCCAGCCTGGTGATCGCGGGGCTGGTGGCCGAGGGCGAGACATGGGTGGACCGCATCTACCATCTGGACCGCGGGTATGAGAGGATGGAGCAGCGCCTGGCCCAACTCGGTGCCCGAATCGAGCGGCTCGGCGGGCCGTCCTAGGGTGTCAACCTGCCGTGGGCACGGCTGGCCCCCTCTCCCGCTTGCGGGATAGGGCTGGGGTGAGGGCGGCCAACCGCAAATAATTCGCCCGCGCACGCCCTCACCCCCGGCCCCTCTCCCACTTGCGTGGGAGAGGGGAGTTTGCCTCTGGTAGGCTGCTTCAGATGGTCACCATTGCTCTTGCCAAAGGCCGCATTTTCGAGGAGGCCACGCCGCTGCTGCGCCGGGCCGGCATCGGGCTGCTGGAGGATCCGGAGACCACGCGCCGCCTGATGATCGCCACCTCGATGCCGGATGTGCGGGTGGTCGTGGTGCGCGCCACGGACGTGGCGACCTACGTGCAGTACGGGGCCGCCGAGCTGGGGGTGGCCGGCAAGGACGTTCTGCTCGAGCACGGCGGGGCGGGCCTGTACCAGCCATTGGAGCTGGGCATCGGGCGCTGCCGGCTGTGCGTGGCCGTGCCGGACGGCTTTGATTACGCGGGCGCGGTGCGCCGCGGCGCGCGCCTGCGGGTGGCCACCAAGTACGTGCAGACCGCGCGCGAGTTCTTCGCCGGCAAGGGCGTGCACGTGGACCTGATCAAGCTGTACGGCTCGATGGAGCTGGCTCCGCTGGCTGGGCTCGCCGATGCGATCGTCGACCTGGTGTCGACCGGCGGCACGCTGCGGGCCAACCGGCTGGTCGAGGTCGAGCAGATCGCCGAGGTGAGCTCGCGCCTGATCGTGAACCAGGCGGCCTACAAGCTGCGGCAGCAGCGGCTGGCCGAGCTGATCGGCGCCATCGGCCGGGCGGTGCAGCCGTGAAGATTCGCACGCTCGACACGCGCTCGCCGCAATTCGAGGCGCAGTTCCGCGAGCTGACCGCGCCGGCAACCGCCTTCGACCGCGACATCGAGCGGCAGGCCGAGGCGATCGTCGAGGACGTGCGGCAGCGGGGCGATGCGGCGCTGCTCGAGTACACCCGGCGCTTCGATCGCGTGTCGGCGCAATCGGTGGCGGACCTGGAGATCGGCGCATCCGAAACGCGTGCTGCGCTCGATGCGCTGGAGCCCGGGGCGCGCTCGGCGCTGCAGGCGGCGGCCGACCGCATCCGGTCGTTCCACCAGCGCCAGCTCGGCGGCGAATGGAGCTTCACCGAACCGGACGGCACCGTGCTGGGGCAGCGCGTGGCGCCCCTCGAGCGTGTCGGTCTGTACGTGCCGGGAGGCAAGGCGGCGTATCCGTCATCGGTGCTGATGAATGCGATCCCGGCCGTCGTTGCCGGCGTGCCGCAGATCGTGATGGTCGTGCCGACGCCGGACGGCGTGCGCAATCCCCTGGTGCTGGCGGCCGCGCACCTGGCGGGCGTCTCGCGCGTGTTCGCGGTAGGCGGCGCGCAGGCGGTGGCGGCGCTCGCGTACGGCACCGCCACGATCCCGGCGGTGGACAAGGTCGTCGGCCCCGGCAACGCCTTCGTGGCCGCGGCCAAGCGGCGCGTGTTCGGCGCGGTCGGCATCGACATGATCGCGGGCCCCAGCGAGATCCTGGTGATCTGCGACGGCGGCACGGATCCGGACTGGATCGCGATGGATCTTTTTTCGCAGGCCGAGCACGACGAGCTGGCCCAGGCGATTCTTCTTTCACCGCAGGCCGACTTCATCGAGGCGGTGCACGCCTCCGTCGACCGGCTGCTGCCCCAGATGCCGCGCGCGCGCATCATCGAGGCCTCGCTGCAGGCGCGCGGCGCGCTGATTCGCGTGCGCGACCTGGAGCAGGCGTGCGAGCTGGCCGACCGCGTCGCGCCCGAGCACCTGGAGATTTCGACCGACGATCCGGACCGCTGGGCCGCGCGCATCCGCCACGCCGGGGCCATTTTTATCGGGCGCTACTCGAGCGAGGCGCTCGGCGACTACTGCGCCGGACCGAACCACGTGCTGCCGACCGCCGGCACCGCGCGCTTTTCGTCCCCGCTCGGCGTGTACGACTTCCAGAAGCGCACCAGCCTGATCGCGGTGTCGCCGTCGGGCGCCCGCTCGCTCGGCGCCATCGCCGCGACGCTGGCGCAGGCCGAGGACCTGCCGGCGCACGCGCGCAGCGCGCAGCTGCGGTGGCTGAAGTGAACGATCGCCCGCTGCCGGTTCCGCGGCCCGACGTGATCCGGGACGATGTGCGCGCGATGCGCGCCTACGCGGTGCCGGATGCGGCCGGGCTGATCAAGCTCGACGCGATGGAAAACCCGTTCCCGCTGCCGGCCGACCTGGCGCGCGAGCTGGGAGAGCACCTGTCCAAGGTCTCGCTGAACCGCTATCCGCCGGCCGATCCGGCCGGCTTCAAGGCGCGGCTGGCGCGGGGCGCGCAGATGCCCGCGGGCAAGGCGCTGATGCTGGGCAACGGCTCCGACGAGCTGATCCACCTGATGATCCAGGCCTGCGCCCGGCACGACGCGGCGGGCGGCGCCGTCGTGCTGGCGCCCGTTCCGACCTTCGTGATGTACGAGATTTCCGCTCGCCTGGACGGTTGCCGCTTCGTCGGCGTGCCGCTGAAGGCGGATTTCGGCCTCGACGCCGGCGCGATGTGCGAAGCGATCGATGCGCACCGGCCGGCGCTGGTGTTCATCGCCTACCCGAACAACCCGACCGGCAATCTTTTCCCGCGCACCGACGTGGAGGCGATCCTGCGCCGGGCAGCCGGCCTGGTGGTGATCGACGAGGCGTACCTGCCGTTCGCGCAGGACACCTGGATGCCGCAGCTTGCCGCGCATCCGCGCCTGATCGTGCTGCGCACGCTGTCCAAGCTGGGCCTGGCCGGGCTGCGCATGGGCTACGCGTGCGGCGACGCGGCGTGGATCGAGCAATTCGACAAGGTGCGCCCGCCGTACAACGTGGGCGCGCTGCCGCTGGCTGCGGCCGACTTCCTGCTCGATCACTTCGAGGTGCTGCAGCAGCAGTCAGCGGTGATCGTGGCCGAGCGGGTGAAGCTCCTCCTCGAAATGCGCAAACGGCCGGGCGTGACGGCCTTCGAATCGGCCGCCAATTTCATCCTGTTCCGCGTGCCGGATCCGGATCGGCTGTTCGCCGGTCTGCACGGCCGCGGTATCCTAGTCAAGAACGTGGCGGGAGCGCATCCGCTGCTGGCCGGCTGCCTGCGCGTGACCGTGGGCACCCCGCGCGAGAACGCGGCATTCCTGCAGGCGCTCGAAGCATTGCTGTGAAAACGGGAAACCGCAAAATGTCCACGCGCAGCGCCCAGATCGTGCGCGAGACGAAGGAGACGAAGATCCGCGTCGAGCTCGACCTGGATCGGCCGGGTGTCGCGCGCATCAGCACCGGAATCGGATTCTTCGACCACATGCTGGAACAGATCGCGCGCCACGGCGCGATCGGCCTGACGATCGAGGCCCAGGGCGATCTGCACATCGATGGCCACCACACGGTCGAGGACGTCGGCATCACGCTGGGGCAGGCGCTGGCGCAGGCGGCCGGCGACAAGCGCGGGATCCAGCGCTTCGGTCATGCCTACGTGCCGCTGGACGAGGCGCTTAGCCGGGTGGTGGTCGACCTGTCCGGGCGTCCCGGCCTGATCTGGCAGGTCGCATTCAAGCGCGCGATGATCGGAGAGTTCGACGTCGACCTGGTGCACGAGTTTTTCCAGGGTTTCGTCAACCACGCCCAGGTCACGCTGCACGTGGACAACCTGCGCGGCGACAACGCGCACCACCAGTGCGAAACGGTGTTCAAGGCGTTCGGCCGCGCATTGCGGATGGCGCTGCAGCTCGATCCGCATTCGTCCGGTGCGGTGCCGAGCACCAAGGGGAGCCTTTGAGCGGGCCGGATTCGACGCGCCGGGGTCATCCGTTCGAGTGAGTCCGAATTGAGCATCGCGATCGTCGACTACGGGATGGGCAATCTGCTGTCGGTCGCCAAGGCGATCGAGCGCGTGGCACCCGGCCAGGCCGTTGCGATCACGTCGGATGCCGGCGAGGTCGATGCGGCGGCACGCGTCGTCTTTCCCGGCCAGGGGGCGATGCCGGACTGCATGCGCTACCTGCGCGAGATGGGGTTGGAAGCCGCGGTGCGCCGCGCTGCCCTCGACAAGCCGCTGCTGGCGATCTGTATCGGGGAGCAGATGCTGTTCGACCGTTCCGAGGAGGGCGATACGCCCGGCCTCGGGCTGATTGCGGGCCCGGTGGTGCGCTTTGAGCCGGCGCCGGTCGGGACCGACGCTCCGCTGAAAATACCGCACATGGGGTGGAACCAGGTCAGGCAGGCGCGGCCGCACCCGCTGTGGGAGGGCGTGCCGGACCTGAGTTACTTCTATTTCGTGCACAGCTACTATGGATGTCCGGACGACCCGGCGCTGACCGTCGGGCAGGCCGATTACGGCGGAGTCTTTACCTGCGCCGTGGCGCGAGATAATATTTTTGCAACTCAGTTTCATCCGGAAAAAAGCGCCGCGGCCGGCCTCGCCATTTTCGAGAATTTCGTCCGTTGGAATCCGTGACCCTTCCCGCCTTGCCGAACGCCTGCTAAGAGGCTTCCTCCCGACCCTTCCGCGCGCCGTCAGGCCGTGCCCCCCAAGCTGATCGACGTTTCAATGCCCGCAGGGCCCATTGCACACAAATGTTGCTGATCCCTGCGATCGACATCAAGGACGGGCGCTGTGTCCGCCTGCGCCAGGGCGACATGAACAGCGCCACCGTGTTTTCCGAGGACCCGGTCGCGATGGCGCGCCACTGGGTCGAGCTGGGAGCGCGCCGCCTGCACGTGGTCGACCTGAACGGCGCCCGTTCGGGCCGGCCGGTGAACGAGGCCATGATCCGGCGCATCGTTGATGAGGTCGGCGAGGAGATCCCGGTCCAGCTCGGCGGAGGTCTGCGCGACCTGGACACGATCGAGCGCTACATCGACGGGGGCATCGGCTACGTGGTGATCGGCACCGCCGCCGTCAAGAATCCGGGCTTTCTGCACGATGCCTGCAGCGCGTTCGGCGGGCACGTGATCGTCGCGCTGGATGCGCGCGACGGCAAGGTGGCCACCGACGGCTGGAGCAAGCTCACCGGGCACGACGTGGTCGATCTGGCGGTCAAGTTCGAGGACTACGGCGTCGAGGCGATCCTGTACACCGACATCGGTCGCGACGGCATGATGACGGGCGTGAACCTGGAGGCGACCGTGGCGCTGGCGCGCGCGGTCAAGATTCCGGTGATCGCCAGCGGCGGGGTGGCGACCATGGACGACATCGAGCGGCTGTGCGCGGCGCAGGCCGAGGGCGTCGAGGCGGCGGTGCTGGGCCGCTCGTTGTACGAGGGCACGCTGGACTTTCGCGCCGCCCAGGAACGGGCCGACCGCGAGGACGCATCTTGAACGTCCGACGCCCTCACCCCCTCCCTTCTCCCGGCCTTCGGCCGGAAGAGGCAAGAGGAAGAGAACGAGGGGGCTGGGCTGGCCCCCTCGTTGCTCCCCCCAGCCAATGTAAAGGAGTGGAAAGAGGTGACGCACGATCGCCCCTCGCCCGCGCAGCGGGAGAGGGGAGGGGGTGAGGGCGAACGATGCTCGCTAAACGCATCATTCCATGCCTCGACGTGACCGCCGGCCGCGTCGTCAAGGGCGTCAATTTCGTCGACCTGCGCGATGCGGGCGACCCGGTGCAGATCGCGCAGCGGTATGACGCCGAGGGTGCCGACGAGCTGGCGTTTCTCGACATCACCGCCAGCTCCGATCAGCGCGACATCCTGCCGCACGTGATCGAGGCGGTGGCGCGGCAGGTGTTCATCCCGCTGACGGTCGGGGGCGGCGTGCGCCAGGTCGAGGACGTGCGGCGGCTGCTCAACGCCGGCGCGGACAAGGTGTCGATCAACACGTCGGCCGTGCAGTCGCCCGACCTGATCGAACGGGCCGCGGGACGCTACGGATCCCAATGCATCGTGGTGGCGATCGACGCCCGCATGCGACAGCCGGGCCGAGCCGAGCAGGGGTGGGAAGTGTTCACGCACGGCGGCCGCACGCCCACCGGACTGGACGCGGTGCAGTGGGCGCGGCGCGTGGTCGAGCTGGGCGCCGGCGAGATCCTGTTGACCAGCATGGACCGCGACGGTACGCGGGCCGGATTCGACCTGGGGCTGACGCGCGCGGTATCCGATGCGGTGCCGGTGCCGGTGATCGCCTCCGGCGGGGTCGGCAGCCTGCAGCATCTGGTCGATGGCGTGGTGGCCGGACGCGCCGACGCCGTGCTGGCGGCGTCCGTCTTTCATTTCGGCCAGTTCACGCTGCGCCAGGCCAAGCAATTCATGCAGGCGCGCGGGATCCCGATGAGGTTACAGTGAGCGGTCTGCCGGCCGGTTCCGGCGGCTGGGTCGACGAAATCCGCTTCGGGCCGGCCGGGCTGGTGCCGGTGGTGGCGCAGGACGCCGGCGACGGGCGCGTGCTGATGGTGGCCTGGGCCGATCGCGCCGCGCTGCTGGAAACCCAGGCCAGCGGCTACGCGGTGTACTTTTCGCGCTCGCGCGGGCGCCTGTGGCGCAAGGGCGAGGAATCCGGCCACCGCCAGAAAGTGCGGGAGATGAGACTGGACTGCGACGCGGACGTGGTGCTGTATCTGGTGGAGCCCGAAGGCCGGATCTCCTGCCACACCGGGCGGGTCAGCTGCTTTTACCGGCGCCTGGACAACGGCACCTGGGCCACGGTGGACCCTGTACTCGAGCCGCCGCGGGCTGCGGAGGGGCAATGAGCGGGGCGGCCCCTCCCGATGCCGGAACGCTGGCGCGGCTGGCCGACGTGATCGAGGCGCGCCGGGGCGCCGACCCCGGCCGCTCCTACGTCGCGCGCCTGCTGGCGCTCGGCCCCGACGCGGTGCTGAAGAAGATCGGCGAGGAGGCCACTGAAACGGTGATGGCCGCCAAGGACGGAGCGCCCGACCGCATCGTGTCGGAGGTGGCCGATCTGTGGTTTCATTGCCTGGTGGCCCTGGCGCTGTACGGTTTGCGGCCGGAAGCGGTGCTGGCGGAGCTGGAACGGCGGGTCGGTACCTCGGGCCTGGACGAAAGGGCCTCGCGCAAGGCGGCCGAAGGCGAAAAGCGGGATTTCTGAGGCGAACATGGACGAAAACTGCATTTTCTGCCGGATCGTGCGCGGGCAGATTCCCAGCCAGAAGGTCTACGAGGATGAAGACCTGATCGTGTTCGAAGACATCAACCCGAAGGCCCCGATCCATCTGCTGCTGGTTCCCAGGGAGCACGTGGAATCGCTGATGACGGCCGCTCCGCAGCACCAGGCGCTGGTGGGTAAAATGCTCCTGATGGCGCCGCGGCTGGCCCGCGAGCAGGGGTCAACCAACGGCTTCCGGGTCGTGATCAACAATGGCCCCGGCGGCGGGCAGGAGGTTTTCCACCTGCACATGCATGTTCTGGCCGGTGCGCGGCCTTGGAAGGCCTTTTGAGGGTCGCTCGTCGGCCCGGCAGGAGAGGCACGGATGGGCTCACTATCGCTTGGGCACTGGCTGATCGTTCTGCTGATCGTGGTGCTGGTGTTCGGCACCGGCAAGCTGCGAAACCTGGGTAAGGACCTGGGCGGCGCGATCAAGGGCTTCAAGGAAGGCATGCGCGAGGGGGGGGCGGAAGAGACGCCGCCGCCGCAGGTCCCCGACGCGCGCGCGGGCAGCACGATCGACGTGCAGGCCAAGGAAAAGAGCGGCCCCTAGGCGCGCTCGCGGGCCGAACGGGCCGCTCCGCCGCGGCCCCCAAACCATGCTCGATTTCAGCCTGGGTGAACTGATGATGATCGGCGCGGTGGCGCTGGTCGTCCTGGGCCCGGAGCGCCTGCCGCGCGTGGCCCGCGGCTTCGGCGAGATGCTGGGCAAGGCGCAGCGCTATGTGAGCCAGGTGACGGCCGAGATCCGGCGCGAGGTCGAGCTGGCGGACCTGAAGCGCCTGCAGGACGAGGCGCGCCAGGCGACCGCCTCGATCGACTCGTCGGTTCGCGACGTGGCCGCCTCGCTGGAGCAGCCGCTGCAGCCGCCGGCGGTCGCTGCGCCGGCGCCCACCTGGTCGGCCGCCGCCTGGGGCAGCCATCGCTTCCGCACGCGGGCCCACCCCGGACCCTCGCTGAACGACCTGGCCGAGGCCGTCGAGCAGCTGCGGAGCCGGGCGGCGGCGCCGGCGGCGGGCCGATTCGCCAGGAACCGGTACGCGCCCCGCTCCCGCGTGAATCGCCCGCGGATCCACCGTTAGCGGATCCGCGATGGCGCAAGCGGAAGAGCAGGGCTTCCTGTCGCACCTGGTCGAACTGCGCCAGCGGCTGGTGCGGGCGGCCGCGGCGATCCTGATCGTGTTCGCGGTGCTGTCGCCGTTCATGCGCCAGATATTCGATCTGCTGTCGCGGCCGATGATGGCGGCGCTGCCGCAGGGAACGAAGCTGCTGGCCACCGGCGTGATCGCGCCGTTCATGGTGCCGCTGAAGATCACGCTGTTCGTGGCCCTGCTGGGCGCCCTGCCCTACGTGCTGTACCAGGCCTGGGCCTTCGTGGCCCCGGGCCTGTACCAGCACGAGAAACGCCTCGCGCTGCCGGTGATCGTCTCCAGCGTGCTGATGTTCTTCGCCGGCGTCGCGTACTGCTACTTCGTGGTGTTCCGGGTCGTGTTCCGCTTCATCGCGCGCTTTGCGCCCGAATCGGTCAGTGTCACGCCCGACATCGATGCCTACTTCGACTTCGTGCTGCGCATGTTCATCGCGTTCGGAGTGACCTTCGAGGTGCCGATCGCCGTGCTGCTGCTGGTACGGCTGGGTGTGACCAGCCTCGCGCGCCTGCGCCAGGCCCGCCCCTACGTGATCGTCGGCGCTTTCGTGGTGGCGGCCATTTTCACGCCGCCCGACGTGCTGTCGCAGCTGCTGCTCGCCGTGCCGCTGTGCCTGCTGTTCGAGCTGGGCATGCTGCTGGCAGCCCTGTTCGGCACGGGGCGCGCGGCCGAGTCGCAGAAAGGACCCGCCGCCGGCTGATTTATCTTCCCTCCGAGACTCCCGATCGCCTCTTCGGCAACGGTTGATACAGGGGTTACCGATCGCCCCTCGCCCGCGCTAGCGGGAGAGGGGAGGGGGTGAGGGCGTAAGGCGGTGAGCGCGCGAGGTCGGCGCCTACTTCGGCGGCGGCGGCCGCTCCCCGACCGTGATGGCCAGGTCGATCTCGTGTGCCTCTCGCAGCACGCGCACTGCCGCGCTGGTGCCCGGCTCGAGCTGGGCGATCTGATTCAGCATCGACCGGCTGTCGATGACCGCGCTGCCGTTGATCGACAGCAGGATGTCGCCCGGCTCCATGCCGGCGCGGCCGGCCGGCGCGTTGCGCAGCACGCCGTTGACCACCACGCCTTCGCTGCGCTTGAGCCGCATCGCATCGACCAGCTCGGGCGTGATGTCGTACGGCTCGATGCCGAAGAAACCGTGATGGACCCGCCCCGTGTGCACGATCTGGTCCAGCACGTGGATCACGATGCTGGTGGGGATCGCGAAGCCGATGCCCACCGACCCGCCTGAGCGCGAGAAGATCGCCGTGTTGATCCCGATCAGCAGGCCGCTGCTGTCGATCAGGGCACCGCCGGAGTTGCCCTGGTTGATCGAGGCGTCGGTCTGGATGAAGTCTTCCAGCGTGTTGATCCCGAGGTTGGTGCGTCCCAGCGCCGACACGATCCCCATCGTGACGGTCTGCCCGACGTCGAACGGATTGCCGATCGCCAGCACCACGTCGCCCACCCGCAAGGTCTCCGAGTGCCCGAACGTGACGGCCGGCAGGTTCGGCAGGTCGACCTTGAGCACGGCCAGGTCGGTGTCGGGGTCGGCGCCCACCAGGTGCGCCGGCACGCGGCGACCGTCGGCCAGGGCGACGGCGATCTCGTCGCCTGCCTGCACGACGTGGTTGTTGGTCAGGATGTATCCCTCCGGCGAGGCGATCACGCCGGAGCCCAGGCTGATCACGCGCTGCGGCTCGAGCCCGCTGGGGTCGCCGAAGAACTGGCGCAGCAGCGGGTCATCGCCGGCGGCACCGCGCTTGAGCTGCTTCGACGTGTAGACGCTGACCACCGAGGGCATGGCCCGCCGGGCCGCGTCCGAATACGAGTCGGGTGCCGCCATGCGCGGAACCGTCTCGCCCAGCGGCACCTGGCGCACGCCGGCCACGCCGGCCGACGCGGAGGTGGCCAGCGGCGCGAGGTGCGCCTGCGACGCGGACGGCGCGGTGGCCGCCATCGAATACCGGCCGAGCCACTGCGGCCTCAGCGTGGAGACGACGAACAACAGGCCCAGGCCCACCGTGGTGGTCTGGGCGAACAGGAGCCAGAGTCGGCGCAGCATTCCGGAAGACGACCGCTGATTCCTCCGGAGCGGTCGCCTCGGAGGCCGCGAATTGAAACCACGGGCCCTGAAATCGGTGTGGGACGCCGCCAAATTATAGCGGCTGGCGCCCCCGGGCCGAAAGGGCCGCCGGGAAGGCTTCCAGTGGGGTGGGTCTCTGAAGTAAAATAACCGGTTCCCCTGCTTCCTCCGGCTGCCAGCGGTTCCGCAGCAGCCCGGTTTTCGTGCACAGGACAAATCGATGATGGTGCTTTATTCGGGAACGACGTGCCCGTTTTCGCAGCGCTGCCGCCTGGTGCTGTTCGAGAAGGGCATGGATTTCGAGATCAAGGATGTCGATCTTTTCAAGAAGCCGGAAGACATCAATGTGATGAATCCGTACGGCCAGGTGCCCATCCTGGTGGAGCGGGACCTGACGCTGTACGAGTCGAACATCATCAACGAGTACATCGACGAGCGCTTTCCCCATCCGCAGCTGATGCCGGCCGACCCGGTGATGCGCGCGCGCGCGCGGCTGTTCCTGTTCAACTTCGAGCGGGAGCTGTTCGTGCACGTGCAGACGATCGAGAACACCAACAACCAGAAGGCGATCGAGAAGGGCAAGCTGCTGATCCGCGATCGGCTGACCCAGCTGGCGCCCATCCTGCTCAAGAGCAAGTACATGCTGGGCGACGAATTCTCGATGCTCGACGTGGCGATCGCCCCGCTTCTGTGGCGGCTCGACCATTACGGGATCGATCTGCCCAAGAGCGCCGCGCCGCTGATGAAGTACGCCGAACGCATCTTCAGCCGCCCGGCCTACATCGAGGCGCTGACGCCCAGCGAGAAGGTCATGCGCCGCTGAGACGTGCGACAATCGATACGATCGCGATGCCCGACCTTTCGACCAAGCCGTACCTGATCCGCGCCATTTACGAATGGTGCAACGACAACGGTTTCACGCCGTACATCGCCGTGGCCGCCGGCGAAGGCGTGCGGGTGCCGCCCGAGCACGTGAAGAACGGCGAGATCGTCCTGAACGTTTCGGCGCTGGCGACCAACCGCCTGACCCTCGGCAATGAAGCCATCGAGTTCCAGGCCCGCTTCGGCGGCGTCGCGCGCGACGTACACGTTCCGATCGACCGGGTGATCGCGATATACGCCCGCGAAAACGGCCAGGGCATGGCGTTCGAGCCGGCCCGTCCGGTGCCGGTCGGCGGACCCGAAACGGTGTCGTTGGAGCCCTCTCCCCCCACTCCCCGCGCGGGCGCGCTCGAGCTGGCCTCGACGAGGCCCGGCAGCCGCCCGGTCGAAATCGGCGGCGGGCCGCCGACACGGCCGCCGCGCGCGCCGGCGCCGGGCGAGCGGCCACGCCTGAAGCGCGTCAAGTAGCGCGGGCAGTACGCGGGACGCGGCCTCGCATCTGCGAGGCGGGCCGGTAGACTTCCCGCCGTGGACGCCGGCTTAGCTCAGCTGGTAGAGCAACCGCCTTGTAAGCGGTAGGTCATCCGTTCGAGTCGGATAGTCGGCACCAATCTTTAAGCGGCTCGGCGCGAAAGCGACCACTTCAAAGAGTGGTCCACTGCAGAGCCGGAAAATTGCCGGAAAATTGCCCGCATCCCCGCCAACCCCTGCGGGTGGGCGAGCGGGAAACGCTCGGCGAGGCGTGTGGGGCTCGCCGAGCGCCCCGGCGATCGACCCGTCCACCGGCTGAATTCGCCACAGCGCCGGGCCAAATCCAACGCAGGCTGGGTCGGCGCGGGGGCGCGCTCGGGGGTGTCAGCGCCGGCCGATTGCCAACCGTACCGGCATCCGTCAGGCTGCGAAGCATGGCCAGCGAAAACATCAAGAAGGGCGAGCTGTTCACTCGGAACTACTCGCCACCGCCCGAGCCGCTGCCGACAGTCAAACATTTCGTGTACGGCTGGCCGGCTGCATTGGCTCAATGCAGGTCTCCGACTTAAGGTGGTACATCGCCGACGCCATGAAGCGAGAGATGGGGATCGTCCTTCCGACTGCGCACAACAGGCCTGACATCGTCAGGGCGCTTCACACATATCACACGCCCCTGCGGGAATACGCTCGGAACGTTACCCGCCTACTTAACGAGGAACCCTATCGACCTGCCGACCCAGATGGCTTCCGTCACATCCATCGTGAGTTGGCGGCGGCATACCTCAAGGGGCAACCGATTACCCTCACGATTCGCGAAAACGTCAACCCAAGTCTGCTCAATGCCCGCGAACGGCAACTCATCGCAGAGCGTGGAGCATTGAACGGTCGGCCCGTGCAACGCCGGGTGATCGGCACACCAGACGCGTCGTCGCCAAGCGGTCGCGCGCAGAGAACACAGGGGTGATCAAGGGGAGTCTATGGCCGTACCGCCGATTTCAGGACCTCATGTTGCCGTTTTTGGAATTCGGGCAGATGACAGCGGAGGCTGGACGCGGATAATGTGTAACCAGCGCGCCGTTTCCGGCCAGTAGCTGGCGTCACGCGAATTGCGCCGAATTATCCGAGAGCGGATACTTCCGCAGTGGGTATCCCGTCTGGAGTCTTGTATGACAACGACTCGCCGTCAAGTCCTCACGGCTGCCGTGCTGACGACAGGAGCCGCTATAACAAATGCAGCCATGGCTGAAGGGGCAGAAGGAAGCGTGGGCGGGATCAGCGCAGCCGATGTCGTCGCAATTAAGGAAGCCTGTCTTGATTACGTCGAGGGATGGTACGGAGGTAACGCCGAACGAATGGAGCGCGCTCTGCATCCTGCCTTGCAGAAGAGGATCGTGGAAATTGATCCCGCGTCCGGGAAGGACCGCTTGCGTGAAATGAGCGCCAAGACATTGGTGCAATACACGCGCGAAGGAGGCGGCAGCGACACCCCCAAGGATAGCCGGCAGAAGGATATAACGGTCTTCGATGTCTACCGGGATGAAGCGAGCGCCAAGGTCGTGTTCCGGGACTGGGTCGACTACGTGCATCTAGCGAGGGTCGACAGTCGCTGGGTAATTGTGAACGTTCTTTGGGAATACAAGGTGGGCAAGAAGCGGGGCCGCTGACCACGGTAAGTCCGCGAGCCGCGCATACCTTGGGACCGTTTGGTTAGCCCGATCCCATGTGACAGCTCTTGGCTCGGCGCGGAACGTTTGCCGACGGGCGGAAAAGCGGACAACCTAGCAACCTAGCGCCCTGCTTACCGTCGGTAAGTAGGTCCTGAGGCGTGAATCGCGCCGGTTCATGGCCGCGGCAAATTGCCGGGACATTGACGCGAAGAACCCGCCGACGGCTGGACGCGACTGGCGGGTGTCGTTCGAGTCGGATAGTCGGCACCAGCCCTGCCCACTGCGGTGTGCCGAGGACCGCCCTCACCAGAACCATCTGACGGGGGGAAATGGAGCGCCGGTCCGGATCGGCGCGATCCTCGGCACAATCACTGCGGTGGCGGCGGCGGCGGCGGCGGTGGAGCCGCGCGATACGCACTCGCCGACTGCCCCGGCAACAGGTTGCCTCGCGAGTACATGCATTGCTGATACGCGATGTCGTAACGGCGCTGCGTGCCGGCGCGGGAGACGTCGGCCTGTCCCAATCCGACGGCGGTTCCTGCGACAGCACCGATCGCCGCGCCCGTGCCGGCGCCTGAACCGCCGCCGCTGGCCAAGCCGACGGCCGCACCGAGGGCGGTGCCGATCGCGGCCGAGCTGACCGCGCTCGCGGCCGCGGCCTGCGAGGCGTTGGTGCCTCCGATCGCCTGGGTCGCGTAGTTCCGGCACAGTTGATCATCGGCCACGAACAGATCGAACGGCTTGCCCGGCGGAGGCATCACGGCCACGCTGGGCCCGTTCGGAATCTGCGCACAGGCCGCCAGCAGCACGCTGCCGGCGGCGATACTCAAAGCTCTGATACTCATGCTGGTTCTCCAGGTGTCCGGATTCGTCGTGACCTAACGTGGCGGTGGCGGTGGTGGCGGCGGCGGCGAAGCCGGTTGCTCCGCCGGCGGCGCGCCCGGCGTGGCGGGCACGGCGCGCCAGCCGCTCGGGCAGGTCGGCACATACGGATAGTAGCCGCGCGCGCTTTCGCAGTAGTACCAGTTCTGCGGTGCCGGCGGGGGTGTTGCCGGGCCCGCGGCAGCCTGCGGCACGACCACGGCGACCGGCGGCTCGTAGGGATTCGGATAGGGGTAAACCGGCTGCGGGTAGTAATACCAGGTCGGGCCGACCACCCACCACCACCCGAAACGTCCGCCATGTTCCACGTGCGCCCAGCGGCCTGCGCGCCACAGGTCCCAGTCGTGCTCGTGGAAGCGTTCGATGTGACCTCGCCAGCGCCAGTCGTCGTGATCGGCCCAGGCCGGTTGTGTCAGCGCCAGCACGCCCGCAAGCGCGCCTGCAAACGCCGCCAGCCCATGTTTCCAGTTGATCATTCCACGCTCCACGAGTCCACGGACCTGCCACAGCGGTCCAACCAAGGGCATTGCAGTCCCTTCGAGTCAACCAGGTAGCGTTGGTGCCGCTACATTGTGCAACGTGCGTAACGCCTTGTAAGAATGCGGGTTTTCCGTTCCGCGCAAGGCTTTGACCGGCGTCACGGCCGGATCCGGCGGCGGCCGGACAATTATCGGAAATTTGACCTGATTGTCCAACCCGCGCGATCCCGGCACCATGCCGCTCGAACCACCCTTGATCGATGTGCCGGGCGCATTTCGCGCGGCTGCGGGCGAGGTCGATCACGCGGTGCGCGCGGCGATCGTTCGCGCCAACGGCGGCATCTCGCCGGCCTCCGCGGCCGAGGCATGGATCGATTGGGCCATTCACCTTGGGCTGTCGCGGGGCAAGCAGCTCGAGCTGAACCAGAGCGCATTGCGGACAATCGTCGATCTGTGTTCGTGGATGATCCGGGGCGGCGAGCCGCCCCGGCAGCCGGGGCCCCATGATCCGCGCTTCCGTGGATCGACCTGGGGCTTATGGCCCTTCGCCTGGCTCGAGCAGGGCTTTCTGGCGACCGAGGCGTGGTGGCGCGAGGCGACCACCGGCGTGCGCGGCGTCACGCGACACCACGAGCAGCTCGTCGAGTTTTACGCGCGCCAATGGCTCGACGTGTTCTCGCCGTCCAACTTCACATGGGCGAACCCGGAAGTGCTGGCGCAGGCCTTGCGCAGCGCGGGGATGAACTTCACCCAAGGCGCGGCCAACTTCTGGGAGGATTTCGTGCGCCAGGAGCGCGATCTGCCGCCGGTTGGCGCCGAGCAGTACGCGCCGGGCGCGCGGGTCGCGGTAACGCCGGGCACGGTGGTGCTGCGCAATGACCTGATCGAGCTGATCCAGTACGAACCGTCCACGCCAGCGGTGTTCCCCGAGCCCGTGCTGCTGGTGCCGGCCTGGATCATGAAGTACTACATCCTGGATCTATCCCCGGGCGATTCGCTGGTCAAATACCTGGTGGACCGTGGCCACACGGTGTTCGCCGTCTCGTGGAAGAACCCGGGCGTCGCGGACCGCAACCGCAGCCTGGAGGACTATCGGAGGCTGGGCTTGATGGCGGCGATCGACGCCGTCACCGACGTCGCCGAGGGCCGCAAGATCCACGCCCTGGGCTATTGCCTCGGCGGAACCTTGCTGGCGATCGGCGCCGCCGCCATGGGGCGCGATGGCGACCATCGCCTCGCCAGCCTGACGCTGCTGGCCTCTCAGACCGACTTCAGCGAGCCGGGCGAGCTGGGCCTGTTCATCGACGAGAGCCAGCTGACGTTTCTGCAGGACCTGATGCAGCGGCAGGGATTCCTGCGCGGCGATCAGATGGCCGGCGCTTTCCAGTTGATCCGTTCGATCGATCTGATCTGGTCGCGCATGGTGCACGAGTACCTGATGGGCGAACGGGCTCCGATGACCGATCTGATGGCGTGGAACGCGGACACGACGCGCATGCCGGCGCGGATGCACTCCGAATACCTGCAGCAGCTGTTTCTGGACAACCGGCTCGCGTGCGGGCAGTACCGCGTCGACGAGCGTCCGATCGCGCTGACCGACTTGCGGTTGCCGGTCTTCTGCGTCGGGACGGCGACCGACCACGTCGCGCCGTGGCGGTCCGTGTACAAGCTGCACCTTTTGACCGACGCCGAGATCACGTTCGTGCTGACCAGCGGCGGCCACAACGTGGGCGTCGTGAATCCGCCACTGGAGTCGACCAGCACCTACCGGCTGGCGGTCCGGCCCGCGGCAGGCTCGTACGTCGATCCCGACACGTTCCTGCGCGAGGCCCGGTCCGAACCGGGATCGTGGTGGCCGGCCTGGCGCGTATGGCTCGAGCAGCGCAGCGGAATGCTGGGCCAGGTGCCCGCCATGGGCTCGCAACGGCTTCCGGCGCTGTACGGCGCGCCCGGCAGCTACGTCTTCCAGCGCTGAGCCGCGGGCCAGGCTAGTTCAGGCCGGCCGGCGCGGCCGGCCCGCGCCGCGCCCACACGCGCCGCAACTTGCCGTTGACCGGGTCGCTCTGGGGTGGCGAAGGATCGGTGCGCACGACCACGTTCTGCGCGCCCAGTTCCGCGCAAAAGCCGCGCACGCACTGCTCGGCGCGGGCCCCCGCGTCGCCCTCGCGCGGATCGATGCGGATCGCCAGCCGATTGGCGGCTTCCTCGATGATCTGGAAGTGGAACACGCCGGCACGCTCCTCGAGCGCGGTGCACAGCGCCAGCGGAATCACCCGCTCCAGCCTCCCGTCGGAGCGCTCCAGGCAGATCGTGTCGTCGCAGCGGCCGTCGACCCGTATGACCGGCAGCGGGCTGCCGCACGGGCACGGCTCGGGCAGGAACGTGACGCTGTCGCCCAGGTCGTAGCGGATGATCGGTTGGATGAAGTTGGCCAGGTTCGTCAGCAGCACGCTCGAGGACGTCGCCCCTTCGGGAACCGGGCGGCCCTCCCGGTCGACCGCTTCCAGGATCACCCAGTCGCGATTCAGGTGCAGCGAGCCGCAGCCGCAGTCGAACGCGATGTTCAGGAACTCGGAGGCCCCGTAGTCGTCGATCACCGGACAGCCGAAGGCGCCCGCGACGTCGGCGCGATCGCGCCGCGACAGGGTCTCGCCACCGCTCCAGATGCCCTTGAGCTTCAGTGCCAGGTGTCCCTCGCGCTGCTGTTCGGCCAGCGCCACCAGCTCCGAGGCATAGCTGGTGAGGATCTGCGGATCGAATTCGGCCAGCTGTTCGCATACGCTCGCAACCGGCTGCAGCACCGAGATCGCGCGCGTGTTTCCCGCCATCCACGGGTTCAGCAGCAGCATCCGGCGCCACATCGTGATGCCGGAAAAATGGCCTTCGACCGCCGCCGCATACGCAAAACGATCGCCGGCCGCGATCGACCGCAGCAGCGAGCGCGCGTCGACGCCGCCGCGCACCGCGAACAGCGCCTCGTACACCGCCAGCGCCTGCGGATCCTGCACGAATACGCCGGGCGTTCCGGTCGTGCCCGAGCTGGTCCAGATCGCATACTGCCCCAGGTAGGGCCGCCCGATGCGGGCCGGATCCTGCGTGAACTTCGTCAGCGCCTCCAGCGTCAGCTCCGGCCGCGTGACCCAGTCGTCGAAGTTCGCCATCAACTTGGACTTGTTCACCACCGGCAGATGTTCGAGCGGAACGCGGCCCGGCGGCAGGCCGTGGTACAGATCGCGGTAGAACTTCGAATTGCGGCGTGCGTGCGCGACCAGCGTGTTCAGACGATGCAGCGCCTGCGCGCGAATCACGTCGCGACCGGCCAGCCCCGCGAGCCAGACATCGGTGCTGTGATTCAGGAATCCCCAGGCCTCGGCGGCCGTGAACGCATTGAACGGCCCGGCGCCGTGGCTGGCGGTGTGCACCGGCGTTGCGCTGTTTGCTTGAGGCATCGAACGGCTCTCCTCAGCCCGATGGTCACGCCCGCGGCGGGTTGCCTTTGGGCGGCCCGCCGCGGTCAGGATAGCGCCATTCGCGAGGCCGCGCGTTCCAAAAATGGGTGATTCAATGCGATCCAGGTCAAATGGCTTTCCTCTGATCCGTCGCCGACATCCGGTGACTGATATTTCAGGAGCGCATCAAAATGACAATGATTCGTGCAACGCTCGCAGGCGGCATGTGGGCGGCATTGCTGTGCAGTCCGCTCGCGTGGGCCGATGTGGCGAGCTTCCAGGTGCCCGCCGGTTCACGTCCGCACGACGTGGCCCCCGTGCCGGGGGGCGGCGCGGTCTATTTCACCGCGCAAGGATCCGGGATGCTGGGGATTCTGGATCCGGCGACTGGTCGCATCGATCGGGTACGGCTGGGTCCCGGATCCGCGCCACATGGCGTGATCGTCGGCCCCGACCGGGCGGCGTGGGTGACGGACGGTGGACAGAACGCGATCGTCCGCGTCGATCCGTCCAGCCGGCAGGTGCGCAGCTGGCCGCTGCCCGCGGGGGCGGCCGATGCGAACCTGAACACGGCGACGTTCGATCGGCGCGGCCGGATCTGGTTCACCGGGCAGGCCGGCTTCTACGGACGTCTCGATCCGGCCAGCGGCGACATGAAGGCCTGGAAGGCGCCGCGCGGTGCCGGTCCTTACGGGATCTGCACGACACCGGACGGTCAGGTCTGGTTCGCGTCGCTGGCGGGCAACTACATCGCCCGGGTCGATCTCGACTCCGGCGATGCCACGGTGATCGAGCCGCCCACGCCGCACCAGGGCGCGCGCCGGGTGTGGTCGGACTCGCGCGGCCGCATCTGGGTCAGCTACTGGAACACCGGACAAGTGGGCGCCTACGATCCGGCCACCTCGAGCTGGCGCGAATGGGCGCTGCCCGGGACGGCGCGCGCTTACGCGGTGTGGGTCGACTCCGCCGACCATGTCTGGCTGAGCGACTGGTCGGCCAATTCGATCGTGCGCTTCGACCCCGTCAGCGAGCGGTTCGCGACGTTCGCCTTGGACCCGGGTGCGGCCGTGCGCCAGATCATGGGCCGTGCGGGCGAGGTATGGGCGGGCGAATCGGCGCGCGATCGGCTGGTGCGGCTACCGGATCGCTAGTTGGAAAATGCCGAGTCGAAGCCGGCATCCGGCCCTGGTTTGTGACGCAGTTTTTTTTGGCGGGGTCATGGCTGCGCCCTTCAAAGGCGAGTAAGTTGGTCGCTCGAGACGACGTGATCGCGTGAAGGTTCTATCGACGCTGGCCAGCTCGCCGGCGAAAAGCGGGGCGCAATCCGCATCGCGCGGGTCTGCGCCCTGCATCCATTTGCACAGCAGGTTGGCGTCGGTTGTCAAGACCCGGCGGGCAACCAGGAGGATGACCGATGGATCTGCCCTACGAGATCGTGCACGTGATCGACGCGACGTATCTCATAGATTCCGAGTCCTATCAGCGCGCCTTTGAGCCGGAGGTGATCGGGCGCCTGGCGCCCGGCTTCTATGTGGTGCTGTGGCCGCACGGTACTGCGTCGCGTTACGACGCCGGTGCCGACTACCTGGGCCCCTATGGGACGCGTCAAACGGCGGAAGACGCGCACGCACTGATCACTTCGGCGGCGCGCATCGCGGAGCGCGAGGCCGCCGAACTCCCGAGCGCCGGCTGAGGCGCCCGCCTCATTTCTCCCCTGTCCCGCTCGCGGGAGAGGAGCCTGGGGCGAGCGCGCGCAGCCGCGCGGCAAGCTCCACCGCGCGGCGTTGCAAGCCGTCCCGATCGGTGTCGGTGTCGATCCGGATCGTGAGCGCCTGCTCGTCGGGTGTCAGCGGCTCGAACACCCGCAACTGGTGCTCGAGCACCTCGCGCGTCGCGTCGGACGGGTCGGAGCCCTGCTGCAGGCGCCGCTCGATGCGCGCTCGCAGCGTCGTGGGCGGCGCCTCGCAGGAGATGATCGAGAACGGCACCCCGGCCTGTCGCGCCAGGTCGCGGAACGCCTGCCGATCGGATCGCCTGATGAACGTGGCGTCGACGATCGCGGGGAACCGCGCATCCAGGATCGCGCGCGCGGCCTGGGCCAGCCGCTCGTAGGTGACGCGTGTGAGGTCGGGTCGGTACAGACCCGCTTCGACCGTCTCGGCGCGGTGCGCCGCCGGATCCACGCCCGCCAGGCGCTTGCGTTCGACATCCGACCGCACCCGCACGGCGCCGAGCCGCTCCAGCATGGTCTGCGCAACCGTCGTCTTGCCGGATCCGGCCAGTCCGCAGGTCAGGATCAGGCGCGGGGCTCCGGCTGCGGCATGCCAGGCGGCGGCTTCGATGTAACGGGGGACCGCGGTCCGGTCTTCGATCTGCTCGGCCGGTCGCGTCCCGTCCTGGTGCAGCCGGATGCGGGCGATCTTGGCCCTGACCAGCGCCCGGTAGACGGTGTAGAAGCGCAGCAGTGCCAGCCCCGGATAGTCGCCCGTGTGCTCCAGGTAGGCACCGATCAGGCGCCAGGCGAGCGGGACCAGGTCGTGTTCGGCCAGATCCATGAACGTGAAGGCAACGTCGTTGATGACGTCGATGAAGCGCAGCCGGTCGTTGAATTCGATGCAATCGAACGGCACCGGTGCGTCGCCCAGAAGGACCAGGTTGCCCAGGTGCAGGTCCCCGTGGCATTCGCGCACATGGCCGTCGGCCTGGCGTTCGGCGATGTCCGGCGCCCGCCGCGTCAGCTCGCTCTCGGTCCAGGTCCGCAGATCCGCGATCCGGTCCCGCATCGGCTCCGAGTCGGGACCTCGGGCCAGCTCGCACAGGTTCTCGACGGCGCGCAGGCGGACCTCCTGCACGCTGCCGTAACCGCGGTCCACGGGCGCGCGCTCGCAGCGCGCGTGCAGGCCGCTGATCGCGGCGGCCAGCCGGTCGACAAGCTCCGGCGTCAATCTTCCGCTGCGCGCGACCTGGTCCAGGCGCGCGTCGGCGGCGAAGCGGCGCATCCGCACCGCGTACTCGATCGCCGCGCCGCCGGCGGACTCCCCGATGCGCGGACGCCGCAGCGTGCCGGTGATCGGCAAAACGTCCAGGTACAGGTCCGGTGCGCCGCGCCGGTTCAAGCGGATTTCCTCCAGGCAGAAACGGTGCCGAAGCGGCAGCGTGGAGAAATCCACGAAGCCCAGATTCACCGGCTTTTTCAGCTTGTACGCGAACTCGCCGGCCAGTACGACCGTCGAGATGTGGGTTTCGATCGACTCGACCGGGCCGGTCGGGTGCGGAAATGCGGCGGGATCGCACAGCGCGGCGACCAGGGCCGCGTGTTGCGCGAGCGATTCGACGGTGTCCAACGGCGTGCGCCGGTTTACGGCTCGTCGCTCTTTCCGACTCCCTGCCAGCGCGGTGCGATCGAGTGCTCGATATCGAAAAGATCCAGCACGCGCGCCAGGGTGCAATCGACCAGTGCTTCGATCGACGCCGGTCGCAGGTAGAAGGCCGGCACGGGCGGGAATACGATCCCTCCCATCAGCGTAACGGCTTCCATCGCGCGGATGTGGGCCAGGTTCAGCGGCGCTTCGCGAACCATCAGCACCAGCCGGCGCCGTTCCTTCAGGCAGACGTCCGCCGCGCGCCCGATCAGGTTATCCCCGAATCCGTGCGCGACCGCTGCCAGCGTCTTGACCGAACAGGGCGCGATCACCATGCCGTCGCAGCGGAACGATCCCGAGGCGATGCTGGCGCCCAGATCGGTGACCGGATGCACGACGTCGGCCAGCTGCTCGATGGCGGCGCGGCGCAACCCCAGTTCCTGGTGGGCATTCAGGACGCCGGCGGAAGACAGCACCAGGTGTGTTTCGACTCCGGCGCCCCGCAAGTGCGTCAGCAGGCGAGTTCCGTAGATGACGCCCGAGGCGCCGGTGATGGCGACGATCAGGCGGCGGGCGGTCACGCGAAGTCAGACCACCTGGGCTTGCTTAAGCAATTCCTGCAGTTCGCCGCTTTGAAACATTTCGGTCATGATGTCCGAGCCGCCGACGAACTGGCCGTTCACGAAAAGCTGCGGAATCGTCGGCCAGTTCGCGTATTCCTTCACGCCCTGGCGCACGTCCTCATCGTCCAGCACGTTGACGGTCACCAGGTTCTTCACGCCGCACGACTTCAGGATCTGTATCGCACGTCCCGAAAAGCCGCATTGGGGCAACTGCGAAGTGCCCTTCATGAAAAGAACGACCTGGTGGTCAGTAACCGTATCCTTGATGAATTGCCTTGCGTCCATTGTGTATGTCCGGTCCGGAAAGGATTCCCTGCGCCAAGTGTATGAATGAGAACTAAGCGCGTCAAACAGGGAAACACCCCATCGGCACGCGACTTGAAAACTTGAGGATGCCGGATTTGCGAAGAAGCGTTACGCAAAACGCGATGCTCCGGCTCCCGTTTAAGCGGGTCGGGCGCAACAATGCTTCGCAAGGAGATGGTCATGACGCGCTCTGATGTGAAGAAGGTCGCCTGGACGCTTCGCCTGATCGGGTACGGACTGCTCGTAGGGTCTTTGGCCCTCGTGGCTATGGGGGCGCCGCACGCCTCTGCCGCACCCGCTTGTTCGACGTCGGCTCCCTGCGTCAAATAACCGGTTTCGTTTTTGCCTCCGCGCGCAGGCGTTGCGAAGAAGTGCGGGAGGGAGAGGGGAACATTCCAATCCCTCCCGCGCGCGCACCCCTGCGCCGGCCCCGGACCTAGCATGAGCGCCGGGCCAGGCAAACCCGTTCCAGGCCGGACAGATCGGTCAGCGTAGCGGCCCGGCCAAATCCGTTTTCCTGCATCAAGTCGCGCACCGCCATCGCCTGGTCGTAGCCGTGTTCGACCAGCAGCGCGCCGCCCTCGGCCAGATGGGCGCCTGCCTGCCCGATCACCGCGCGCAGGCACGACAGCCCGTCACCTCCGTCGGTCAGCGCGCTGCGCGGTTCCCAGCCGAGCTCGGCCAGGTGAGGATCGGCCGCCGCCACGTAAGGAGGGTTGGACACGATCAGGTCGAAGCGCCCGCTCGCCGGCGCAAACCAGTCGGCTTGCAGGAACTCGACGCGGGCGCCCAGCTCGGCGGCGTTGGCGCGCGCGAGACTCAGCGCCGGCGCGGATGCCTCGGTGGCGGCGACTCGAGCGTCCGGCCGCTCCAGAGCCAGCGTGATCGCAATGCACCCGGATCCGGTTCCCAGGTCGATCACGCGCGGGGCGTGCCGGCCTTCCATCTCCTGCAGCGCCGCCTCGACCAGGCACTCGGTTTCGGGCCTGGGAATCAGCACCGACGGATCGACACGAAAAGGGCGCCCGAAGAACTCGCGCTCCCCCAGCAGATAAGCCATCGGCTCGCCCGCGCTTCGACGCGCGCGCAGCTCGCGGTGGCGCGCGGCCTCGGCCGCCGGGATCGGGCGCTGCGGCTGGGCGATCAACGATTCGCGCCTGACGCCCAGCACGAACGCCAGCAGCGAGCGCGCCTCGGACGCAGGCAGGCCGGACGAGCCGATCAGGTCGTGCACGGTGTCGGGGGCAGCTCCCGTGCAACCGCCGCACGCCCTCACCCCCGGCCCCTCTCCCGCGAGCGGGAGAGGGGAGTTACTTCTCCCCTCTCCCACGCCAGTGGGAGAGGGGCCGGGGGTGAGGGCGTGCGGCGGTGATCGGTCGGTCATCGTTCGTTTGGCCTGGTCACGCCGCACCCGCCAGCCCCGCCAGTCGCTCGGCCTGATCCTCCGCGGTCAGCGCGGTGGTGAGCTCATCGAGGTCCCCGTCCAGGATCTGCTCGATCTTGTACAGCGTCAGATTGATCCGGTGGTCCGTGACGCGGCCCTGCGGAAAGTTGTAGGTGCGAATGCGCGCCGACCGGTCGCCGCTGCCGATCAAGGAGCGCCGCTCGCTGGCCTCCTTCTCCTGCTGCTCGCGCAGCTGCCGGTCCTTCAGCCGCGCCGCCAGCACCTTCATCGCGCGCTCCCGGTTCTTGTGCTGCGACCGGTCGTCCTGGCATTCGACCACGATTCCGGTCGCCAGGTGCGTGATGCGCACGGCCGACTCGGTCTTGTTCACGTGCTGCCCGCCGGAGCCCGAGGCGCGGAACACGTCGATCCTGATTTCCGAAGGATCGATCGTCACGTCGTTGATCTCGTCGGCCTCGGGCAGCACCGCCACCGTGCAGGCGGACGTGTGGATCCGACCCTGCGCTTCGGTCTCCGGGACGCGCTGGACCCGGTGCCCGCCGGATTCGAATTTCAGCCGGCTGTACGCGCCCTTCCCGATGATCCGTACGATCACTTCCTTGAATCCGCCCAGGTCGGACGGGCTCTGGGAGATCATCTCGGTCTGCCAGCGCTGCCGCTCCGCGTAGCGCATGTACATGCGCAGCAGGTTCGCCGCGAACAGCGCCGATTCCTCTCCGCCGGTGCCGGCACGGATTTCCAGGAAGATGTTGCGATCGTCGTTCGGATCGGCCGGCAGCAGCAATCGCTGCAGGTCCGACTCCAGCGTCTCCAGGCGGCGCCGCGCGCTGCCGGATTCCTCTTCGGCGAGCGTGCGCATCTCCGGGTCGCCGATCAGCTCCTGCGCAGCCAGCAGATCGGCCTGTGCCCTGGCGTACTGGTGGTAGCGCGCGACCACCGGCTCGATGTCGGCCCGCTCGCGCGAAAGCCGGCGAAACTGGTCCAGGTCGCGGGCGGCATCGGGCTGCGCCAGCGCGATGTCGATTTCCTCCAAGCGGCGCGCCAGCTGTGCCAGCTTGGCACGCATGTTGTCGTTCATGGGTCTAACCGCAGCTAATCGTGCGGCTGGTAGAAGCGCGCCAGCAGTTCGATCTGTTTGCGGCGTTCGTCGTCCGGCGCGGACGCCGCGTCGTTCAGCAGCGAGATGGGCGCATGCAGGAACTTGTTGGTCAGGGCCTGCGAGAACTGTTCGAGCACCGCTTCCGGCGGCGTTCCGCGCGCCAGCAGGCGGCGCGCCCGCTCCAGTTCGCGCGAGCGCAGTTCGTCGGCACGTGTCCTCAGGTCCCGGATCAGCGGTACCGTGGCGCGGCTGCTCAGCCACGCCTCGAAGTCGCGCACGCGCGATTCGATGATGGCCTCGGCCTGGGCGACCGCCGCCTGGCGCGACTCGGTCGCGGTTTGCACGATGTGGCCCAGGTCGTCGACCGTGTAAAGGTAGACGTCCTGCAGCCTGGCGACCTCGGGTTCGACATCGCGCGGCACCGCCAGATCGATGACCACGATCGGGCGGTGGCGGCGCGCCCGTACCGCCCGTTCGACCATCCCCAGCCCGATGATCGGCAGCGAGCTGGCGGTGCACGAGACCACCACGTCGAAGCGCGCCAGCGAATCGGGCAGATCGCTCAGGCGCATCGACTGGCCGTGCAGGCGCGTGGCCAGCGCGTGGGCCCGGTCCAGCGTGCGGTTGGCCACCGTGACCGATTTGGGGCGGCGCGCCGCGAAATGGGTGGCCGCCAGCTCGATCATTTCGCCGGCGCCCACGAACAGCAGGTGGCTGCGGTCCAGCTGGCCGAATATGCGCTCGCATATCCGCACCGCCGCAGCCGCCATCGACACCGAGTGGGCCCCGATATCGGTGCTGGAGCGCACCTCCTTGGCGACCGCGAAGGTGCGCTGGAACAGGTGGTTCAGCAACAGGCCCAGTCCGCCGGCCTGGCGCGCCAGCCGCTCGGCCTGTTTCATCTGGCCCAGGATCTGCGGCTCTCCCAGCACCATCGAATCCAGGCCGCTGGCGACCCGGAACGCGTGCCGCACCGCCTCGGTATGGGGCAGCACGTAGGAGGAGCGCCGCAGGTCGTGCGGATCGACGCCCTTTTCGTGTGCGATGAAATCGGCCAGCGCCGCGCCCGCAGCGTGCGGCTCATCGACCGCGCAGTACAGCTCGGTGCGATTGCAGGTCGACACGATGGCGGCCTCGCTGAGCGAGCCGCCGTCGCGCGCGCTCAAGCGCTCGCGCAGGCGCGCAATGGCACCGCAGACCTCATCCGGGACGAACGTGATCCGTTCCCGCAGGGGAAGCGGTGCGCTCTGGTGGTTCAGTCCCAGGGCGATCAGTTGCATCTCGGCCAGTTCGATCGCGCTCTCCTCGCCCTGTTCACCGATGCGGCCAAGCCGGGCGCGCGAACACCTTCCCGGACGGGGGAGTTGCTACCGGAGTCGGCCAAGTGCTTGATTCGGAAGTATAGAGAAGCCCGGGAGAGTGAGTAATCGCAAAGAAGACTCCGCACGCCAGTGATATAGATTCGGATGATCCACATTTAGGTTCTTTGCGATTTGCGGACCGATGGAGTGCTCGGTCCGGAATCTGTCGCTTGCAAATAGAAATGAGAAGCGTTATCATTTGCGTTAAGAGACCATGCGACAGACCATGCGGAAGGCACTAATGACCATGTTGGTCACCTCGTTTTTTTCCGGTTTGGCGTCGGCAGCAGACCCCGAAGTGGCGATCCAGTTGCGGGACCACCGGTTCACGCCGTCCGAAATCAAGGTGCCGGCCGGCGTCAAGGTGAAGCTGATCATCGACAACCAGGATGCCACGGCTGAGGAGTTCGACAGCTTCGCGCTGAACCGCGAAAAGATCATCTTCCCGAATTCCAAAGGCATCGTTTTCATCGGCCCGCTGAAGCCGGGCCGCTACGAGTTCATCGGAGAGTTCAACCAGAACAGCGCCAAGGGCGTCGTGATCGCGGAGTAGCGCGCGGGGCGGAAAACGTCCGCGCTGCGGCATCGACGGCGGAATCGACGGATCGGACGGATCGGAAACAGCATGTTGGCAGCCGCGTTGATCGTCTTTCGGGAGTCGCTGGAAGCAGCGCTCGTGATCGGAATCGTTGCGGCTGCGACGCGGCCGATCGCGCGCCGGGGCTGGTGGATCGCGATCGGAGCGGCCGCCGGAGTTGCCGGCGCCATCGGCGTGGCGGCCGTCGCGCAGTCGATTTCGCAGCTGGCGGGCGGCAACGGTCAGGAACTGTTCACGGCAGTGGTGCTGGCGCTGGCGGTTGCGATGCTCGCCTGGCACAACGTCTGGATGGCCAGCCACGGACGGCAGATAGCCGCGCAGGCGCGCAACCTCGGTCAGTCCGCGGCGCGGGGCGAGATTGCCTTGACCGCCATTGTCACCGCGATCGCGCTGACGGTGCTGCGCGAAGGGTCCGAGACCGTGCTGTTTCTGGCCGGCATCGCGACTTCGTCGGCCGCTTCACGCGCCGCGCTCGCTGCCGGCAGTCTGCTGGGCCTGGCGGCCGGCGGCGCGGCCGGCGTGCTGATCTACGCCGGGCTGTTGCGCGTGCCGGTCAGTCGCCTGTTCGTCGTCACCGGCTGGCTGATTCTGCTGCTGGCGGCCGGAATGGCCGGGCAGTTCGCCCGCGTGCTGATCCAGGCCGACATGCTTCCCGCGCTGGCCTCACCGCTATGGGATACTTCCTCGCTGATGCCGGATGATTCGGCCCTCGGCGTGCTGCTGCACGCGCTGCTGGGCTACCAGGCCCAGCCAAGTGCGACGCAGGTCCTGTTCTACTTTGCCGCGTTGGTGTTGATCCTTGTCGCGATGCGCAGGGCCCAATCACATCACCGCGCGGCCTGACGACCCGGTCATGTGGCTGCGCGGGTGCCTCGCCGTCGCGGCCGCCCTGGTACTGATACCGGCGCCGGCCGCGCACGCGGCCGAACCGTCCGACTACGTGCTGATGCCCGGCGTCGTATACGGCGAGCGGGCCATCGACATCAAGATGGGCAGCTTCTCTGGGCCGGGTCCGCGTGACAGCGCGGGCAGCGTTGCGTTCGAATACTCCCCGACCGCCTGGTGGGTGACCGAGCTGTACGACGCCTACTCGCGCTCCGGGGGCATGGGCACCCGTTTCGACGCGATCGAGTGGGAGAACCGCTTTCAACTGACCGACCCGGGCGAATACGCGATCGACTGGGGCAGCGTGATCGAGGTTGAAAAGCCCCACGCGTCGGGCTCGGGCTGGAACCTGACGATCGGCCCCCTGATGCAGGGTGACTTTCTTGACCGGTTCCAGTGGAACTTCAACCCGCTGCTGTCCCGCAACCTCGGCGGGCCGACCGGCGCCGTGACCCAGATGGGGTACCAGGCGCAGGTGAAGTACCGCTTTCGGCAAGTGTTGGAGTTCGGAGTCCAGGGCCTGGGCGATCTGGGTCCGACGTTCCACTGGTCGCCTCTGGAGCAACAGACGCATCGCTTCGGTCCGGCCGTGTTCGGCAAGGTGGCGCTCGGCGGGCGACGCGCGCTCTACTACAACGGCGGGTGGCTGTTCGGGCTGGTACGGGGCGCGCCGTCCGACACCGTGCGCGCGCAAATCGAGCTTGAATTCTGAGTCGCAGCGCCCGGACTTCGGCGCCGCCTGCCTGCTGCTTGCGTCGATGGCGCTGGTTGGATCGTATGTCGCGCTGGTCAAGCTGCTGACGGCGTTGTTTCCGATCTTCGCGCTCGCGTTCCTGCGCTTCGCGATCGCGGCGGCGGCGCTGCTGCCATGGAGCCGGCGCAGTCCGGGCGAGCCGCCCCTGGACCGGTCGGAGTCCTGGCAGCTCTTTCTGCAGTCGTTCTTCGGAAACTTCCTGTTCTCGATCTGCATGCTGTGGGGCGTCGCGCTGACGTCCGCGACCGCCGCCGGGCTGGTGATGAGCGCGCTGCCGGTGGTCGTTGCGCTGCTGTCCGCTGCGCTGCTGCGCGAGCGGATCACGGGACGGCTGTTGCTGGCGGTGCTGTGCGCGGTGGCCGGCATTGCGCTGGTGCAGCTGGCGAAACCCGCCGCCTCGCCCGCATCGTCGGAGTGGCTGGGCGATGCGCTGGTGTTCGGCGCGGTGTGCTGCGAGGCCCTGTATGTCGTGATCGGCAAGCGCCTGAGCGCAACGCGCACCCCGATGCGGGTGTCCGCCTGGATCAATCTGTGGGGCCTGGCCTTGAGCGCCCCGCTCGGACTGTGGCAGATCGCGCGCACCGACCTTTCCGCGATCGCGCCCCGCTTCTGGGCCTGCCTGGTGTTCTACTCGCTGGCCGCCAGCGTGGTCGCCGTCGCGCTGTGGATGACCGGACTGCGCCGCACCGCGGCCGGTTTCGCGGGCGTGTTCACGGTCGCGCTGCCGCTGTCGACCACGGTGGTGGCGGTGGGGGTGCTGGGCGAGCACCTCACCTGGGCGCACGCGGTCGCGCTGCCGTGCACCGTGGCGGCGATTCTGCTGGCCGCCTGGCCGGCCGGCCGTTCCGTTTCGGCGACCTGACCCCGCAACCTCAGAACGACAAGGCGCTGTCGCCCGATGCGCCCACCAGCACGAACCCGTGGCTGTTGTCCAGGATGGACTCGATGTTCCAATACGTGGAGCTCAGCTGGGTCGGCGAAGTCGAGCCATGGCCGTTGCCGGTCATTGCGATCGGGTCGGTGATCCCGCTGGGCACCGGAGCCGACCAGTTGCCCGCGGTACCGAGCACATTGGTGAACGCGTTGCCGGCCGAATCGATCGCGATGAAGTGCGTGGAGTAGCCCAGAGCGACCAGGTTGGCGGCGCCGGCGACGGGGACCGCGTTCCATGCGCTGGAGGTGACCCCCGTTGTCAGGCCGGTGGTCTGGTACGCGGTGCCGTTGTCGCCGACCACGACCCAGGTGTTGATCGCAACGAGCCAGTTGTCGCCGATCACGCCGCCGGTGCCGATGTTGTCGTCGTCGTTGCCAAAGGCCACGGCCCGCAGCGCCGTGCCGCCGGCGCCGACCGTGTTCACGGTCCAGTTTCCGCCGCTGTCGAAACTGATGTCGATCACGCCGGCGTCACCGACCGCCACGCAGGTCGCGCCGACGCACTGGATCGCGTGCAGATCGACCGTGGTGTTCGAGCTGTCGGCCACCCAGTTGGCGCCGTCGGCGCTGACCTGGATCCGGCCGCCGTCGCCGACCGCGATGAAGGTCGAGCCCGAAAGCGTGATCGCGCGCAAGGCAGCGCCCGATCCGTTGGTCGGCACGCTGGAGGTCCAGGTCACCCCGTCGGTGCTGCGAATCGCGGCGCCTCCGGCCCCGACCGCGACGAACAGCGGCGTAGGGCCCGCCGGGGAATTGACGGTCGAATTCAGGGCAGCCACTGCGTACAGGTCCGTCGCAAAGCCGGCCGGCGTGCGGGACGTCCAGTTGAAGCCGTCCGAGCTGGAGAGGATCGCACCGGCCGGCCCGACCGCGACGTACCGCCCGGTCCCCGGTCCGGTGAGCAGGCAGGTCGTGTACGTCGCGTAGCCGATGCCGTTGATGCGAGTGCCGATGAAGTTTCCCGGCGTCCAGGTGCCTGCGCCGCCGGCCGGGCGGGCCGTGGATCCGACCACCGGGCTGCCGGGCCCGCCGGGGGACGTGCCGGAATGCGCGTCGATCGTGAAGTAGTAGGGATTTCCATTGGGCACGCTGCACAATACGGCCGGGGACACGGCGCCGCCGTTGCCCGCGTTCAAAGCGAATCCGCCGATGGAAATATTGGTTGCCCAGTTCAGCGTGGTCAACTGCGGACTGGTTCCGCCGAACGTCATGTAGGACACGCCCGGCTCCATGATCCAGGAGACGCCCGCGATGCTGTCGCCTTCCACGGAGTTGATTCCGTTGGGTGGGGGCAGTGCACTGCCGCTGTTGCCCAGGCAACCGGCCAGCGACGCACCAACGAAAAGCAGGGGCAGGAGAACACGCAGTTTCACGGTCGGGCTCGATTCGGTCGTGGGCACGCGGGAGGGTCTGGCAGGACGTCCGGCCAGGCGCCGATGGGCCGGGCCCGGCCGCGAAAAACCGGCACTGTATCACCGTGGCGAAATGTTACTGAAGCGTGGTCCGGTTTGCGCCGGATCAATCCGGTGCCGAATCGGGTCTCTAAGCTGGCAGCGTCAAGGAGTAAGCAGCCCCCAGATGCCTGCCGCCGATTCCGATTTCCGCCACAACGAGCTGTTGATCGGTTTCAAGCCGATCGACGACCTGCACCGGGAATTCCAGGACATCCTGGATGCGCTGATGGATCCCTCAGAGGTCGACTTCGGCGAGGACCTGCTCGGATTGCACAAGCACCTGCTGCGCCACTGCGCGATCGAGGAAGAGTTCATGCGGCAGGAAGACTTCCCGCACATCGACCGGCATCGGCGTGAGCACCAACGGCTGCTCGAGGCGGTGGCCAACACGCGCCGGCGCTTCGACGGGGGCGATTTCGAGGGAACCCGCCGCTTCTGCAAGGATCTGCGGTCCTGGTTCCAGGACCATGCCCAGACCGAGGACGCCGAGCTGGCGGCTTTTCTGAAGGGAAACCCGGGCTGACGCTACGCTGGGCCCCGGGCCGCGCCGGGGACCGGTTGACGCTACCGGTGCCGGCCAACGCATAATCCCCACCGGAATCCTCTCCGATGGGCCGTCCCGGAAATTCGGTGCCGCTGCTGACGCGCGACATGCTGCTGGCGATCGCGCCGGTCGTGCTGCTGGTCGCGCTCGCGCTGTGGGCAGCCTTCGTGCTGATGAAGCCGAACCCGCCGAAGCGGGTGGTGCTGCTGACTGGAAACGAGCAGGGGGCCTACGCCGAGTTCGGGCGGCGCTACGCGCAGGAGCTCGGGCGCCACGGGATCACGGTGGAACTGCGCGAGACCCGCGGCGCTGCGGAGAATCTGCGCTCGCTGCGCGACCCGGCGCAGCCGGACGCGCTGGGCTTCGTGCAGGGCGGCTCGAGCGAGGCGGTGCGGGCGGTGGACGAGGACACCAGCGGGCCGCCGCTGGAGTCGCTCGGCGCGCTGTTCTACGAGCCGGTCTGGCTGTTTTACCGGGAGACCGCGATCCGCAAGGAAGGGCGCGTCGTGGCGCTGACCCGGCTGGCGCAGCTGCAGGGCCTGCGCGTGAACACCGGTTCGCGCGGCAGCGGTGCCCCGAACCTGTTCAGCAAGCTGCTGTTCGCGAACGGCATGGAGCGCAGCGCGCTCAAAGAAAGCCGGCTCGACCCGACTCCTGCGGTGACGGCCTTCCTGGGCGGCGAGCTGGACGCGCTCGTGTTCGTGTCGGCACCCGAGTCGCCGATGGTGCAGATGCTGCTGCTCACTCCCGGCGTGGGGTTGGCCGATTTCGCGCAAGCCGACGCCTACACCCGGCGCCTGCCTTTCCTGACCTCGCTGGTGCTGCCGCGCGGGGTCGTGGACCTGTCCCGCGACATTCCTCCGCGGGATGTGCACCTGATCGCACCCACCGCCGAGCTGGTCGCGCGCGAGGGCACGCATCCGGCGCTGGTCGAGCTGTTCGTGGAGGCGGCGCAGACGGTCCACGGCAGCACCGGCTGGTTCGCGCGAAACGGGGAGTTTCCGCGCGCAGCCGACACCGAGTGGCCGCTGTCGGCGGAGGCGGCGCGCCTGTATCGCAGCGGGCCTCCGCTGCTGGAGCGCTATCTGCCGTTCTGGATGGCGAACGTGATCGACCGCATGTGGGTTGCGCTGGCGTCGATCGTGGTTGTGCTGATTCCGCTGCTGAGGATGATCCCGCCGGTGTACGCGTTCCGGATCCGTTCACGGGTGTTCCGCTGGTACCGCCAGCTGCGCCAGATCGAGGCGCAGTGCCTGGAGCGCGCCGCGCCGCGCGAAAAGCTGCTGGGGGAACTGGACGCGCTGGAGGCCCGGGTCGAGCGCATCGCGGTGCCGCTGTCGTACACCGACCAGCTGTATTCCCTGAAGGGGCACATCGGCCTGGTGCGCTCGCGCCTGAAGGCCGAGCGCTGATGTCCCGTCACCCTCCAGGGCAGAACGCCATGGCACCCTTGCCGGTCGGTATCGAAGACATCCGCGGGGCCCGCGACACCTTGAAGGGATTCGCCCACCGCACCCCCATCGCGACATCGGCCGCGGCCGATGCGCGCGCCGGGACGAAGGTGTTCTTCAAGTGCGAGAACCTGCAGCGAACCGGGGCGTTCAAATTCCGTGGCGCCTACAACGCGCTGCACAAAGCCCTCGCGGTCAATTCCTCGCGCGGGGTCGTGACGTTCTCATCCGGCAATCATGCGCAGGCGATCGCGCTGTCGGCGCGGTTGCTGGGCATCCCGGCGGTCGTCGTGATGCCGCAGGATGCCCCGGCCGGCAAGGTGTCCGCCACGCAGCAGTACGGTGCCCAGATCGTGCGGTACGACCGGTACCGCGAGGACCGTGAGCGGCTGGCCGGGGCCATCGCTTCCGAGCGGGGCTTCGAGCTGATCCCTCCGTACGACCATCCCGGCGTCATTGCGGGGCAAGGCACGGTGGCGATGGAGATGCTCGATGAGGTGAGCGAGCTCGTCCTGCTGGTGGTCCCGCTCGGCGGCGGGGGCCTGCTGGCCGGGTGCGCGATCGCCGCGAAGGCGGCCAATCCCGCGTGTCGCCTGATCGGCGTGGAGCCGGAGTCCGGAAACGACGGCCAGCAGAGCCTGCGCGCCGGCCGCATCGTTCATATCGAGACCCCCAGGACCATCGCGGACGGCGCCCAGACGCAGCATCTGGGCGAGCTCACCTTTCCGATTCTGCGGCAGCTGGTCGATGAAATCGTGACCGTATCCGACGACCAGCTGATCGACGCCATGCGGTTTTGCGCCGATGCGATGGCGATGGTCGTCGAGCCCACCGGATGCCTGGCGGCGGCGGCCGTGCTCAACCGTCTCGTTCAGGTCAAGGACGGCCCGGTCGGCGTCGTGCTGTCGGGCGGCAATATCGACCCGGACAGGTTTGCCGACCTGGTTGGCCGGACCGACTGAATCCCGGGCGCGCCGGTTTCAATCGAAACCTTGACCGGACCGATCGAAACGATCCGAACATCGCATCGGCCCATCCTTGCGATCAGCGATGGATGCAACTGTTTATCAAAGGGGGCTTCGGGAAAAATGGAAACGATCGAGATCGGAACATCCGGGATCACGGCCTCGCGCATAGCGCTGGGCACATGGGCCATCGGCGGCTGGATGTGGGGCGGAAGCACCGACGTCGGTGAATCCATTCAGACGATTCGTTCGGCGCTCGCGCGCGGAATCACGCTGATCGATACGGCCCCGGTGTACGGATTCGGGCGCTCGGAGGCGATCGTGGGCAAGGCGCTTTCCGCAGGCCTGCGCTCGCGCGCGGTCATTGCGACCAAGGGCGGCCTCGAATGGCAGGACGGCCGGGTGTGGCGAAATTCCTCGCCTGAACGCATCCGAAATGAGGTCGAGGAGTCGCTGCGGCGCCTGAACACCGACTACATCGATCTTTACCAGGTGCATTGGCCCGATCCGCTCGTCCCCATCCATGAAACGGCTGCCGCGCTGGCGCGCCTGCTGAAGGAAGGCAAGATCCGCGCGATCGGCGTATCCAACTATTCCGCGGCCCAGATGGCGCAATTCCAACAGGCCGCTCCCATCCATTCGGTGCAACCTCCGTACAACCTGTTCGAGCGCGAGGCCGACGCCGACATTCTTCCGTACGCGGCGCAGCACGACATTGCGGTGCTGTGCTACGGCGCTCTGTGTCGCGGGCTGCTCGCCGGCACGATCACCGCAGCGACCCGGTTCAAGGGTGATGACCTGCGGCGCAGGGATCCCAAGTTCCAGGAGCCCCGGTTTTCCCAGTACCTGGCCGCGGTGGCAGCGCTCGACCGGTATGCGCGCGAGCGCTATGGCCTGTCGGTACTTGCGCTTGCGGTGCGATGGGTGCTCGACCGGGGCGAGACCATCGCCTTGTGGGGAGCGCGCCGCCCGGACCAGCTTGACCCGGTCAATGACGCGCTCGGGTGGAAGCTCGACGATGAGGCGAAGCGGCGAATCGAGCAGATCCTGCTGCAGACCGTGAAGGACCCGATCGGTCCCGAATTCATGGCCCCACCGTCGCGCAGCGAGCTGGCACCGACCGCCTCGCTGGCGGCCTAGCTGAGAATTGGGCGCCGCCGCCGCAATAGCCCCCCGTTACGGCGCGAGCAAGGCCTGACAGTGCCCGGGTTGCGCCGGCGCGCCGGCAATCTCGCCGCCGCGCGGGATGCATTGATCGGGCGGCAACGGCGCGCCGTTTTCGACGTGCTGCACCAGCAGATCGAACGCTTTCTGCGCGTGCGGCTCGATCAGTTCCAGTTGGGGGAAGGTCGCTTGGTACGTCTCGATGTGGTTGCCGTTCTGCACCTCGTACAGCCGGTAGGGCGGCATGCTGTCGCCATCCTCGCTGGCTGCCCGCACCTTGCGCGCATAAGCGCGGGCATGGTGATCGATCGGCAGCAGGCCGTCCATCGTTCCGGCCAGCGTGATCAGCGGGCGCTGGATGCGGCCGGTGGTGGCGAAGTCGGACATCTGCTCGCCCACATCGGACGCCGACAGCCGCGCCACGTAGTTGTAGGTCCCGGTTCCGGCGCCGTACGTGTCGTACGTCGGGTCGAGGCGCTTCTGCCACTGGCAGAACGTCACCTCCCAGAATGAAGCGGAGTACTTGCCCCACAGCGACGGGACGGCGGTAACCAGGTCGGGCGGATAACCGGCGGCGCGGATGTTTTTGGCGGCCGTGCTGTTGGGGTCCAAACCCGATGCCACGTAGTCGGGCAGGTTCAGCACGGCAGCCGGCAGATCGGTCAGCAGGTTGGGCGCTCCCGCATCGACGAAGGTTCCCTCCCAGTCCACGCCGCCGTCGAACAGTTCCGGCGCCGTTTCGATCGCGCGGCGTACCTGGTAGCCGCCGTTCGAGGTTCCGACGGCGTAGGTGTAACGCGGTTCGTGCCCATAGCGGGCCTCCACCCCGTGCCGCGCCAGCTTCGCCGCAGCGATCATGTAATGGCGCCAGCGGGCAAATTCCTGTCCCGGGTCGTTGTCGTAGAAATGCACGTAAACCGGGAGCGACGGGTTCAGCCGGCAGCCCAGCGGATCGGCCGCCATGCTCAGCTTCAGGTTCAGAACCCCCTTGTTTTGCGAGGCATAGGCGTAGCCCTTCTGAACCACGTAGTCGCTCCAGGCGAAGTCGCCGTTGAATTCGCTCCGGGTGCCGGATGCTCCGGCGACCACCAGGCGCCCGTTCCAGGCATCCGGCAGGCGCAGCAGGAAGCGCGCTTCCCCGGTCGGGTCGCTTGCGATCCGTGCATTCAGCTGTACGCCGGGCACCGGTCCGCCAATCGGTGTCCTGTGTGCAGGATCGGGCGCGATCACCGCCCGGTCCGTCTGTGGAGTGAAAGCGAACGCCGGCAGGCCCGGCAACGAATTCTCGGCCGGGGTTGTCACCGGATTCGCCGTTGTCAGGTCCGTGCTCTCGAAGCACTGGGCGTCGGCCAGCTGGCTGCCGAACGCCTGGATCAGATCCGAGCAGCGGTTCGCATGCGCGGCACCTGCGACGGCCAGCGCCGCCACCATGACACCGCTGCGCACCGCCAGGTTCAAGGCTCTCTGTTTCATCCGCTGATCCGTCACTGGATTCACCTTTTGTGGTTTGGAGCGCGGCATGAAGAATGTCGCCGGCGTGTTGCCGTTGTCAAGATGGCCATGCCTGATGACGCCGCCGTGACGCGAACAGGTTTGAGTCATTGCGCCGGACGCCTGCGCAATCGCCGCAGCAGGAACCTTGCCGGATCGACCGTCGCCGCCAGCGCGCGCTCCAGCGGAAGTGGCTCGCCCTCGACCAGGCAAGCAACCAACTCTCCCAGCAGCGGCGCCAGCACCAGGCCGCGCGACCCGAGCGCGAAGCTGCAGTACAGGCCGCGGCGCCTGGGCAGATCGGCCAGGTGCGCGCCTTGCAGGCGGGCACCGGCGCCGAAGGCGGCGCTCTCGTCGCCCACCGCTCCGGCAAAGGGCAGCCGATCGGTCGCAACGCACCGGATTGCGTCAAACACGCCGTCGATCCGCACCGGCGCGGGCTGTGCCAGCAATTGAGCCAGGCGCTCCAGGTTGCTTTGATGCGCGGTGTGATCGGAAATGCCTGGCCCCTGGTCCGGTTCGACCGGCTCGTAGGTGGCGCCGACGGCGACGCGGCCATCCAGCCCCGGAATCAGGTAGCCCTGCCCGGCGATCCCGGCGCGCAGGCCGGCGAGGTCGCCCGCGGCCAGGCGCGTGAGCCGACCCCGAATCGGCCGCACGGCGGTGAAATTCGTCTGCAGCAGCCGCGGCGCGTCCATCGCCGCTGCGACCACCAGGATCGGCGCGCTGGCAATCGACCCGTCGCGGTCCTGGACCGACCACGATCCGTTCTCCGCTGCGATCCGCAACGCGGTACGGCCGGTGACCAGTTCGATCGCTGGTTCGGCTGCGAGCATTGCGCGGCACCAGCCAGCCGCCGAAACGGTGGCACTGGATTCGAACCAGAGTCCGCCGCGCCGCGGCCGCAGACCCAACGCGTCGCTTGCCTCGGGCGCCTCGCACCACCGCACGAATGCGGCCGGCCAGTGCTGCTGCTGCAGCAGCGTCGGCCAGCGCAGTTCATCGGCCACCCCGGCGGCAAGTTGCAGGACTCCGCGCGCCGCCATGAGCGGCTCGCCGCTGTGCAGGGAATCGAGCTCGCGACGGGCGAACAGGAAGCCGGCGCGCGCCAGCCGAGCAGCATGGCTGTCGTCGGCGGCGAGTGTCGGATGCAGCAGTCCGGACGGCAGCGCGGAGGCGCCGCACGCGGCCTGGGGGCCCTGGTCGAGCACGGTCACGCGCCATCCGCGGCGGGCCAGCGCCCGCGCGGCGCTGCAGCCGGCCAGCCCGGCCCCGATCACGATCGCCTCGCGCGTGCCGGCGTAGCAGGACGGCGGATCGCGGGGCCGGATCCTGAAGCGCGGGGCATAGCGCGCGGTCAGCATGTGGCGCTTGGCACCGAAGCCCTGGCGCAGCGCGACTTCGAAGCCGCCCGCCACCAGCGCTTCGCGCACCGCGCGCGCCGCGGTCCAGCTCGCCAGCGTCGCATCGGGCCGCGCCAGGCGCGCCAGCGCCTTCAGCAGCGGCGCCTCCCACATCTCCGGGTTGCGCTCCGGCGCGAAGCCGTCCAGGTAGAACGCGTCGGCCCCGAGCATCAGCTCCGGGATCAGCGCGCGTGCGTCGCCCAGGCCGAGCGTGAGCGTTACGGCGCCCGCCTCGAACGACAGGCGGTGCAGGCCAGTGAGCGCCTGGGGCCAGATGCGCGCCAGTTCGCCGGCCAGCGCGCTCAACGGCGCCGGCGCGCACCGAGCCAGGTCGTGTGCCGGCAGCGGGTGACGTTCGACCGACACGAAATGCAGCCGCCGCGGGCGGCGCGCATCGTCGCGCCAGGCCTGCCAGGTCGCCAGGAAATTGATCCCCAGGCCGAAACCGGTTTCGACGATCACGAACTGCGTGCGCCCGGCCCAACGGGCCGGAAGATCGTTCCCATCCAGGAACACGTGCCGCGCCTGGCCGAGCGCGCCGCTGCGGCTGGCGTAGACGTCGCCGTAGCGGCTCGAAAACGGCGCGCCGCCGGTGTTGAGCTGCAGCGTCCCGGTCTCGATTCCCGCCATGCGCCGCGAGCGGGCTAGCCTTGCAGGCGGCGCTCGATGTCCTGCAGCTGCAGGTGCGCCTCGTCGGCGCTCTCGAAGATGTGCGGCGCCACGCCCCGCCGACGCAACGCCTGGCCCAGTTTCATCCGCAGGAACGTGCTGGTCGTATAGCGCGTGACATCGATATAGAAGCGCGCCGTCAGGTCGCGCACCATGTCCGAGTACGCATCGACCGCCTCCGGCCATAGCGAGAAGTTCTCGTAGTTCACGATCGCGTACACCTTGCGGGCGAGCGGCGCCAGGCGCTGCTCGACCGCCGCGCGGATCTGCTCGACGTCCTTCGGGCTGCGCACCAGGTACCCCTCGAAGTTGATGAACAGGACGTTCTGCTGAGCGTCATAGAACAGGCGCTGTGCCAGCGGGACGGCCAGCAGTTCCTCGCGCAGCCCCATGGGCGAGGGCCGGAAGATGCGCGCATCCATCGTCCGCGGCGTGCCTTTGATGATCGGCTCGAAGTCCATGCGCGCCACGACGTCGCGCGCGACGTCGATGCCCGGCGCCGTTTCGACCAGTTCCAGTCCCTGCGCGGTCAGCTCGAACACGCAGCGCTCGGTCACGTACAGCACCGGCTGACCGCGCGCCGCCGCGTGGCGCCCGCTGAAGGTCCGGTGCTCGACCTCGCGCACGAACTTGGCGGCTCCGGCCTGATCCAGAATCCTCACCTGTCCGTCGCCGAGGTCGATCTGCAGGCGGCCGGCGCAGAACGTGCCGACGAACACGACCTTCTTCGCGTTCTGGCTGATGTTGATGAAGCCGCCGGCGCCGGCCAGCTTGCTTCCGAACCGGCTGACGTTGACGTTGCCCTCGCGGTCGGCCTGGGCCAGCCCGAGGAACGCGAGGTCCAGGCCGCCGCCGTCGTACAGGTCGAACTGGTACGGCTGATCGATCACGGCCTGGGTATTGGAGGCGGCGCCGAAATTCAATCCGCCCGCCGGGATGCCGCCGATCACGCCGGGCTCGGCCGTCAGCGTGATCAGGTCGACGATCCGTTCTTCGGCCGCCACCTCGGCGACGCCTTCGGGCATGCCGATGCCCAGGTTGACGAGGCTGTTGGGCCGCAGCTCCAGCGCGGCGCGGCGCGCGATGATCTTGCGTTCGCTCATCGGCATCGTGCCCATCGAGCCGGCCGGAACGCGGATCTCGCCGGAGAAGGCCGGGTCATAGGCCACGGCGAACGTCTGCCAGTGGTGTTCCGGTCGCGCCGGGACCACGCAGTCGACCAGCACGCCCGGGATCTTGACCTGCCGCGGATTCAGCGTGCCCCGCTCGGCGATCCGCTCGACCTGGACGATCACGACCCCGCCCGAGTTGCGCACCGCCATCGCGATCGACAGCGCCTCCAGCGTGAGCGCCTCCTTTTCCATCGTCACGTTGCCGTCGGAATCGGCGGTGGTTCCCCGGATGATGCCCACGTCGATCGGGAAGGTGCGGTACAGAAGGCATTCCTCGCCGTGGATCGTGATCAGCTCGACCAGTTCCTCGGTGGTGCGCGCGTTCAGCTTGCCGCCGCCGTAGCGCGGGTCGACGAACGTGCCCAGGCCGACCCGCGACAGGTGCGCGGGCCGGTGGGCTGCTATGTCCCGATACAGGTGCGTGATCACGCCCTGCGGCAGGTTGTAGGCCTCGATCCGGTCGGCGATGGCCAGTTGCTGCAGCGCCGGCACCAGGCCCCAGTGGCCGCCGATCACCCGTCGCACCAGGCCTTCGTGGCCGAGGTGATTCAGTCCGCGCTGCTTGCCGTCGCCCTGGCCCGCCGCGTACACGAGCGTCAGGTTGCGCGGCTTGCCGGCGGCCTGCGGGTAGCGTTCCTCGGTCGACAGGTACAGCTCCTCGAGCGCGATCGCGATCGACTCGGCGAACCCGATGCCCACGAACCCGCCGGTGGCCACCGTGTTGCCGTCGCGGATCAGTCGCACCGCATCCTCGGCGCTGACGATCTTGCCGTGATGCGTGGCGCGCAGCTCGGCCAGAAGCGGATGGCTGCTCAACATGTTTCCTCCGTCCACCACCTTATGCGACGTACGCCCTCACCCCCGGCCCCTCTCCCACTGGCGTGGGAGAGGGGAGACAGAACTCCCCTCTCCCGCTTGCGGGAGAGGGGTGGGGGTGAGGGCGCGCGTCGCATCCCGGCGAGGCCTCAGTTATTCCACAGGATCGACCCGCGCGTGAAGCGGCGAGAGGAGACAGAACTCCCCTCTCCCGCTTGCGGGAGAGGGGTGGGGGTGAGGGCGTACGGCGCATTGCGGCGAGGCCTCAGTTATTCCACAGGATCGACCCGCGCGTGAAGCGGCGCCGGTCGTCGGCGATCGGCTCCACCTTGAGCCGGCTGTAGCGCGCCAGGATGCGGTCGATCGTGCCATCGTCCTGGATGGCCTTCAGCGCGCCGGCCCAGCGCGCCACCTCGGCCTCCGGCGTGCCCTTCGAGAACGCCAGGTATATCTCGCTGGGACGCACGATCTGCCCGAAGTTCAGCGTCGAGGCGTCGGCCCCGATCTCCTTGTAGGCGTGGATCACCATCAGGCGCGGGGCCAGCCAGGCGTCGATGCGCCGCTCTCTCATGTGGGTGGCGTTCAGCCATTCCTCGGGGGCCGGCTGGATCCTGGTGAAGCCCAGCGAGCGCACCAGTGCCTGGGCGCCGCTGTTGGACAGCACGCCGATCGGCCGGTCCCTGACCTTCTCCAGGCCCGACACGTCCACGCCCTGGCCGCCCACCAGGATCAGATCGTCGGTCACGATCCGGCAGCACCACTGGTAGTGTTCCTCGCGTTCCGGCGTGCGAGTGATCGACAGGATGCCGATGCCCGGCTGGCTCTGCGCCAGCTTCTGGGCCCCGGCCCAGTCCATGTATTCGATCACGATGCCGCTGTCCAGGCGCTTGGCCATCTCCATCACGGCCTCGTGCACCAGCCCATGTCCGGGCCCCGGTTCCTCCGACACGGTGGCGGGCGGCACCTGGAAGGTGTAGGGCGGAAGCTCGGCCGTGACGAATCGCAAGGATTCGGCGCGCGCCGGCAGCGCCGGCGCGGCCAGCAGGGCGGACAGCGCGGCGAACGGCAGGGCCAACAGCGTCAGTCGTTTCATCGGACGCCTCCGCCGCTCAAAACGTCCCGAACATCGCGTTCAGGATGATCACGCAGATGCCGGCGAACACGGTGATCAACGACGCGACCACGAAGATGTCGAAGAACGATTCCCGGTGCTTCAGGCCGCAGATGCCCAGCAGCGTGATGACCGCGCCGTTGTGCGGCATGCAGTCGAAGCCGCCGGCCGACATGCTGGCGATCCGGTGCATGATCTCCGGGCTGACGTGGGCGGCCTGCGCCAGATTCAGGTAGTAATCGCCCAGCGAGGCCATCGCGATGCTCAATCCGCCCGATGCGGAGCCGGTGATCGCCGCCAGCACGTTGACCGTGATCGCGACCGATATCACCGGGTCCGACGTCAGGCTGGTCATGGCGTCGCGCACCACGCCGAAGGCCGACAGCGAGGCGATCACCCCGCCGTAGCCGACCTCGGAGGCCGTGTTCAGCATGGGCAGCATCGACCCCAGTGTTCCCTTGTTGATCGTGTCGGTCGTGTCGCTCAGCCGGCGCCGGTTCGCGACGAAGGCGAACAGGGTCGCGCAGGTCACGGCAAGCACGATCGACCAGATGCCCGCCACCGCCCCGACCTTGCTGCCGCCGTACTTGGGCTGCGCAAGAAAACTCGTGTCCATGGCCGGGATCACCCAGTGCGTGAACACGAAATTCAATCCGATCACCAGCAGGATCGGGATCAGCGCGACGGTGAAACTCGGAGCGGCCGCGGTGCTCGCGCCGGTCGCCTCGGTCTGGTCCTTGTGGTCGCCGTAGCCTTCGCCGGCGGCGCGCGCGCGGCTGGCGCGCCAGTTCAGCCACAGCACGCCGCCGCCGAACATGATCAACCCGCCGATCGTCCCCAGCCCGGGGGCGGCGAACGGTGTCGTATGGAAGTAGGCGGTCGGAATCGCATTCTGGATTGCCGGCGTGCCGGGCAGGGCGGTCATCGTGAAGGTGAACGAGCCCAGCGCGATCGCGCCGGGGATCAGGCGCTTCGGGATGTCCTCCTCGCGGAACAGCGACTTGGCGATCGGGTACACGGCGAACGCGACGACGAACAGCGACACGCCGCCGTAGGTGAGCACGCCGCACGCCAGCACGATGGCCAGAATCGCCTGCTTCTTGCCCGCCCATCGCGCGATCTGATGCGCGATCACCTTGGCCGAGCCCGAATCGTCCATCACCTTGCCGAACAGCGCCCCGAGCATGAACAGCGGGAAGAATTTGGCCAGGTACTTGCCGAGCTCGGCCATGAACACCTGCGTGTAGGTGCCCAGCACCAGCGGCATCGTTCCTCCGCTGAACACCACCGCCACCATCGCCATGATCGGGGCCAGCAGCAGCACGTTGATGCCGCGGTAGGCCAGGTACATCAACAGGCCCAGGGACAGGCAGATTCCGAAGATGGCTACCGCGGTCATGGCATCTCCTCCTTGCCGTGTTCGATGTTCTTCTCGCTCACCGGCGGCTGCCGCTGCCGGTCAAGCGGCTCTTTCTAAGGACTTTTCGGCCGGCGTGCCGCTGGACGCGCATCCGGACATCCGGACGCCAGGCCCAGCTGCGCCATCTTGTTGTAGACGGTCGCCCGGGACAATCCCAACAGCTTGGCGGCCGCGGGCACCTTGCCGCCGGCCGCGGCCAGTGCCGACTGGATCAACGTGCGCTCGAATCCCGCCATCGCGTCGGCATAGCCGGGCACCCCGCGCGCGCCCCACGGCGTGCGATGGCGGGGTGGCAGCACGGCGCTGATGTCGTGCGTGGTCAGGCGGACGTGCTCGGAGAGCGCGCTGGCGCGTTCCAGCACGTTGCGCAGCTCGCGCACGTTGCCCGGCCAGTTGTAGCTCGCCAGCAGCGAAATGGCAGCCGCGTCGATCTCGCGCGCCGGCGGCCCGGAGCGCACCGCCAGTTCCTCGAGCAGGTACTCGGCGAGCTCGTTCAGGTCGGCCAGCCGCTCGCGCAGCGGCGGCATGTGGATCGGCAGCACGCTCAGGCGGTAGTACAGGTCCGGGCGGAAGCGCCCCTGCGCGACCTGCCGCTCGAGGTCGACACTCGTGGCGGCGATCACGCGCAAGTCGACCTTGCACGCGCGGTTCGAGCCGGGCGGCTCGAATTCCTGGTCCTGCAGCACGCGCAGCAGCTTGGACTGCAGCGTCAGCGGCAGCTCGCCGATCTCGTCCAGAAACAAGGTGCCGCCGTCGGCCAGCTTGAACTTGCCGTCGCGCGCCTTGCGTTCGGCGCCCGTGAACGCGCCTGGAGCCACCCCGAACAACTCGGCCTCCAGCAGGGCATCGGGCACCGCCGGCATGTTGATCGCGATGAACGGGGCTTCGGCGCGGGTCGAAGCGGCGTGGATCGCATGCGCCAGCACTTCCTTGCCGGTTCCGGTTTCCCCCAGCAGCAGCACCGTGCTGTCCTGCTGGGCCGCGCGGCGCGCCTGCCGTTTGACCTCGACGCAGGCGGCGCTGCCCCCGACGAAGCTGGCGAAGGTGTACTTGGGCCGGCGGTGCTCGGCCAGGCGCCGGCGCGCTTCGGCCAGCTCGCTCTGCAGGCCGGCGAATTTGGCGGCCAGCGGCTTCAGCGCGTTGAGCTGGTCGTACAGCACGAACCCGATCGCGCCGATCACCTGTCCCTGCTGGTCCTGCAGCGGCATCCGCGTGACCACCAGCGACTGCCCGCCCAGCTCCATGATGTCCAGCAGGATCGGCTGGCCGCTGTGCACCACTTCGCGCATCAGGCTGTTCGGGATCACCTCCTCGATCTCGTGGCCGAGCGCCTCGCGCAGGCTGTTCAGGCCCAGCGTCGCCAGGTACTTCTCGTTGATCCAGACGATACGGGCCTGCCGGTCCACGGCGACCGCGCCCTCGCACAGGCTGTCGAGCCGCTCGAACAGCGACTGCATCGCCAGACGATGGATCGCCATCGAGTCGCGCAGGAATTGGTCGGCGAGCGTTGCGGACATGATGGCCGGGGCTGGTTCGTGGCGTGCGCGGCGTGCCGCATTGAATCACGCCGCACCGGCGCCGCCAAGGGACACCGCATCGAATAACATGCACGGACGCAACTTGGGGAGACTTCGGCGATGGTCGATTGGATGCCGTTTCGCGCTTGCGCGCTGGGCGCACTGTGGATTGCGGCGGCCGCGGCGCCGGCGGCGACCGATAGCGGCCCGGCAACCGGCCTGGATCGGGACGGGATGAATGCGGCGATCCGGCCGCAGGACGATCTGTTCGGGGCGATGAACGGCAAATGGCTCGATCAGACGCCAATTCCACCGGACAAGGCCGAATACGGCATTTCCACTCAGTGCCGGGCGATGCGATGTACGTGGCGCCCGAGGACCGGATCCGGATCTGGTAGGACTCGGCGCGGCATATCGCCCGGGCAACTGCTGCTGGCCCCAGGATGGCCGTCGGCGTCAGTCGGCCCGGCTGCGGTGCACGTCGTGCGTGACGAAGGGTTGATCTTCCCCCGGTTTTTCCAGCCAGTCGCGGTGCTGCAGCGTCTCGCGGATATCGGTCAGGCCGGATGACCAGTGCTCGTTCATCGTCAGCAGCCCGAACTGGTAGTCCTTCTGGTAGCTCTCGTACGGCTTGTCTCGATAGATCAGGTGGATCACGTTGCGCCGGGCGACGCAGGCGAGCTGCTCGGCGCGCCGGTACGAGGCGCTGCTGCGACCGGCCTCGGGCACCAGGGCCATTAGCTGGTGCAGCAGGCGCCGGTAGTTCTGCTCCTCGTGCATGTGGCTCGTGATCATCCGGGTGCGGCTGGAGAACTGGATGTCCTTCTGGCGCACCGCCACCTGCAGCAGGTCGGCGGGCGGGGCTCCCTTCGAGCTCCACAGGTCGATCTGGAAGATCAGCGCATCGCGCCGGGGCGGCGTGCTCAGCACGTGCTGCAGCGGCGTGTTCGACACGAGGCCGCCGTCCCAGTAGAACTCGCCGTCGACTTCGACCGCCGGAAAGCCCGGCGGCAGCGCGCTGGACGCCATGAAATGCTCCGGCCGCAGCTTGCGTTCGGCGCTGTCGAAATAGACGAAATTGCCGTTGCGCACGTTCACCGCGCCAACCGCCACGCGCATTCCGCCGTCGCCGTTGATGCGGTCGAAATCGACGAAGCGCTCCAGCGTGGAGCGCAGCGGCCGCGTATCGTAGAAGCTCGCGGTGTTCGGGCCCCTGGCTTCCAGCGCATGCGAGTACCAGGGGCGCGGAACGAAGAAGCCGTTCTGCCCCTCCAGCAGCGCGCGTGTCGCTTCCACCGAGTCGAACAGGACCCGCATGGCGTCGGGCAGCTCGGACACTCCCTTCGGCAGCAGCGGCAGCGTCGGCAGCCCCCACGGTTGCCGGCAGATGAACTCCCAGAACTGCTGCAGACGCTCGATACGGTGTTCGGGCGGATTGCCGGCGATCACGGCGGCATTCAGGGCGCCGATCGAAATGCCGGCCACCCAGTTCGGCTGGATGCCGGCTTCGGCCAGGCCCTCGTAGACGCCGGCCTGGTAGGACCCGAGCGCGCCGCCGCCCTGGAGCACCAACGCCGTGATCGGGTAGCCCAGCTGCAGCGTGTCCACGGCGACTTCGCTGGCGCGTTCCATCGCTGCGGCCCGTTACTGCATGTACCAGCCGTGGCTGACCACGAACGACTGCCCGGTCAGCGCCGCCGACGGGAAGGAGCACAGGAACAGCACCGTCTGCGCGACATCCTCGACCGTGGTGAACACCCCGTCCACGGTTCCGCCCAGCATCACGCGCCGCACCACCTCCTGCTCGCTGATGCCAAGCTCCTTGGCCTGCTCGGGGATCTGCTTGTCGACCAGCGGCGTGCGCACGAAACCCGGGCACACCACGTGCGAGCGCACGTTGTGGGCCGCGCCTTCCTTGGCCAGCACGCGCGCCAGTCCCAGCAGGCCGTGCTTGGCGGTTACGTAGGCCGATTTCAGCGGCGACGCTTCGTGCGAATGCACCGACCCCATGTAGATGACGGTGCCGCCCCGGTTGTCTGGATACATGTACTTCAGCGCCGCCTTGGTCGTCAGAAACGCGCCGTCGACGTGGATCGCCAGCATCTTCTTCCAGTCGGAGAACGCATAGCTCTCGATCGGATTGACGATCTGGATTCCGGCATTGGACACCAGGATATCGACGCCGCCGAACGCCTGTGCCACCCGGTCGGTGGCGCCGTTCACCGCCTCCTCGCTGGTCACGTCCATCGTCACGCCCATCGCCTTGCCGCCGGCCTTGCCGATGGCAGCGGCCACGCTTTGCGCGGCGTCCAGGTTCACATCGGCGATCGCCACGGCAACCCCCTGGCTCGCCAGCAGTTCCGCAATGGCCTTGCCGATTCCGCTGGCCGCTCCGGTCACGATCGCGGACTTTCCCTTCAGGTTCATCGAACGGTCCTCCCCGCTATGCGAGATAGTCGAACACCACCTTGCCCAGGCCCAGCGTCAGGTCGGCCACGAAATGCCGGGCTCCCAGCACTTCCAGCACCGGCAGGTCTGCCACCGGCGCCAGCGCATGGGGCGCAAGCGACAGCGCCGACGGCCCCTCCCAGGCGCCCTTCATCGTCACGTCCTCCAGGTAATAGCACACCAGTTCGCAGATGCGGGCACTGCCGTCCACGTGCGGGATGATCTTCAGCAGGTAATTCGGGGTCGAGGCCAGCGCCCGGCCCACCTCCTGCGCGTCGAGCACGCGGTGCTTGTAGCCCATCGTGCCGGTTGCGACCCGGACCGGACCATAGTCGAGCGTTCCGACCAGCGTGTCGATCTCGGTGTGCAGCTTCGGCTGCGCGAGCTTCTTCGGAAAACCCCACAACTCACGTCCTCCCGCCAGCGGCGGATGGTCGTCCAGGTACATCGCGTGCGTGTAGTTCCCAGCCTGGCCCTTGTACTGTACCGGGATCACCTGTCCGGACTCCGTGTAATCGCCGAAACCGGTCGAATCGGGCATCCGAATGAATTCGTAGTTGACCACCGGCGTCGTGACCTGCAGCGGTTCCGGCACGACGGCGCGCAGTCGGTCCGGGTCGGTCCGGTACGAGATGATGAAGAACTCCCGATTCACAAACCGGTAGGGCCCCATCGGGTAGGCAGGGCTGGTCAGCGGCATTGCGAATGCGCGATCCCGGATGCTCTTGATGTCCATGGCCCTATCTCTCCTGGACGTCCCAGGCGTTTGACACGGCCGGGCGATTCAGTTCACGCGATATTGAGATGTGAAACGCCGCGGCTCAAATCCAGCCTGTCAAGTGTACTTTGCGCCGCGCATGAACCGCACGGCGACTCGCAGCCCGCCCAGCGCCGAATCCATCAGCTGCACCGATCCACCATGACGTTGCGCGATGCTGCGCACGATCGCGAGCCCCAGCCCGCTTCCGTTCTGCTCCTGGCCGCCGTCATCGTGGCCGGCGCGCCGGTAGAAGCGGTCGAACACGCGCGGGCGGTCGGAAGTGGGAATCCCGGGGCCGGAGTCGTCGACGGTCAGCAGAACCTGCGCTGCGCTTCCGGCCACCGCCAGCTCGACGCGTCCGCTTTGCGGCGTATAGCGCACGGCGTTGTCGGCCAGGTTGCGCACCAGAACGCGCAGCGCCGTCGCGTCGCCTTCCACGGTGCAATCGCCCTGCGCATCCAGCGCCATCTGGACCGACTTGGCGTCGGCCAGCGGCACCACGTCAGCGACGGCTTGCCGCGCGACTTCGGCCAGGTCGGTGGGCGCCAGCGGCGCTTGCGGGCCTCCGGGCTCGGTGCGCGCCAGCGTCAACAGCTGCGCCACCAGGTGGGTGGCGCGCTCGATTCCGGCGGCCAGGGCCGCGAGCGCCTGCTCGCGCGAAGCCGGGTCGTTCGATCGCTGCAGCAATTGCAGCTGCAGCTTCAGCGCCGTCAGCGGCGAACGCAGCTCGTGTGCCGCATCCGACACGAACGCGCGCTGGGCATCGAAGGCGCTGCGCAGCCGCACCAGCAGCGCGTTGATCGACTCCACCAGCGGCGACACTTCGGCCGGCAGCCCGGATTCGGCCACCGTTTCGAGCGCCGCGGCGTCGCGCTGCTTCACTTCGACCGCCAGGCGCCGCACCGGCCGCAGCGCGACGCCGACCGACCATCCGATGGCCACCGCGAGGATCGGCGCCAAAGCCAGGATCGGCGCCACCGCGCGCAGCGCGGCCTGGGCGGCCAGATCGCGCCGGATCGACAGCGGCTGCGCGACCTGGATCACGCGGTCGCGCGTTGCGGTGCTGAACATCCGCCAGGTGCCGTCGCCCACGCGTATCTCGGAGAATCCCAGCACGGCCCGCGGCGGCAGCGCCAGGCCCGGGTGCGAAGCGTAGATGCGGGCTCCGTCGGCAGTCCAGATCTGCACCACGAAATCGAAATCGTCGTTGGCGAGGGCCGCCGCCTGCTCGGGCGGGATGAAGCCCTGGTCGCGCAGCGACAGGGCCATCTGGCGCAACTGGTAGTCGAACAGCGATTCGGTTTCGCGCAGCACGTCGTAATAGGTGATCGCGGCGCCGAGCGCGGCGCTCAGGGCCACCACCGACAGCAGCGAAACCAGCAGGCTGGCCCGGATCGATTTCATCGACTCGATCCGGGCCGGCCCACGTAATACCCGACGCCGCGTACATTGTGGATGAAATCGTTGCCCAGCTTGCGGCGCAGCTGGTGGATGTAGACCGAAACGGCGTTGCTTTCGATCGCCCCGCCCCAGCCGTAAAGCCGGTCTTCCAGCTGCGCGCGGGACAGCACGGCACCCGGCCGCGTCATCAGCGCTTCGAGCACCGCGTATTCGCGCGCCGACAGAACGACCGGCTCGCCGCCCTGCGTGACCAGGCGCATCGACGGATCGAGCCGGACGTCGCCGATCTCGATGGCCGGCTCGGCCCGCCCCGCCTTGCGCCGCGTGACCGCGCGGATGCGCGCCGCCAGCTCCTCGAGCTCGAACGGCTTGACCAGGTAATCGTCGGCGCCGGCGTCCAGTCCGGCCACGCGGTCCTGCAGCGCGTCGCGGGCGGTCAACACGATCACCGGCGTCTGGTCGTGGCGCCGGCGCATCGCGCGCAGCACCTCCAGCCCGCCGCGCTGCGGCAGGCCCAGGTCCAGCAGCACCAGATCGAACTGCTCTGTCGCGAGCGCGCTCTCGGCGCTGTCGCCGTCGCGCACCCAGTCCACGGCGGCACCATCCTGGCGCAGTGCGGCGCGGATGCTCTCACCGATCATCCGGTCGTCTTCGACCAGCAATATGCGCATCGCGCCGGTTCGGCTCCAGAGGGAGGATGGGTCGGGCAGCGGGCTCCGCCGCGAGCTATATTTGCATTATTCCGGCCGCCAGAGGGAGCGCTGCCCGGCAAGATGAAGACCTTCCTTTCGTTCGTCGCCTGGTGCCTGCTGTTCGTCCTGTGCTGGCCGGTCGCGCTGATCGCCCTGGTGCTGTGGCCGTTCGTCTGGCTGGTGTCGCTGCCGTTGCGCCTCGTCGGCATCACGCTCGACGCCGCATTCGCCCTGCTCAAGGCGATCCTGTTCCTGCCCGCGCGCGTCCTGGGGTACAAGGGCGGCTGACCCTATCCCAAGCGAGTCGGAGCGGGCCAGGGGTGAGGGCGGGCGCGCTACCGCTTTTCATCCTTGACCGCCGCAATTCCCGGCACGACCACGTTCGGGCGGGTCGAGAACGGCCGGATCTGCATCGCCGAATGCACCTCGTCCGGAAAGATCACCGCGCCGTCCTTCATCACCAGCCGGACCTGCCGGATCACGCTCACATCGCGCGTCGGGTCGCCCGGCACCAGCAGCAGGTCGGCGCGCTTGCCGCGCTCGATCGTGCCCAGCTGCTGGTCGAGCGAGAAATACTTGGCGCAGCCCAGCGTTGCGACCTGCAGGATTTCGGTCGGCTTGATTCCCGCGCGCTGCCATGTCTCCAGCTCGCTGTGCAGCCAGAACCCCGCGAAATAGTCGGTGCCCGGCAGGATCCGAACTCCCGCATCGTGCAGCAGCTTGACCGCTTCCAGCAGCCGCTGCGCCGAGGCCCGGTAGGCGGCGTCCTGGTCCGGCTTCATGTCGAGCGTGGCCACTTTCAGGCCGCGCTCCACGGGCCCTGGCATGTGGTCGGCCCAGGGCGCAGTGGCCGGCGTCAGCTGGCCGGGGCGCGCCAGCAGTTGCGCGTAGAAAAGGGACAGCGTCGGGTCGTGCGCGGTACCGCGCTCCTGCATCAGCCGGACCATCCGCTGGAACGATTCGCCGTGCAGATCCAGCCTGCCGGCGCGCTCGCCCAGGGCCGTGAAGCGAAACGGCGTACGTGTGTCCTCCTTGTCGGTATCGATGATGAAGCCGAGCAGCAGCTGGTTGATGTGCGTGACCTCGTCGTAGCCTTCGCGCACCACGCGCTCCGAGCTCGAAAACGCCGGTACGTGGCCGGCCACCCGCATCCCGAGGCGGTGCGCCTCGGTGGCCAGCGCCGGTACCCATTCCGGGCGGGCCGAGTTGTAGATCTTCAGCTGCCAGTAGCCGCGTGCCGCGTACCAGCGCACCGCCGCCAGGCCATCGGCCAGGTTGTCGACGACGATGCCGGCGTGGGCCGAATACGGGCTGCGTCCTTCCAGGAAGCCGGATCGGATCACGCGTGGCCCCAGGATGCGCCCGCCATCGAACTCCTGCACCAGATCGAGCAGGCGCGCATTGTCGTTGCCCATGTCGCGCACGGTGGTCACCCCGGCGGCCACGTGCAGCGGTCCGTCCCACGCGCCGATGTGCACGTGTACATCGAACAGTCCCGGCAGCACGGTGCCGCCCTCGCCGTCGATCGAGACCGCCTCGGCGGGCGGCGCCAGGTCGCCGCCGATGGCCGTGATCACGCCTCGAAACGTGACCACCGTGGTCGGCGCGGACAGCACGCCGGTGACCGGGTCGAACACGCGCACGTTGCGCAAATACACCGGAACATCCCACCGGTGCACCGTCTTGCGCGTGAATTCGCGCGCCGCCTGCACGTCCAGCGAGGCGGCCAGATCCTTCAACATGGCGGCCGCGCCGGCCCATTCTTCGGGAATCACCAGGAAGAAGGCGTTCAAGGTCCCCCGGAATCGATTCGATGCATCGGCCAGCACGAAGGTCGGCGTCACGTCCAGGCCCCACAGCGCCCACACGCTGACGGGCTGGTCACCGCCCTCGACGGGAATCTGGGTGTCCCGCACGCGCTCGGCGCGGACCGAGCCGGACGGCCAGGCCGGCAGGATGTGATCGGGCGCGGCCAGCAGCGCCTTCAGGTAGAGGCCGAGGGCATAAGGGCTGGCGTCGTTGGCAAGGTACAGATGCGGCCCGGAGACCGCGGCCACGCCCTGGTCGTTCAGGCTGTTCCAGCGCGCCTGGAATGTGCTCCAGGCGAACGTTTCGTCGACCGGTGCGCCGACCCAGGCGTTGCCCTTGATGGACCACGAATGGGGCAATCCGTCGGGCCCGAGCACGATGCTCTCCTTCGTCTTCTGGCCGCGCCCGTTCTCGTCGATGTGAAAGTCCACCTCGATGCGGTCGTCGGTCGTGGTCGCATTCAGGTAGCCGACCTTCTCCCCGTTCAAGATGGCGATCAGCCGCTCGCTGCCGTCCGCCGCCCGCGCAGGCGTCGCAATCGCAAGGCATAGCAGCGCAAAAATCGGTGTCCACATGGCCAGCGCTCCGTTCTTCTTCGGCTCGATCCGCCCAACGATGCAGAATATGCCATGGTTGCCACCGTCCACGCGCTCCGGGCCGATATCACCACGCTGTCGGTGGACGCCATCGTCAACGCCGCCAACGCCTCGCTGCTGGGCGGCGCTGGCGTCGATGGCGCGATCCATCGCGCTGCCGGCCCCGAACTGCTTGCCGAGTGCCGCTTGTTGGGTGGCTGCAAGACGGGTGATGCCAAGCTGACCGGGGGGCACCGGCTGGCCGCCCGCCACGTGATTCACACCGTCGGTCCGGTGTGGCGCGGTGGCGCCAGCGGTGAGCCCGGGCTGCTGGCATCGTGCTACCGGCGCTCAATGGAGCTCGCCGCGGCGAACGGGATTCTGACGCTGGCCTTCCCCGGCATCAGCACCGGCGTCTACGGCTACCCGATCGAACCGGCGGCGAGAATCGCGGTCGATACGGTCCGCTCCTCGCTGCGCGAGTTCACCGGCATCCGGGATGTGATCTTCTGCTGTTTCTCGCCGGACCATCTTCTGATCTACCAGGGCGTTCTGGGTTCCGTCACACCACAGGAGGACACGTGATCACGCATACCGGGGGATGTCATTGCGGCCGGGTCCGATTCGAGGTGGTCGCGCCGGCGAAGTTCGAGGTCTCCGAGTGCAACTGCTCCATCTGCAGCAAGTCCGGCTACCTGCATCTGATCGTGCCAGCCGATCATTTCAAGCTGCTGTCCGGCAGCGACGTGCTGACGGCCTACAGCTTCAACACGCATACGGCCAAGCACGTGTTCTGCTCGGTGTGCGGCGTCAAGTCGTTCTACGTGCCGCGCTCGCATCCCGACGGCTTCAGCGTGAACGCCCGCTGCTTGGACCCGGGTACCGTGGAGGAAATCAGCATCCGGCCGACCAACGGCCGCGATTGGGAAAAGCAGTACCCGAAGGGCCGCGGAGAATACGCGCCGTGGGGTTCGAGATGAACCCGACGGGCGACGGTTGCCGCAAGTCGGAGGTGATGGATTACCGGGAGGACGCCGATGTCAGCGACGCCAGGTGACCCCGGACGGCAAGCGGCCGGACGGTACACGCTGTACGGATTCAAGGGCTCGGGCTCGGCAGCGGTCGAGGTTGCGCTGGAGCGGTGCGGCGTTCCGTACCGGGCGGTCGAAGCGGCGTCGTGGGAACCGGGTACGACCTTGGCCGAGCTCGAGAAGCTCAATCCGCTGAAGCAGATTCCGACGCTGCGGATGCCGGAAGGCGGCGTGATGACCGAGAGCGCGGCGATCCTGATTCACCTGGGCCTGGTGCACCCGGAGTCGCGCGTCCTGCCCACTGAGCCGGCGGCGCGCGCCCAGTCGATCCGCGGGCTGGTCTACATCGCGGCCAATTGCTACGCGGCCATCAGCATCATCGACTTTCCCGAGCGCTGGTGCGCGCAGGCCGACGATGCCGACCTGGAGCGTGTGCGCCGCGGCGCGCGCGAGCGTCTGCACCTGAACTGGGAGGTCTTTGCGGACCAGTTCCCGGGGCGTCCGTTCCTGAGCGGGGCGGCTCCGGGCGGTCTGGACTTTCTGGCCGCGGTCGTTTCAAAATGGTCGGGCAGCCGGGCGCACCTGCGGGAAGCCCGCCCCGCGTTCTATGCGGCGCTCGAGCGCATCGACCATGATCCGGCGGTCGCTGCGGTTTTTGGCCGTCACTGGCCCGCAAGTTGATGCCGCCACCCACCAGGAGGCGAACGATGCATTACCTGCTGATCTACGAACTGGCGCCCGACTACCTGGAGCGCCGTGCCCGGTTTCGCGATGAGCATCTGGCGCTCGCCTGGCGGTCGGTTGATCGCGGGCAGATGCGGCTAGCCGGCGCGGTCGGCGATCCGATCGAGGGGGCGATCCTGATGTTCGAGGCCGACTCGCCCGCGACCCCGAGCGCGTTTGCGCAATCCGATCCCTACGTGAAGAACGGCCTGGTGACCCGGTGGAGAGTGGCGCCGTGGCACACCGTGGTCGGCCACCAGGCGACCAGGCCGGTTCGTGTCGGATAACGCCCCGGTCCGGTTCGCGCTGCTGGTCGGGGGCGCGGCACTGTTCGTCTGGCTCTCGTCGCTGTCGCTGCCCGACGTGGTGGCCTCCCATTTCGAGGGCGACGGCTACGCGAACGGGTTCATGTCGCGCGCGGGCTATTTGCGCTTCACGCTCGCGTTCGTGGTCGGGTTGCCGGTGTTCCTGGTCGGTGTGTTGCATCTTTCGTTGGGAAGCCCGAATGCACGGATCAACCTGCCGAACCGGGATTACTGGCTGGCGCCCGAACGGCGAGCCGACACGGTGGCGTTTCTGCGCGCGCACATGGCGCGCTTCGGTGCGGTGCTGGTCGTGTTCCTGTGCTACGTCCACTGGCTGGTGGTTCGCGCCAACCGACTGGCGCCGCCGCGTCTTTCGTCGCCGGCCATGGTGGGCGGGCTCCTGGTTTTCGTGGTCTTTGCGCTGATCTGGATCAGGTCGCTATTGCGCCGCTTCCGGAATCTTCCCCGAGGGTGATCGGTCGATGCAAGATGCGATGCAGGCACTGCGGGTACGCCCCGTCGGGCCGGACGATGCCGGGGCAATCGCCGCGATCTACAACCACTATGTGCTGAACACGTTCATCTCGTTCGAGGAGCATGCGGTAGCGGGCGCCGACATGGCGGAGCGGATCGGGGACGTGCTGGCGAGCGGCCTTCCATGGCTGGCGGCGAGCCGGGCCGACCGGGTGGTCGGGTACGCCTATGCGGGCAAATGGAAAGGGCGATGCGCTTATCGCCATTCGGCCGAAAGCAGCGTCTACGTGAGCCCCGATTGCACCGGCCAGGGCATCGGGACGGCGCTTTATCGGGCGCTGCTGACCGTGCTGCGCGACCGGTCGATTCACGTCGTCATCGGGGGTGTCGCGCTGCCGAACCCGGCGAGCGTCGCCCTGCACGAGCGGCTCGCGTTCGACAAGGTGGCGCACTTCAAGGAAGTGGGATATAAGTTCGGGCGCTGGATCGACGTCGGCTACTGGCAGCGGACTCCGTGATGCCCGACAACAGGCTCGCCACCGAAGCGCCGCTGGTGCGCGACGGCTATGCGATCTCGACCGACAGGCAGCGCCTCGACATCGACCTGATTCACGGGTTCCTGGCCAGCTCGTACTGGTCTGCCGGCATCCCGCGCGCCGTGGTCGAACGCGGCATCGCCAACTCCCTGTGCTTCGGCCTGTACCGGGGCGCGCAGCAGGTCGGATTTGCGCGCGTGATCACCGATCGGGCGAGCTTCGCCTACCTGGCGGACGTGTTCGTCGTGGACGCCCATCGGGCGCACGGGCTGGGCCAATGGCTGATCGAGACCATCCTGCGGCACGAGGACCTTCAAGGGCTGCGCCGATTCCTGCTGGCGACGCGCGATGCCCACGAACTATATCGCCGGTTCGGCTTCGACCGGCTCTCCAATCCGGACCGCCTGATGGAAATACACGACCCGGACGCGTACGGCGCGGCACGGTGACTGCCCATGTACGTACCGTCACATTTCGAGGAAACGCGGGCCGAGGTGCTGCACGCGCTGATTCATGCCTGTCCGCTGGCGACCGTCGTCACGCTGTCGGCCGACGGGATCAACGCGAATCACATCCCGCTGCACCTGTCCGCAAACGACGGCCGGCTGGGCACGCTGCGCGGGCATGTCGCGCGCGCCAACCCGATGTGGAGCGACCGGGTCGCCGGCGTCGAGGCCCTGGCGATCTTCCAGGGCGCGGACAGCTACATCTCGCCGTCGTGGTACCCGACCAAGCGGGAGCATGGAAGGGTGGTCCCGACCTGGAACTACGTCGTGGTGCACGCCCGCGGCCCGCTGCGCGTGATCGACGATCCGGCCTGGCTGCGCGGGCAGCTCGAGGCGCTGGTGAGCCGGCACGAGGCGGCCTCGGCCGATCCGTGGTCGATCGCAGACGCCCCGCCTGACTATGTCGAGCGCATGATCGGATCGATCGTCGGCCTCGAGATCGCCGTTTCCCGGCTGACCGGCAAGTGGAAGGTCAGCCAGAATCAGCCGGTGCAGAACCGGGCCGGCGTGGTCCAGGCGCTGCAGCAGCTCGGCGACGCCGACGCCCTGGAAATGGCCCGCCTGGTCGGGGTGCCGCCGCACGATGGCCGATAGCGCGCCCGCGGCGCACCCTCTGGAGGGTGGATGCACCTGCCGTGCGGTGCGCTATCGCCTCGCGAGCGGGCCGCTGTTCGTGCATTGCTGCCATTGCCGCTGGTGCCAGCGCGAGACGGGCGCGTCCTTCGCGCTGAACGCGATGATCGAGGCCGATCGCGTGCTGCTGCTGCAGGGGCAGCCGGAAGTCGTGCACACGCCGTCGTTGAGCGGCATCGGGCAGAAGGTTAGCCGCTGCCCCGTGTGCCGGATCGCGCTGTGGAGCAACTACGGCGGCGGGGGCCAACGGGTCCATTTCGTACGGGTCGGAACGCTCGACGAGCCGGATCGGCTGCCGCCCGATATCCACATTTTCACGCAGAGCAAGCAGCCCTGGGTGGTGTTGCCGCCGGGCACGCCGGCCGTGGACGAGTATTACGACCGCAACGAATACTGGCCGCAGGAGAGCCTGGAACGCCGCGCCGCGCTGTTCGCGGCGACGTAGGCGCTAGGTCGACGATGCGGCGGGCGGCGCCCGGCTGGCCGCGCTGGGAGGCCAAAGCTGCTCGGGGTCGATCTTGACGCGCACCGCTTCCGGCTTCACGTCCGCCACGATCTCGAAATCCCGGTGGCTCCCGGTCAGCCGCTTCTTCGGAGTCTCATACGGCGCGGTGGTGTCCTGGTGCAGCGCGTACACCACCGGATGCTTGGGATCGATCAGCCGGCGCACCACGATGGCCGTCTCGCCGTTGGCCAGCCGCACGTACGCTCCGGGCGGGAACAGGCCCACCGCGCCGATCAGCGCGCCGATCAGCGCCGGGTCGATCGCGTTCACGTTGCGCTCGTGCAGTTCCTTGATTGCCCGGCGCGGCGCCAGCGCGATCCGGTAGGCGCGCTGGCTCAGCAGCCCGCAATAGCGATCCGCGAGCGATACGACCTGGGCTTCCAGGCAGATGGCCGGATCCTTCAGGCCGACCGGATAGCCGGAACCGTCGCGCGCCTCGTGGTGCTGTTCGACCGCCTGCAGGCAGAGCGGGTCGCTGATCCCGAGGTTGCGCAGAGCCTTCACGCTGGCGCCCGGATGAAGCTTCAGGGCCTCGCGTTGCTCGCTCGTGATCGGCTCCTGCTGCCGGTACAGCGTGTCCTGCAGGTCCAGGATGCTCAGGTTCATCGTCAGCGCGGCGGCGACCGCCGAATCGGTCCTGGCCGGGTCGCGATGCAGGCGGCCGAGCAGGATCGCGGTCAGGACGGCGACATTGGTCGGATGGCGCACCGCGTACCTCAGCCCGTCTGAGAGCAGCATCTGCGCCAGCGCGGCGTCGCTGTCCAGCGCGCAGCATTCGCGGATGCCGGCCACCGCCGAAATGATGCCCCCCTCGAATCCGGCCGCCGGCGGCTTCAACGTGAACAGGCCGTCCAGGTCGTGCGCGATGTCCGTCAGGCGCTCGAAAACCGAGACCCGGTAGCGCGCGAGTTGCGATGGCAGCGGATCGAACTCGTGAACGAGGCGGCCGGTTCGGGCGTGCGTCCGCAACGGGAACGCCTCGCCGGCCGTAGCATCGTAGAGACCCGACTGGACCAGGCGCTCCAGTTGCAGCTCGGACTCGACCGCATGCCCGCGGCGCAGCAGCAGCCGGCCCCTTGAGTTGTAGACGTCGAATGGGACCGCCGCGCCGACCTGAAGCTGGTCGGCCCTGATTCTTGCCCGCTCCAATTTTGTTGCCGGTTCCGGCCCCAGAAAGACCCTGAGACGAGTATAGGAGGATCCAAATGGCTCTTTATAGTAGTGGGAGGCGTGTTCACGCCCTTATTCGAATTTGAAAGCAAGACCCGGAGTGCCGGCACCCCGCACGATGCCTAAAGTCGCCTCATCGCAGATGCAACGCCGGAAGCCATCGATGAAAACCGCTGCCAGCAACGTCAACCGCGCCGCCTCGACGCTCGCCGATCCCCGCTGGGCCGCCGTCGCCGCCCGCGACCCGGGTGCCGATGGTCGCTTTTTCTACTCGGTCCGCACCACTGGCGTGTATTGCCGGCCGAGCTGCCCGTCCCGCACCGCCCGACCGGAGAATGTGGCGTTCTTCGCCACCGCGAAGGACGCCGAGCGCGCCGGTTTTCGCGCCTGCAAGCGCTGCAAGCCGGACCGGTCAAGCCTAGCTGCATCGCACGCCGCCACGGTCGCCGAGCTGTGCCGCTACATCGAAACGGCCGAGCAGCCGCCGACGCTGCAGCAACTGGCGCAGCGGGCCGGTTTCAGCGCCTGCCACCTGCACCGCATCTTCAAGGCGATGGTCGGAGTCACTCCGAAGGCCTATGCGGGCGCGCATCGCGCCAATCGGCTGCACCGCGAATTGAAAGGACAGGGCACGGTGACAGACGCCATCTACAGCGCCGGCTACGGCTCCGCCGGGCGGTTCTACGAGCAGTCCGATCAGCTGCTCGGGATGACGCCCAGCCGCTATCGGGCCGGCGGGTCCGACACCGAGATCCGCTTCGCGACCGGGCAGTGCTCGCTCGGTTCCGTCCTGGTGGCGCGCAGCGGCCGCGGCGTCTGCGCGATCATGCTCGGTGACGATCCGGACCAGCTGGCCGGCGAACTGCAGGGGCGTTTTCCGAAGGCCCGGCTGATCGGCGACGACCCGCAGTTCGAGCGGTGGGTTGCGCAGGTGATCGATTTTGTCGAGGCGCCCCGGATCGGTCTGGATCTGCCGCTCGACATACAGGGCACCGCCTTTCAGCGGCGCGTCTGGCAGGCGCTGCGCCGGATCCCGGCGGGCCGGACCGTAAGCTACGCGGATGTGGCCCGGCGTATCGGGTCGCCCAAGTCGGTACGGGCGGTGGCGCGGGCGGTCGCGACCAACCCGCTGGCCGTGGCCGTTCCCTGCCACCGCGTCGTGCACAAAGACGGCACGCTGTCCGGTTATCGGTGGGGTGTCGAGCGCAAGCGGGCGCTGCTGGAGCGCGAGGCGGGCGCGTGAACACTCCCGAACGCATCGCGGCGGTTGACTGGCAGAGGGTCGCAACGGAGTTGGATGAGGAAGGCTGTGCGCTGATCGAGCGCCTGATCGCGCCGTCCGAATGCGCTCGGCTCACCTCGTTGTACGGCGAGCAGGGCGATGCGCAAGCACCGATCTTCCGCAGCCGTATCGTGATGCAGAGGCACGGCTTCGGCCGCGGCGAGTACAAGTACTTCGCCTATCCGCTGCCGGCCCTGGTGGACGGCCTGCGCGAGGCCCTGTATCGGCGGCTGGCGCCGATCGCCAACCGCTGGAACGAGGCCACCGGCGCGGGCGCGGGCTTTCCGCCGCGGCACGCCGCGTTCATCCGGCGCTGCCGCGCCGCCGGGCAGGCACGGCCGACGCCGCTGCTGCTGCGCTACGGCGCCGGCGACTACAACTGCCTGCATCAGGACCTGTACGGCGAGCACGTGTTTCCGTTGCAGGTGGTGCTGCTGCTGTCGGAACCCGGACGCGATTTCGAGGGCGGCGAGTTCGTGATGACCGAGCAGCGCCCGCGCATGCAGTCGCGGCCGATCGTGGTGCCGCTGCGCCAGGGCGACGCCGCGGTCATCGCCGTGCATCAGCGTCCGATGCGGGGGACGCGGGCACCTACCGAGTGAACCTGCGCCATGGCGTGAGCCGCATCCGTTCGGGCGAGCGCTACGCGGCGGGCATCATCTTCCATGACGCAGCCTGAAGGCGTGCCGCTGGCCGACGGCGCGATGCTGCTGCGCGGTCTGGCCGCTTCGCAAGCGGACACGCTGCTGGCGGATCTGCACGGCGTGCTCGAAGCGGCGCCGCTGCGGAACATGATCACGCCGGGCGGCTTTCGGATGACGGTGGCGATGAGCAACTGTGGCGCGCTGGGCTGGGTCAGCGACGCCAGCGGCTACCGCTACGACGCGGTCGACTCCGCCACCGGCAGCCGCTGGCCCGCGATGCCGGCGTCGCTGCAGGAGCTCGCACACGTCGCCGCGGCCCACGCCGGCTATCGCGGCTTCGTGCCCGATGCCTGCCTGATCGGGCGCTACGAACCCGGCGCCCGGCTCACCCTGCACCAGGACCGCAACGAGCGTGATTTCGAGCGGCCGATCGTGTCCGTCTCGCTCGGCCTGCCGGCGGTGTTCCTGTTCGGCGGATTGAAGCGGTCGGTTCGGCCGACTCGCATCCCGCTGGCGCACGGCGACGTCGTGATCTGGGGTGGGCCGTCGCGGCTGCGCTACCACGGTGTGGCGAACCTGGCGGAGGGACTGCACCCCCTCACGGGCCGGTGTCGCCTGAACCTGTCGCTGCGCAGGGCCGGATGAGGCGGGCGGTCGCGTTGCTCGGGATCGCGCTGTGCTGCACCGCGCCCGCGCAGCAGCCCCAGCCGTGGCTGTACGAAGTCGTCACCGAAACCGACATGCCGCACCTGGAGGAAAACCTGCGGTACGCGGTGCGCCGGGAGCAGCGCTGCCTGGACGTGGGCGACCTGTCGACCGCGTTCTGGATGCTCGGCCACGTGTCGCTGCAGGATTGCACGCTGGTGAAGGTCGAACAGGACCCGGTGTCGGCGCGCTACGGCCTGCAATGCAGCGGCGGACACGGCACCACGGGCGAAGCGCTCTGGCAGTTCGCGCCCGATCGGCTGACCGGGACGCTCAGGGTCCGCCTGGGCGGCAAGAACATGACTTTCCATCAGCGCATCAACGCCACCCCGGTTGCTACTCAGTGCCCGCCCAATCTCCCAATCTCCCCTCTCCCGCAGAGCGGGAGAGGGGCCGGGGGTGAGGGCGTACGGCCTGGATATTGAGTCTCCCCTCAGCATTCGCGAATGCGAATAACGCCCTTCGCCGAAACTCGTTACGTCCGACTAAGCCCCGCTCAAGCCTCCCACGCCGCTGTCGTAAGGTGGTTGGAGAGGCGCCGCATCGCACGCTCCCGCGCGCGACAACCGACCCGAAACGAAGGATCGAGCATGCAAGTTTCATCCGCAACGATCCCGGGCATCAGCCCGGCGACCACCAACTCGGCGCCGCCGGCCGAACGCAGCGAGAAACGCGAAAACGACGCAGATGGCGACGACCGAAGGGTGGGCGGTGCCTCATCGCAGTCCCGGTCGGTCAATCTGAGCGGGCAGGTGACCGGCCAGGTGATCCACGCGACCGCCTGACACGCCCCCGACTCCCCCCACT